>CDZF01013925.1_pt1 | contig 37287 bp, 34 predicted proteins | sample 557591 | NCBI WGS metagenome assembly CDZF01 (sample SAMEA3182093, study PRJEB8094) | gut metagenome | biome: human; feature: gut; material: Stool; isolation source: human stools | place: Canada | collected 2012-02-04
GTATTACTCACTTAACAGTGCATTTATCAATGAGCAATTATTACAGCATCAATCCTAAGTTCTACGTATCTGTAGACTGTATCATTTTTGGATTTTATGAAGGAGAACTGAATTTATTACTCCTGAAACGAAATTTTGAACCTGCATTAGGCGAATGGTCACTAATGGGTGGATTCGTTCAAGAGAATGAGAGTGTAGACGATGCAGCGAAACGAGTTTTAGCAGAACTCACCGGATTGGATCAAGTATATATGGAACAAGTCAGCTCTTTTGGAGCTATAGACCGTGACCCAGGCGAACGAGTTGTGTCCATTGCCTATTATGCACTTATCAACATCAACGAATACGACCGCGAACTAGTACAAAGACACAATGCATTTTGGGTTAATATAAATGAACTTCCACCATTGATATTCGATCACCAAGCAATGGTAGAGCAAGCACGTGCCCTCATGCAACAAAAAGCATCGGTTGCTCCTATCGGCTTCAATCTTCTGCCTAAATTATTCACCTTATCACAACTGCAAAGCTTGTACGAAGCCATTTATGGAGAAGCCATAGACAAACGGAACTTCCGCAAACGGATAGCAGAAATGGATTATATAGAGAAAACAGACCTCATAGACAAAACAAGTTCGAAACGAGGTGCTGCCCTCTATCAGTTCAATGAAAAAGTTTATCGCAAAGCTCCGAAATTTAAACTGTAACATTTAAACATAAAACATATGTTAGAAGAATTAAAAGAAAAAGTATTTCGCGCCAACCTCGATTTAGTAAAGCATGGCTTGGTCATCTTTACTTGGGGCAATGTTTCCGGAATTGACCGCGAAACTGGCTTGGTCGTCATTAAACCAAGTGGCGTAAGTTATGACGAAATGAAAGCTGAAGACATGGTTGTAGTAGACCTCGACGGAAAAGTCGTGGAAGGCAAACTCAAACCATCTTCAGATACTCCTACCCATATAGTATTATACAAGGCTTTCCCTGAAATTGGCGGAGTAGTACATACACACTCTACATATGCCACAGCTTGGGCACAAGCAGGATGCGATATTCCGAATATCGGCACAACCCATGCCGACTATTTCCACGATGCTATCCCCTGCACTGCCGACATGACAGAAGCCGAAGTTAAAGGCGCTTACGAATTGGAAACAGGAAATGTCATCGTTAAACGTTTCGAAGGACTGAATCCTGTACATACACCAGGAGTATTGGTAAAAAATCACGGACCATTCTCATGGGGGAAAGATGCACATGATGCCGTACATAATGCCGTCGTTATGGAGCAAGTAGCTAAAATGGCCTCAATAGCCTATGCTGTCAATCCCAATTTGACTATGAATCCATTGCTCATCGAGAAGCATTTCAACCGCAAACATGGTCCTAATGCTTATTATGGGCAAAAATAAAATAGTATGCCCTGCCCCTATTTTAAACAAGAAACTTAAGACATACAATAATAACTAACAAGAATAATTAACCAACCACTTAAAAATAATAGTATTATGAACGCATTTGATCAATATGAAGTATGGTTCGTAACAGGAGCACAGCTTCTGTACGGAGGTGACGCTGTAATCGCAGTAGACGCACACAGCAATGAAATGGTAAAAGGACTGAATGAGTCAGGTAAACTGCCTGTAAAAGTTGTATATAAAGGAACAGCCAATTCTTCAAAAGAAGTAGAAGCTGTTTTCAAAGCTGCCAACAATGAAGAAAAGTGTATCGGTGTTATCACTTGGATGCACACCTTCTCGCCTGCCAAAATGTGGATTCATGGTTTGCAGCAATTAAAGAAACCTTTGCTCCACTTACACACACAGTACAACAAGGAAATTCCTTGGGATACCATGGATATGGACTTCATGAACTTGAACCAAAGTGCACACGGCGACCGTGAATTTGGCCACATTTGCACACGCATGCGTATTCGTCGCAAAGTAGTAGTAGGCTACTGGAAAGAAGAAGAAACACAAAACAAGATCGCAGTTTGGATGCGTGTTTGCGCCGGATGGGCCGATGCACAAGACATGCTCATCATCCGTTTCGGCGACCAGATGAACAACGTAGCTGTAACCGATGGTGATAAAGTTGAAGCAGAACAACGTATGGGCTACCATGTAGACTACTGCCCGGTTAGCGAGCTGATGGAATATCACAAGCAAATTAAAGATGCCGATGTTGACGCTTTGGTACAAACTTACTTCAACGAGTACGATCACGACGCTGCCCTTGAAGACAAGTCTACTGAAGCATATCAAAAGGTATGGAACTCTGCCAAAGCAGAGCTTGCATTGCGCGCTATATTGAAGGACAAAGGCGCCAAAGGTTTCACAACCAACTTCGACGACCTCGGACAAACTGACGGCAGCTATTTCGACCAAATTCCTGGCTTGGCATCACAACGTCTGATGGCCGAAGGTTATGGTTTCGGTGCCGAAGGCGACTGGAAATCAGCAGCACTCTACCGCACTGTTTGGGTAATGAATCAAGGTCTGCCTACAGGTTGCTCATTCCTCGAAGACTACACTTTGAACTTCAATGGAGAGAACAGCTCTATCCTTCAGGCACACATGTTGGAGGTATGTCCGTTAATCGCCGCTAAAAAGCCACGTTTGGAAGTACATTTCCTGGGTATAGGTATCCGCAAGAGCGAAACTGCCCGTCTGGTATTTACTTCAAAGGTAGGCAAAGGATGTACTGCTACAGTTGTTGACCTTGGCAACCGCTTCCGCCTCATCGTAAACGATGTAGAATGCATCGAGCCGAAGCCACTGCCTAAGTTGCCCGTTGCTTCTGCTTTGTGGAAACCGATGCCTAATTTCGAAATTGGTGCAGGTGCATGGATTCTGGCTGGTGGTACTCACCATTCATGCTTCTCTTACGACCTCACTGCCGAATATTGGGAAGACTATGCCGAAATCGCAGGTATCGAAATGGTACATATCAACAAAGACACTACAATCAGCGAATTCAAGAAAGAACTGCGCATGAACGAAGTGTACTATATGCTGAACAAAGCTCTTTGCTAATCATCCAATAGCATAACCATGTATAAAAGTGCTCAACGAGCAATCGTTTGCAGCACTTTTATACTTTTAAGTAAGTTGCAAAAGCTGCAAATTACAGATATTTCTAACTTTACATTAACGTTGTACCTTAAACCATTAGTTCCATTATGAAATTAGATGCAAAATCAACTATCGAAACTGGTAAAGCCATCCTTGGTATAGAATTCGGATCCACAAGAATCAAAGCAGTTTTAATCGACCAGGAAAACAAACCCATTGCGCAAGGCAGCCATACATGGGAAAACCAATTGGTCGATGGCCTTTGGACATATAGTATTGATGCCATTTGGAACGGATTGCAAGACTGCTATTCAGATCTTCGTTCCAATGTAAAAGAGTTATATGGCATCGAAATAGAGACTTTGGCAGCCATCGGCATCAGTGCCATGATGCATGGTTACATGGCGTTCAACAAAGAACAGGAAATCCTTGTTCCTTTCCGCACTTGGAGAAATACTAATACAGGAGAAGCAGCTGCTACCCTGTCCGAGCTGTTTGTCTACAACATCCCTCTGAGATGGAGCATTTCACACTTGTATCAAGCTATCTTAAACAAAGAAGAGCATGTAAAAGACATCGATTTCCTGACTACTCTTGCCGGCTACGTACACTGGCAGATTACAGGCCAGAAGGTATTAGGCATCGGCGATGCATCCGGTATGCTCCCCATCGATCCGAATACGAAAGATTATTCAGCCGAAATGGTTTCCAAATTCAATAATCTTATTGCTCCCCAAGGATTCAAATGGACATTACTCGACATTCTTCCCAAAGTATTATTGGCTGGTGAAAATGCAGGTACCCTTACAGCCGAAGGAGCCAAGAGACTTGATGTATCCGGACACCTGAAAGCCGGTATCCCCGTATGTCCGCCAGAAGGCGACGCTGGTACAGGTATGGTTGCTACCAATGCTGTAAAACAACGCACAGGAAACGTTTCTGCCGGAACTTCCTCATTCTCGATGATTGTACTTGAAAAGGACCTGTCGAAACCTTACGAGATGATCGATATGGTTACTACCCCCGACGGCAGCCTGGTAGCTATGGTACATTGCAACAACTGTACTTCCGACCTCAATGCCTGGGTCAATCTGTTCAAGGAATATCAGGAACTCATGGGCATTCCTGTAGACATGAACGAAATCTATGGTAAGCTCTACAACCACGCACTGACAGGCGACACCGACTGCGGAGGCTTGATTTCATACAACTATATTTCAGGAGAGCCTGTTACTGGCCTTGCTGAAGGAAGACCTTTGTTTGTACGTTCAGCCAACGATAAGTTCAATTTGGCCAACTTCATGCGTGCACACCTCCATGCATCTGTAGGAGTTCTTAAAATAGGTAACGACATTCTCTTCAACGAAGAAAAGATTAAAGTAGACCGAATTACCGGCCATGGTGGCTTGTTCAAGACCAAAGGAGTAGGTCAAAGAATATTGGCTGCTGCTATCAACTCTCCTATCTCGGTTATGGAAACTGCCGGTGAAGGTGGTGCCTGGGGTATTGCTCTGTTAGGATCGTATCTGGTAAACAATGACAAGAAACAGTCGTTAGCCGACTTCCTGGACGAAAAAGTATTTGCCGGAGATGCCGGTGTCGAGATTGCTCCGACGGCAGAAGACGTTGCAGGCTTCAACGCATATATCGAAAACTACAAAGCTAGTTTACCTATTGAAGAAGCTGCTGCAAAATTCAAAAAATAACCCAACAGAAAAAGACTACTTTTATGAAAAGTAAATTAATCATCAGCGGTCTTTTCTTGACAGCTTCCCTGTCACTGTCCGCACAAAAGAATGCAACTATCACTGTACAGGCCGAACAAGGTACACAAATTATCCCCAAGGAAATCTATGGCCAGTTTGCCGAACATCTGGGTACCTGTATCTATGGAGGCTTATGGGTAGGCGAGAACTCTGATATTCCCAATATCAAAGGTTACCGCACCGACGTATTCAATGCCCTCAAAGATCTGCAAGTCCCAGTGCTCCGCTGGCCGGGTGGTTGCTTTGCCGACGAATACCACTGGATGGACGGTATCGGTCCCAAAGAAAATCGCCCCAAAATGGTAAACAACAACTGGGGAGGTACCATCGAAGACAACAGCTTCGGAACGCACGAGTTCCTGAACCTTTGCGAGATGTTGGGCTGTGAGCCATACATCAGCGGAAATGTAGGTAGCGGTACTGTAGAAGAGCTGGCCAAATGGGTAGAATATATGACTTCGGAAGGCGACTCTCCGATGGCTAATCTGCGCCGGAAAAATGGCCGCGACAAAGCCTGGAAGGTAAAATACCTGGGAGTAGGAAATGAAAGCTGGGGATGCGGTGGTAGCATGCGTCCTGAATATTACGCCGATTTGTACCGCCGTTACTCTACCTACTGCCGCAATTACGATGGAAACAATCTGTACAAGATAGCCAGTGGTGCCAGCGACTACGACTACAACTGGACAAAAGTCCTGATGGATCGTGTAGGAGCGCGCATGAACGGATTGTCTTTGCACTATTACACAGTAACCGGATGGAGCGGAAGCAAAGGTTCGGCTACCCAGTTTAATACGGAAGATTATTACTGGACCATGGGCAAATGCCGTGAGATAGAAGATGTCATCAAGAAGCACTGTGCCATTATGGACCAATATGATCCTCAGAAAAACGTAGCACTGATTCTGGACGAATGGGGTACATGGTGGGACGAAGAACCAGGTACCATCAAAGGCCACCTCTATCAGCAGAACACACTGCGCGATGCTTTTGTAGCTTCTCTGTCACTGGATATTTTCCACAAATATACCGATCGTCTGAAAATGGCAAACATTGCACAAATTGTCAATGTACTCCAGTCTATGATTCTGACCAAAGGTAAAGAGATGGTATTGACCCCTACGTATTACGTATTCAAAATGTATAAAGTACATCAGGACGCTACCTATCTGCCTCTCGAACTGAACTGCGACACGATGAACGTACGCGACAACCGCAAACTGCCTATGATCAGTGCAACAGCTTCGAAAGACAAGAACGGTAAAGTTCACCTTTCAATCTCCAATGTTGATGTAGAAAATGCTCAGGAAGTTATTGTAAACCTGCCCGGCATTGAAGCAAAGAAAGCTGTAGGCGAAATACTTACTTCTAAGGATGTTACCGACTATAACTCATTCGAAAATCCGGAAAAAGTCAAACCAGCTCCCTTTAAAGAAGTAAAAATCAATAAAGGCGTTATGAAAATCAAACTTCCGGCCAAGTCGATTGTTACTGTCGAGTTACAGTAAATCAGAGCAAAAGACTTATTGTACTTTAAACAAGAAGAAGGCAAAAATATCTGGAAAAAAAGAGTAACTATCCTTGTTGCTAATTGCACATAAAGAGTTATCTTTGTCCCTGTCATTTATGAACAAGCGTTAGTTACTCTGCTCTATCAAGCTAACAAAAACTAATTTATTATCAATATGAACGACAACAAACTTATGAACCTTGCAGCAAACAACATTCGTATCCTTGCTGCTTCTATGGTTGAGAAAGCTAATTCCGGACACCCGGGTGGCGCAATGGGTGGCGCCGACTTTGTCAATGTACTGTTCTCTGAATTTCTGGTATATGATCCTGAAAACCCAACTTGGGAAGGACGCGACCGCTTCTTCCTTGACCCGGGTCATATGTCACCGATGCTTTACTCACAGCTCGCATTAACAGGCAAGTTCACATTGGATGAATTAAAAGAATTCCGTCAATGGGGAAGCCCGACTCCGGGACATCCCGAACGTGACGTTATGCGTGGAATTGAAAACACATCCGGCCCGCTCGGTCAAGGACATACTTTTGCTGTAGGTGCAGCCATCGCAGCCAAATTCCTGAAAGCACGTTTTGGCGAGGTTATGAATCAGACCATTTATGCTTATATATCCGACGGTGGTATACAGGAAGAGATTTCTCAAGGTGCAGGACGTATTGCAGGAACACTGGGATTGGACAACCTGATCATGTTCTACGACTCCAACGATATTCAGCTTTCTACCGAAACCAAAGCTGTAACCATCGAAGATACTGCCAAGAAATATGAGGCATGGGGTTGGAAAGTGATTAAGATCGACGGAAATAATGCCGACGAAATTCGCAATGCCCTGAACGAGGCTAAGGCTGAACAAGAACGTCCTACCCTTATCATCGGTCATACTGTTATGGGTAAGGGAGCACGCAAGGCCGACGGCAGCAGCTACGAAGCCAACTGCGCTACACACGGTGCCCCGCTGGGTGGCGATGCATACATCAATACCATCAAGAATCTGGGTGGCGATCCTACCAATCCGTTTATCATCTTCCCCGAAGTAGAAGAACTGTATGCCAAACGTGCTGCCGAACTGAAAGAAATCATGAAACAAAAGTATGCTGAAAAAGCTGCTTGGGCTCAGGCTAACCCGGAAAAGGCAGCCAAACTGGAGCAATTCTTCTCTGGCAAAGCTCCTCAAGTCAACTGGGAAGCTATCGAGCAAAAGGCAGGAGCTGCCACACGTGCCGCATCGGCTACCGTACTGGGTGCTTTGGCAACTCAGGTAGAAAACATGATTGTTGCTTCTGCCGACCTTTCCAACTCTGACAAGACCGACGGTTTCCTGAAGAAGACACATGCCTTCCAGAAAGGTGACTTCACCGGTGCTTTCTTCCAGGCAGGTGTAGCCGAGCTGACTATGGCTTGCTGCTGTATCGGTATGGCTCTGCACGGTGGTGTAATTCCGGCTTGCGGTACATTCTTCGTATTCTCCGACTATATGAAGCCCGCAGTTCGTATGGCTGCCCTCATGGAAGTTCCTGTGAAGTTCATCTGGACACACGATGCCTTCCGCGTAGGCGAAGATGGCCCGACTCACGAACCGGTAGAACAGGAAGCACAAATCCGTCTGATGGAGAAACTGAAGAATCATAAAGGTCACAATTCTACATTGGTACTCCGCCCGGCCGATGCCGAAGAGACTACTGTAGCATGGAGACTGGCCATGGAGAATACGACTACTCCTACAGCCCTGATCTTCTCACGTCAGAACATTACCAATCTGCCCGCAGGCAACGACTACTCACAAGCAGCCAAGGGTGCTTACATCGTAGCAGGTTCCGATGCCAATCCCGATGTTATCCTGGTAGCTTCTGGTTCTGAAGTGTCTACACTGGTAGCAGGAGCCGAACTGTTGCGTAAAGATGGTGTCAAGGTACGTATCGTATCAGCTCCGTCCGAAGGTCTGTTCCGCAGCCAGGCACCCGGATATCAGGAAAGCATTATTCCGGCCGATGCCAAAGTATTCGGCCTGACTGCCGGTCTGCCTGTCAACCTGCAAGGCTTGGTAGGTGCACATGGCAAAATCTGGGGTTTGGAATCATTCGGTTTCTCTGCTCCTTACAAAGTATTGGATGAAAAATTGGGCTTTACGGCCGACAACGTTTACAAGCAGGTAAAAGCCATGCTCTAAACGGTTGAAGACCTCTCGTCCAAACCATATTGAACGCAGACAGTGCAACTTCTTTTGCCTGCCTGCGTTCTGTCAATCATTGCAATCAGAATATTAAATCTTAAACCGAAATAAGAAATGAAGACAATAGGAATTGCTTCCGACCATGCAGGATACGAACTGAAGCAATACGTACGTACCTGGCTGGAAGCCAAAGGCTGGGAATATAAAGATTTTGGTACCTACTCTACCGAAAGTTGCGACTATCCCGACTTCGCCCATCCGCTGGCCAACGCTGTAGAAGCAGGCGAGTGCTATCCGGGCATTGCCATCTGCGGAAGCGGTAACGGAATCAACATGACCCTGAACAAACACCAAGGCATTCGTGCCGCACTGTGCTGGATTCCCGAAATATCTCATCTGGCACGCCAGCACAACGATGCCAATGTGCTCGTGATGCCCGGTCGTTTCATCACTACGGACGAAGCAGACAAGATTCTGACCGAATTCTTCAACACAGCATTCGAAGGTGGACGCCACCAACGTCGAATCGATAAGATTCCCGTAAGCAAATAAGAGAAAATACAGCAGAAGCGTTTCTCTACAAAGAAGGCTTCCTCCTTTGCTTTCTCCATTCAGGTATAGAAGGATAGTGACCAGAAGTCACGATTGTTCTATACCTGTTTTTTTTATTATCTTTCTATCCGCTACTTCACAGTCGACTCCCCAATACTCTCCCACCTCCTCTTGACAGCCCCCTTCAAACGGCTTGCGAGCAACACTTGTACGGCTCGCGAACAACACTTGTACGGCTCACGAGCAACACTTGCACGGCTCGCGAGCAACACTTGCACGGCTCACAGGCAACACTTGCACGGCTCACAGGCAACACTTGCATACCTCGCGAACACTATCTACACAAACAACAGAACACCATCACCTGTAAAGCAGCATTCTTTAGAATTCTGTTCATACACCTCACTTTTCTGACATTCTGATAGAAAAACACTGTAAGTAAGGCGATTCATTACTATTTTTCACATATAAGATGCTTGATGTCTGCAAATAAAAACTATCTTTGTGGTTGAATAAACCCGATGCTGAATAAAATATGGAATCATTAGTCACCATCAAAGAGCTTATCAACCAAGGAAATGTAGAACAAGCCATCCGGCAACTTGACGAATTTCTGCAAAGTGCTTCCTCGTGCCTCGACGAAGCTTACTATCTGCGCGGAAATGCCTATCGGAAACTGGGCAACTGGCAACAGGCACTCAACAATTATCAGTATGCCATCGACATCAACCCACAAAGTCCGGCCAAAGAAGCCCACCGCATGGTGATGGATATTCTAAATTTCTACAACAAAGACATGTATAATCAATAACATATAAAGGAACGTAAATTATGGCAAAAATCAAAGGAGCAATCGTTGTTGACACCGAACGTTGCAAAGGCTGCAACCTGTGTGCCGTGGCTTGTCCACTCCATGTAATAGCCCTCACCAAAGAGGTGAACGTAAAAGGGTATAACTATGCCCACCAGATATTGGAAGATACGTGTAACGGATGCGCATCGTGCGCTACAGTTTGTCCGGACGGATGTATCTCTGTTTATAAAGTAAAAGTTGAATAAATCAGATTGAATATGGCAGAAGAAGTTGTATTAATGAAAGGTAACGAAGCCATCGCCCACGCAGCTATACGTTGCGGAGCCGACGGTTACTTCGGTTACCCCATCACTCCTCAATCGGAGGTTTTGGAAACTCTTGCAGAACTGAAGCCTTGGGAAACCACCGGCATGGTAGTGCTTCAGGCAGAAAGCGAAGTAGCCGCCATCAACATGGTATATGGAGGTGCAGGAAGCGGTAAAATGGTGATGACCTCATCGTCGAGCCCAGGTGTCAGCCTGAAACAGGAAGGTATCTCCTACTTGGCCGGAGCCGAATTGCCCTGCCTCATTGTAAACGTAATGCGCGGCGGCCCCGGACTGGGAACCATTCAGCCCAGCCAGGCCGATTACTTCCAGACCGTCAAAGGCGGCGGACACGGCGATTACCGTCTGATAGCCCTTGCACCGGCTTCGGTACAGGAAATGGCCGATTTCGTAGGACTGGGATTCGAACTGGCTTTCAAGTACCGCAACCCCGCTATTATCCTGGCCGACGGCGTTATCGGACAGATGATGGAAAAAGTAGTGCTTCCTCCACAAAAGCCACGCCGCACCGACGAAGAAGTTATCGCTCAATGTCCTTGGGCCACTACCGGAAAGACCAAAGACCGCAAGCCCAACATCATCACTTCCCTCGAACTGAAACCCGAAGAAATGGAAAAGAACAACATCCGTTTCCAGGCTAAATACAGGGAAATTGAAAAGAACGAAGTGCGCTTCGAGGAAATCAACTGCGAAGATGCCGACTACCTCATCATAGCCTTTGGCTCAATGGCACGTATCGGACAGAAAAGTATGGAACTGGCACGTAAGGAAGGCATCAAAGTCGGAATCTTGCGTCCTATCACTCTGTGGCCTTTCCCGACACAGGCAATTGCTGCTTATGCCGACAAGGTAAAAGGTATCCTCGTAACAGAGCTGAATGCCGGCCAAATGGTAGAAGATGTACGTCTGGCCGTGAACGGAAAAGTCAAGGTAGAACACTTCGGACGCTTGGGTGGTATCGTGCCCGACCCCGACGAAATCGTGGCAGCTCTGAAAGAAAAAGTAATCAACGGATAAAGAACGTAAAGAATGGATTCTGACAAAATAAGAAACGTGCTGAACATCCTCTTCCTGATACTTGCCGTAGCAGCTGTCATTACTTACTTTGTGGCCAAAGACGATTTCATGATGTTCGTCTACGTCTGCAGCGCAGCCATTTTCGTCAAGGTAATGGAGTTTTTCATACGTTTCACCAACAGATAAGGAGAAGTGATTATGACAAAAGAAGATATTATAAAGCCCGAGAATCTGGTTTACAAGAAACCGACTCTGATGAACGACAACCCCATGCACTACTGTCCGGGATGCAGCCACGGTGTAGTCCACAAGCTGATAGCCGAGGTAATCGAAGAGATGGGCATGGAAGACAAAGCTATCGGAATCTCTCCGGTAGGATGCGCCGTATTCATCTACAACTATTTGGATATCGACTGGCAGGAAGCCGCACACGGACGTGCGCCCGCACTGGCCACTGCCATCAAGCGCCTCTGGCCCAGCCGACTGGTATTCACCTATCAGGGCGACGGCGACTTGGCCTGCATCGGTACAGCCGAAACCATCCATGCGCTGAACCGTGGTGAAAACATCACCATCATCTTCATCAACAACGCCATCTACGGTATGACCGGCGGACAAATGGCTCCGACCACCCTTGTCGGCATGAAGACAGCTACCTGTCCTTACGGACGCGACGTACACCTGCACGGCTATCCACTGAAGATGGCCGATATCGCCGCACAACTGGAAGGCACAGCCTACGTAACGCGTCAGAGCGTACAATCCGTACCCGCCATCCGCAAGGCCAAGAAAGCCATCCGCAAGGCATTCGAAAACTCCATGGCCGGAAAAGGTAGCAACCTTGTCGAAATTGTATCGACCTGTAACTCAGGCTGGAAAATGTCGCCGGAGAAGGCTAACAAATGGATGGAAGAGAACATGTTCCCCTTCTATCCGCTGGGAGACTTGAAAGATAAATAAATCAAAAGAAGAAAGACAATGAAAACAGAAATCATCATATCTGGCTTCGGCGGACAAGGTGTACTGTCCATGGGTAAAATCCTGGCTTACTCGGGATTGATGGAAGACAAGGAAGTGACATGGATGCCTGCCTACGGACCGGAGCAGCGTGGAGGTACGGCCAACGTAACTGTCATCGTAAGCGATGATAAGATCTCCTCCCCCATCCTCAGTAAGTACGATGCAGCCATCATCCTGAACCAGCCGTCGCTCGAAAAGTTCGAAAGCAAGGTTAAACCCGGTGGTGTCCTGATCTACGACGGATACGGCATCATCAACCCACCCACCCGTAAAGACATTCACGTTTACCGCATCGACGCTATGGATGCAGCCAACGAAATGAACAACGCCAAGGCGTTCAACATGATTGTACTGGGCGGTCTGCTGAAAATCATGCCTATCGTCACACTGGAAAACGTCATCAAAGGCCTGAAGAAAACCCTGCCCGAACGGCATCATCACCTCATCCCCATGAACGAGGAAGCCATCAAACGAGGCATGGAGCTGATCAAAGAAGTATAAGCCGCAAGGCACAAATATTCAGTTGAGTAAAAAAGGATGCGATAATCGCATCCTTTTTTTGTATCTGTACATGACCAATTATACGATGAAAAGCTATGTAATGTTCTGCCTAGAGCAATAAGCAAACAAAGCTTCTTTGATAGCATTGTTAAAATAACACAATATGAACCAGTATGAACCAGATTCTTGTTTTTGAGGATGGATACATTATACTATTTTTGGAACATTTAAAAATATTCTGCATTTTAATATATACTGTAATCATAAAAAAATAAGTTATAATAGTTTTATTATCTGATATATACCGCTTTCACAAAAAAACTATCTCATATTAAACGTTATCTACTTATTTCTTTATCATATAATAATAAAATGAATAACAAATAGACATGAAACTATGCTGCAGAAAATAAGAAACATTATATATACAATCCTGACATCTCTTTACATAATTTTAGCCAATTCATGTTCATCCTATCCCGATCACTTATGGATAAAAACTAATGATAATATTTGGTTGTGGATATCTTCATCAGACACGACAAAATCGTTTTTATGGAAAGGTGATGTAATTGACTGTGTTCCAAACGGGATCGGTAACCTTTCTGTCATTGATACAGACAGCCATAAAACAGACTATAAAAAAAATCTATTTTATGGAGCACAATCCATTGAGGATATAGTGATAATGGATGATGGTAGCCAGTATATAGGTAATATCATTGATAATAAAATGGAAGGTTTTGGTGTTTTAGTGAAAACAGACGAACTTTATATCGGATATTTCCATAACAGCAAACCTGATGGCTTTCTAAAATTATACAAAAAGAGCAAATTGTATTATGAGGGATATTGGAAAAATGGATCATTCAATGGGGAAGGTACGCTTTATAAAGAGGATAAGAGCATAAAAAAAGGAACGTGGGAAAATGGAAGGTTGATACAGACATATTATAAAAATATTACCGATGAAGGCTTTTATGATGGTTATGTATTAGATGGAAAGCCGAATGGCATAGGGCATATGTCATATAAAAATGGATCCTACTATGATGGCAGTTGGAGTAATGGGGTATGGTCAGGAAATGGCACATATTATACGAAAACAGACACATTGACCGGAGAGTTTGTAAACGGCAAACTAAGAGGCACAGGAATATATAAAAGTCAGAATTTTCTATATGATGGAGAATGGCTAGATAACAAGCCTGACGGTATAGGGTATGCGGAAACAAGCGACTCCTCTTTTTATTCAGGAATGTGGTCAGACGGGCAAAGAAATGGTTTCGGCAACATTGTGTTTCCCAATAGAGATTCATATTCTGGTGATTGGGCTAATAATCAGTTTAATGGAATAGGCACTTACACTTATGCTCAGAATGAAGATGTTTATTATGGTGAGTGGAAAGATGGATTACAAAACGGTTTAGGTACATACACGGCAAAAGGTTTTGAATACAGTGGAAATTGGGAAGAAGGGTGGATTAATGGCAATGGACGAATTACATATGCCAACAATGATTTCTACGAGGGGAATTTTGTGGAAAATGAACGTTATGGGATTGGATATTACCAGTTCAGTAATGGAAATTCGTATGAGGGAGAATTTATTGATGGGAAATTTAATGGCTTAGGCATCTTCCGTTTCGCTGATGGCAATATATATGAGGGCGAGTTTCAAAACGGTAAGATAAAAGGAGATGGTACCCTATATTATATTGAAGGAAAAGACACATTAGCAATAACTGCAAATTGGGATGGAACAAATAATTTCCCTAAACAGGCCAGTGTATTATTTAGTAACGGTGATTTGTACGAAGGTGAACTAGTAAATGGGTTTCCTACAGAAAATGGAATATGGACTACGGAAGTAGAACGAAACCATTCAGAAAGTACGGTCTTTGATTCTGTCAAACGGGCTAACGAATTTTATAAAAGACATCGTAATACATGGAATAAATTAGTTAAATTCACAAGTATAGCTCTCTCAATAATTGAAGTGGCAGCCCCTGTTGCAGGTACAATATTAGTTGGAACAGGAGTAGGAGCAGGGGTAGGAACCACTTTAATTGTAGTAGGAAAGGCTGCTGGTGTAGCAAATATGGCACTTAATGTTGCTGATGCTGCTGTTGCTACTACTTCAGCTTATGTGGCTGTACAAAATGAGAAAGATGCTACAGAAGAATTAACAACTTTAAAAACTGAGCTTGCAGTAAATGTAGCATTTATATTAGCACCTAAAGCTTTGAAATCGATACCTGCAAGAAAAGCGAAAGTCCTATTAAGCACAGCTGCTCAAAGCGTAAGTGGAACTACAAGAAAATCTGTAATTTCAATAAGTAAGAGTAAGTCTTTTGGTAAAATAATACGAGTGTCTAAAAACCAGGAAGGACGGCTACAAAAAGCTATAGTAAAATCTAATCCGGCACAAGTACTAAGCAATATAAGTTCTACAGTAAAAAAGAAATTTGAATCTACATATCTCAAAACAGTAGTAACTAAGACTTTAATTTATAAAGAACTGCAAAAAATAAAAGCTAAAGGTCCTATTAAACTTAAAAAGAAGGATTTTGATTACCTAATGGCAAATGCTGATGGTGGTAATTTAAGAAACATCATCTTAGCCTACACTGGTGATAAAAAACTATTTTTGGAATTCTTTATTCGTTTGGCAGATGGTGACAAGAAACAAGCAGAAATGCTGCTGAATCAATCTGGTATAAGAAAATACATCAATAATGCTATTAGATCTTATAGTGGCGAAAGAGGATACCATGAATGGCTAATGACATCAAACTTCAAAAGCTATTTGCTCGATGAAAAGTGGGGGAAGGATGGACATTTCTTGGCTGTTGCTTTACCAAGATTTATACAAAAAACTATCAACATTAATTTTAAGGGTGGAGGAGGACATGTCGCAAGACATCGTCGAAATTCAGAAGAATCAGTAAGCTTTCATAATGGGCTTGCAGAGGTTATTCATAAGTGTAGTTCTAAAGAAGAATTACTTGTAGAAATTCGAGCTTATGCCAAAAAAGTATTAAACCAAAAGGCGCTTGAAGATTTTAATCACATATTTAAAGAAGTATTAGAAACAGAATCTAAAATTAAATAGAACTTATGGAAGAAAAAACAGTAAAGTGTATCAAATGTCAAAATGATTTTCCAATCCAAGAAAGTGTGAAAACTCCTAAAGGAGTAGTGTGTAGATCATGTCTAAAGAAGAACAGGATTAAAAATGTCTTTATAGTAGGAGGAATATTATTTGCATTTATTGGCGGAGTAATTTATTACTTCCAAACTAGCAATAACAATGCAGTTAATTTTGATGGAATAACCAATATTCAGGATTCCGTAAATGTTTCGGTACAAAAACCTGCAGAGATATTTGATATAGCGAAAACGGTAGCGCAAGCTAGTCCTGTGGCCGGAGGAGAAACTATTGATAATATCGAATCTTTCAAGCGAGTTATTGCGGAGAATTTGCAAAAAGCAAAAGATTTGAACAGTGGAAGCATTATTATTCCAAATATCAGCATTTTATTCAGCTTCAATTCATTCTTTATATCTTCCACAAATAATGAACTATTAATAGAATACGCCAAAACTTTCTTACAGACAAACAAAGAAGCCATAATTCTTGTAGAAGGGTTTGCATGCAATATCGGAAGTGATAGTGCTAACAATTGGATATCAGAACAACGAGCAAAAAGTGTTCGAGAAGAACTGGTAGTAGCCGGCATTCCTAAAAATAAGATAGAAGTCAAATGGTTTGGCAAATCGCGCTTTAATGAATTTAAATATTCAGATAAAAGCGAATATCGCCGTGTTATATTATCAGTAAAATAATACCCAACCTTCCACTTACAGTGCAATAACTACTGCACTCACTGTGCACTACCTACTGCACCGACAGTGCAATACCTGTTGCACTCATAGTGCAGTAGGTAGTGCACTATTTTTCTCCAGTTATGCGCCTGGGCCAGCACTTACTGACTTCCAATCCTAAAAAAGAAGTAAAAAAGGGAGAATTAAAGATGCGAATAAGAATTTATTGTATCTTTGCGCCTAATTATGAGAAGATTTGTACTGACATATATATTATTAGCCATTATAGGGACTTTGGGACTGAAGGCACAAAATACCCTCACTCCCGTCAATTCGGGTACAACAATGCGCGATCAGTATGGTAATCAGGTCGATCCTAGTACGCAGCCAGACAACCTGACAGACAGCACAAGTACCCAGATCGAAAGCCTTCCTCCTAAACTATACATGTGGCATTTGAGTGAAAAACTGGGCGACCGGACCATTGTACCAGTAGACACCGTAACCCTCAACTTCCAGAACACCAACTTGGTAGAAGGAATGAACGGACACTATAACTATCTGGGTAATTTGGGTTCTCCCCGCATGTCACGCCTCTTCTTCGAACGGGGACAAGAGGAAGCACCGACCATTTTTATAGAACCTTTCTCCAGTTTCTTCTTCCGTCCGGATCAGCTCAACTTTACCAACAGTAACATCCCCTACAGCAACCTGACTTACTACAAAGCTGGAAGCAAGATAAACGGAGAAGAACGGTTTAAATCGTATTTTTCGGTCAACGCCAACAAACGGTTGGCTTTCGGATTCAATATCGACTATCTGTATGGCCGCGGCTACTACGCCAACCAGTCTACAGCCCATTTCAATGCAGGACTTTTCGCCAGTTACATCGGCCAGAAGTATCAGCTGCAGGCTATGTACAATAACTTCTTCATGAAGATGAACGAAAACGGTGGTATTGCCGATGACCAGTACATTACCCGTCCGGAAAACATGTCGGAAGGCAAACAGGAATATGAATCGACCAACATTCCTGTCAAGATGGAGCAAACCTCCAACCGTAACCATAATTTCTACGTCTACCTGACTCACCGCTACCGCCTTGGCTTCGAACGCGAAACAGTCAAAGTAGAAGAGAAGAAAGACAATCAGCAGATGAAAGCTATGGCACAACAGGGCGACAGCATTCCGCCTGTGCCACAGGACACGACGGTTACCACGGAATTTGTTCCGGTCACCAGCTTCATCCATACACTGAAAATAGAACGCTCCAGCCATCGCTACCGTGCCGGAAGCGAAACCGACGGCATGTACAACCGTACTTATTACCAGAACGGATTCAGCAACGACTCGACAGTTGCGTTCAGTGTGAAAAATACATTCGGTATAGCTCTGCTCGAAGGATTCAACAAATATGCCAAGGCCGGACTTACAGCCTACATCTCACATAAATTCAGCCGATACGAGATGATGGGTGACACGTTGATTACAGCTCCCCGCCCACTTAGCCAGTACACCGAACAGGAAGTGTATGTAGGAGGCGAACTGGCCAAACGCGAAGGAAAGACCTTGCACTACAGAGTAGACGGCGAGGTAGGTATCGTAGACAAGGCATTGGGACAGTTCCGTGTGCACGGCGATTTGGATCTGAATTTCCGTTTATGGAAAGACACCGTCAACCTTTATGCACGCGGCTACATCACGAATACATTGCCCTCTTTCTATATGCGTCATTATCACTCCAACCACTTCTATTGGGACAATGACAATATGGATAAAGAGTTCCGTACCCGTGTCGAAGGCGAGCTGAACATCGACCGCTGGAGAACCAACCTGCGGGCCGGTGTAGAAAACATAAAGAACTATACCTACTTCAATCAGCATGCATTACCTGCCCAAAACAGTGGCAACATCCAGGTGATTGATGCTACACTGAAACAGGACTTCAAACTTGGTATTTTCCATCTGGACAATGAAGTCACCTGGCAGAAATCGAGTAACGAGACAGTCCTGCCGTTACCGCAACTTTCTCTTTACCACAACTTCTATCTGCTGACCAAGATTGCCAAGAAAGTCTTGACTGTTCAGCTGGGAGCCGACGTACGCTACTTCACCGAGTACCATGCACCTGCATACACCCCGGCTATCCAGCAGTTCACCCTTCAGGCAGCCGATGATCAGGTGAAAATTGGTGGTTACCCGATAGTCAACGTCTATGCCAATCTGCAGTTGAAGCGTACACGTATCTTTGTCATGATGTATCACGTCAACGCTGGTATGGGCAACCGCAACTATTTCCTTGTTCCGCACCACCCCATCAACCCCCGTCTGCTGAAACTGGGTGTATCGTGGAACTTCTATGATTAATTTATCAAAGAGAGAGCTAGAAACCCATCCATGAACAAGAAGAAATTACTGAAATATCTTGTACTCGGAATCGTTGCAACGCTGATTGCCACGTTTCTTCTTCCTTCGAAAGAAAAACAAGTCACCCATCCCCGCGACTATCATGAGATAGCAGGCGAAGGTGCCATCCATGTGGCAACCGAATACAATTCCATCAGTTTCTTTGTTAACGGCGATACATTATCCGGATTCCACTACGAACTGATTGAAGCATTCGCACGCGACCACAGCCTGAAAACAGTCATCACTCCTGAAATGAGTTTTGAGAAACGGCTGCAAGGACTGGCCGAAGGGAAGTTTGACGTGATAGCTTACGACGTCCTTGCCACCAGCGAACTGAAGGACTCGCTCTTGCTCACCCATCCGATTGCGCTGAACAAAGAAGTGCTGGTACAACGCAAGCCACATACTTCGCAAGACTCAGCCTTGTTCATCAAAAATCAACTGGAACTGGCCGGAAAGACACTGCACGTAGTCAAAGACGCTCCTTCAATTCTGCGCATCCGCAACCTGAGCCATGAGATAGCCGACACAATCTATATAAAAGAAATAGAGAAATACGGACCTGAGCAACTGATAGCGATGGTAGCACACGGTGACATTGATTATGCCGTATGCAACGAAAGCATAGCCCGCATGGCTATCGACAGCCTGCCTCAAATTGATATTTCTACCGATATCAGTTTTACGCAGTTCTATTCCTGGGCAGTCAGCAAACAGTCACCAGCCCTGCAGGATAGTCTCAACACCTGGCTCGATACTTTCAAGAAGACCCAGACATACAAGAAGCTATATCAGAAATATTATTTGAAGCCTTAGGAAAATCAACCTAAGGCTTCAATTTCTTTCAGCCATGCACTGGAAGAGGCATCACTTGGCATCCTCCAATCGCCACGAGGGCTGATGGCAATGCTTCCCACCTTCGGACCATCAGGCAGACAAGAACGCTTGAACTGCTGGTTAAAGAAGCGACGGAAGAAAGTCGACAACCACTTCTTGATGGTTTCGTCATCGTAAACGCCCTTAAAGGTACGTGTCGCCAACAGATATATCTTGGAAGGACGGAAACCGCAACGCAGGAAATAATAAAGGAAAAAGTCATGCAATTCGTAAGGGCCTACCAAGTCTTCGGTAATCTGCTTGATGTTACCGGCTTCGTCAGCAGGAATCAGCTCCGGACTGATGGGTGTATCTACAATATCGAGCAGAGTTGCACGCGATGTTTCGTCCATACCATTCTCTGCTACCCACTTCACCAGATGTTTTACCAATGTTTTGGGAACACTTCCGTTGACCCCATACATGGACATGTGGTCTCCATTGTAAGTAGCCCATCCCAAAGCCAGCTCTGACAGGTCGCCTGTACCGATCACCAGTCCGGAAGTCTGGTTGGCGATATCCATCAGTATCTGAGTACGTTCGCGGGCCTGCGAATTTTCATATACCACATCGTGCACGTTTATGTCATGGTCTATATCCTTGAAATGCTGAATGCATGCTCCCTTAATGCTTACCTCGCGTACTGTAACTCCCAACGAATTCATCAGTTCTACCGCATTGGTATGTGTACGGTCGGTAGTACCAAATCCAGGCATAGTCACACCTACAATCCCTTTGCGCGACCATCCCAGTTTATCGAAAGTCCTTACGCACACCAATAAGGCCAATGTAGAGTCCAATCCGCCCGAAATGCCCACAACGGCACTTTTAGCATGAGTGTGTTGCAGCCTCTGTGCAAGCCCCGAAGTCTGGATAGCAAAAATCTCCTCGCAACGTTCGTCCAGCGTAGGTCCCTGCGGTACAAACGGATGAGCGTCAAACGTACGGGTCAGGTTCAGTTCCTTACTGTTCACATATTCCGTAGAAATACGCGACACGGGAGCATCAAGCGGCGTATACGAACGGCACGTTGCAAACGTTGTATTCACCCTACGCTCGGTTCGAAGATATTCTACATCAATCTCGCTGATAACAATCTGTTCTTCGAACGAGAAACGCTTGCTTGCCGCCAGCAAAGTGCCATTCTCATAAATCAACCCATTGCCGGCAAAAACGACATCGGTCGTAGACTCACCAAAACCGCACGAACTAAATACATATCCGGCAATACAACGGGCCGACTGCTGACTGATGAGCGAACGAAGATAAGCATGTTTGCCTATCGCTTCCGTATCGGCCGACATATTGAACACTATTTCGGCTCCCTGCAAAGCCAACATAGAACTGGGTGGAACGGGGGCCCACAGATCCTCACAGATTTCTATGCCGAAAGTCGTATCAGAAGTTTCGAACAACAGATTCTTTCCTAAGGGAGCCACCTGGCCGCACAAACGAACAGAGTCGTCCTTTATCTCACAAGCCGAAGTAAACCAGCGCTTCTCGTAAAACTCTTTATAATTGGGTAAATATGTCTTAGGCACTACGCCCAGCACTTTTCCTTTCTGAATAACTACGGCCGCATTCAGTAACGAGCCATTCAGAGCAACAGGCATCCCGACAATCGAAATAATGTCAAGCTGGCGTGTATTGTTTACAATCTGAATCAAACCCATTTCAGCTTCTTCTATCAGAAGTTGCTGGGCAAACAGGTCACCACAAGTATACCCTGTGATACTCAGTTCCGGAAAAGTGATAATCTGAACACCTTTTCCTTCGGCAATGATAATTTGCTTTTCTATCTGTCCTGCATTAAACTTGCAGTCTGCCACCTTGACACAAGGAATGGCAGCCGCCACTTTTACATATCCGTAATTCATATTCTATATAGTTATAATGAATATCTGCTACCCTTCCAGCCCCAAACGGCGAACTGATTGCTCAAAGTCCAATATCCTCACTGAGCATTTACCGAAATTTGCAGATAACCACATTATTATATTATAAAATGCAAAAATAGAGATAAACTTTGTTTTTTCACCAAAATCTTTTGGATATTTCCAGGAAGTGACTATCTTTGCAAAAGAATTAAAAATGTAATCATTACAAGTTTGAAGATTTTAATGGAGAGTATAAATGTCATAGAACGTCTGCAAGTGCATAACATTAAACCATCGGTTCAACGTATTGCTATTATGAAATACCTGATGGAACATTGCACACATCCTACAGTGGACGAAATCTACACAGCACTCTCTCCGGAAATTCCGACCTTGTCGAAGACCACTGTATACAATACATTGAAGCTGTTGAGCGAACAAGGTGCGGCCTTGACCCTGACGATAGATGAGCGGAATACATGCTATGATGCCGATACGGCTCCTCATGCGCATTTTCTGTGCAAACGGTGTGGGAAGATTTATGATTTGGGTACACAAATAGCCAACCAACCAACAGAAGAAATGAATGTAGAAGGACATAGCGTGCACGAGATGCACTACTATTTCAAAGGTATTTGCAAACATTGTATTGAAGAACAAGAAACAAACAAGAGATAACTAAAGTAATTTCAACTAATTAATTTAAAATCTGAGAAAAATGAAAAAGTTTAGATGCACAGTCTGCGGTTACGTATATGAAGGAGACGCAGCTCCTGAGAAATGCCCTTTGTGTAAAGCACCTGCAAGCAAGTTTGTAGAAGTAGAAGAAGCTGTAGCTGGCGGTCCTTTGACATTCGCTGACGAACATGTTATCGGTGTAGCCAAAGGTTGCGACGACGAAATGATCAAGGACTTGAACAACCACTTCATGGGCGAATGTACAGAAGTTGGTATGTACTTGGCTATGAGCCGTCAGGCTGACCGCGAAGGCTATCCTGAAGTAGCTGAAGCTTTCAAGCGTTATGCTTGGGAAGAAGCTGAACATGCAGCTAAATTCGCTGAACTGCTGGGCGACTGCGTATGGGACACTAAGACTAACCTTGAAAAGAGAATGAACGCTGAGTCTGGCGCTTGCGAAGACAAGAAGCGTATCGCTACTCGTGCTAAAGCACTGAATCTGGATGCTATCCACGATACAGTTCACGAAATGGCTAAGGACGAGGCTCGTCACGGTAAAGGTTTCGAAGGCCTGTACAACCGCTATTTCAAATAAATAGATATTAGTAGCCTAACTATCTGATAAATATCACTCAACGTGATAAACTATACTGGTTCCAACTCGTGGGGCACATACCCGGGTTGGAACCAGTTTTATTTATGCTTCTCAGATAATCTCCCACCAAAAAGATATTTTCATTTTTTATTCCACTTGGTTTAAATTATCTTTGTAACCGGAAAAATGATTGATTACAAACCATAAAAAACTCTTATTTAAATGATCAAATTCTCGCGCGCCTTTTGGACAGCCAACGCCTCCGAGCTGTTTGAACGTATGGCCTACTATGCCATTTTTATCGTAATTACCCTTTATTTGTCCAACACGCTTGGTTTCAACGACCTCGAAGCCAGTCTGATATCAGGTTTATTTTCGGGTGGACTTTATTTTCTGCCCATGTTTACCGGTGCCTTTGCCGACAAAATAGGTTACCGGAAAGCTATTCTGATAGCCTTCACCCTGCTGACTATCGGTTATCTGGGCTTGGGAATGCTCCCTTTGATGCTCGAATCATCGGGACTGGTAGTGTATGGTGAGAAGACCCAGTTTACGGGTATTGAGACCAGCAACCTGCGCATGCTCATCGTACCCATTATGATCATCCTCGTCGTAGGCGGCTCGTTCATCAAGTCCATCATTTCGGCTTCGGTAGCACGCGAGACGACTTCGGAGACCCGGGCACGCGGCTACTCCATCTTCTATATGATGGTCAACATCGGTGCCTTCACGGGAAAGTGTTTCGTCGATCCGCTCCGCTCGATCGTAGGCGATGAGGCTTATATCTATATCAACTTTCTGTCGGCCACCTTATGTTTCGTAGCGTTAGCCACCATCTTCCTGTTTTTCCACTCAACCAACACAAGTGGACAGGGCAAAAGCATGGCCGAAGTTTTCAAAGGATTGGGCAAAGTATTCACCAACGGGCGTCTGCTGCTCCTGATACTGATTGTTACCGGTTTCTGGATGATTCAGCATCAGATGTACGCCACCATGCCCAAGTATGTCATCCGTATGGCTGGCGAGACGGCCCGTCCGGGCTGGATAGCCAATGTCAATCCGTTTGTTGTTGTCTTGCTGGTCAACCTTGTCACCCGGTTGATGGCACGCCGCAAGGCTTTAACCTCGATGACTGTAGGTATGTTCCTCATTCCGCTGTCGGCACTGATTATGGCGGCAGGAAATCTCTTTAGCGGTGACATTATGGGCATGCATCCTATCACCGTCATGATGATTGCCGGTATTGCCGTACAGGCCATAGCAGAGTGCTTTATCTCGCCGCGCTATATGGAATTCTTTTCGCTACAGGCTCCTAAAGGAGAAGAAGGACTGTATCTGGGCTTCAGCCATCTGCACTCATTCCTGGCATCTGTGCTGGGCTTCGGTCTGTCGGGTATACTGCTTACAGCCTACTGCCCCGACCCTGCCCTGTTCGACACTACCGCAGAATGGGAGGCAGCATCGGCAAACGCACATTACATCTGGTATTGGTTCACCGGCATCGGTGCCATCTCGGCCATCGCTCTTATCATTTATGCCAAGATGACTCAGAAAACAACCAAGTAAGGTCTTATATAAAAACCTGTCAGGTTTTGCGTAAAAACGAGCCTGGTTTTACACAAAAACAAGTCGGGTTTTACATAAAAACAAGTCAGGTTTTCATTGAAAACAAGCCAGGTTTTGTACGAAAACCTGGTTGGTTTTATACCAAAAGCAAAGAGGGTGGAGCCCTATGCCTCACCCTCTTCTGTTTTGTTGCATATTCCTTAGCTTGCGGATATGCTTTGTTTATGATACACCTTATTGCATTCGGGTATAGTTAAAGAAATCCACGTCGACATAACCACCAAGTTGTTTCGTCGCATAGTTGAAGATACCGAACTTGGTACCCATGAAGAATCTGCGATAATCAAATATCATCTTGAAGTCCGTACCTATCTTCTTCCAGTTCTTATTGTCAAGGCTGTAATAGAAAGCAGCGATGTCTTTGTGGACACGGAAGTCAGCATCGATACGCAGATAAATCTTATCCTGCTTCAACTCTACACGTTCTTTTTCTTCAGCATCTACTCCCAAGACAGCTTTATCAGAGTCACGCAACTTCACTACGGCGGTAGACATGGTCAGATAACGCTTATTTCCTTCTGTAATAATGGACAGCAGACCGGAATCGCCATTAAAAGCCGAGAATCCGGAAACGTCACCATCCTTCATGTGCGAAATGTCCAATGCGACAACTCCGCTACATTGCGGGCCTTCCATACGTTGTGTCAGCGTGTTGGGAGCAAGGAAGATGTTATCGACCACCCTTGACGTCTTCAAACGTAAGAATCCCGAACGGTCTGTCAGCGACCAGGCTTCATTCACCGGATTGTGGTTCCATTGCCAATGAATGTCCAGTTTGTCGGCATCGAACGAATCGCTTACCACCAACGGAATGGTAGGACAACCCTGTACAGGCTTCTTCATCGTCAAAGGTACACGTCCGTTTTCATCGCCCAGCATCGGCCAACCGTCAATCCAACGGCAAGGCATCAGGGTAAGTACACGTCCTACTCCGCCTCTGTCTTGGAAGATAACCCCGTACCAGTTACCCTTACTGTCGTCGACAATCGTTCCCTGGCCTACGTAGGGGAAGCCCCCGAAATCGCTCTCCAGGATAACTTTCTTTTCATACGGTCCTGCAATGTTGTCGGCACGGTAGCACACCTGACGGCGTTTCCCGCCCCGGGGCCAGGAAATCATCAGCAGATAGTACTTGCCATCGTGCTTGATGAAACGGCTACCTTCGAGCAAACCGTTTTCGCTTGCATCGCGTTCGAACACCTTGATAGGCTTACTGCCAGGCATTACGTCTGACAAGTCGGGTTTCAACTCGCGCATCTCGCCTGTTCCGTAGAACACGTATACCTTGTCATCGTCATCGAAGAAGAGTGAAGCATCGTGAAAGTGCGGCGTACGCGCAGCCAGTGTCCAACCCTTTTTCGGATCGGTTGTCGTGTATACATACCCTCTGTAAGGCTGGTCGTTGGGCGAGAAATACAGATAGAATTTTCCCTTATGATAACGGATAGAGGTTGCCCACTGTCCGCGTCCGTAAGCCGTACCTTCTTTCAGGTCGTAGCGCGGAGTGTCCGTCAGCTTGTCGAATACATAACTGGCTATCTCCCAATTGACCAAATCCTTCGAGTGCATGACCGGCGCACCGGGCATCAGGTGCATGGTTGTACAGACCAGATAGAAATCGTCACCTACACGGATTACATCCGGGTCGGGCACATCGGCCCACATCATGGGATTGACAAACTCCGTGGTGTCCGCAGGTGCTTGCAATGCCTGAAGCTGTGCTCCGTAACTTCCAAGCGAAGACAGGAGCATTAATGAAACTATAATTTTCTTCATCGTATATTGTTTTATTCGGGTTTCACAGTAGTTTAAATCAGGTTTATCGTACTACGCTGTCGGTTTAATGCGACTGACTAAACCGACAGTTTGTTTTCAGGTACAGCAATTGCTTACGGACGAATATCATTGGTCAGTGTAGCATACAGTCCAATCAGGCTGCCGGTAAATCCGCCTGCTACATTTGTCGAAAGAATATCGCCCGAAACGGTTCCGCCCAGATTGGTGTATTCGCCACCTTCGACAGCATAGTTGAAGCGATAATCGTTACCATCGGCCACTACCTGCAAGGAAACAGGAGCCTCCACGTCGATTTTCGTACTTGCTACAATCGTAGTCTGGCCTTTAGCTGTCTTTGCCAATACGAGCAGATAGTCCTTATCCTTCTTGGTCACACCAAATACATAGTTGAAACGTTCGTTCTGATAGCAAGTCAGTCCGGCCAGTTCGTTTTCGGCTTTAGGCTTGAACTTCAGTGTTGTTGAAGCCGAGAAGCTGCTGTGCTGCTGACGATAGAACAAGGTAGAAGTCGGTTTTACCTCTTTAATATTGGTTGCAAACGGAGTAATCTGCAGACCTCCTTTCTTGGCGATAGAAATGAACTTCTCACGAGGACCACGCAGACCTATCCAACGCAGGTCCAGACTGTCTGAAGCAAAACTGTCTTCGAACTTGAAGTTACCGTTCGGGAAGAAACCGTCTTTGCCAGCCTTATATTCAACACCTTTCGGCAGTTTCAGCTTGCATTCCAAAGGAATCAGACCATTCTCGAATACGGGGAAGTCGCCGCTCCAGTCTACAGGCAGGATGAATGTCTCACGACCGGCGTTCACCATGTCCTTTTCATTAGGACGAATAGCCAGGAACACACCGTAATACTTGCCGTCCGGACCTTCTACCAAGTCGGCATGTCCAGCCCAGTCTACCTTGTTGGCACGATTCTGCGGGAAATAACGTTGGGTCAGGATGGGATTGGAAGGAGCGGGCGTATAAGGACCTTTCGGGTCGTCTGCCACAAAAATCACTTCACTGTGCCAACCACCTGTACCGCCTTCGGCACACATCAGGTAGTAACGTCCGTCCTTTTTATAAATGTGCGGACCTTCAATCCAGATGGGTTTCTTCTTGATGTCTACACCACCATCGACAATGATTTTATCCGTACCCGGAATTACACGGTCGTTCTCGACATCATAATCCCAAATCTTAATGACACGGTGTCCTTCGTATTGTTCTTTTCCTCTGTCCGGTGCATCATTGTGTACCAGGTAAGCCTTTCCATTATCATCAAAAAACAAGGAAGGGTCAATACCGCCGAACTGCAACTTGATAGGATCACTCCAGCCTTTCATCGGGTCTTGTGTCTTCACAACCATGTTGCCAAAGCCACCCGAGAACTGAGTAGTAATCATGTAGAAAGTATCATTATTCTTATTATAAGATATAGCCGGAGCATATACTCCTGCACTGATGCCGCAGTCTTCTACCTTCAACTGAGACTCACGGTCGAGCACGTGGCCGATCTGCTTCCAGTTCACCAAGTCGGTCGAATGGAAAATAGGCACACCCGGAAACATGGCAAAGGATGAATTGACCAGATAATAATCGCCTCCCTTGCGCGTAATGCTTGGGTCGGGATAGCATCCCTGCAAAATCGGATTATAGAATTCACCCGGCTGCAACGGATTTTCCTTATAGATTTTGTCATCGCCCTGATAGACGAAATTGGTAAATACCGGCGCGTTTTTCGGCGCTTTCTCTTTGGCCTCAACCGAAACTCCCGAAGCCAAGAACAGGCAGGCAAGCACCGCCATGGTCTTCCGGTTGCACAACCATTCAAAATTAAATTTGGATGTTTTCATGTGATTAAATTGATTAATGAATATATCGCTTTTCTTAATTTTCTCCTTCAAAGATAAACGTTCTGTTCTATACCGGCAGCATAATTTTGTTACAGAAACTTTCGTTTATATATCATCATTAAAAAAAGTTCCGGATGTAACACCAACGAAAGAAAATGTTACGTGAGTGTAAGTAATCAGGCAAAAAAATACCATCTTTGATGTCACGTTTGGCTTTTCTGTTCGTCTTACCAATGAAAAATGGAACTAAAACAATTTAAAATAGCCGTACTTCCGCTTCGCAGCAAGTTGCTGAACTATGCCCGAAGACTGACCGATGACCCGGATGATGCCGAAGATGCCGTGCAGGAAACCATGCTCAGACTATGGAACCGCCGAGCAGAACTGGAGCAATACCGAAGCATCGAAGCCTTCGCCATGACATTGGTTCACAACCTGTGCATGGACCTTTGGCGAACCCGGCGCAACGAATACGTTTCGCTGGACAATGTGTCCAACAGCACTTCCGAAGCAACTCCGGAACAACTGCTGGAGATAAAAGACGAAATAAAGCTGATGCGTACCATCATACAATCGCTGCCACCCCTGCAACGCACCATCATGCAGATGAAAGACATCGAAGAGTATGAAACTGACGAAATAGCAGAAATAACCGGATGCTCGGCCGAAGCCATACGGAGCAATCTGTCGAGAGCCCGCAAAAAAGTGAGAGATACATATCTGCAAACCATACAAGCAAGAAAAAGGAGAAACGAACAATGAAAATTAACGAGTTACTAAACAAATACTTCGACGGCGAAACATCCTGCAAAGAAGAACGCGAGCTGCGACGCTTCTTTGCCGAGGAAGAAGTGCCGGAAGAACTGCAAGTCTACCGTCCCCTGTTCGCTTGTCTGGACCAGGAAGCACAAAAGTTCCGCCTTGAACAATCAGAGACAGAGAAGAAGACCGCCCCCGTACAATCCTATTCGCTCAAACGGCGTCGCTGGCTTTACTTCTTGGGTGGTGCCGCCGCCTCAATAGCCTTGTTCATAGGCAGCATGCAACTGTTTCCGGTGCCCAATGCTTCTGAAAACTACGTCATCATCAACGGAAAGCGTTATACGGACGAAGCACTTATAAAGGAAAAAGCCATGGAAGCCTTGCAGAACGTACACTTCACCGACGAAGAAATCAATGATTTATTGTTTCAATTCTAATCATACAAAGCCATGAAACGATTACTATATAAATATGTATTGCTCCTATCCCTCGGGTTATGCCTCTCATCCTACAGGCTACAGGCTCAGGAAGGACTTCAGATTTCGACCCTATTCGAAAAATACGGCGACCGGCAGAACGTCACCATGGTCGAACTGAACGGCAAGATACTGAAGTCTTACAAAATGTCCAAATACCGGAGTCTTGTCTTCAAAGACGTTACTCCCTATCTGGCAGAAATCCAGAAATGCCTGAAGCATGACAAGGAACAGCCCGGACAGGTCAATAAGACCCAGGAAGTAATGGAAGACGGAATACTGCGCAGTGCCTACTACCAACTGCATCCTTCGGACGGCAAACAACGGTACATCATCTTCAAACTGGGCAAGAAGAATACAGCCACCTTAGTCTACATCGAAGGTAGCCTCAACGAAGAAGAACTGATGAATATGCTATATAAAGAACAATAAAACCAAAAACATAAGGAAACAATATGAAGACAAAGAATGTAATTTTTGCCTGCCTGCTCTCCATGGCGGCAAGCTATGCCACAGCACAACAAACCGTCCCGTCACAGCGTGCCACCATCACTACCGAGGGCGACTCCATCATCATCCGCAAAGGAAGCGGCAACATGCGTATCCGTGTATATGAAGAACAGCCCACCGACGGAGAATCAAAAGAAGTGGAAATATACGAAGGTGTCTATCTGGAACGTGTAGAATCGGACAAACGCACTTTCCTCGACGCCTTGCCCTTCATCCCCCAAAAGAAGAAAGACAATGCCTATGAGCCGCATAATTCCGGCATCTTCATCGGATACAGTAGAATGAGCAACGACTTCCTCTCTTTTGACAACAGTGCAAAAGCCGACCTGAACCTGTCCCGTTCGTGGGAATTCGGATTTAATGTCATCTCCCTGTGCCACAACTTCAAGAAGAATCCTCATTGGGGACTGAACTTTGGTGTCAATTGGGGCTATCGCTCATTCAGTTTCGACGGCAACCGGGCCCTGCTCAAAGCCGACGGACAGACCTATTTTGCTGAAGGCGACGAAGAAAACAGCTACAGCAGCAGCCGGCTCCGCCATTTCTTCTTCCGTATTCCTATCACATTGGAGTGGCAACAAAGGCTGGGAAGAAGCAACAAACTTTTCTTCAACATAGGTCCGGAGTTTGAAATCCGCCACGGCGTAAAATCGTTCACCCACATCAACGGCGGAAAAAAGCAAAGAGTAGGCAAAGACATGTATGTCAATCCTGTAGGTGTCAATCTGCTGGCACAAGCCGGATTTGGTGATTTCGGTCTGTACTTGCGCTATTCTACTACCAGTCTGTTCCAAAAGGATAAAGGTCCCGAAATGTCTCCCTACTCCTTCGGTATTGCCTGGTACTGGTAAATACGAGTACATCCCATATCACACACAACGGGCACGGAACCCGGAAAGACTGCATACATACTTTATTCGCATGCAACCTTTCCGGGATTTCCGTGCCCGAAGGAATGAAGATTATTTGCAAATGTAATGCTATTTATTTCCTGTCTCTTTAGAAACGTATACCCAGTGTCAGCAATGCCTGGCTGCGGTCGTTGGTAACTTTGGTTGCCTGAAGCGCGCCCAGATCGTCGACAAACGGATAAAACTTCGACTGATACGTATGATATTTGTAAGCCAGGTCTGCATAGACTCTGGAGCCACGATAGCCGATACCTATCGTAAACGTATTCATCGATTCGTTGTTGGCAAAATCGGTATCGGTATTAATCGAATTGGTCGGCAGTGCCTTGATGGCATCGTCCTTGAAAGCCGCACTGCTGTAGTTGTAGCCCAAACGGAGTGCAAATGCAGGTATAGGCTTATACTCGGCTCCCAACCGGAACGTACTTACCCCTTTCAGGCAAAGATCAGCCTCGCCGGTTTCCCATGCCATTTCTTCGGAAGACCCTGGATAGTAGAACTTCATCGAAGAGTAATCCTCGTATTCATATTCGGCTCCCAAGGCCAGCGAAGAGCCTACGGTATATCCCAGGCTGACATTGAACAGCCACGGGGTCTGAAGTTCGAAGTCACGGTCCATATCCCGTCCGCCCAGTTCGCTGTACGTATCTACCGTTGTATGCGTCATCACCTCGCTGCCGTCTTCTGCCGGCAAAAACAGGTCAGAACTCAGCAAAGCACCGGTGGTATAAGTCAGCTTGTAGTATACGGGAGAGTGTATAGCCAGACCGACACGCAGAGGCGAGTCTTCTATCGGGCGGAAAATGGCACCCAGCTTCAGGTCTATTCCTGCTCCGTGAATGCGGTTGAAGCTTTCCAGCGAATAGCCTTCTTCGTACTGCTTTCCGTCTTCCCAAGTATACTGGTAGTTCTCGTCATAGAAAGAGTACTTGCTGTAGTCTACGGCATAAGCACCCAACGTCACACCGAAATAGAAACGGTCGTTGACATTGAACGATACATTGAAGTCGTATTCATCTACACCGCCTCGCTCGCGCGACAGGAACAAAGCGTCTGCTTCGCTGGGTATATAAGGTATATAGGTATTATAAGCTTCCGTTTCAGTGTCTTCAAACAGAAGGCCGCTTTGAAAGCCCATAGATCCCAGCCATCCGGCATAGTCGTTGCGATAGATGTCGCTCTTTCCGTAATCCAGATAGGAGGAATAGTCCTGATAGTACGCATAGGCTCCGTCAGTAGCCTGCATAGCCATCGAGGCTACTTGCGAAACGTAGTCACTGCCCACTTTGCCCAGCAGGCCGCCCATCGTCATATTCTTGTAAAACGATTTGGACTTGTGGTAGTTAAAGCCGAAGTTGACATAACGCAACGGTGTCAGATTGCCGATTTTGGTGGAAATGACAAATCCGGCATTGTCAAAGCTCCAGCGGTTTTTATTGGCTTCGAAGGTATTGCCTCCGAATTTGCTCTCCGAACCGGTAATAGAGTAACCCATGGTCACCATCGCATCGTTGCTCCGATAGATACCTATACCTGCCGGGTTGGTACTTATGGTGGAGATATCGCCACCCAAAGCCCCCATGGCTCCTCCCATACCTACAAAACGGGCCGTACCGTTCAGGTCCTTCTGCGCAATGTTTACTGCATCGTATACGGTTTGTGCCCCTGCACCTGCCGAAGCCAATGCGGCAAGTGCTATTATCATCAGTTTCTTTTTCATACTTAACGTTCTTTTTTTATCGATACCAGATTCTTCTATATCATATGTGGTTGCCCCGTGCCCGATGCCAGTCACCGGACACGTTGCCACACGTCACTGTCGTACGTTTATCTTCTGCGGCTTCCGCTGCTTGAACGGCTGCTACCGCCACCACCTCCCGAGAAGCTGCCCGATGAGCGGGTGCTACCTCCTGTCGAGAAGCTGGACGAACGGGAACTGCTGGACGAACGTGTAGGAGTAGAATAAGAACGTTCGCTGCTGCGGTTGTAGTCGTTCGAATAGGTTCGCGTATTGCTCGAACTTGACCCACGGCTGTAGGTAGTAGAAGGACGGCTGGATGAAGTTCCGGTCGATATGCCACTACTGCGACGTACGCTTCCTGTGCTGCTGTTCACCGAACTGCTGCGTGTGCTGCTCGGACGTGTATAGGTAGAACGCCGGGTAGACGAGCTGGAACGAACAGAAGACGAGCTGGAACGTTCGGAAGTTGACGTACGGGTTCCCACAACACGGCGTACCGACGTGCCTGACGTACTGCGGCGTACCTGACTGGAAGTTCCGGCACTGCGGCGTACCGACTGTCCGCTATTGACCGTCGAACGGCGGGTTCCGTCCAAACTACGACGACTGTCCAAGGAAGTACGGCTTGTTCCGTACGAACGGCGTTGCGTCAAAGCATTTCCCCAGTACGAGGAATGTCCCCAAGCCGGATAATGATAGTGCGGGTATCCCCAGCCACCATGCCAGCCACCGTGCCAGCCAGCATACCAGCCGCCATACCAACCGCCATACCAGCCTCCCCAGCCTAAGCCCCAGTGAGGACCATACCAGCTGTTCCAGCCCCAGCCATAATAGGGATATCCCCACCAGCCATACGAGTTATAGCGCCAGTTCCACCACAACGGATTGCTGAAAGTGGGGAAAGCATAGGCATAAAAATCATCTACATATACGTTCCATTCCCACGAATTCAGGCCGTATACAATGTCCCAGTAATAAGGACTGCTGATGCTGACGGCAAAACGCGGATTGCGGAAACGGATGATACGCGTGGCATACTCGTATTCGTCGGCCGAACCGTCGAATCCGTTCACCCACTCGCCATCCAGTCCGTCGTAAGGTTTCTCGTCGATATAGAGCGTGTCGTTCTCTTGCGAGAATTCATAATCGTCGGCTTCGTAACGGCGGTTATACTCGTCCACGTCGCGGACATTGCCCTTACGGTCTCTAACTACTACTGTCGTATTGCCAGGCGAAACGACGGTTGTTGTAGGTGCATTGGTCTTCACCACTACCGTCTTCCGTTCGGGAGCTTTCGCCTCTTCTGCCTGCTCTTTCTTCTCCTCCTGCTTCTTGGAAGGCACATAGTACAGATCGTCATCTATACTTTGCGCTGCCAGCGTCCACGGAAGGCAAAAAGCCAAAAGCGATAAAAAAACAATCTTTTTCATATTCCGTCTATTTTTAGTTTTCATTTCTATCTATTTCTTCGCGTTACAAAGTTAATGCCGAAATCCCCTACACACAGCAGTTTTTCCCCAAAGATTGATAGGGATTTCCCTAAACCGTCTGAAAGGTGAGGACAAACAATGAACAAAGACGAGATTTCAACTGCCCGACAACAAAAGGAAGAGCCATTACCCCTCCGTCCGGTTTAATGAAGGTTTCATTTTCTCTAAAAAGTAATCGACGGCGAGAAGCAAATCCTGCAGATTGTTCTTTACGACATCGTAAACAATGTCGCCGTCAATATCAAAATATCCATGCGCTATATGATTGCGAATCCCTATAACATCAATCCAAGGTATTTCCGGACGCTCGACAAGCAACTTTGACCGGGTAATGTCGTCTATACGTTTTATGCCTTCGCCTATAGCTTCAATAAGCATGCAACTTGCCGCAAGATTTTTCATTCCTTCCGCTGAAGAGTAATAGTCTTCCGGAGAATGGACTTCCTCGTTCCATTCCAAAAGTTGCAGAATCGCTTTCCTTATCTGGCAAAACATGCCGTATATGCGGCTATCTGATGACATATATTCCATCTCTTTCTATTTCATCAAGCAAAAAAGGATTGATATGCTTGTGCATTCTTACCACATCAACAGAACATTGCAGAAGATTACTGAGAAAACGCTTCAATGCTACCAGCATATACGCTTTCGGCTCCATATCGACACATACGTCCACATCGCTACCTTCATGGTTCTCGCCACGCGACACCGACCCGAACAACCTTAACGACTTAACCCCGAACTTGGTTCTTAGGTCATCGGCATGGGACACTATCAGAGATATGTATTCTTCCCTTGTTTTCATTTCCTTGCTTTTACTGAGCTGTACAGTCACAAAGGTAATAAAATGTTTCAAACAGACAAAACCTGCGCAAACTTTTAGCCATGCACATCAAATCGGCAAAAGAAGTTCGGCATTAGAAAAAATGCACTACCTTTGCCTCAAGTTTAACAAAACATCTCATTCCCTATGAAATATTTTGAATTTATCTTCCATACCGAGCCATGCACGGAGGTAGTCAACGATGTCCTCTCCGCCGTATTGGGCGAAGTCGGCTTCGAAAGTTTTGTAGAACAGGAGGGCGGCATAGCTGCCTACATACAGACCGCCCTGTACGACGAAGAAGCCCTGAAGTCGGCACTGGACAGTTTTCCGCTGGCCGACACTACCCTTACCTATACTTATAAGGAAGCAGAAGACAAGGACTGGAACGAAGAATGGGAAAAGAACTTCTTCCAACCCATCGTCATCGGTAACCGTTGCGTCATCCACAGCACCTTCCACCACGATGTACCTCAGGCAGAATACGACATTGTCATCAATCCGCAAATGGCCTTCGGAACAGGACACCACGAAACCACCAGCCTCATCATAGGCGAACTGCTGGAAGCCGGCCTTCAAGGCAAAGCGCTGCTCGACATGGGATGCGGCACGTCGATACTTGCCATTCTGGCGCGGATGCGTGGCGCAGCTCCCTGTACGGCCATCGACATTGACGAATGGTGTGTGCGCAATTCGCTCGAAAACATCGAGCTGAACCACGTTGATAGTATCAGCGTATTCCAGGGCGACGCATCCATCCTGCCCGACAAGGGCCCGTTCGATGTGGTGATAGCCAACATCAACCGTAACATCCTGCTGAACGACATGAAGCACTATGTGGCGCGCATGAATCCAGGCGCCCGCCTCTTTATGAGCGGTTTCTATACGGACGACATTCCTGCCATCCGCGAAGAGGCCGAACGCAACGGACTCCGCTTCGTTCATCACAAAGAGAAAAACCGCTGGGCAGCCGTACAGTTTGAGAAGTGACGGAACGGGACATTGAACCTGCCCTGCCCCAAAGCAAGAGTTCCCCTCCGTTTCCACTAATGGTTACGCCCGTTCCCTAAGGAGGTTACGGCCGTAACCTAAAGAGGGAACGACAGTTCCCCAAGGAGGAAACGCCCGTTTCCTAACGTGGAAACAGAAGGAAACTGCAACGCTTTATATTTCAACTACTTATATTATTATTCCCAACAAGCAGTAAGAACAGAGCAATGACAAAAGCACTGATTTGTATTTTTCTTGGCGGAGGCACGGGAAGCGTACTCCGCTACTGCGTGCAACTGGCCTTGCACGAACGCATTGTGCCCTACAACTTTCCCTGGGCCACCTTCACCGTCAACATCGTAGGCAGTTTCCTGATAGGCATGTTTTATGCTCTTTCCGCCCGTTTCAACCTGGCTACCGACATACGGCTTCTGCTCACCACCGGACTTTGCGGTGGCTTCACCACCTTTTCGACCTTCAGCAACGACAGTCTGATCTTGCTGAAACAAGGATTGCACGGCCTGTTTCTGCTGTACGTCGTACTGAGCGTAGCACTGGGAGTAGCCGCAGCCATGCTGGGAGGTGCGCTTATCAGCAACTATACCCGCTGACAGCATCCCCCTCCAGAAGCCTCTGGGAAGGCCTGAGGAGGGGTATCGAAAAAATATTTCGAAAAAAATCGCTCCAGCTATTGCAGATTTAAAATAAATGCGTACCTTTGCAACCGCAAAACAGAAAAAACGGGTAAGTCCTATACGGCCAGCTCCCTTCGAATCCTCCAGGGCTTGATCGCAGCAAAGGTAGTTGGTTGTAGCGGCGCGATATAGCAAGCTTGCCCACCCGCCTCTTTAGCTCAGTTGGCCAGAGCACGTGATTTGTAATTTCGGGGTCGTTGGTTCGAATCCGACAAGAGGCTCGAAAGAAAAGCAGATGATACGAAAGTGTTACCTGCTTTTTTCTTTTTGCCCCGCAAAGAATCCTCTAATTTATTTAAAATCTACACATCGGCTTGCCCTTGAATCCAACTATATTTGTACCTTTGCATATTATTTCTAAGAAAGATGGCAGAAAATAGAGGTTACATGCAACGATACGCAATGCTGTTCGGTACCTATATGGGAGGTTTCTGGATATTGAAGTTCATACTCTTTCCTGTGGGGCTGTCGGTTCCTTTTTTACTTTTCCTTTTCATGGGACTCACGCTATGCGTACCTTTTATGGGATATTATTATGCACGGATGTATCGTAATCAGGTATGCGGAGGCGGCATCAGCTTCCTGCATGCATGG
>CDZF01036061.1_pt1 | contig 37268 bp, 28 predicted proteins | sample 557591 | NCBI WGS metagenome assembly CDZF01 (sample SAMEA3182093, study PRJEB8094) | gut metagenome | biome: human; feature: gut; material: Stool; isolation source: human stools | place: Canada | collected 2012-02-04
TCCTTGAGCACGGTGATGGACTCAATGTCCGCCGGGTCGATGTACGACAGCGGGCTCACCGAAGTCTGTACACCCGTAACGGCGTTGTTGTCGTCTCCCGTGTAGATGGGAACTCCGTCGACGATCCAAAGCGGTTCGTTGCCGGCACTGAGCGACGTGTTGCCCCGGATACGCAGGTTATAGCGCGACCGGGCACCCCCGTAATCGTTCTGAGCCTCGATATTGAACCCGGGAACAAGTCCCTCGAGCATCTTGTCGATCCGCGCGGCCGGCAGATTCTTCAACTTGTCGGCATTGACCTGATAGGCGCTTCCGACCATCTCCGACCGTTTCTGAATCGTTCCGTAGGCACCTACGATCGTGATCTCTTCGATCGACTCGCTCGACTCCTTCATCTGGACCCTCAGCGTGGTCTGCGTCGTGACCGCCACGGTCTTGGGCTCCATGCCGATAAACGAAAAGAGCAGGGTGGCACCTTCACGGGGTATCCGGATGGAGAACTGACCGTTCACACCGGTGGCCACACCGCCGCCCGACTTACCTTTGATCACGACCGAAACGCCTATCAGAGGGGTACCCTGCTGATCGACCACGACTCCCTTCAAATCCCGCATCTCTCCCTGCCGGGAATCCGTACCCGATGCCGTCACCGTACACGGCAACGAAAGCAGGCAACAGAACACGAGAAGCAGCGTAATAGATTTCTTCATAAGCATCCGTATTAAGTTTGGCAAACAATACGACTTATAATCCCCACTTCGAGGCCCGGTCATTTTCATCTCCGATCCGGGAGAAAACGATCGAAGCATGCAGGGGTATGCAGACAAATATATCAAATTAATATATAAATTAATTCGAGAACTGGTATAAAATTTCTGTTAATTTCATTTTTTATTAATATATTTTAACAATTCCGATAAATCAGAAGCAAAAAGCAGCCATTCGGTTAACGAATGGCTGCCTCGAAAAGTTCGGGATTCCGCCCCGGCGCTACATGCGCTCCGGCACTTCAATACCCAGCAGTTTCATGCCTGTGGCGATGATGCGGGCCACCTCTTCACAAAGGCGCAGGCGCATTTTGCGGACGGCGTCCCTCTCCTCCCGGAGAATCGAATGGTCGTGATAGTAACTGTTGTAGGCTTTGGCCAGATCGTAGACGTAAGCGGCGATCAGCGAGGGAGAGAAGCTCTCTCCCGCGGCACGCACCACGGCGGGAAAATCGGCCATCTGTTTGATTAGCGTGATCTCCTCGGGCAGGTACTCCACGCCTTTCACGTCGCCCCGGGCATAGTCGATGCCCCCTTCAGCCGCCTTGCGCAGAATGGAGCGGATACGTGCATGCGTGTACTGGATGAAAGGTCCCGTATTGCCGTTGAAGTCGATCGACTCGCGGGGATCGAAAAGCATCGTCTTGCGCGGATCGACTTTCAGGATGAAATACTTCAACGCCCCGAGCCCCACCATGCGGCTGATCGCGTCGGCCTCCCCGGCGGAGCACCCGTCGAGTTTGCCCAACTCCTGCGACATCTCGCGGGCCGTGGCCACCATGTCCGCGATCAGGTCGTCGGCATCCACCACGGTCCCCTCGCGCGACTTCATCTTTCCCTCGGGCAGCTCCACCATCCCGTAGGAGAGGTGGAAGATGTGATCGGCCCAGTCGTATCCCAATTTGGAGAGGATCAACTTGAGCACCTGGAAATGGTAATTCTGTTCGTTGCCCACGACGTAGATCATCTCGTCGAGCTTGTTCTCCTCGAAACGGCTGAGGGCCGTCCCCAGGTCCTGGGTCATGTAAACCGAAGTACCGTCACCGCGCAGCAACAGCTTCTGGTCGAGGCCGTCCGCCCCGAGGTCGATCCACACCGACCCGTCCTCCTTGCGGAAAAAAATACCGCGCCGCAGGCCGTCCTCCACGAGGCTCTTGCCCAGCAGATAGGTCTGCGACTCGTAATACACCTTGTCGAAATCGACGCCCAACGCCTTGTAGGTCACGTCGAACCCGTCGTACACCCAGCCGTTCATCGTCTGCCACAGGCCGTACACTTCCGGGTCTTTAGCCTCCCATTTGCGCAGCATCTCCTGCGCCTGCCGCATCAGGGGGGCCTTGTGCTTGGCCTCCTCCTCGTCCATGCCGCCGGCCACGAGCTCCTTCACTTCGGCCTTATAGTGCTTGTCGAACTCGACATAGTATTTCCCCACCAGATGGTCCCCCTTCATGCCGCTCGAAGCGGGTGTCTCCCCGCCGCCGAAGAGTTTCCAGGCCAGCATGCTCTTGCAGATATGAATGCCCCGGTCGTTCACCAGATTGACCTTCAGCACCCGGTGGCCGTTGGCAGCCAGAATCTGCGCCACGGAGTACCCCAGCAGGTTGTTGCGGATATGCCCCAGATGGAGCGGTTTGTTGGTATTGGGCGACGAATACTCCACCATGATCGTGCGGCCGGTCGGCCCGGCGAACCCGAAGCGTTCGTCCGCCGCGATCTCGGCGAACCGGTCCCCCCAGAACGCTCCCGAAAGCGAGAGGTTCAGAAATCCCTTGATGACGTTGAACGCGGCGATCTCCGCCACGTTGTCCACGAGCCACTGCCCGATTTCGGTGCCGGTCTGCTCGGGACCCTTGCGGCTGGTCTTGAGCAGGGGGAAGACGACCAGCGTATAGTCGCCTTCGAACTCCTTGCGGGTCTTCTGTATCTGGACGGGAAACGCATCGGCGCCATACAGGGCCGACACGGCGGCCTGCGCCTGCTGCTGGAGGAAATTCTCGATATTCATACCGTTGTAAGCTGTTTTGTCGCCAAAGATAACTATTTTTGCGGCAAAATCATAACGCCGCATGAAGATAGCCGACATAGACCTGGGCGACAAGCCGCTCTTTCTGGCTCCGATGGAGGACGTCACCGATCCTTCGTTCCGCCACATGTGCAAGGAGTTCGGTGCGGACATGGTCTACACGGAGTTCATCTCCTCGGACGGACTGATCCGCGATGCGGCGAAATCGCGCGCCAAACTGAACATTTCGGATGCGGAACGTCCCGTAGGCATCCAGATCTACGGCCATCTGATCGAGCCGATGGTCGAAGCCGCCCGGCTGGCCGAGGAGGCCCGTCCGGACGTGATCGACATCAATTTCGGCTGCCCGGTCAAGAAGATCGCGGGGCGCGGGGCGGGCAGCGGCATGATGCGCGACGTTCCGCTGATGGTGGAGATGACGCGGCGCATCGTGGAGGCGGTCCGTACGCCCGTAACCGTCAAGACGCGGCTGGGCTGGGACGACGAGCACCGCAACATCGAAGAGATCGCCGAACGCCTTCAGGACGTGGGCATCGCCGCCCTCACGATCCACGGCCGCACGCGGGCCCAGATGTACCGCGGCGTGGCCGACTGGACGCTGATCGGAAAGGTGAAGAACAATCCCCGGATACACATTCCCGTCATCGGCAACGGGGATATCTCTTCGGGCGAAGACGCCGCCCGGGCCTTCGACCGTTACGGAGTGGACGGCGTGATGATCGGCCGGGCCACCTACGGCCGGCCATGGATTTTCCGGGAGGTGCGCCACTACCTCTCAACGGGCGAAACGCTGCCCCAACCCTCGGTTCCGGAACGGGTGGAGATCGCCAAACGCCACCTGCTCAAATCGGTGGAGGTGAAGGGCCCCAAAGTGGGCGTACTGGAGATGCGGCGCCATCTCTCCGGCTATTTCAAGGGGCTGCCCGACTTCAAGGCCACCCGCCTGCAACTGGTCACCCTCAACGAGGTGCCCGACCTGCTCCGCACGCTCGACTACGTCCGCGACCGGTGGGGTGACTTCGACGCCGGAAGCATCACGCCCCCCCCTCTGTCGCACGAATTGTAACCCCGCCCGGGAAACGGCACGGAAACCGGAGCGTCCGGCACGTCCCGTCACCCCTTACGGCGGCACCATACAGACAGGGGAGGTCCGGAATTCCGGACCTCCCCTGTCGTTTTCCCTGCCGGCTACCGGTTCTCCCCGGCCGGTTTCAGGTATTTGTCCAGCCAGCCGAAGAACTCCCGGTTCCACACCAGCGAATTCTGGGGTTTGAACACCTGGTGCGCTTCGTCCTCGAAAGCCACCAGCCGTGCAGGAATCCCCCGCACGCGGGCGGCGGTGAAGGCCTCCAGGCTCTGCGTATAGGGAATCCGGAAATCCTTCTCTCCCGTGAAGATCAGGATCGGCGTATCCCACTTCTCCACGAACTTATGCGGCGAATTGGCATAAGAGCGCTGCGCCGTCGCATTGCCCTTGTCCCAATAGGGGCCGCCGTAGTCATTGTTGACGAACCAGAGTTCCTCGGTCTCCCCGTACATGCTGTCGAAATCGAAAATGCCGCAGTGGGCGATGAAAGCCTTGAACCGCTTGTCGTGGTTGCCTGCCAGGAAAAAGACCGAATACCCGCCGTAGCTGGCGCCCACACAGCCCAGACGATCCTCATCCACCCACGGTTCGGAGGCCACGTCGTCGATGGCGCTCAGATAGTCGCGGATATTCTGTCCGCTGTAATCGCCCGAAATCTGGTCGAGCCACTCCTGCCCGAACGAAGGGAGTCCGCGCCGGTTGGGCGCCACCACCACATACCCCTGCGCCGCCATCAGCTGCAGGTTCCAGCGGTAGCTCCAGAACTGGCTCACCACGCTCTGCGGACCGCCCTGACAGTAAAGCAGGGCCGGATAGCGTTTCGTACTGTCGAAATCGGGAGGCAGCACCACCCAGGTAAGCATCTGCTTGCCGTCGGTGGTCTTCACCCAGCGTTTCCGCACCTCGCCCATCTTCACGTTGTCGTACACCTCCCCGTTCACCGCGGTCAACCGGGTCATTTCCCCGGTGGAGGGATCGACCCCGAACAGTTCGGTCGCCATCGAAAGCGTGGTCACCTCGGCCACCATCCGGTCGCCGGCACAGGTGAAGGCATTGATGTCGTGGTCGCCCGATGTCACCGTCACCACCTCGAGAAGGTCGTAGTGCGGCCGATCGCCGGCCGCCGGCCGGTAAGGCACCTTACATATCTGATGCGTGGCAGCTATCGGGGCGATGAACCAGAGTTCGTCGTTCCCGTTCCAGACCACGTTCGAGGCATTGTAGTCGAATCCGGCGGTCAGGTCGCTCATCGACCCGTCCTCGCTGTTCCATACAAATAGACGTTCCTTGTCCGACTCGTTGCCCGGACGGCGCATGCTGCGGAAGGCGATCTTCCGGTCGTCGGGCGAAAAGACCGGATACTTGTCGTAACCGGGCATCGAGGGCATCCTTCTCAACCGCGGATCGAGCGGTTCTTCGTCGCCCTTGCAGATATTGCGGGTCGCAGCGGAAGCCACGTCGTAGAGATAGATATCCGAATCGGTCGAAACGGCGTATTCCGTGCCGGTCATCTTCTTGCAGGTGTAGGCCAGCTGTGTTCCGGCATGGTTCCAGGCGATCTCCGCTCCGTCGAAATAGGGCGCCATCGGAGCGTCCCACGGTTCGCCCTCCATGATGTCCTTTCCTTCGGTCAGCCGGCCGTCCTTCAGATCGGCCACGAAGATGTGCATGTAGCCGCCTTCGTCCCAATAGTTCCAGTGGCGAGCCATCAGATCGTCGTAGATACGGGCTTTCGAAGCGCCCATATCGGGATAGATGTCGGACGACCTGCGTTTTTCGACCTGCACCCGTTTCAGGTAGTAGGCCCTGTTTCCGGACGGAGCGATCCCGAACCCGGCGATCCCGTCCGCGATATCCGATACCTGCACGGCCTTGCGCGAGGAGACGTCCATCTTCCAGAGCTGGTCGCTGCCGCTCCGGTCGGAAACGTACCACACCGCACCGCCGTCCGCACTCCAGGCGGGAGACCCCACATTCTCGTCCGCCTCCGTCAGGACCACGGGATCGCCTCCCGCCGCAGGAGAAAGACAGAGCGAAGTCCGGCCTCTGTTCTCCGCCATGTCATATTTCGTCAGCGTATACACTACGCTCTGTCCGTCCGGAGAGAGGGAGGAGGAGCCGATCCGGTTCATCTTCCACATCACCTCGGGCGTAAAGACCCCCGCCTGTTTCTCCTGCGGGGTCAGCCCGTTGTCGATCTTCGTCGTCATATTTTCCGTTTTTGTTCCGCACGACGCCATCGCTCCCGCAGCCACGGAGAGCAACAGCCATGATTTCAGATTTCCTGCCATATTGCGTTTGTTCGTTAGTTGTCTTTCACTCCCTGTCCAGATAGCCCGCCCGGACGAATACCTCCCGGATGGAGCGGAAACTGCCGGAAAGCAGCTCCGGAAGCCGCGCAGGCCCGACCCACTCGGCCCGGGTGATTCCCTCCTCCCGCTGGGGTGCGAGCCGTCCGCACCCCTCTCCGGCATCCATGCGGTACCACCAGCACCTTTTCAGCGTCCATACCCCGTGCCACTGATAGAAATGCAGGGTATGGGCCAGCCATCCGCCCGTAGCCGCCACCCGCACGCCCGTCTCTTCCTCCACCTCCCGCAGGGCACACGATTCAGGACTCTCGCCCGGCTCCAGATGTCCCTTGGGCAGGTCCCAGCGGCCGTTGCGGAAGATCAGCAACACCCGACCCCCGGCGTCGGTCACGAGCCCGCCCGCCGCCTCGACACGGGCGAACAAGTTGCAAAAAGCATCGAAATCACGCCCGGGATCGGACGATATTATCCTCAGCTCCTTGTTATTTTCAACAATTTGCAACACCTTTGCAATGGAAAGCGGAACTCCGCCCTCCAGCACCGCCACACCGGGCTCGGGAGAGGGCGCCGTACGGGTGAAACCGATCCGTTTATCCTCGAAACAGACACTATAATTCATAACCATGAAGAATACCGAGCAACTCGTAGCACAAAGCCTGTTACAAATTAAGGCAATAAAACTGAATCCGGCAAATCCTTTTACATGGGCGTCGGGTTGGAAATCCCCTATCTACTGCGATAACCGCAAGACGCTCTCCTATCCCGAGGTACGCAAACTGATCTACGAATCGTTCGCCGAGCGGATTGCGGAGCTCTATCCCGAAGCCGAGATCATCGCCGGCGTAGCCACGGGAGCCATCGCCCACGGCGTGCTGGCCGCCGAAAAGATGGGTAAGCCGTTCATCTACGTACGGTCGGCCCCTAAATCGCACGGACTGACGAACCAGGTGGAGGGCGAATACCGTACAGGAGCCAAAGTGGTGGTCATCGAAGACCTCGTCTCCACCGGGGGCAGCAGTCTCAACGCCGTGGAAGCGCTGCGCGACGCGGGCTGCGAGGTGCTGGGCATGCTGGCCATCTTCACCTACGGATTCCCGACCGCCGCCGGGAACTTCGCAAAAGCGGGCGTCCGCCTCGACACGCTGAGCGACTATTCCACCATGATCGCGCTGGCGGCCGAACAGGGTTACGTCCATCCCGACGAGCTCGACGCCCTCCGCGAATGGCGCGAATCCCCCTCCACCTGGAGACAATAGAAACGCCCTTGAAACGGAACATTTCCGGACAGGAAATCAGGTACACTATTTGCATCGAAACCAGACAAGACAGATTCATGGAAAAATACGAAAGCCACCAGGTGAGGATACTGCGTCCCGCCGCCGTCATCTACCGCACGCTCTCCGACTTCTCCAACTTCACCCCGATCCTGCAGGACAAGGTGGAAGAGTGGCAGGCCGACGCCGACAGTTGCTCGTTCAAGGTGAAGGGTTTCACGGCCCGGCTGCGGATCGTGGAGCGGGAAGAGAACAAACTGGTCAAGGTGACCGGCGACGAAGGTTCGCCTTTCCCCTTCTTTTTCTGGCTGCAGCTCCACCCCGTGGACGATACGGACACCCGCATGCGGCTGGTGCTCCACATCGAACTGAACATGATGATGAAGATGATGATCGGAGGCAAAATCCGCGAGGCGATGGACCAGATCGCCGACAAGATCGCCGAAAGTTTCAACAACGCCCCTATATAAGACCGCAACCATGTAAAACGACGCCGCCATGTTCTACCTGATCGCCGCCATACTCGGCTCCTCCTCGCTGACTATCATTCTGAAACTCTTCCAGTTGAAGGGGGTGGACCGGACGGTCGGGATCACGGTGAACTATATCGTGGGGGCGGCCATGGCCTTCCTCTTCGCGCCGAAAACGGTCTCCGTCGCGGAGATCGTCCATGCCCCGTGGTTTCCGCTCGGCATGCTCACCGGGGCCATGTTCATGCTCTCCTTCATGGTCTACGCCCTGTCGGCCCAACGATCGGGCGTGGCCGTCACCACCATCTCGGGCCGGGCGGCCATGGCCATTCCGGTCATCTTCGCATTCGCGGTGCTCGGAGAGACGCCCACGCCGCTCAAAATCGTCCTGTTGATCCTGTTGATCCTCTCGATGCCCGTCATACTCTACAAACGGCAGGAGCCGGGCACGACCGAGGAGCGGTCGCTCGCATGGACGGCAGGATTGCCGATCGCCGTATTCCTGTTCAACGGCACGAATGACACATTGGTACAATACATCCAGAAAGTGCAGATAGCGGCCCGCGACGACAACCCGATATTCATGGGCAGCATGTTCGTCGCAGGCGCCGTGATGGGCCTCGTCTATTATCTGATCGAACGCCGCGGGAAATGGTACGTTCCCACGGGACGCGATCTGCTGTGGGGCGCGATTCTCGGGGCGACGAACTGGGTCTGCATGATCGGCGTGCTTTACGCGCTCACGCGCATGGACGGGTCGATCTTCTATGCGCTCTATTACAGCGGAGCGATCGTCTGCGCGACGATCGTGGGCGTCTGGGCCTTCCGGGAGAAACTGTCGCCGCTCAACTATGCCGGCATCGTCGTGGCCGTAGCGGCCATCGTCCTGCTCAGCATGCAGTAAAACCACACAGATTGCGCAGAACCCAGTAAAAGGCCAGCACGGTCAGGACGATCCCGATCGCACGGCGCCCGGTCAGCACATCGTACAGGCGGGGAAAGTGCACCCGTCCGCCGAAATATTGGAGATACAGAAGCAGGAAGACATAGGGAAGGGCCACCGTCAGGATCGGGTTGTAGGCCAATCCCTCCGCAATCTTCCCGTGCAGGATATGATACAGCGCACGGCCGGTTCCGCACCCCGGACATTCGTACCCCGTCAGCAGCCGGAACGGACATTTGGGCATCCACCATGCCTGCCGGGGATCGACGAAAAAAAGCATAACGACGACCCCGCTGATGACGAGAGCCGTCGTTATGCCCATCTTTCTGCACATCGGAAACACCCGGCCCCGGAATATCCGGAACAACGTAGCGGCAGCTACATGCCCGACATATTCTGAAACATACCCATTCCCATGCCCAAAGCGATCAGGAAAACATAGAGTATCCATCCCGCACCGGCCACGATCATACTGGCGATCGTCCACTGTTTGGCGGACCGGGCCGTACGGATCGCATCGTCGTAACGCCGGTCATGCCACAGTCCATCCACCTTCGACGCATACACGATGGCCGGAATGCTGAGCGGCAGGCAACACACGATGGCCGAAATGATCGACCATGCCAACCACGAATCGGGCTTCGGAGGAACCGCATCCGTCCGTGCCTCCGACTGCACAGGGGCCGGAGGTACGACGGGCGGCGCCACGGGAGGAGGCGTACCGGCAAACAAGGCGGCCGCCAGCTCCTCAACTTCACCCGCGTCCGTCCAGTCGGCCATACTGGCCGTCCAGACCTTGGTCCCGGGCCGGATTCCGATCCGGCGCAACTCGTCCACGGAGCAGGGCCCCTGTTGCTTCATCTCGTCATCCAGATAGAAATAGGTATTCATAACCTTACGTTTTATCGTCTCTTAGAAGAACTTCACCCGCCAGTCCTTCACTTCGCTGGCCTCGATCATCGCCTGGTTGGTCCGCTCGTTGATATAGGCCTGAGCCATCGCTTCGAGACGCACCTTCTCGCTCTCGAACGTCGCATCTTCCGTCGTCGTCACATGATTCACATCGAAGAGGAAGACTCCCGTACCGCCGATGACGGGTTTGGAAAGCGTATTGGGTTCGGCTCCGCCGCAGATCGCACCGATCAGGCGAGGTTCGACACCCGCTCCCTCCACATAAAACGAGCCAAACTGCAGGTTGCCGACCGTATCCACCGGAGCCCCCAGCGAAGCGGCCACTTCGTCCAGCGAAGCGCCCTTCATCTTCGCGGCCAGCATCTCCCCTTTCTTTTCGCGCAGGAGAATCGTCCGGATATCGGACGCCACCTGCTCCACGGGAGCGATACCGTCCTCGCGTACTCCGGTCTGGAGGGCCACCACGTAGTCTCCGCCCACCTCCATGATGGGCGAAACGGTACCCTCGTCGTTATTGAAAGCCCAACGCACGAGTTCCCGCGAATTTTCGATACCGTTCACGCTGTGGTCGGTATTGCGGATACGGGCCACCCGCTTCGAAAGAGCCGATTCCTGCACGGCCTTCTCGAAATTCTCGGCCGATCCGGCTGCGGCGGTCAGGAACTTGCTGGCCTCCCCGTACACCGTCTGCTGGGTCAGCGGACTGGGATCGACACGATAGGTGATCGTAGCCATCTGCGCCTTGGGAACCAGCGGCGATTTGTATGTCAGCTGCACCACGTGGATGCCGTACTGCGTCTGTACCGTGAAGATATCCCCCACCTTGGCCTTGAGGCAGGCCTCGCTGAACTGGGGAATCATCTGCTCGGGTGCGAAACGTCCCAGATCGCCGCCCCGCATATTGGCGTTTTCGTCCAGCGAATTCTCGCGGGCCAGCACGGCGAAATCGCCGCCTTTCCGGATCACTCCGACCAGGCTGTCGGCCTTGGCCGTCTCTCCGCCCGGCAGCAGGATATGTTTGGCTCCGATCGTATCGGGCAGGTTCCGGATCTCCGAAAGACGGGCCAGCGTATAAACATCCCCCTTGAGGACCGGACCGTACATCTTCTCCTTCCCGCCGAAAGCGACGGCCGCGATGGCCGGCTCCAGCTGCGACTCCTTATAGTACCGGTTGTCGGGCGTCTCGGCCGAATTGAGCGTGGCGTACTGCATCGGGGTCTCGCTGGCAGCGAATTCGGCAGCCAGTTCGTTGATGTATTTCTCCGCCTCGGCATAGTCCTCTTTCGAGGGGAGCATGTCGAACATGACGTATTCGATATCGCGCGAAGCGATCTGCTTGAACATATTCTTGTGCGACTTGTAGTAGGAACGTATCTCCGAATCGGAAACCGTCACCGTCGAATCGGGAATCGTGCGGTACTCCTGCATCACGAAACGGGCATCGTACGTGTGGTTGGCGGCCTCCAGGCCCAGTTCCACCTCGAGATCGTTCACGAACAGGCCCTTGGTGATGAGCGTCACGTATTTCGACATCACCCGCTGATCGACCATCTGCTCCTTCATGTAGTTCCACATCATCGCGGCACGTCCGCTCTGGTCGGCATCCACGTTGTCGATGAAGTTCTTCAGCATGGCGGGGTCGAACACCCCGTTCCTATTGACGAACGTTCCACCGATGATCGGGGAGATGTAGACTCCGCTGACCATATCCACCTGCTCGCCCTCGCCGGCCATCAGGCCGAGTTCCTCAAAGCCGGGCTGGTAGGCATATTTCATAATCATCGATTCCCAGGCCAGGTTGCGGGTCTGGTCCTGCTCCTCGGCCGTCAGGGCATCCTTGCCCGACATGGCCTGAGCCACGGAGGTCAGCAAATCGGCCCGGTTCGTATATTCGATATAGCCGATCGTGGTTCCGTCGATTTCGCCCACTTTCATCTTCCGGGCATTCATCAGCCCCGTGCCGGACGAGAGCAGGTCTCCCAGCAAGAAAGCGATCAGCGCCAGACCGATCACGATGGAAACGATGATTCCTCCACGGGTTCTCAATGTGTTTAAAGTTGCCATAATTCGTATAACGTTTAATTTAATTTTGCACGAAACGGGGCCCTCGGGGGCCTAATTAAGGCTCAAAGATAGCAAAATTCTCTATACCAACTACTATTCCGCCTCCCAAGACACGTATTTTTTTACTCCGTGATCCGCACGCGGGCCAACTCCAGCCGCGAGGAGCTCTTGCGCAGAATCCGTATCTCCTTGTTTCCGATCGCAAGCGTCTCGCCCTGCGGCGGAATCCCCTCGTAATGCAGGATGATATATCCGGCCAGCGTGTCGTACTCGTCCGACTCCGGAATCTCCAGTCCGTACTTCTCGTTCAGATAACGCACCTCCAGCCGGCAGGAGAAAATCCACTCGTTCTCACCCACCTGCTTCTCGACCATATCCTGTGAATCGTGTTCGTCCTCTATCTCCCCGAAAATCTCCTCCAGCACATCCTCGAGCGAGACCATGCCGGCCGTTCCGCCGAACTCGTCGATCACCACGGCCACGGACTGCCTCTTCTTGATGAAGCCGGTGAGCAGTTTCTGCGCCGGCATGCTCTCGGTCACATAGGCAACGGGCTTCATCGCCTCGCGCACGCTTCCGGGCCCCGTGAACAGGCTCTTCGTATTGACATAGCCGATGATGTTGTCGATCGTATTCTCATAGATGAAAATACGCGAATACTGCGACTCGACGAAGCGCCCGGTCAACTCGCCGATCGTCTCCGTCACGTCGGCCGCCTCGATGTCCACGCGTGGTACCATACAGTCCCGCACCCGCAGGTCCGAGAAATCGAGCGCATTCTGGAACAGACGGAACTCGTTTTCCCCCTTGTGTCCGCCCCCTTCGTCCTTCTCCCCGTCTGCCGCCTCCTCCACCAGATGTTCCAGATCGACCCGGTCGAACGTACGGATCGTCTGGTTCCTCCGCACGGGCAGTCCCACGATTTTCAGAAACAGGATCGAAATCCAGGTGGTCAGTTTGGCGATCGGGTAGAGGAGCAGATAGAAAAAATAGACCGGAACGGCGAAGGCCTTCATGTAAAAATTGGGATCGGACTTCACGACCGCCTTGGGAATGAACTCCGCCGTGAAGATAATGATCACCGTGGAGATCAGCGTCTCCGCCAGGATCGACTCGCTGCCCGGCACCCAGCCGAGACGATGCGCCGCCATCGTCAGCAGGGCCGACATGTTGAGCGAATAGACCACCAGCGCGATATTGTTTCCCACCAGGATGGTCGTGATATACTGCCCCGGACGCCGGGTAAAGATGTCGATGATATACCCGAACGTACGGCTCTGTTTTTTCTCGATCTCCAGTTTCAGCCGGTTGGAGGTCACGAAAGCGATCTCCATCCCCGAAAAGAAAGCGGAGAAAAGCAGTGCTGCGATGACGACGATAACGACTGTAAGCATCTTATTTCGGAATTTGCCGGACGATCCGCAAACGGTGGCTCAATGACTTTGCTGCTGACGGACAGGACGCGGCTTGACCAGGTTCTCCTTCCCCTCCCTTTTGGCCGGCACGGGCTCCCCGGCTTTCCGGTCGCCTGCGGGAAGATCCGCAGCAGGGCTTCCCCCAGCGGTCGAATCAGCTCCCCGGGTCGGCTCGGTATCCACCGTCACCTTCCCTTTCGGACGCCGGAAAGTGAAGTCGTCGAAATTCTCGTCCGACTCGAACCCCACCCCCACGATCACGTCCGTTCCCTGCGTCACCTTCGAATCGACGTTCGAATAGATCTTACGCGTCTTCTGGTTCCAGAAAAGCTGCTGGGTCTCCAGAACCTGTCCTTTGGCATTGGTCGCCACCACGTTTCCTTTCGCCTCCCACAGCTTCTGGTTTTCGAAAAATATGGCATAGTCGGCTACCAGGGTCGATTCGACCTGCCCCGTGGAATCGGAATAGGTCACCACGTCCACCCCTTTGCGGAACTCCATGTACGGCTCTTTCGCCAACTCGTAACGTTCCATGAGAGGCGTGAAAAAACGATAGGACTTGCGTCCGTTCTCCGAAGCGATGAGCGTGAGCGAGTCGCTCTGCTGGGTCATGAGCGTCTCGGGGTCTTCGTTTGTCCCTCCGGACTTCCGTTCGCAGGAGATAAGCAAGATAGCACTCCCCGCGAAAAGGAGTGCTACCCAGAATCTTTTATGTATCGTCGGACGGTTCACCCGCAGGGTCGGTTATCGTCCCTCCCGTACCGTGGTGGAACCGGAAATCCAGCCGCACTTCACCGTATAGGCCGCACCGTTGTTGAGCCCGCGGAAGAAGCACTCTTCCTTCGAGGGGAAATTGGCCCGGTAGCTTGCCAGCTGCTCGTCGGTACCTTTCTTGTGCTCGTCGTCCAGCATCGTGCAGGCTTTGGCCAACAGATCGTAGGCCAGCCAGTAAACGCTCTGACGGTCGAAACCCGAACAGGAATTCGAACCCACCGTATAGGCCTGGGCGAGGATCATGTAGGCGAACCCGTTCTCGGGGTCGATCGCAATGGCCTCTTTGGCGAATTTGGCAGCCTCCTGGGCATTGTTCGAACCGAGCTGCGAACCGGCGATCCGCACGCAGAGATTGGCTTTGGTCGCCGGATCGGATTCGTTGGCGATCGCTTCGTTCAAGTATTTCAGGGCCTTGTCGAACTGTTTTTTCTCCTCGAAACCGGCAGCCAGTGCCAGCGCGGTACTCGACGAGGGCTTCAGCGCATAGAACTTTTCACCCACTTCGAGCTGGAAGTCGGAAATGCAATTGCCGGCCATCAGCAGCCCCAGCGTCTTGTCCAGCAGGGCGGTATCGGTGGGAGCGGCAGCGACTCTCGGACGGAACAGTTTCTCCAGATTCTCGCAGCTGGCGGCACCGCTGGAAACGAAAAGCGCCTCGAACGTCTTCTTGGCCTCGGCTTTCTCGGGCGTAGGATCGACGTCGAAAATTTTCACCAGTTTCTCATACTCGTCCATCAGGACGTCCGCCTCGACATTGTCGTTCTTGTAATCCTCCGTCAACTCCTTGAAATAGATGTTCAGGAAATCGGGATCGCTGTTGTTGCCGTTCTCGGCGATGGCGTCCTGGCACATCTTGATGATACCCTCCCGGTCCGCCGGTTTGTAGGTGATATATTCCCGGGCCTTGAGCTCCATGATATACCCCTTGCCGCGAGTGGCGTGATCCCCGAAGTTCTCAATCCGCTTGTCGTAAATCAGCATCAGCGAGTCGATGAGCACGTTTTTCTGCTCGAGCGACGTGGCCCGCAGAATTTTATTGCGGTAAATATCGGCGCCTTTGATATAGATATTCTGCGTCGCCTTGGGAGCCTTCTCCATCAGCTGCTGGAGATACTGCACCGCACCGTCGTAGTTCTTGTTGTTGTATGTATCGTTAAAGAAATTGAGGATCAACACATTCTGCTTCCTCTCCTCGGGAGTGGCCCCATAACGGGGATCTTCCAGATAAGCCTGGGCAAAAGCACCTGCACTCAGCGAGGTGAGCGCCAAAGCCAATACCAGTTTCAAATCCAATCGTTTCATTTCGTGTAAGTAAGTGATATTAATTAGTTTTAATCGTATTTCGGCTTCACGAACCAGAAGTCCTCTCCGAAGAGGCTCAGCCCGATCGAGAACTTGAAGTAGTTCTCCCGGATCATACCGCGGCGGGTGTTCCCCCTCACGCCGTACTCGGCCCCCACGTTGATGTTGGAGAGACGCTTCATGTTGATCGGAATACCCACGCCGACGGTCACCGCCTTATCGCTGATGTTCTGTCCCTTCAGCTGCATGTAGTAGGTGCTGTACCGGAATCCCGCGCGATAGGTGAGCCGTCTGTAAAAATGGCGGATATCTCCCCAGTCCGGCGTGTACTGGCCCCCCACCTTGATGCTGTGGGTATCCACGAACTTCACGCCGTTCACCTCGTCCGCCTTGTTTTTGCCGGCCCAGTTCTGGTAACTGTAATCGAACCCCACCCCGATTTTCGCCGTCTGGTAGAAGAGGCCGACGGTCAGGTTCGAAGGCAGCGTGAAATCCGACTTCGAGGTGACGAGACTCACCGTGTCCGCATACATGTCGCCCGAAGGCACGTATTTGGTGATATCGGAGCGCAGCTCGCCGCCGAGCTGGTAGGTCACGCCCAGCGTCAGCATCCGTTTCTCCGTCGCAAGGACATCGTACTGGATGCCGAAATTCCCGAAAATCCGGGATACGCTCTCTTTCGTGCTCGCATTCATGTTGCTGTAACTGCCGCTCGAAGTGATGGGAGTGATATACTGGTCGATGTAACGGTCGATGCTTCCCAGATAGTAGATCATTTCGGCACCTACGGAGAGACCCTTTGCAATCTCCATGCCGACACCCGCCTTGAACTGGGTGAGGCCGCCTTCCCCGGAATACTTGTACTTGACCTGCCCCACCGTAGCCAGAATATCGGGATCGGTGACCGTCTCCTCCATGCGGTACCCCACGTTGCTCAGCGGCGTCACGCTGAGGCCGAAACCGAGCCGGCGCGCGATCGGAAAGGCGATGCCCACATCCCGAATGTTGAACGTATTGTAACTGTTCTTCGACTCCCCGGTCTTCAGATAGAAGTTCTGCCCCTCCATCCCGAAGTTGAACAGGAACGACTTCGGCTGTACAGCACTATACGAAGCAGGGTTCATATAGTTGATCATCACCTGGTTGCGGAATGCGACCCCGATGCCGCCCATCGAACGGAGATATGCCGTTCCCGGGGTGGACATATCGCCCAGCCCGTAGCAAGTATAGGGCGAAAAAGCGTTGATGCTGCTGCTCTGGGCCCAAGCCCCTGCCGGAAGTGCGAGCGCCAGCACCACCACCTTCATGATCCTCTTTCTAATCTGCATTGTATTCCAAAATTCGGTTCAACCCGTACACAACCAGGTCGTAGGTTGCAAATATCGGATTTTTTACTCGTTTAGCAAAAAAATTTCCGTCTCCTCCCGTAAAAATTATCCTCAAATCGGGATACCGTGCGGAAAGCCGTCCGATGTATCCCTCTATTTCGTAGACGATACCGTCGATTACGCCGCTCTCGATCGCCGAAAAGGTATCCCGTCCCAGCAGTTCGGTCTCCCCCGGCCTGAGCGCCCGCAGGGGCAGCGAACAGGTGTATTCGTGCAGGGCCCGGAAGCGCGAAGCCGCTCCGGGGGAGATATTGCCCCCCAAGAACTCCCCGGCGGCCGAAACCATGTCCACCGTGATGGCGGTGCCGAAATCGACGATCAGCACGTTGCTCTCCGGATAGAGGGCATTGGCCCCCACGGCAGCCGCCAGCCGGTCGCAGCCCAGCGTGCCGGGCGTCCGGTAGAGGTTCTTCAACGGCACGGGTACCGTGTGGTCGAACCGCAGATACCGGCCCGCACGTTCCCTGAGGAACGCCTCGATTCCGGCCACGTCGCCGCGCGAAGAGACCAGCACGGCCGCCTCCACGCCCGGATAACTCTCCAGCACGGAAGCCACCTCCCGCTCTCCCACGCCTTCGAACTTGAACGTATCGACCACCTGGCCCGCCTCGATAACGGCCATTTTGGCGAGGGTATTGCCTATGTCTATTGCCAGGTTCATACGCCTGCAAAGATATTCATAAGTTACAAAGTAAACAAGAAAACCGGCATCAAACTACTGAACCTCTTCCGCTTCGGCCTCCAGCCGGCCCAGGGTTTTCCACGCATCCTCCACGCCTTTTACATCTCTAACTGTCAAACCCAGCTTATTATTGTTCTGGCGGAAAACAAATTTTGCCCCGCCCGCGGTCACCGTCTTCAAAAGTGCCATGAAAAGAGGCGTCTTATAATACGGTGAAGAGGTGTCGGCGATGAACTGGAGGATCAGCAGGCCATTTTTCACTTTCGCCCGTTCGAATCCCAGCTTCATGCACACCCATCGCAGGCGGATCACGTGGAACAGGGTCCGCGTCTGTTCGGGAACGGGACCGAACCGGTCCGTAAGATTCGCCTCGAACTTCCGCAGGGTCTCCTCGTCGGTGATGTTGTCCAGCTCCCGGTAGAGTCTGATCTTCTCGGCGCTCTGGCCCACGTAACCGTCCGGGATCAGGGCCTCGCTGTCCACCTCGATCTGGCAGTCGTTCACATAGCTGACCGGAGCGGCGGGGAAAGCGGCCGGTGCCGGAGCGGCGGCGCCTTCGGGCAACGTCCCGTCGCCCACGAGACGTTCGGCCCGCAGCTCCTCCATCGCCTCGTTCAGGATTTTCTGGTAGGTCTCGAAACCGATGTCGGCGATAAAACCGCTCTGTTCGGCCCCCAGCAGGTTTCCCGCTCCGCGGATATCCAGGTCCTGCATGGCGATATTGAAACCGAAACCCAGGTCGGAGAACTCCTCGAGCGCCCGCAGGCGGCGGCGCGCCTCGCCCGTCAGCAGTTCGTCGGGCGGGGAGAGGAGGTAGCAGAATGCCTTGCGGTTCGACCGCCCCACGCGTCCGCGCAGCTGGTGCAGGTCGCTCAGCCCGAAATTCTGGGCATTGTTGATGATGATGGTGTTGGCGTTGGGGATGTCGATGCCGTTCTCCACGATGGTGGTGGCGACGAGCACGTCGTATTCGCCGAAAATGAAGTCCATCACCACCTTTTCCAGCTGTTTGGGGTCCATCTGTCCGTGCCCGACGACCGTCCGTACACCGGGACACAGCCGGCGGATCATCGCCTCGATCTGCAGGATGTCCTCCACGCGGTTATGGACGAAATAGACCTGTCCGCCCCGGCCCAGTTCGTAATCCACGGCCTCCTTGATGATCTGCTCGTCGAACGTGTAGGATTCGGTGACGATCGGCTGGCGGTTGGGCGGCGGGGTGGAGATCACCGAAAGGTCGCGCGACCCCATCAGCGAGAACTGGAGCGTCCGGGGGATCGGAGTGGCGGTCAGCGTCAGCGTATCGACGCTCACGCTCATCTGGCGCAGCTTCTCCTTGGCCGCCACGCCGAATTTCTGTTCCTCGTCGATGATGAGAAGTCCCAGCGATTTGAACCGCACGTTTTTCCCCAATATCTTGTGGGTGCCGATCAGGATGTCGATCTTTCCCTCCTCCAGCTCTTTCAGCACCTGGGCCGTCTCTTTTGCGCTTTTGGAGCGGCTGAGATGTTCGATCCGCACCGGAAAATCGCGCAGCCGCTCGCTGAAAGAGCGGTAATGCTGGAGCGCCAGGATCGTGGTCGGCACCAGTACAGCCACCTGCCTGGAGTCCGACACGGCCTTGAACGCCGCCCGGATCGCAATCTCCGTCTTGCCGAAGCCCACGTCGCCGCAGATCAGGCGGTCCATCGGCTGGGGACTCTCCATGTCGTGCTTGACCGCTTCGGTCGCCTTCTGCTGGTCGGGCGTATCCTCGTAGATGAACGAGGCTTCCAGTTCGTGCTGCAAATAGCTGTCCGGTGAGAAGGCGAAACCGGGCGTCGCCTTCCGGCGGGCATACAGAGCTATCAGCTCGCGGGCGATCTCCTTGACGGCCTTTTTCGTGGCCGCCTTCATCCGCTGCCATGCTCCGGAACCCAGCTTGTAGATTTTGGGCGGTTCGCTGTCCCGATCCTTGTAGCGGGAGATGCGATGCAGAGCATGTACGTTGACCAGCAGCACGTCGTTGTCGCGGTACACCAGTTTGATCGCCTCCTGCACCTTTCCGTTCTCCTCCGTGCGTACCAGACCGCCGAAGCGGCCCACGCCGTGGTCGATGTGCACCACGTAGTCGCCCACCTTCAGTTCGTTGAGTTCGGCCACCGTAAGGCTTTCGCTGCGGTCCAGCTCTCCGCGCAGGCGGTAACGGTGATAGCGGTCGAAAATCTGGTGGTCGGTGTAGAAACAGAGCCGCAGGTCGTGGCTGACGAACCCCTCGTGAAGGGTGAGCGGAAGCGCCTCGAAGGCCACGTCCCGCTGTCCGATCGAGTGGAAAATATTCTGCAGGCGCTCGATCTGCGCCTTGTTGTCCGAGAGAATCAGCGTCCGGTACCCTTTCAGGCGGTTGGTGTTGATATCGGCGGCCAGCAACTCGAAATTCTTGTTGAACCGGGGCTGGGGAGCGGTGCGGAATTCGATCCTCCGATCCGCCGCCCGCTCCTTCGCATTGTCCTTGAGCAGGAACATCCGGCAGGCCGACACGTCCTCCGCGAATCCCTTGCGGCCCATCACCAGCGTGTCGATCTCCGAAGGCTCTTCCAGCTCTTTCAGTATCTTGGAACGGATGTCATTCAGCCGTTTGAACAGATAGTCGGGGTCGGCCACCCAGTAGGTGGCCCGGCCGGCGAAACGGGGAAACGACACCCGGTCGGGCACCAGATCGTCCCGCTTCAGATTGGGCACGATCTCCGCACACTGCAACTTCTCCACCGAGAGCTGCGAAGCGATCTCGAAACGGCGGATCGACTCCACCTCGTCACCGAAAAAGTCGAGCCGGAAAGGATGGTTTTCCGAATAGGAGAAAATATCGACGATACCGCCCCGCACCGAATACTGTCCCGGTTCATAGACGAAATCGACCCGCTGGAAACCGTATCCGGCCAGCGTCTCCTCCACGAACGCGGGGGAGAGACGGTCCCCGACCCCCACCTGCAGCACGGTGCGCCGCAGCTCCTCCATGCCCACCACCTTCTCGGCCAGCGCCTCGGGATAGGTACAGAGCACCAGATAACCCTCGCCGCCGAAATTTTTCACCGCATTGAGTGCCGCCGTCCGCTGGACGATGCCCGAAGGGTCCTCCTGTCCGAACTGGATCGACCGTTTGTATCCCGTCGGGAAAAAGAGCACACGGTCCGCATCGAGCAACTGGTAGAAGTCGCTGCTCAGATAGGCCGCCGCATCGCGGTCCTCCATGACGAAAACATGTACGCCGCCCCGCTCCCGCACCACCGATGCGGCGACAAGCGAAAAGGCCGAACCCACCAGCGAGCCCAGGCTCACGGTGGCACAGCCTTCGTAATGTTCCGATATCTCCTTCACGCCGGGCAGCTGCCCGACCAGATCGTTTACCTGTTGCGGCGACATGGCTTGCACATTTTCCCTCCGTCCGGCGCTTTCCGGCCGTCCCTGCTATACCAGTTCACGGCCGTCCTTGCCGTAGAACTTGGTCTCCACGAAACCGGTGGACTGATCCGAGGCGATCTTGATCGTACAGCGGTATTTCATCGCCCAGCGCATGCGGATGCTGACCAGTCCGCGGGTCAGATAGGACGCCACGAACGGATTCACTTTCACTTTGATATGTTTGATTCCCTTATCGCCGGCGAAATAGGCGATCTTGTTTTCGATCTGCTGGTCGAGCAGCACGGAGGGCATGATTGTCCCCGTCCCGTGACAGGTGGGACAGGTCTCCTTCACCTCGGGCGCCGCCTCGGGCCGCACCCGCTGACGGGTGATCTGCATCAGGCCGAATTTCGAGAGGGGCAGCACCGTGTGCTTGGCCCGGTCGGTCGCCATCAGCTCCTTCATCTTCTCATAAAGGGCCTGGCGGTTCTCCCCTTTGTGCAGGTCGATGAAGTCGATCACGATGATCCCTCCCATATCCCGCAGTCGGAGCTGGCGGGCGATCTCCTCCGCCGAGGCGAGGTTCACGTCCATCGCCGTCCGCTCCTGGTCGTCGTCCACCTTGGCCCGGTTGCCGCTGTTGACGTCGATCACGTGCAGCGCCTCCGTGTGTTCGATAATCAGGTAGGCTCCCCTGCGCAGGGAAACGTACTTGGCGAAGAGGGATTTGATCTGTTTCGATATGTCGTAGTTGTCGAAAATGGGTACGCTGCCCTTGTAGAACTTCACGATCTTTTCCTTCTCCGGGGCGATCGTGCGGATATACTCCTTCACCTCCTCGTACACCGAGGCGTCGTCCACCACGATGCTGCTGAACGAACCGTTGAGCAGATCGCGGATAATGGTGGTCGTACGGCTCATCTCCCCCAGCAGCAACGAGGGAGGGGCCTGTGTCCGGACCCGTTCGAGCGCCGTGTTCCAACGCTTGACGAGCGATTCGATGTCGTGCCGGATATCCTCTTCGCTTTTCCCGATGGCGGCCGTGCGGATGATGACCCCGTAATTCTTCGGGAGCACCTCCTCCACGATCTTCTTCAGCCTCTTTTTCTCCTCGTTGGAGCGGATTTTCTGGGAAACGGATATTTTGTTCGAGAAGGGGATCAGCACCACGTGGCGCCCGGCCAGCGAGATATCGGAAGTAAGCCGGGGACCCTTGGTCGAGATGGCCTCCTTGGCGATCTGCACCAGAATGGGCTGCCCCCCCGAGATCTGGGAGGATATCTTCCCCGTCTTTCCGATGGGGGGATCGAGTTTCAGCGTCTCGAAACGCGTATTTTTCTTATTGGAGAGATTGCCCACCAATTTATGCAGCGACACGAACTGGGGTCCCAGGTCGAGGTAGTGGATGAACGCATCCTTTTCGTGCCCTATGTTGACGAACGCAGCATTGAGACCGGGCATGATCTTGCGCACCTTCCCCAGGTAGATATCCCCCACCGCGAAGCCGGTCTTGCATTTTTCCGTATTGAGCTCCACCAGCCGTTTGTCTTCGATCAGGGCGATCGAGATCTCTGAGGAGGTCACGTTGATGATTAGTTCCTTATTCATTAGTCGTCGGTCTGGACTGCCTGAACGGCAGAGAGAGCTGGGCCTGTGCCCAAAACAATGAACCTAAAGGACCCTGCGGTTCTTTAGGTTCATATAAAAACTTCACATAACAGAGCTACCTACTTTTTCTTTTTATGCCTGTTCTTACGCAGACGTTTTTTCCTCTTGTGGGTAGCCATCTTATGCCCTTTTCTTTTTTTACCGCTTGGCATAACGCTTGAAATTTAAGTTTGGAAATAATTATTTAGCACCCTTTACTTTCGCTGCAAAACTCTTGGCCGGCTTGAAAGCAGGAATGTTGTGAGCAGGGATGGTAATGGTCGTGTTCTTGGAGATGTTGCGGGCCACTTTCTGGGCGCGTTTCTTGATGATGAAACTGCCGAAACCGCGCAAATATACATTGTTCTGAGCCGTCATCGACTCTTTGATGCTGGTCATGAATGCCTCTACAACGTCCTGCACCACAGCTTTTTCAACGCCGGTGCTCTTGGAAATCTCGTTTACAATATCAGCCTTTGTCATGTCTATAGTTTTTAATAAGTTTATCAGTCAAACGAACTGCAAATATACATTTTTATTTATTTAATTTACAAAAGAGTAGCGATATTTTTTGCAAACCGGGCCCGATTTCGTTCAATATTCCACTCTGCATAAGGCATATAACAAAAACCGGCCCATTTTTTTCTTTTCCAGCGCCTTATTGCAAAATACACTGTGAATCAAACGATTATTTTTTCGGTTTATTGTCCCGTCCGTCGTCTTTTTCCGGCACCGGCCCGCGGAAAGCCCCTCCGCGCCCGCCGGAAATATCCGGAAGGGAAGACAATAATTGTCCCGTTTTTGCATTGTATAGATAAAGCGATTATTTATCTTTGCCAATAACTAATGTACGATTATGAACGGAGCCAAAATCCTCTGGGTCGATGACGAGATCGAGCTGCTGAAACCCCACATCTTTTTTCTGAAAGGCAAGGGATACGACGTAGAGACCTGTAACAACGGGTACGACGCCATCGAGATGGTCCAGAGCCACCTGTTCGACCTGATCATCCTCGACGAGATGATGCCCGGCATGACGGGCCTCGAAACGCTTCCGAAAATCAAGGAGATACGCCCCACCACGCCGGTCATCATGGTGACCAAGAGCGAAGAGGAGAACATCATGGACAAGGCCGTAGGTTCGAAGATCGCCGATTACCTCATCAAGCCCGTCAATCCCAACCAGGTACTCCTGTCCATCAAGAAAAACGTGCACCAGCAGCAGCTGGTCACCGAGCAGACCACGGCCGACTACCGGGCCGAATTCGGCCGCATCTCCACCTCGTTCGCCGACGCCCGCACCTTCGCCGACTGGAGCGCCATTTACAAGAAGCTGGTGAACTGGGAGATCGAACTCACCGATTCGAACGACGATTCGATCAGGGAGATTCTCGCCTACCAGAAAGACGAAGCCAACAACGAATACGCCAAGTTCGTCCGCAAAAACTATCTGGACTGGATCAACCGCAAGGATGCCGACACGCCCGTCATGTCGCACACGCTGATGCGGAGCAACATCTTTCCGGAAGCCGACCGCAACCGGAAGACCACGCTCCTGCTGATCGACAACTTCCGCTACGATCAGTGGCGCAGCATCAACGCCCTGCTCCACAACTGGTTCGACATCGCTACCGAGGAGTTCTACTGCAGCATCCTGCCCACGGCCACCCAGTATGCCCGCAACGCCATTTTCGCCGGGCTCATGCCGCTGGCCATCGACAAGCTGATGCCGAACCTCTGGCTCAACGACAACGAAGAGGGGGGCAAGAACCAGTACGAGGAGGATTTCCTGCGCCGCCAACTGCAGACCAACGGCAAGAGTTACCGGATGACTTTCGACAAGCTCATCCGGCCCGAAGCGGGCCGCAAGCTGATCGACAACATCAGCAAGGTGTACGACGCCGATTTCTCGGTGATCGTCTACAACTTTCTGGACATTCTTTCCCACGCCCGGACCGAGACCGAAATCATCCGCGAACTGACGGAGGACGAAGCGGCCTTCCGATCCCTCACGCGGTCGTGGTTCGAACACTCCGACCTGTTCACCATTCTCAAAATGCTCTCGGAGAGGGGGCACACGGTCATCATCACCTCCGACCACGGCACGATCCGGGTGGACAATCCGGTGAAGATCATCGGAGACCGCGAAACCTCCACCAACCTGCGTTACAAAACCGGACGCAACCTCAACTACAACGCCAAGGAGATGTTCGTCATCAACAAACCGCAGGAGGCCCAGCTGCCGCAGAGCAACATCACCTCGACCTACGTATTCGCCTACAACCGGGATTTCTTCGTCTATCCCAACAACTCCAACCAGTTCGTGCGATACTACAAGAACACGTTCCAGCACGGAGGCATCTCGATGGAGGAGATGATGGTCCCCTACATCGTACTCAAACCCAAAGGATAGCCGCAGAGGCATCCGCCACAAGACCCCATACATGAAGACCCTGCACATAGACCACCAGAGAGACCTGCCCGACGCGGCGGAAGAGATCGTGAAGGAACTCGGCCGCCACCGCATCGTCGCCTTTTACGGCCCGATGGGGGCCGGGAAGACCACCCTGATCCGCGAGATCGCCGGCCGGCTCGGCGTCGAAGACACGGTGACCAGTCCGACTTTCGCCCTGGTCAATCAGTACATGACGGCCGACGGGGAGAAAATAGACCATTTCGACTTCTACCGGATCAACCGCATCGAAGAGGTCTTCGACCTCGGATACGAAGAGTATTTCGACAGCGGGGACATCTGCCTGATCGAATGGCCGGAAAAGATCGAACGGCTCCTGCCCGAGGACGTGCTCGTCGTGGAGATCGAAATCGAAGACGAGGAGAGCCGTATCATCCGGATCGGAACGAGGAACGAACCCAACTGAAACCCGATACGACCATGAAGAATCTGAAACCGGCCGCCCTCGCGCTGGGGTTGGTCTTCGCCGGATGTACAGGAAACGGACCCGCGGAAACGGACACTGTTCCCGCCTACGAGAACGTCACCACGGTACGGCTCACCGTCTCCGAAGGCAAACGGCTGATCGCCAAAGGACTCGCCCGCAACGAAGATATCCGGCGATGCCTCGGAGAAGGCATGCTCATCATCACCCGGGGCACGACGAACACGTACATCGCCGAGGAGCTTGCAAACCTTTCGGCGCCGCACGGCAGTTTCGTGACGGGAAAAATCATTCCGACCGGAACGAAGGACTTCGCCGATACGCTCGAACGGGTGACGGAGATCGTGCTCATCGAAGGGAAGCCCGCGAAGATCGGTTACGAGGAGGCGCTCGCCCGCATGACGGAAAACGACATCGTACTCAAGGGGGCGAACATGCTGAACTATGCGAAACGGCAGGCCGCCGTATGCACGGGTGCGCCGGACGGCGGTACGGTGGCCCGGCTGAAACGGTACACGGACCGGGGAATCGGGCGCTGGATCGTTCCGATCGGTCTGGAAAAGGAGTGTTCCGGAGACCTGCGCATGTATAGGGAGGTAGTGGAGAACGCGAAAGAGAAGGGTCCCGGCACCGTACGGCTCACGCTGACGGAAGGGAACGTCTACACCGAAATCGAGGCATTGAAGGAGTTCGCCGACGTCGATGTCTATCCGGCTGCGCTGGGCGGTGTGGCCGGTGCGGAAGGGGGCGCTACACTGATGATCTGCGGAGACGCGGAGGAGGTGGACAAAGCGGTCGAAGCCGTACATTCCGTACTCGGCGAACCTCCGTTCGCAGAATAACCCCTGCACCGCAGGGACGTTCCGCCTGTTCGCACGCCATCTTTCGCCCGGATTTGCATTGCCGGCCCGACATAAATCCGTAAAAAGAGACGGTATCTGATTTTCTCAGATACCGTCTCTTTTATCCGAAAACGCCGGATTCCCGGACGGCCGAACCGCCCGGGAACCGGAATGCTACTCGTCCAGCAGAATCTCCAGGATACGGATCGCAGCCGTGGCGATCGGCGTACCGGGACCGAAGATGGCGGCGGCACCGTCGCGGTACAGTTCGTCGTAATCCTGATGAGGAATCACACCGCCCACAATCACCACGATGTCCTCGCGGCCTAGTTTCTTGAGTTCGGCGATGATCTGCGGCACCAGCGTCAGGTGACCGGCGGCCAGCGAGGAGACGCCCACCACGTGCACGTCGTTCTCCACGGCCTGTTTGGCCGCTTCGGCCGGAGTCTGGAACAGCGGGCCCATATCCACGTCGAAACCGATGTCGGCATATCCCGTGGCTACCACTTTGGCTCCGCGGTCGTGACCGTCCTGTCCCAGTTTGGCGATCATGATACGGGGCTGGCGGCCCTCCTTTTTGGCGAACCGCTCGGCCATCTGTTTGGCCTTTTCGAAATCTGCGTCGTTTTTCACTTCTGAACTGTATACTCCTGAGATGGAACGGATAACTGCCTTGTAACGGCCTACGACCTTCTCGCAGGCATCGGATATCTCACCCAGCGAAGCGCGCACCTTGGCAGCCTCGACGGCCAGTTCGAGCAGGTTGCCCTGTTTGGTCTCCACACACTTGGTGATGGCATCCAGAGCGGCCTGCACAGCCTTTTCGTCGCGGTTCGCACGCAGGTCGTTCAGACGTTTGATCTGCTCCTCGCGTACGGCCGTATTGTCCACGGCCAGAATGTCGATAGGCGCCTCCTTCTCCAGACGGTATTTGTTCAGACCCACGATCACGTCGTGTTTCGAGTCGATCCGAGCCTGCTTGCGGGCGGCAGCCTCCTCGATACGCATTTTGGGAATACCGGTCTCGATGGCCTTGGCCATACCGCCCAGTTTTTCCACCTCCTGGATCAGATCCCATGCCTTGTGAGCGATCTCGTTGGTGAGTTCCTCCACGTAGTAGGAACCGGCCCACGGATCGACCTCGCGGCAGATGTCGGTCTCCTCCTGAATGTAAATCTGCGTATTCCGCGCGATACGGGCCGAGAAGTCGGTCGGCAGGGCGATCGCCTCGTCGAGAGCGTTGGTGTGCAGCGACTGGGTGTGTCCCAGGGCGGCAGCCATCGCCTCGATGGCCGTACGGGCCACGTTGTTGAACGGGTCCTGCTCGGTGAGCGACCAGCCGGAAGTCTGGCTGTGGGTACGCAGGGCGAGCGACTTGGGGTTCTTCGGATCGAACTGCTTCACGATCTTGGCCCAGAGCAGACGGGCGGCCCGCATCTTGGCGATCTCCATGAAGTGGTTCATACCGATGGCCCAGAAGAACGACAGACGGGGAGCGAACGTATCCACGCTCATACCGGCATTGACTCCGGTGCGCAGATACTCCAGACCGTCGGCCAGCGTATAGGCCAGCTCGATGTCGGCCGTAGCGCCGGCCTCCTGCATATGATAGCCGGAGATCGAGATCGAGTTGAACTTGGGCATGTTCTTCGAGGTGTACTCGAAGATGTCGGCGATGATCCGCATCGAGAATTCGGGCGGATAAATATAGGTGTTACGCACCATGAACTCCTTGAGGATGTCGTTCTGGATCGTACCGCTGAGCTGTTCGAGCGTGCAGCCCTGCTCCAGACCAGCCACGATATAGAAGGCCAGGATCGGAAGCACGGCGCCGTTCATGGTCATCGAGACGGACATCTTGTCCAGAGGAATCCCGTCGAACAGCACCTTCATGTCCTCCACCGAACAGATCGACACGCCGGCCTTGCCCACGTCGCCCACCACACGCGGATGGTCGGCGTTGTAACCGCGGTGCGTAGCCAGGTCGAAGGCCACCGACAGACCCTTCTGGCCCGAAGCCAGGTTGCGGCGGTAGAAGGCGTTCGACTCGGCGGCGGTGGAGAACCCGGCATACTGGCGGATCGTCCACGGACGCATCACGTACATCGTGCTGTAAGGGCCGCGCAGGAAGGGTGCGATACCGGCGGCATAGTTCAGATGCTCCATACCCTCCAGGTCTTCGGCGGTGTAGATTCCCTTGACCGGTATCTGTTCGGGAGTCATCCAGGTCTGGTCGCCGTCGGCGCACTTCTTCGCGTTGCAGCACGCTGCGGCAGCTCCCGTATAGGTCATATCAGAAAATTTTGCTCTCATGTTCTTGTCCTCCTTTTTAGATACCGAGTTCTTTCAGATAGTTTTGCAGGGTTTCGAGCACATTGCTGCGAACGCTGATGAAGTTCTTGATTCCCTGTGCCTCCAGCTCGGCCTGGCAGGCGGGAGCCCCGGCAACCACCAGAATGGCCTTGTCGCCGATCAGCTCCTTCACGCGCGGAGCCAGCGTCGCGTAGTCGTCGTCCGAAGCGCAGACCACCACGATCTCGGCACCCGATTCGAGGGCGGCCTTCGCACCCTCTTCCACCGAATGGAAGAACGTGTTGTCGATCACGCGGATTCCGGCGCAGGCGAAGAAGTTGCAGGAGAACTGGGCGCGGGCGCGGGCCATCGCCAGCGAACCGGCCGTCAGCATGAAGGCCTTGGGCTCCTTGCCGCTGCGGTCCACCTTCAGACGCATCTGCTCGAAAGCCATGGCTCCCCGGTAGGGTTTCAACGGACGGACGGACGGGGCGGCCTCCTGATGCTTGCAGCAGCATTTGGGCGAACCCGGCACGACGGTCTGCTCGGTCACGGCCTCGCCGGCCACCTCCGTGAAGTTGGGGAACTGATTGGTTCCCAACAACGAAATGCGGCGCGTCGCCACGTTCTTATCCTTGTTGGCAGCCGATGCTTCCACGGCATCCTGAACGAAGCCCTCCTTGAAAGCGGCGATGTAACCGCCCTTCTCCTCGACCTGTTTGAACAGGGCCCATGCCTGCTCGGCGATACTTTGCGTAAGGGTCTCTATATAATAGGAACCTCCGGCCGGATCGACCACCTGATCGAAATGCGACTCGTTCTTGAGCAGCAGCTGCACGTTGCGGGCGATCCGCTCCGAAAAGTCGGTCGGCTGCTCGTAGGCGGCGTCGAACGGGGTCACCTCCAGCGAGTGGACTCCGGCGATGGTGGCGCTCATGGCTTCGGTCGTTCCGCGGAGCATGTTCACGTATGCGTCATAGACGGTCTGATTCCATTTGGAGGTGACGGCATGCACGAACATTTTCGATGCACAGCCACGCGTGGGGTTGTAGGGTTTCATGATATTGGCCCACAACATCCGGGCGGCCCGGAACTTGGCGATCTCCATGAAGTAGTTGGAGCTGACGGCCATGCTGAAACGGATGGCGGGAGCGGCTTCGTCCACCGAGAGCCCGGCCTCCATCAGCTTCACCACGTACTCGTGGCCTACGGCCAGCGTAAAGGCGAGCTCCTGCACGATCGTGGAACCGCTGTTGTGGAACTGCTGTCCGTTCACACCCACGAAACGCATCCGTTTGAAAGGTGCGGACTTCCTGATCAGCCCGACGATCGCATCGAATGCCTTGCCGCCGTCTTCGCTGCATCCGAACGAACCCTTCAGGGTCAGTTTATTGACGATCGGATCGAGAATGAACGAAACACGGACCTCCTCCGGATCGAGCTTTTCGGCCGAAGCCTTTTCGATCACCAGTTCGGCCACTTTCCGGGCGCCGCAGCCGCAGAACACCAGTTCGTACCGGTCGAAACCGACACCGGCCAGCAACGTTTCGAGGTCGGCGGCACTGAACTCCTTGTCGGCGATACTGAAGCCCAGCGACTCCACACCGCCTTCGATCAATTTCAGAGCCAGCGCATTGGCATCTTTGGGGCAGGTTACGGGAATGGTCTGGTGAATCCGCCAGCAATTGCAGCGCTTCGTCCCGCGGACATAGGGAAACTCCCCGCTTTCGGAACCCAGGTGACGAATGGCGGCCAGGTCCTCCGCACGATAGTAGGGGCGGACATTGAAACCTTCGGCCGTCCTCCATACCAGTTTTTTCTGGTAGTCGGCACCTTTCAGGTCCTTCGTGATCACCTCTTCCCACTGCTCCGTGGTGACGGGCGGGAAAGCGGTGAACAACTTCTCTTCCTTATTATTTGCCATAATAACAGTATTTAGAAATGTTTCGTAAGTTTCCGAAAAGACGCCCAAAGTTACTGTTTTTTATTTAACAATCACGGGAAACGGCCACTTTATTTTGCATCACCGGCCAAATAGAAGGTCCGGGAGATGGAAATCCGGAATTAATCGCTTATTTTTGGAACGCGATGAAACCCCGGAATCCATACGGCGAAAAGGTGCGCGAAATGCTCCGCGCGCTCTTTTCCTACACGCCCCGGGAAAAGAGAGGCATCCTCTATCTGCTGCCGTTGCTCGTGCTGCTTTCGCTGCTCGTCTCGACCCTCAACCGTCCTACCTTCGAAAAGAGTTTTCCCCGCTACGCCGACCGGGTGCTCGACTCGCTGAACGACGCCCGCCGGGAACAGTATCCCGACCGCAGCACAACCGCAGGAAAGGATTCCGCCGACCGCAGCGCCAGGGGAGAACTTTTCGCTTTCGACCCCAACACGGTAAGCCTTCCGGAACTCCGTCGACTCGGATTCACCGAAAGGCAGGCCCGGGGCATCCTCAACTACAGGGCTGCGGGAAAGGTGTTCCGGACACCGGAAGCCTTCGCCGACTGCTACACCGTGTCGCCGCAGATGTTCGAACGGCTCGCACCGCTTATCGCCATCGGAGCGGAGTTCCGGACACCCGGACGGGTCGAAACGTCGACCGGGCAGACTCCGCACCGCACCGCCGAAACGACGGACGGAGAAAGACGCCCCGACTCCCTGTTCCTGTTCGACCCGAACCTGCTGGACAGGGAAGGGTTCCGCTCGCTGGGCTTCAGCAAACGCCAGACGGAAGCGATCCTCCGCTACCGGGAGATGATCGGAGGATTCCGGGACGCAGAGGAGTTCGCGGAGTGCTACCCGGTGCGCGACCGGTTCCAGGAACTCGAACCGTATGTCCGCATCGCACCCCCGCCCGAAAGGAAGCCCGTCCGCGTGGAACTGAACACGGCCGACTCGGCCCTGCTGGTGACGGTGAAAGGTATCGGGGCGGTCACGGCGGCACGGATCGTCGCCTACCGCACCCGGCTCGGAGGGTTCGTCCGGACGGAGCAGTTGCAGGAGATTCCGGGCATGACCGAACGCAATTACGAGATGATTTTGCAACAAATTTCGTTGGACAGTAGCGAAATTCGAAAAATTGATATTAACTTTGCCGACCCGAAGCGGCTGGCGGAACACCCGTACCTGACCGCATTGGCAAGAAGAAAAATTCTCAAACAGAGACAATTGAAAGGAGGTTGGCGCACGATCGGAGAGATGACGGACGACAAGACACTATCGGTTCAGGAGGCAGAAAAGCTCTCCCCGTATCTCCGTTTCACCCCTTTCGAATCCCCTCAATAAACATTCCGGTTCCCGTCCGGGAGGGCGGCGGCCGTGCGAAAACGAATTTTAACGAAGTAAAAATCCATATCATTTTACGACCATGATTATCATGCCTATCAAAGAGGGCGAAAACATCGAACGCGCTCTGAAGAAATTCAAACGGAAATACGAACGCACCGGTGTGCTGAAAGAACTGCGCAACCGCCAGTACTTCACCAAACCGTCGGTGACCAAGCGCATCGCCAAACTCCACGCCATCTACGTGGAGAACATGCAGCGCGAAGAGGAGTAGTACGTTCCGTCCGGAACGGAGGGACTGCCGGGCAGTCCCCTGCCAGGAAATCACCCCCGCAGCCGATCACCGCTGCGGGGGTGAAATCGTTTCAGCCCGCAGCCGGCAGACGCCCCGCCTTTCTCCGGGAAAAGAACCCGGAGAAGGAATTTTCGGTCCGAAATAGCGACTTTCCGGACATCCGGGGGACGAAACTTTCGCTACCTTTGTCTTATGACAGAGGAATTCCTGCAATACCTGCGTACGGAAAGGCGCTATTCGGAGCACACCGTAAGGGCTTACGGCGACGATGTGGAACGATTCGTCACGTACTGCCTGGACCGGTCGGACGATCCGGAACCGGAGTTTTCGCCGGAACGGGTCACTGCCGACGACATCCGGGGATGGATGATGGAGCTCAACCGGGAGGGGGAGAAAGCGACGTCGATCAACCGCAGGATCAGTTCGCTGAGAGCCCTGTTCCGCTATCTGCGCAAAACGGGAGCCGTCCGGCACGATCCGTTCCTGAAGATCGGACAGATGAAGACCCCGAAACCGCTGCCGGTTTTCATCGCAGAAAGCCGGATGGAACAGGTACTGCGGCAATCCCCGGAGCATCCCGACGATTTCGACACCCTCCGCAACCGTCTGATCGTACTGCTTTTCTACACGACCGGCCTGCGTCTGGCAGAGCTCGTCGCCATCAACACCGACGACTTCTCGCCCGGTTTCCGTGAACTGAAAGTCCGGGGCAAGGGCGACAAGGAGCGGATCGTACCGATCATGCCGCAGGTACGGGAACACATTTCGGAGTATCTCGATGAAATTATGCGGCAAAACATTTGCATTACCGGAGGAAAATCCCTATTTTTAACCAAGCAAGGGAGACGCATCAGCCGCAGCACGGTGTACCGGATCGTCCGCGCGGAGCTGGCGGCGGCGGGTGTACAGGGCAAGCGCAGTCCGCACGTACTGCGGCATACGTTTGCCACCCACCTGCTCGACGGAGGAGCCGACATGCGGGAAATCCAGCAGCTGCTGGGGCACAGTTCCCTTCGGGCGACGCAGGTGTACACGCACAACAGCATCGCCCGACTGAAAGAGACATACAACACCGCCCATCCGAGGGCGTCACATAAAAAAGATTAAGGAGGAGAAAGCTATGAACGTGAAGATTCAATCCGTAAAGTTCGATGCAGATCAGAAACTCATCGAATTCATTCAGGCCAAGATGAACAAACTGGACCGTTTTGCGGAAAACGCCATTTCGGCCGAAGTCATCATGAAGCTGGACAAGGATACCGAACGGGGCAACAAGGTGGTGACAATCAAACTCGTCGTTCCGGGAGGAGATCTGGTCGCGGATTATCGCAGCAAGAGCTTCGAGGAGTCGGTGGACGAGGCGATCGACGCACTGAAGAAACAGATCGAAAAGCACAAGGAACGCTATAACAAATAATCCGGACCCATCAAAAAACGGAAGCCGACCCGGGCGGGTCGGCTTCCGTTTTTGCCGTTTCACCGGATAATTCTTTCTGATTCCGGCAAATATCCCTATCTTTGGACGACTATAAAAAAAACCCGAGACTATTTCCCCAACTGCAATGAAGATAGGACATTTCCTGATTTCCGCGATTCTCATACTGGCCGCCGCCCCCCTCCTGCATGCCGAACAGCCCTCGGGCGGCGTGAAGGGACGGGTGATCGACAGCCGCAAACGCTCGCCACTGGCCGGGGCCGTCATCGCCGTCCGAACGGAACGGGATTCCGTCTTCAAGGTGACCGACACGAAAGGGGCGTTCACCATCACGGGACTTCCGCGCGGCAACGCACGGCTGCGGATCTCCTTCATCGGGTACCGGCCGGCCGAAATGCCCGTCTCGATCGAGGGACAGGTACTCGACGTGGGCACCGTCACCCTGACCGAAGCGGACAATGCGATCGACTCGGTAACGGTGGAGTACAAGGTCCCGCTGATGACCCAGACCGGGGACACGATCAAATACAACCCGCTGGCCGTAAAGACCGAACCGTACGACTATGCGATCGACCTGGTCGAGAAGCTGCCGGGCATCACCCTCGACGACAACGGAAAGGTGACGGCGCTGGGAAAAGACGTGACATGGGCGTTCGTGGACGGGAAACTGCTCTTCGGACGGAACGTGATGAACGCGCTGGACAACGTCAAGATATCCGACATCAAGTCGATCAACATCTACGACGTGGCCAATCCCGAAAAACCGCTGCCCGAAGGCGACCTGCAGGACGAGGACAAGCAGCGCGTGCTGGACATCAAGACCAAGAGCCGGTTCCGCCATGCCTACAATGCGGAGGCCTATGGAGGGTGGGGGCAGGATATGAACAAATCACCCGGAACGCCGCGCCAGAACCGTTACCTGGCCGGAGGGAACATCCGCAAGTTCTCCGAGAAACTGGTGATGACGGCCGACGTGCAGGGCAACAACATGAACCGGCAGAGGATGGGATACCGCCGGATGTTCCTCGACCACGGAGGCTCCTCATCCGGGTACTTCCGCAACAACCGGGTCGAAGCGTCCGTCGACCGCAACAACCCGTTCATCAAACGCAAAGGCCCCGGATTCAACTTCCGGTACTCTTTCACCAACAACCACAGCAACAGCGGCAGCGTGAGCGAAAAGGTCTATTTCGAAGACAACGCGGACGAGGCGAGCAGGGACATCTCCCGCACACGGGACACCTCGTTCAACCGCTCCGACTCGTACGACCACAACTTTTCCCTCTCCCTCAACCAGAGGTTCTCGAACCGGACGTTCCTCTCGTTTTTTCCCTCTTTCACGCTGACCGACAACCGTTCGGCGGGCCAGCAGGTCACCAGCGTCTTCTCCCGCGAGGACGACGCCCTGAAGACCCGCACCGGAACCAGCAACCGCAGCAAGGAGACCGGATTTTCCTCTTCGGGCCGGCTGACCCTCTTCACCCCGCTGCGCAAACCCAAGCCGACTGCGGCCGATACGACCCGGAACAAAGATCGGGAACAGCCCCCCGGACGCCCGGACGGCCCGCCGATCCCGCCGATCCCGCCAAACGGCGGAGGACCGCGCAGTTTCGGAGGAGGAGGATTCTCCCCCGGACGATTTCCGGGCGGGAGGGGACCGGGGCAGATGCGCATGCGTTCCAGAAGAGCCGTGCAGATGCTTCCCCTGCTGATGGCCGAAGTGAACTGGAACTATTCGGACAACAAAGGAACCGGATGGCAGATGGACACGGTATCCTCGGCGAACAACACACAGAAATACCTCACGACCAACTCTTCGGGATACACGAAAAACTTCGGCGGAGGTGTCCGTTTCACAAACCTCAAACTGGGCAAACAGGTCAGCATGGGAGCCAATTACAACCTGAGCTACGACCACTCAAAAAAACTGAGGACGGCACTCGACACACTGACCATGCAGATCGACACGGCCCAGACTTACGAATACACCCGCAGCTACATCACCCAAAATGTAGGGGTGGAGGCCGAATGGTACAATCCGGAGGCTTCGTTCCAGATGAGGGCCGGCGTCGCGCTGAAAACTTCGTGGTCGGACCGCGACGAAGTGGTTCCGGAACAACTGTTCGACCGGCGGTCGTTCGTATCCGTACTGCCCTCACTCTCCATTTCGTCCCGTTACGAGGAATCTTTCTCCGGCAAACCCAACTGGAACATCAGCTACTCGACCTCGTCGGACGAACCGTCGCTGGAGAACATGCGAAACTGGCTCGACATCAAGGACCCCATGTCGCTCAAGCGGGGCAATCCCGACCTGAAACAAAGCTACACCCACTCGATCAGCATGAGTTTTTTCAGAAACAGGACGGAAACGGCCTCCGAAACGCGGCTCAGCCTATCGGCCAGCTACACGCAGAACGACATGGCCACCAAACAGGTGCTGTTCGGAGAGGAGACCTACCTGCCGGAATACGACTACACGGCCGCGGCAGGTTCGACCCTGACCACTTACGAGAACATCGACGGAGCCGTGTCGGTCAATCTTTCGGGCGGACACGAACGGTCGGCCTTCCGCGAAAAATTCATCTTCCGGAGTAGCCTCTCCTATTCGTTCACCCGGCGCCCCGCCTACATCCGCGACGTAAAGAACTTCACCCTCAGTTCCTCTCCCTCGCTGAACCTGACCCTGCAAAGCAACAACTCCCGCAAACTGGAGTTCCGTATCGCATCGCAAACCGGATTCATCGGTTCGTCCAACACGGCCGGAGGCACCGACCAGACATTTACGCAACGCGCCACGGCCAACGTCACGGCCCGGTTTCTGCGTCACTTCACCCTCTACACCTCCTACCAATACTATTATTACCACAGCTCGAAAGCCGCCGACCTGAACAACAACCTGCTCAGCGCCGCACTCTCCTACCGGTTCATGAAAAACAGCGGGGAGGCCCGTTTCACGGTTTACGACATTCTGAACCGCAACAGCGATTTCTCTTCGTCGGTCTACTCATCCTATGTGCTGAACAGCTGGCGCCAGCTCATGAGCCGCTATTTCACCCTGACGCTCAGCTACCGGTTCAACAAGACCGGAGGCGGACCGGGAGGGTTCCGGCCCGGGCCGAGAGGGGGCGGGCCGTTCTGACAATCTGACACAAAGTGGGTCCTCCCGCAAGAGGCCCCATTGTACTCTTCCCGCTTCGCCCCCGGAATTCGTTCTCTTCCGGAGAAGGAAACGGACGTATTCCGCATACGTAAAAATCAGGAGGAATCCCCCGGCTAAAAAAATAGTGCCGCAAAAAGTTGCCGGATTGTAAAAAGAATTGTACTTTTGGACGCAAATTGCCCATGGCTGAATTGCATACAGGTCAGCGATACGGCGATGTTTTTAGAGTTTCTGGCAAAAATTCGTCAAATTTTAATCCGCATTTTTTGCGTATTAATAATTTATTCGTATTTTTGCAGCCCTAAAATGCTGTAAACTGCCGATGTAGCTCAGTTGGCCAGAGCAGCTGATTTGTAATCAGCTGGTCGTGGGTTCGAATCCCTCCATCGGCTCGGAAGGGGAAGGGATGCGGAACGCGCAAGCGGACCGGTCTCCGCAAAAAATGCAAGGAAACGCTCCGGCGACGGAGAGATTCCGGCAAGGTTCTCAGACATACGGGAGAATACCAGAGTGGCCAAATGGGGCAGACTGTAAATCTGCTGGCGTACGCCTTCGGTGGTTCGAATCCATCTTCTCCCACACAAGCGGAAGTAGCTCAGTTGATAGAGCATTAGCCTTCCAAGC
>CDZF01025444.1_pt1 | contig 35891 bp, 20 predicted proteins | sample 557591 | NCBI WGS metagenome assembly CDZF01 (sample SAMEA3182093, study PRJEB8094) | gut metagenome | biome: human; feature: gut; material: Stool; isolation source: human stools | place: Canada | collected 2012-02-04
CTACTGAATCATCAACCATTCTTTCTCCATGAGAGAGACATTTTTTACAGGAATTTGACTGGCGCCAAGCAGGAATGACATCCTATTGTGGATTTTTTCTAACAAATAGATAATATTAATGTCTGTAAAAGGAAGGTACTGAGCGTAATAATTATTATATTATTTTTTGATGGAAAAAATCGTTATGTTTCATAGGCAAACAAAAATTTGCAAATAAACTTTATTGACACTGGCTCTGGATCATGCTACTGGGAAAATGATCATGGAGGATTGCTCTCCTCTAATTTCATCATCAATCCCAGTTCTTTAATGCCTTATGAATACTCCAACTACTTCTTCTGCCGGCACCCCTTCTTCCATCCCCGCTTACCGCAAATGGTACTTTGGCTCTACGGCCAAACCCATGCCGCGTGGCATGCGCGCCTCTCCGGAGCCCGATCCGCTACCGTTCGAGGAAATCCACGAACACGATGAAATTACCGTGGGACCGCCCAGTACGTCGGCGGATGGACACAGTGCTCACGGTTACTTTACCATTCCGGAAGGAGCGGACGGTAAAAAGCTCTACGGCACCTGTTCGCTCTTCCTGGGGGTGGACGACTGGGGCAGCCTGGAAGTGAAGGACTCCAGCGGCAGCGTGGTGGCGCAGGTGGACCTGAAGAAAGACTCGCAGACGGCAGGCAAGCAGGGCGGCCATAAATACCACACGGGGACCGGCGGGGCGCAGCTGCCCTCCGGCTCCTACATTTGGGAAGTCAACCAGACCAACATCGACTACAAGCCTGAAAAAGACAACGTCTCCATCTGCAACTATAGCATCGACGTGGTGCCGACGGAGCCGGGAGGCAAGGAGGAGCCCGAGAAGTGCCCGTGCGAGGGAGACACGTGTGATAACAGCGGCGGAACGCCGCCTTCCCCGTCGCTGGCCCGGTCGGGCTCCGCGGTGGGGAATAGCACGCTGGGAAACTACTCCTCCGCAGGGTGCAGTGTGAGTGCGGAAAGCACGGCCACCCTGATGTACTGGTCCTGCAACTTCGGAATGTTCCGGGGACTGGGAGGGATTCCTGCGGGCCTTGTGGAACTGAGGGCTGAGGAAACTGTCTCCGGCCTGGAAAGCCCCTCCTCACTGGCCTACAACCATCCGTTGAACAGCCGCCTGGACGTGCCCGAAGGGGGAATTGTACCCGGAGTGCGTTTTGATCTGGTGCAGGGAGACCGGGTGATTGCCATGCGCTGCTATATGAACGGGTCCGTGCTGCCCGTTGGCGTGGACACGTCGGGCGGAGGACGGGCAACGCTGGACACGGTGGAAGGACAATCCTGCCTCCGCTGGATCGTGGAAGACGGCAGCCAATACCTCTTCTCGGCGGAAACAGGAATGCTCCTCTCCTACACCACCACCGACAAGCAGGTCATCTCCAACGCGTCATCCTACCTGGACGTCAAGCATGCCGAAGACGGCTCGCTGAGGCAAATCTGGAACCTGTGGGACGGCCTGCTCAACGTGGAAAACGTCACCTCCACGGGCTACATCATCGCGCTCTACACGCCTGGGCAAATCACCGGAACGGACGAACAGGGATTTTATACGGTCACCGGGACACCCTTTAAAACATTCAACCTTTCCCTTTCCGCGGACGGCCACTTCACCGTCACGGAACAGGCGCCGGCTAGGCAGCCCTACGCCGTCACCTGGTGGAACGACGGCCTGGCGTGGAACATGCGGCAGGGCACGGGGGAAGACGCCGTCACGACCATCCGCACGCGCACGGAGCTGGAACCGGAAGACTCGGTCTGGCAGCTGGTGACGGAAATCTCCAAAGGAGGTATCGTGGCAGAGCGCACCTGCTCCATATATCAAACGACGGACGTAGGCGATCTGCTGCTCACTCAAGTGGAAGGCTATCAAAGCCAGGAAGCCCAGACCACGCAATACGCCTACGACCAGTGCGGACGGCTCAAGACGGAAACTGCCCCGGACGGCAGCCAAATTCATTACGCGTATGACCTCTACGGACGCCTGCTCTCCCGCGACGAACCGTGGGCGGAAAGCGGCAGGCGCATCACGCGCTACACCTATGCCTATTCGGGAGAAGCCGACTTCAACGACGAACCCGCCACGGAAACGGTAGACCTGCTTCCGCTGGAAGGACACGTCAAGACGCTGACCACCATTGCCTACAAGTACACGACGGCCAATCACGTCAAAAGGACGGAAAAGCGGGTCACCGGACTGGGAGTAACGGGCACGCGCCTGACGGCCACGGAACAATGGCTGGCCGGCGCGCCCGACGTCTATGCCCGCGGACGCACCCGGATGACCCGGGACCTCACCGGCGTGCAAACCTGGCACGACTACGCGGCAACGACGGAGCACGGCGCCCTCTACACGGAAACGTTGGAAACGCGCGTCAACGGGGAAACCGTGCCGGGACAGAGCACGCGCACCACGACCTGGATCACGGCGGAAGGGCAGCGCGTCAGGGAAGAAAGCTACGCCCTGCTCACCGGCGGGGAATGGGCGCTCACGGACAGCGCCTCCTATGAATTTGACACGCAGAACAGGTGGGTGAAGCGGACGGCGGGCAATGGCCGAATAACGGAGCGCGAGCTGATGTGCGACGGGCGCCTGTTGTGGGACATTGATGAAAATGGTGTAAGAATGGACTATGCCTACGACACGGCGCGCCAACTGGTGGAAACCACGCGTTCCGCCGTAATGGACGGGGAAACCGTCATCACGCCGGAAACCATCACCACCTACACCCTGGATGCGGCGGGGCGCATCCTCTCTACGCGCCGGGATACGGGGGCCATGACGACCAGCGAAAGCTCGGAGTACGACTTGCTGGGGAGGATAACTTCCTCTACGGACGTCCTGGGACGAGTCACCACCTACGCCTACAGCGAAGACGGTCTGACGACGACGCAAACCACTCCCTCCGGAGCCACGTTCGTCACGCGCAACGCGCCGGACGGAACGGTCCTGGAAGAATCCGGCACGGGACAGCGGCATATCATCTATTCCCTCGACTTGGTTGCCGACGGCGTTCGGACCTTCACGAAAGCCGTCTCCGGGGAAACGGAAACCGAACTGCAGCGCAGCGTCGCCAACGGTGCCGGGGAAATTCTGCGCACGGGCCGGCCCAACACCATCGGGGGAGTCATTTACACGAGGAACACCTATAACGCCAAGGGACAGCTGACCAAGGAACAGACAGATGCGGAAACCGCAGCTACGACGATGGCGCCGACCCTGTGGGAATACGACGACTTCGGCAATAAGGTCAAGGAAACCTGGAAGCTTGCCGATCCGGCCACCGTGTCCAACTCGCGCATCACCACGTGGAGCTATGGCGTGGAACAGGCGCAGGACGGCGTCTACCGCGTCGTCACGGCGACTAGGAACAACGGCCAAGGGACTACCTATGGCGAAACGCAGAAGACGCTGGTTTCCTCCCTCTCGTCCACGCTGGAAAGCAAAACCGTCTTCATCGGTCCCAGAGGAAATATATCCACACAGTGGAGCGAATACGGAACAGGCGCCCTGCGGACGCAAAAAAGCAGCATCCCCACTTCCAATGTCACGGCCACCGCGACGGTCATCGACGACTTTACTACCACGCAGACGGACCACGCGGGCATTACTTCCACGCAGACCCGAGCCTATGCGGAAACCGGCATCATCTACACTAACACGGACGGACGGGCAACACCATTACGACACGTACCGACATCGCCGGGCGCACTGTTTCCGTTACCGACGCGGCGGGCAACACGGCTTCTACCGCCTACGATCCCTGGTTTGACCAGCCTTCCGCCGTCACCAACGCCCTCGGGAAAACGACATGCTACAACTACGATCTCCGGGGCCGCAATACGGCGCAATGGGGAACGGGCGCCCAGCCCCTGCTCTTCGGCTACGACGAAGCCGACAGAATGGTCAGCCTTACCACCTTCCGGGAGGACGCGGGCGACATCACCACCGACCCCACGGGACGCACGGACGGAGACGTCACCACCTGGAGCTATGATGAAGCCACGGGGCTGTTGGCGCGTAAAACCTACGCGGACGGAACGCATGAGGACACCGCCTACAATGCCCTGAACCTCAGATCCACGCTCACAGACGCGCGCGGGGTGGTCACCACCTGGGGCTACAATCTGAAGAAAGGGGTCAACACCTCCGTCTCCTACAGCGACTCCACGCCCGGCATCCAGTACGCCTACAACTGCCTCAACCAGCTGACCCAGGTGACGGACGCCTCAGGCTCTCGCACCATCACTTACACTCCCTACAACGAACCGGACACCGATAGCATCACCATAGGAGGCGCCTCCTGCCAGCTCCAGGAAAACTACGATGCCTACGGCCGGTCCTCCGGCTATACCCTGAAACAGGGAACCGACGTCCTCCAGGAAGCAAGCCAGGGCTATGAAGCCAACGGGAGGCTTGCCGGCGCCGGAATCGTGCACGGAGGAGAAGAACAAACCTTCGCCTACGGCTACCTGGCGGGAAGCAGCCTGCCCTCCAGCCTCGCGATGCCCAACGGCATCGTCCGGGAACTTGCCTATGAAGAACACCGTGACCTGGCAGTGGCCATAAGCTGCCGTCTGGGGGGAACCGCGCTGGTCTCCCGCAGCCAGAGCTACGACGCATTGGGACGCCCGGTCACCCGCACCCAGCAGCGGGGAACCGAAGCAACTCGTACTGACAGCTTCAGCTACAACGGCAGAAACGAACTCACCGGGGCTACTCTGGGAACAGCCCCCTACGGTTACAGCTACGACAACATCGGCAACCGCAAGACGGCGCGGGAACTGGCCGAGGAACTTTCCTACGCGGCCAACAACCTCAACCAGTACACAAGCATCGAAGAAAAAGCGGAGGCGCCTTTTGTGCCGACGTACGACGCCTCGGGCAACCAGACCCTCATCAAAACCTCGACGGGCATTTGGACAGTAGTCTACAACGCGGCCAACCGCGCGGTGAGCTTCACCAGCCAGGGCGGCAGTACGGTGGTGGAATGCGGCTACGACTACCAGGGACGCCGCTACATGAAGAAGGTCACCGTCAACGGAACGGTCGTCAGCCATGAACGCTACCTGTACCGTGGCTACCTGCAACTAGCGGCGTTGGACATGCTGGACAACCGGAACGTGCTTCGGACACTGCTGTGGGATCCACTGGAACCGGTGGCAACGCGTCCCCTGGCCCTGGTGCAGGAAAATGCCCTTTACTGCTATGGAGTTGACTTTAACAAGAACGTCACGGAGGTGTTCGCTGGAGAGGGAGCTATTGCGGCAACTTATGACTACTCGCCATACGGACAGGTTGTTTCCACGGGGGACCTCGTCCAGCCGGTGCAGTGGTCCAGCGAGATGAACGATGTAGAATTGGCCCTGGTCTATTACAACTACCGTTATTACAATCCCGCAGACGGCAGATGGATCAATCGCGATCCCATCGCCGAAGAAGGGGGATGGAATTTATATGGGTTTATTAGTAATAACGCAATAAATAAGGGGGACAAGAATGGCTTAAGATTTGACCTGCCTATTCCTCATCCGGAATTTCCTACCCTAACAAGTCCCTTACTCCAGATGAGTTGGCATCAGTATTTTGTAACTATTCTATACCTGCACCAAAATGCACATGCCAAAATTCATCAAAGATTTTTGATCCTTATCCGGCCAAGGCAAAGTCCATATGTATTAATTTTTTGAAGAGATACCAATTTTCAATTGCAGTCATTTCGATAGCCCTTTGCTTGGTAAATGCTGAAAAGCAGTGTCAAGACGTCTCGTATTGTTCAGAAAGAAACAACTGTAGGCTAAAAGCCATGTGACTTGTTATGCCAGCCGAGGCTTTATTCCTTTTTTGGGACTTCCGGAAGGAGGTTCTGATATTGGTTGGAATATGTTACTTAATGATTCTCAATGCAACTAATATACAACATAATTCATATCATATTAATTTGCGGGGTTGCTCCTTGGCTTATTGGCGCCGGGCATTCCATGTGTTTATCTAATTTTCACCATGCCGTCATGGCTGGATTTTCAATGATTGTATTTTCATTTCCAGTAACATTTATATTGGCTGTAATTGGCTGGGTAATCTTGCGTATTTTCTCTAGTGAAATAAATCAACTGGTAGCTTGTTTTTTAGGACTGATTATCGGACTCGTTATGGGCGCTATGCTGGACCGTATCTTATGCGATGAACATCATTATTTTTTTATATTGTCAGGAGCGGTTGGATTAATGGCAGGATATATTGAATTTTATCTATTTAAATTATATAATGATGAAATAGAGGAATAGTTCTATTACATTCGCCATCCAAATTAAGAGGTGTTGTGTGGATAAACAGAATATCCTTTCCATTAAATTAAGAAGCCGAAAGAAGAAACTACTGCCATCGAGGAATGTAGTTATTAACTACGTGGAACAGAAACGTCCGCGCCGACAGCTTCACTTATAATGCCAGAAGTGAACTCACTAGAGCCGCCTTGGGAACAGTCGCGTCAACATCGGCAATCGCAAGACGGCGCGGGAAATAGCGGAAGAACTCACTTACGTGGTCAACGAACTCAACCAGTACACCCGCATGGAAGAAAGTGGGGAAACGCCCTTTGTGCTGCAATATGACGCTTCAGGCAACCAAAAAACATTGATCAAGACTGCAACGGGCGTGTGGACAGCTGTGTACAACGCAGCCAACCGTGCGGTAAGCTTCACCAGCGAGGGCGACGCATAGTAGTGGAATGCGGGTACAACTCCATGGGACGCCGCTACATGAAGAAAGTCACCGTCAACGGGACGGTCGCCAGCCATGAACTCTACCTGTACCGTGGCTACCTGCAACTAGCGGTGTTGGACATGCTGGACAACTGGAACGTGCTTCGGACACTGTTGTGGGATCCCCTGGAACCGGTGGCTACGCGTCCCCTGGCCCTGGTGCAGGCCGCCTCTCTTTACTGCTATAACGGACTTCAACAAGAATGTGACGGAAGTTTTTGATGGGCAGGGAACGATCGCGGCAACTTACGACTACTCCCCCTATGGGATAGTTGGCAGCACAGGAAACCTCGTCCAGCCGGTGCAATGGTCCAGCGAAATGAACGATGGCAAATTGGCTCTGGGTCTATTACAACTACTGTTATTACAATCCTGCAGACGGCAGGTGAATTAACAGGCATCCGCTAAAGGAAGAGAATTTTTTAGAAATATATTTGAAAAAGACTGTCCGGTAAAAGTCGTTTTTGCTGTAGCAGGATTCTATCTGTTTGTTACTGTACGGCAGGGGCTTTCTGAGCTTCCGGTACGGGCAGGGGCGTTCTCTGGATGGTGACGGGCGTTCCTACGCTGGTTTGCTTGTAGAGAATTTCCGCAACGTTCCGCGGCAGGCGCACGCAGCCATGGGAGATGGGGTGGCGCCGTACCTTCCCCACATGCAGCCCCAGGCCCGCATTGGTAAGCCGCTGCCAGTAGGGCATGGGGGAACCGTCAAAGCGGCCTCCCTCCGGAACGGGGTCCGTGGATTCGGCGTTATAGTTGATGCATTTGCCTTCCGCATCATACATCTTGCCGTAAAGGTTGGAGGCGTGGTCTTCCTTTTTGGAGATGACGGTGTAGTCTCCCGTTTTGGTCGGGTAGGCCTTGACGCCGGAGGAGAGGGGAAAGTCCATGGCGATCAGGCCGTCCACCAGGTACTGGCCCCGCTGCTCGTCCAGGCAGACGAAGATTTTACGGGATTTCTTCGGCTTGCGGTTCAGCAGGGTATCATCCTTGTAGACGTCATACGTTTTCCGGTAGTCCTTGCGGGCTACAAAGTGGGCATACGTGGAGGGATGGAACGGGTTTTTATACTCCGGGACGGATTTGTCCACAGCGCGCGGATCCGGCAGGGCCGTATGGCCCTTGCCGGAGTGGGTGCAGGACGTCCACCCCATGAGAACCACGGGGAGGACGGCCAGAAGAAAGAGATGCTTCATAAGCGGTGAAACCGGGAAGGGCCCCCCGGATTACTTGGAACGCGGAATCGTGAGCTTCTGGTTGATGTGAATCATGTCGGACTTGAGGCCGTTGGCTCTCTTCAGCGCCTTGACGGAGGTGCCGTTCCTGCGGGCGATGGCTCCCAGCGTATCGCCCTTTTTCACGGTGTAGGTGCGTGCCTTGGGAGCGGGCTTGCGCGTGGTGCTCTTTCTGGCGCTCGTGCTGCGGGAGGATTTGCTGCTGGCCGTGGTTTTCCGCGTGGGGGATTTCTTGCTGACGGAAGGCTTGGCGGGCGGATTATAGGCGTAACTGGAAGAGCTGGAGGAGCTCTTCACCGGGCTGTAATGGCCGGATTCATAAGCGGGATCAGAGCTTTCCGCAATCCACGGCGGGATTTCGCCGCTGGCCGGTTCCGCAGTGTCATAGCCGGCCGTGGAGGAATTCTGGGTGGAGCAGGAAGAGAAGGGGAGCACCAGCGCGGCAGCGCAGGCGCAGGTAAAAATGAATGGCGCTTTCATGTGTGCCCTGTTCATACTAATTTATGATTTCGGTTTCAAGGCGCTAGCGCGGATTGCCGGGATTTTTTTTCAGCCCTTGTCCAGATTATAAAAGGTTTCCGCATTTTGCGTCGTTGCGCGGGCCAGCTCATCCAGTTCCATGCCTCTGGAAGCGGCGATGAAACGGGCCGTATGGATGAGGTGGGCGGGTTCGTTCATGCGGCCCCGGAGGGGTTCCGGGCTGAGGTAGGGGGAGTCCGTTTCCAGCATGATGCGGTCTTCCGGGCACCAGCGCGCGGTTTCCGCCACCACGGGGGCGTTTTTAAAGGTGGCCACCCCGGTGAAGGAGACCATGCCGTCCAGTTCGTCAAAAATTCGAGCGGCCTGGGCCGTGTCTCCGATGAAGCAGTGGAACACGGGGCGCACGCGGCCCGCGTGATTCCGGGCAATCGCCAGGGCGTCTTCAAAGCTTCTGGACCCTTTCCGGTCCCGCGTGTGCAGGACAATGTTGAGGCCCAGGCGCGCCGCCAGGTCAAAGTGCTGTTCCAGCAGGTTCTGCTGAAGGCGTCGGAAGCTGTCAGGCTCCCAGCCCCGGGGGGCTCCGTGGAAGTAGTCCAGCCCCGTTTCCCCGATGGCGGCCAGGGGGATATCCTGCGCCATGCGGGAAAGACGGTCCGCCCAGCCCTCCGGCGCTTCATGGGCGTCGTCCGGATGGATGCCCAGCGCGCAAAAGACCACGCCCGGGAACTGGCGCGCCCACGCCGTGTTCGCCTCCCAGTCATCCGGGCGGGCTCCCAGCGTAATCATGCGGTCGATGTCTTCCCGGAGGGCATGCTCCACATAGGCTTCCCGGCGGGACTGGTCGAATTGCGCGGAAGCCAGATGGCAGTGCGTGTCAATAATCATGGCGTAAAAACCCTGGCAGGGCAGGGGAAGTCTGTGGATATTTCCCGGTTTTGAAAAGTGCAAACACAGGGCATGCCTGATTTTTCCTTGCCACGCGGAAGTGAAACGCACAAACTGCCGCGCATGAAATGTACGGCTTTGTGCATGTGCGCCGGCCTGTTGTCGGCGGTTTCCCTTCAGGCAGGAACCCAGCAGATAGAAGCGCCGCAGGAGGGCCCTGTCATCAGTTTCCATCTGGAAAACGACATGTTCGTGGGAGATGACGATAATTATACCAACGGCGTCCGCTTTGCCTGGATGTCCGGCACCACATCCCGGAGCCACTCCTTTTCCGGCATGCTGGGAACAGTGCTGGGGGGCACGAACGCTTCCGCTTCCTGGCGGCGGTTCATGGGCATGAACGGTTCCCCCAACCTCCGCCAGCAGTGGGGGCTGGACCTGACCCAGCTCATGTACACTCCGGAGCAGAAGGCTACCTACCCCATTTATAACCAGCATCCCTACGTGGGCAACCTGACGCTGGGCCTGACCTCCCTGGTCAAGAATGAAGACAGGGCCAATTCCCTGGAGCTGCAATTGGGCACCACGGGCACGAATTCCCTGGCGAAAGGCTCCCAGCATTTCATTCATAAGCTGTGGGGCATGGAACAATGGCCCGGCTGGTCCAACCAGCTCCCCGGGGAAATGACGGCCAATCTGTTTTTCAAGCGCTACTACCGCCTGCGCGGCCTGGAAAAGCGCTACAGTTCCGGCTTTGAAACGGACGCCCTGGCGTACTGGCACGCGGATGCCGGCACGGTGAAGGTGCAGGCGGGCGGCGGCATGTCCTTCCGCTTTGGCTATAATCTGGGCAATACTTCCCCTGAAAACAGCATCCGCGGGGCCACCAGCGCCGCGCCGCCCTTCGTTTACAACAGGACGAACGTCGCCAACTGGGGGTATTACGGCTATCTTCACGCCGCCGTGCGCGCCGTGGCCCATGACCTGTACCTGGACGGCACGGTGTTCCGCTCCTCTCCGGAGTACGTGAACAAGTATCCCGTGGTGGGGGAATGGGGTTACGGCTTCGGCCTCCGGTACAAGCGCACGGAACTGCTGTTCGGCCTGCACTACATCACCAAGGAGTACACGCAGCAGGAATCCATGCAGTGCGTGGGCGTCCTCCAGTTAAAGCATACTTTTTAACGGCTGCGTTCTTCGCAGGCGGTTCATAAACGCAACGGCAGCTTGCAAAGGTGAAGTTTGCTGTTAGAATTAGAATTGCGGATTCGTATGTAACAGGACAATCCGTTTTTGCATACCAACGTTGACACATACTTACTTCATGAGAACGACCAGATCCTGGCTTTTATCCTGTACCGCGCTGGCGGTAGGCTCCGCCATGTGCGGCCTGGGAGCCCCGGGCGATTCCTCCCCCGCGCCCGCCCCCACAGGGCTGGAATGGGAACAGGAACAGAACCTGCATTTGAACAAGGAGGCCCCCACGGCCTTTTTTGCGTCTTTCAGCGATTTGCAGTCCGCCCTGAAAGTGCTGCCTGAAAACAGCAAGTGGCGCAAGTCCCTGAACGGCCAGTGGAAGTTCCACTGGGCCAAGGATCCCCAGAGCCGCCCGGCCGATTTTTACAAGCCGGATTACGACGTGAAGGACTGGAAGGAAATCAAGGTGCCCGCCTCCTGGCAGACGCAGGGCTACGGCACCCCCATTTATTCCAACCAGCCGTACCCCTTTGAACGCTCCTGGCCCTATGTGATGAAGGAGCCCTCCAACAAGAATTACACGTCCTACAAGGAACGGAATCCCGTAGGCTCCTACCGCCGCACGTTTGAAGTGCCCGCGGACTGGGACGGCAGGGAGGTGTACATGCAGTTTGACGGCGTGGATTCCTTCTTCTACCTCTGGATCAACGGGCAGTACGTGGGCTTTTCCAAGGATTCCCGCAATCCGGCCCGCTTTGACATCAGCCCCTACCTCAAGAAGGGGGAGAACGTGGTGGCCGCGGAGGTGTACCGCCATTCCGACGGCGCGTACCTGGAATGCCAGGACATGTTCCGCCTGTCCGGCATTTTCCGCAACGTCTCCATTTTTGCGGTGCCCAAGGTCCACATCCGCGACTTTTTCGCGCAGACCAACCCGGTGGACCAGCGGGACTGGGCCCTGAACATTGATCATGCCAAGCCCGGCACCATGAACGGGGACTGGCGCCTCCAGGTGGACGTGGACGTGCGCAACCTGTTCCCGGCGACCGAGAAGCTGGAAGGGTGTACCGTATCCATGGCCCTGTATGACGCTTCCGGCAAGCTGGTGGAGCCCGTCAAGCCCAAGGACGCCCCGTATGACGGCGTGCTGGAAAAGCCCCTGCGCATCACCGGCATGAAGGATTTCAAAACTTCCCTGCTGGGCATTTACGCCAAGCCCAAACTGTGGTCCGCGGAGGACCCCAACCTGTACACGCTGGTGCTGACGCTGAAGCGTGACGGCAAGACGGAGGAGATGGTTTCCTCCCGCGTGGGCTTCCGCAACGTGGTGATTAAGGACAGCGTGTTCCTGGTGAACGGCCAGCCGGTCAAGGTGAAGGGCGTGAACCGCCATGAAAGCCACCCGGAAACCGGGCACTACGTGACTCCGGAACAGATGGAGGAGGAAGTGCAGATGATGAAACGCGCCAATATCAACCATGTGCGCTGCTCCCATTATCCCGCGGACCCCTATTTCTACTACCTCTGCGACAAGTACGGCATTTACGTGCAGGATGAGGCCAACATCGAGTCCCACGGCTACTATTACGGCAAGGAGTCCCTTTCCCACCCCATCGAATGGATGCCGGCCCACGTGGACCGCATCATGGCGATGGTGGAGCGCAACAAGAACCACCCCAGCGTGATCATGTGGTCCCTGGGGAATGAGGCAGGGCCCGGCCAGAATTTCCGCAGCGCGGAAAAGATCGTGAAGGCCAGGGACATGTCCCGCCCCACCCACTATGAGCGCAACAACGACATCGTGGACCTGGGTTCCAACCAGTACCCCTCCGTGGACTGGACGCGCTCCATGGCGGCCAACAAGAACTTCCCGAAGCCCTACTACATTTCAGAGTACGCGCACAACATGATGAACGCCATGGGCAACCTGGCGGACTACTGGGAGGCTATTGAATCTTCCGACCGCATCATGGGCGGCGCCATCTGGGACTGGGTGGACCAGGGCCTGTACAAGACCCTGCCGAACGGGGAGAGGATGCTCGCCTACGGCGGCGACTTCAACGACCATCCCAACAGCGGCCAGTTCGTATTCAACGGCACCATCCTGGCGGACCGCACGCCGGAACCGGGCTACTTTGAAGTGAAGCACGTTTATCAGAATATCTCCACGTCCCTGACGGACGACGGCAGGATTTCCATCTTCAACAAGAACTTCTTTACGGACCTGTCTCCGTACGACATCACCTGGACTCTGACGGAGAACGGGAATGTGGTGGCGGAAGGCAAGCTGGATACGCCGCCGGCCGGACCCCGGGAAAAGATCGTGGTGCCCGTACCGGACATTCCGCAGCTGAAAAACCGTAAGCCGGGAGCGGAATACGCCCTGCGCATAGGCTACAAGCTGAAGAAGGACAAGGACTGGGCCAAGAAGGGCTATGAACTGGCCTTTGACCAGCTCCAACTTCCCGTGCAGGGAGACCTGCCCATGTTCAAGGCTCCTGCCGGCAAGGTAACCCTCAGCGCGGACAAGCACACCGTGTCCGGCAAGGATTTCTCCGTTCAGTTTGACGCGGCCACCGGGGAACTGGCCCAGTTCACCGTGAACGGCAAGCCCCTGTTCAAGACGCCCATGGCGGTGAACGCCCTGCGCGCCGCTTCCAGCAATGAGCCGGGCGTCATGGCCAAGAGCATGGCCAACGGCCTCCGTGAGCTGAAGCATGAACTGCTCAGTTATGAAGCCGTGGACAACGGCAGCAGCGTCACCGTCAAGCAGTCCGTCAAGGTAAACGGCAAGCAGACTGAAAACATCAGCGGCTATGGAGACACCAAGACCTCCATCACGCCCAAAAAGCAGCCCCTGAATGACACGAACACCCATTTCATCAACAATCTGGAATGGACTATCTACCCGGATGGAACCGTCGTCTGCCAGTCCGTGCTGCTGCCGCGCGGCAATCCCCTGGAGCTGCTGCGCCTGGGGTATGAACTCCAGTTGCCGGCGAACATGGGCAACGTGACCTACTACGGCCGTGGGCCGGAGGAAAACTATGCGGACCGCAAGAGCGGCATGCCTCTGGGCGTGTACAAGACGACGGCCCGGGATTCCTTCTTCCCGTACGGCAGGCCGCAGGACTGCGGCAACCATGAAGACACCCGCTGGGTGGCCGTCACAGATGACAAGGGGCAGGGCCTGCTCTTCGGTTCCGTGGGCGCTCCGTTTGCCTTCTCAGCCATTCCCTACACCACGACGGACCTGATTCTGGCCAACCACCCCGTGGAGCTGCCCAAGACGACGGACAAAACCGTGCTGGTCCTCTCCTCCGCCACGCGCGGCCTGGGGGGCGCCTCCTGCGGCCCCGGCCCCATGAGCAGGGACATCATCAAGGCCAACAAGCCCTACCCGCTGTCCTTCTTCATGCGTCCCGTCACCTCCAAGTCCTACAAGGGTGAAATCCGCGTGCCCGCGGCCCAGCTGGACATGACCATGCTGACCCGTACGGACAAGTACACGGTCAAGAGCGTGACCAGCCAGGAGCAGGGCGAGGCGGATGCCGAGTTCGCCATTGACGGGGACCCCGGCACCTTCTGGCACTCCGAGTACAACAAGACCGTGACCAAGCACCCGCACGTGCTGGCCGTGGACCTGGGCAAGGAGCGGGAGTTCTCCGGCATTACCTACCTGCCCCGCCAGGACGGAAGCGGTAACGGCCGCGTGAAGGATTATTCCGTGGAAGTGAGCACGGACGGTGAAAAATGGCAGCCTGCCGCCAAGGGCGCCTTCCCGGACAGCGCGGATCTTCAGGAAGTGAAGTTCCAGGCGCCCGTCAAGGCGCGCTATTTCCGCTTCTCCGCCCTCAGTGAGACGCAGGGACGGGATTACGCCGCCGTAGCGGAGCTGGATATCATTCCCGTTAAAAAGTAACTCCTGCGGTTTCCACCGCTTGAACAGACGCCCCGCCGCTCTTCGGAGTGCGCGGGGCGTTTTATTTGCCGCAATGCCGTTTGGAGCCTGGTTGGAGCGCCGCAAGCCCTTGCGCCAACTAAAGATGAACCTGGGCGCCAGCGGGCGCGTTTTCTGAAAACCAGTGCGGCTGCCAGCCGCATGATGAATCGGTTGCCGCAGAGGCTCGCGGTGCTCCTCCGGCGGAGGGATGTGATGAAGGAGGGCCTGGAGTGCGGCTGCCGTCTGCCTGCAAAAAAGCCTCCGCACAGGCATTCCCGTGCGGAGGCTTTAACAGTGGGAAAAGCTCTTTTAGCGCCGTCTGCGCATCATCAGCGCCGCCAGGCCGAGGAGGCTCAGCGTAGCGGTGGCGGGTTCGGGAACCAGATTGAAGTTGTCGTTAAAGAGAGGGATGGCATACCACTCATAACCCTCGGTAATGGCATCCGCCTGCGACCCGAAGAAAAACGTCATGTCGTTTCCCACCACTCCCGGGTACTTGGCCAGTTCGCCCGTATCCACGTTCCGGAACGTAAACATGGAGAATTCGCCGGGAGAATCGTCGTTGTTGACCAGGAGGACAATGGGCTTTCCTTCCAGACCGGAGGCCAGCGTGCCGGAAAGTGAAAACTGGCCGCCATTGGTGATGGCGCCGGGATATTCCGGAGAAACGGCGGAAAGGCTGGTGGTGAAGCTTTGCCTGATTTCCGCCATTTGGCTGTAGCTCAACTGGCCTGCGGGCGTGCTGTTTTTGGACCATTCAATCTTGCCGTCAACCAGGTCGAAAGACCAGGTACTGTCTTGAAGGTATCCGAGCATGGCGGAGCCGTTTTGCAGGGAATGGCCGGAAGCGTCAAGAATGGACGTAATAGGGGCAGTCCCATATTCGTCTTCATTGTAAACGGTGAGCGTCGTGGCAGAGGCTGCTCCCGCGATCATCAGTCCGGCGGCTGCGTACAGCAGGAAGGAATGTTTCATCATGGTATCACTACTTGTTAAGTTGTTATTGAGGAGTAGGTAATGTATTGGTCTGGACAGTTGTGTAAGCGGGAAGCCTGGTGACGGAAAGGATGTTCAGGATGCCTTCCACCGCCGTGGAGGATACGTTTTCACCCGTGTCCCTGTTTTTCCACTGTCCGGAGGAAGAATCATAATAACAGGGCTCCAGAGGGCCGCCGGGTGTGAGAGGCACGTAAACCACGTCACTGGAAGGATCGGGCAGGGCGGTGTGGAGGGAGGTGCTGAGAAGCGTCTGGGGAACAGGCAGCCCCGTATGAAGGAGCGTGCTTTCCTGGGAGAGCTGGAGCCTCTGGTGCTTCTGCGCCACTTCCCCGATAACGAAGGCCTGCACGCCATTGCCGGCTTTCCGGACGATTTTAAGGGGTTCATGATTGAAGACGGGGAGAAGGCCCATGTCGTCCCGGGAACCGCGGCGCATCCATTTGTTTTCCGTAGCGGAGTGGTAAACCGGAATCTGGATGGAGGGGGAGGTGGAGATATAAACGGCATCCGCCGTGCCGGAAGTGCCGCTTTTCAGGCTGAACGTATTGTCGCCTCCCAGAACATCGTTCAGGGTGCGCGCCTTGCGCAGCACGTAGGAAACCGGCTTGCTGTTTTTAATCAGGTCCGCTGCGCTTTTGTCATCCACCGTTATTTTATTCGCCGTCCAGGAAGGGGCGGGCTTTTTCCACGCGTCCCTGTTGAGGGGAAGGGCCATCGCCTCGTCTCCGAAAATGAGTTCCAGAACATAGGCGGAATCCGTCTCCATCAGGTCGGTAAAATTGACGTCCGGATCCGTGATGGTGATTTTGCTGCCGGAAACGGTGATGTTGTTTTCCTCAAGCGTATGCTGCATCAGGGCTTCCGGATGCACTCCCAGGCCCAGATAGCCCGTTGTTTTGGCATTCAGATCCGTCTGGATGTAGCCGCAGGGCGTGCTGTACGCTGTTTCCGCATGCAGGGAGGCGGCTGTTGCCGACAACAACACGCATGTGAAGAGGGCCGCTGGCAGACAATATACCGGATTCATAAACATTAAATCATTAAGAGGAAAGGGCATGGTTTGTCAATTAAGAAAGGAAAAAACGTTCCGATTTTTTAATTTTATTTGTTAGACGGTCTTTTGCGAACGCAGAAAAACAAGGGGATTCCTGCGGTTGGCCGCGGACACGGCAAGAGCGGAATTTACCGGGTTCAAGTGCGTTTCCGGCATTTTCCGCTTTTAGTGCGGAGTGCAGTCCATCCGGAAAAAATGGCGGCATGGCATCCGGTTCCTTCTCCAATATCGGAAAAGGATGGGCTGAGGGAAAAAGGCTTTTTTCCCCTTGCCGGAAGATTCCCGGTGCCGCGTGCTTGTTTTGCCCTTAAAGCGGGCTTTCCCCTTCACGGGAAATTTTCAGGCGCAGGAATCTCCGCCGGGGACTTTCCGCGTTCATGGGCACGGCATCCCGGAAAGTGGCGGAGCTTTTGCCTTCCGTTTTCACTTCCGCCGTCTCCGTCCAGGTCTGGAGGTCTTCCGAGGCTTCCACTGCGTGCCTGATTCCGGTGGCTTCCGGGTTGACGGGCCAGCCCAGTACCAGGCAGGCGTCTCCGCCCGCTTCCTCCGCGGTGACCTGCACGACGCTACCGCAGGGTTTGAGGGGATCCAATCCTGTGGCGTATTTCAACAGGTTGGGGATGCCGTCCCCGGCCGGGGAATCATTGGGGCCTGTCTGGTCCGTGTCCGGGTCCCGGGAGGTGATTTCATCCTCCTTCCATTCATTCCACGTGCGTTTCTGCCCCCGCTGAGTCACGGTGGCGGAGCGGACGGTTCCAAAGGAGGAAAAGGAAAGCTGCGCCGTACGGGAGCCTTCCGTGGCATTGGCCTCTGCGGCAATGGATACGGTACCATTGCCTGTATCCGCTCCCTGCATGCCGGTGATGTTTATCCAGTCCCCCGTTTTGGAGACATTCCAGGCGGCGTCGCAGGTGACGGAGAAGACCGCCGTTCCCCCGTTTTTGGGAAGCACCAGCGCAGCGGGGGAAACCGCCAGCGCAGGGGCCCTGCCGGACTGGATGACAGTGACGGAGACCGGCTGGACGCCAGGAACGGCAACCGTGATGGTTCCGGTGCGTTCGCCCGCGCCTTCCCAGCGGTCCACGCTGTAGGTGACGGAGCCGTTTCCGGAGCCGGAAGAGGGAGAGACGGTGATCCAGCCAGCGGAAGAGGACGCCGTCCAGGAATCGTCGCTGGAGACGGTGAACGTGGCTGCCGTCATGCCTTCCGGTCCCACGCGGACGGGCGCCCCGGCGGCGGGAACGTCCAGGGAAGGAAGGAATTCATCATACGGAATGCGCAGGAAGAAGATGTTTTCGTCCCCGTTGAGCCCTTCATACAGCACGCCGATGTGGCCGTCTCCCGTTTCACAGATGTCGGAATAGCCGCAGCAGGGGCGGGAATCGTAAAGAACCTGGCGGCTGGAGGGCCATGTGGCGCCTTCGTCAAAGGAGGCTTTGAGGGTCATTCGGGCGCGGGGGGCGGAAGTTTTATCAGGGTTGGAGAAAAGGAGGGCCCTGCTGATGTTCGCGGAGTTTTCCACGGCGAGCTGGCTGGCCTGGCAGGCGGCGGGCTCCGGCAGGGCTTTCAGGTTGGTGGCATGAGCCGTCCACGTCTTCCCCATGTCGTCCGTCGTGAAGACCTTACGGTACCCGCTCCTGCTTTCATTGCGGGCGTTGAGCATCAGGCGCCCGTCGCTGAGCTCCGTGACTGCGCATTCGCTGGAGCCGGCTCCGATGCCGGGCGTGCCGGATTTGCCGGTGTCCTCGCTGATCCAGGTCTGGCCGCGGTCCAGAGAATAAATGATGCAGGACTGGGGTGTTCCCGCGCCGCTGGCGCCCGTCCATATCTGGGAAGGAAAGACAATGGGGCGCACGCCGTTGACCGTCTTCTTCATCGTAATGCCGTGGCCCGGACCCTGGAAAAAGGATTTCCAGGCCCTGTTCTTGATGTCCTTGTTGATGCTCCGGGGTTTCATTTTTACGAACTCCCCCGTGCCGGGGTCCGCGGAACCCCATGTCCGGCCGTTGTCCGTGCTGTACGCTACCACATACTGGGCGGTTTCCAGGCTTTCCACGTCCACGTTGGCCTTGGAGGAGGCCAGCCCGTGCCTGGCGATGCCTGCCACCCACAGGGTACCGTTGACTTCATCCAGAAGGATGCAGGGGTCGCTGACGCCGTAGCCGGAATGGTAGTCGTTGGCGGAATCGCCCGTGGGGTTGAAGTTGACGGCCACGTTGACGGGCGTCCAGGTGCGTCCGTTGTCCGTGGAACGGCTGCATCCCGTATCGATGTTGGCCTGCATGTCGTTCCGGCCGTCGTAGCGGATGTCGAAAACGGAGACCAGATCCCCGTTTCTGGCGCGCACGATGCCCGGAATGCGGAATTTCCTGGAGGCCTTTCCTTCCAAGGGGCCTCCGTAAACCGGATCGTTCGCCTTGGCGACGGCATAGCCTATCCGCTGCCTGGCCGTCACTCCATCGGCAACATCAGTCGTTTGCCCGTCCACGGTGACGGAGGTGATTCTGGCGCCCACCTTGTGGTCCATGCTGGCGGAGTTCTTGAGCTTGACGCTGACCCAGAAGTAGTATTGCCGTCCGTTCGTGAGAACCCCCGGAGTGACGGGGAACGTCATGACGGGAGCCGGCGGCTGGGCCGGGCTGGCAAGGACGCCCGTGGTGCTCATGGCGCCGTGGCCGCTGCTGCCGTAGGCGGGCGCGGAATAGATGCCGTCCGCGTCACCGGTGTAAAGGGAAACGCTTTCAATGTCACCCAGGTCGTCGGACGGGCTCATGTCCACCGTGACGGCCATGCCGTCATACGCAGCGGGGAGTTCCGTCAGGGAAAAGCGGAGGATGCCGTTGGCCTCCATGCGGATCATGGCCGGCCATGCTTCCGCGGTGCTGGAGAGGGGGTTGAATTCGGAAAAGACCAGATCGTCGAAAAGAACGCCCTTATTGGCGGGGGCCTCGCAGCGGAAGATGAGGCGCGCGGTGCCGGAAGGGATGGCGCCCCTCACCTGCTGGGTCATGGGATTGCTGCCCGTTTTCAGGGAGGAGCCGTCCGCGACCAGTGTTTCATTCCCTTCCCCGTCTGCGGCGTGGATGGTGAAGGAAAAGGGGCTGTCGGACGTCCAGCGTTCCCCGGTCAGGGCAAGCGTCTTTTTGACGGCGAGGGGAGCGGGCAGCGTCAGCGTGGCCGTGCTTTTCGTCCCGGTGCCCAGGCCGATGAGCCGCATGCAGTTGGGCTGGGAGGAACAGCGGTTGCTGGCGATGGCGGCATGCCCGCTTTCCGCCGTCATGGTCCCCAGAGCGGTTTCCAGGGAGGTGAAGCTGCCCGTCGGAAAGGAGTCGAAGTTTTCAGAAGCGGCTTCCTCCGCTCCCCGCGCCAGGGCGGTTCCCAGGAGCAGGAGAAACAGGACTGCGGAAGAGGCGACGGTGCGGAGAATAGTCTGGAAGGCGTTCATTGTGAAAAGGAAAGAGGAAAATTTAAAAATGCTTGATAACGAAAAGAGGGAAGAATGGAAACAAAAATGGGGAAGGGGGGTGGAATTTAATAAAATTTTAACGTTTTTTCTGGTCTGTTTTATTTGCACCTTGAACGGTCTTCTATTAGGTTAATTCTAACATTCAAGCCGGATACCATTACGGTTCCCTTTTTTCATGTTTTCAGAAACGCATTCGGACAGCCAGCGGGCAGACAGGATTCTGGCCTCCATCCGGAGGGAGGAATCCCGCCCCGGCCGCGGCCTGCTGAAAATCTTCTTCGGCATGGCGCCGGGAGTGGGCAAGACGTACGCCATGCTGGAGGCCGCCATCCAGGCGGCGGGCAAGGGCGTGCAGGTCATGATCGGCGTGGCGGAATCCCATGGCCGGGAGGATACGATGCGCCTTATCGGCAGGCTGCCGCGCCTTCCCATGAAGAAAATGGCTTACCGGGGCGTGCAGATGGAGGAGTTCGACCTGGAGGAGGCGCTGCGCGTGAAGCCCCAGCTCATTCTGGTGGACGAGCTGGCGCATACGAACGTTCCCGGAATGCGTCACAGGAAGCGCTACCAGGATGTGGAGGATTTGCTGGCCGCAGGGATAGACGTTTACACCACGCTGAACGTGCAGCATCTGGAAAGCCGTTCCGATACCGTTCATGACATTACCGCCGCTCCCGTACAGGAAACCGTGCCGGATTCCGTGCTGGCGGAGGCGGACTGCATCCAGTTGGTGGACATCACGCCGGAGCAGTTGCGGACGCGTCTTCAGGAAGGGAAGGTATACAGCGCTCCCCAGGCTTCCGCCGCGCTGAACCATTTTTTCAAGGAGTCCAACCTTACGGCCCTCCGGGAACTGGCCCTGCGCATCATGGCGGAGAAGGTGGACCATGAGCTGACGGAGGTGCGCACCATCTCCGGGGACCGCTCCATCTGGCGCAGCGGGGAACGGCTGATGGTAGCCGTGGGGCCCAGCCCGTTTTCCGCCCGGCTGGTGCGCTGGACGCGGCGCATGGCTTACGCCCTGAACGCTCCGTGGATTGCCCTTTCCGTGGATACGGGCGTGCCGCTGTCCCCCGAACAGCAGCAGCGGCTGGACGCCAACCTGGAGCTGGCGCGGCGGCTGGGTGCGGAAGTGATCGTGATGCCCGGTTCCGACCTGGCGGAGACGCTGCTCCGCATGGCCTTTTTGAGAAATGTCAGCCAGATTGTGGTGGGCAAGCCGCAGGAGGCTTACCTGTGGGGGCTGGTGCGGCCCATGTCCCTGGTGGACAAACTGGTAAAGGGGAGCGACCAGATTGACATTTACGTAGTTCCCGCCGCTCCCGGTCCGGTCCGGAACCGGTGGAAGAGCTGGCACCGGGAAACGGAAAAATATGGCCGGGACTACTGGCTGGCCGCAGGCGTGACGGCGGCCGTTACGGGAATCGGCCTGTTGATTTCCGCGTTTACCGGTTATTTCGCTCCCGGCTTCCTGTATCTGGCGGGAGTAGTGGGCCTGGGCTTTTTCATCCGTTCCCGCTGGGCCATGCTGATGGCCGCTGCGCTGAGCGCCCTGCTGTGGAACCTGCTGTTCATTCCCCCGGTGATGACGTTCAAGATAGAACGGCTGGAGGATGCCCTGATGTGCCTTTTCTTCTTTCTGGTGGCTCTCTCCACGGGGCGGCTCACTTCCCGCCTGAGGGTCCGCGAGCAGGAGGAGCGGGAACGGGAAAAAAAGACGAATGCCCTGTTCCTGTATTCGCGGGCCATTGGGTCCGCCTCGGACGTGCCTTCCCTGATTTCCGTCGCCGCAGGGCAGATCAGCCAGATCATGGGGGTGCGCCTGGCGGTCATGACGCCGGAAGGCAGCGGCCGCAGGCTGAAGCTTTGGGAATCCGGGGGGGCTTTTTCCATGGATGACAAGGAATGGAGCGTGGCTGCCTGGTGCCTGGAGCACCGCCGGCCCGCAGGCAGGTTTACGGATACGCTCCCGGTGGCGGAAGGGTTTTACCTCCCCATGATGTCCGGGGAACGCTGCATGGGCGTGCTGGGCGTGAGGCCGGAGGAAGGGGAGCGCCTTACGGCAGGGCAGAAGGATTTGCTGGAAAGCATGGGCGCGCAGCTGGCCATGGCGCTGGAACGTGAAGAACTGCGGGCGGAACGGGCGCGTACGCGGCTCATGGAGGAATCCGGAAAACTGCACCGCTCCCTGCTGGACAGCGTTTCCCATGAGTTCAAGACGCCTCTGGCCGTGATTGAGGGCGGCTGTGAGAAGCTGGCCGGGCGCGCCGCGTCCGCGCCGGAGGAACGGGAGGAGTATGGGGAAATCCTGCTGGCCGCACGCCGCCTGCGCCGCCTGGTGAAAAATTTGCTGGACGTGAGCCGCCTGGAATCCGGCGCTCTGAAGCCCAAACTGGACTGGTGCGACCTGGGGGATGTGATTGAAGGGGCTCTGGCCGCCACCAGGGAGGCGCGCCGGGACCATCCCGTGTCTGTCGCCCTGCCGCCGGATTATCCGCTGGTGAAGGCGGATTTCTCCCTGATGGAGCAGGTGCTGGTCAATCTGCTGCTGAATGCCTGCGTGCATACTCCTGCGGGAACCCCCATTACGCTGAAGGGCGGCGCCGATCCCGTGCGCGGCCAGGTCTGGCTGGATGTCCATGACCTGGGGCCGGGCATTCCCCCCGAACGGGCGGAAACCATTTTTGAGCGTTTCCGGACGACGCGGCCCGGCGGCCTGGGCCTGGGGCTTTCCATCGTGCGCGGTTTCATGGAGGCGCAGCGGGGAGCCGTTACCCTGGTTGCCGTTCCCGCCGGAACCTGTTTCCGTCTTGTCCTTCCCCTGGTGGAGCATGATCATGTTCCTGAAGAATAAACCTTCCTTCCCCGTGTTATGAGCGACCTTCCCGCAGATATCCTGGTTATTGATGACGAACGGCAGATACGCCGTCTCCTGAACCTGACGCTGACCGGCGCAGGCTACCATGTCCGCGAGTGTGAAAACGGGCAGCTCGGCCTGAGCGAGACCGCTCTGAAACGGCCGGACGCCATTATTCTGGACCTGGGCCTTCCGGACATCAACGGACTGGAAGTGCTCAAACAGCTCCGGGAATGGACGCAGGTTCCCATTCTGATCCTGACGGCCTGGGACAGGGAGGATGAGAAGGTGGACGCCCTGGACGCCGGGGCGGACGATTACCTGACCAAGCCGTTCAGCGGCCGGGAACTGCTGGCGCGCCTGCGCGTGATGCTGCGGCGCAACCGGCCGGACAGGGAGCCCTCCGTATTCCGGCTGGGATCCATCATTGTGGACCTGAGCTCCCGGCGCGTGGAGAAGGGGAAGGAGGAAATCCATCTGACCTCCAAGGAATACGGCATTCTGCGCCTTCTGCTGCTCCATCAGGGCAAGGTGATGACCCACCGCCAGCTTCTCCGTGAAATCTGGGGCCCCCAGCATGAGGAAGATACGCACTACCTGCGGGTGCACATCGCCCACCTGCGCCAGAAGCTGGGGGATTCCGATCCGGAAAACCGCATCATCCGCGCGGAATCCGGCCTGGGGTACAGAATTGTGGCGGACGGAGCTGAATAAATCTTTTTCCCATTTCCGCGGGCCGGGAAAGGCTGTGGCCTTCCACCCGTGGAAGCCGGGAAATATATTTTTTCATAACGGTTGCAGGGCATGGCTTAACTTCACGAAGGTCAATATGCTGTGTAGGATTCAGGACGTATTCGATACGTCTTTATGAAGATTACACACACCGCAAAAAACATAGGGGCCGCAGTTCTGGGCTGCGCCATGATGGCAGGAACCGCCTGCATGGGCGGGGAAACGGCCTCTCCCTCCTCTCCCTCCCTGGCCAACGCGCAGGAGGCCGCCATCCCTTCTACGGACACGGACTGGGCTTTCTCCCTTTCCGCGGGCTGGTCCAGCAAATACGTGACGGAAGGGCTGGACTGCCTGCCGGGCAGCGGCATCTGGGAAGTGGCTCCGAGCATCTCCTGGAAAGACCTTACGCTCAGCGCCTGGTACGCCGGGGGGGATTCCTCCAATTATGACGAGCTGGACCTGGTTCTGGGTTACGCCTGGAAGCTGGGGAAGTGGACCGTCAATCCCTGGTATGAGCACCAGTTCTACTTCACGCAGGACTACAACGTAGCCAATCCGGCCCTGACCGTCTCCTATGCCGTGACGGACTGGCTGACCGTGGGGGCGGAAACCCAGGTGAAGGTGGAACACCAGGATTTTGAAGCCTATTACAGCGCCTTTGTGCAACTGGAATGGTCCCCCGTGGAGAACGTGACGGTAACGCCCATGGCCAGGTACGGGTACAACGGCGGTTATAACGTGGACTATGACGACGGCTCCAACTGCATTGACTGGAGCCTGGGCGTGACGTGGCGGTTTGCGGAACATTATTCCCTTTCCGGCTCCGTCAATTATTCCCAGGCGGCTACGGTGCTGCGCCGCAGGGACGCCGGGGACGAGTTCTGGGTGGGCTTCCGCCTGGGCGTGGAATTCTAACGGCGTACTGGCGTCATGAAAAACGGGCTTCCGGAGGGAAATTAACAATTTCTTAATGTCCGGCAGCCCCTTGTTAACTACCCGGAATTTCCGGAACATGTATAAAGTTGCGTTATGTCCTCACACGACTTGTTAATCATTGTCCTATTCATAGGCATACTGGTCGCCTTCACTCCGTTGCTCGGGAAGTGGCTGGCGAATGTTTTACAGGGAAAGCGGAGCTGGCTTTCCCCGGTTCTTGGTCCCGTGGAGCGCTGCACCTACCGTGTGGCCGGCGTGGACCCCTCCCGCGAAATGGACTGGAAAAAGTATCTGACGGCCGTTCTTCTGTTCAACGCCGCCGGATTCCTCATCCTGTTCCTTTCCCTGCTGTGCCAGAAATGGCTGCCGCTGAATCCCGCCGGCACGGAAAACATGCGGTGGGACATTGCCCTGAATACGGCCATCAGCTTCATGACCAACACGAACTGGCAGTTCTACTCCGGCGAAGGGCCGGAAGGCATCAGCTACTTTGTCCAGATGACCGGGCTGGGCGTGCAGAACTTCGTCAGCGCCGCCACGGGGATTGCCGTCATGGCCGCCCTGATCCGCGGTCTGAAAAGGAAATGCGCCTCCACTCTGGGCAACTTCTGGGCGGACCTGACGCGCAGTACCTTGTACTTTCTGATTCCGATTTCCGTGGTCGTCGCGCTTCTGCTGGTCTCCCAGGGGGTGGTGCAGTCCTTTGACGGACCCGCCACCGTACCGGGCATGGACGGCGTGGAGCAGGTGATTCCCAACGGTCCGGCGGCCTCCCAGGTGGCCATCAAGCAGCTTGGGACGAACGGCGGCGGCTTCTTCGGGAACAACAGCACGCACCCCTTTGAAAACCCCACGCCGTTCAGCAACATGATTGAAATGCTCTCCCTGCTCCTGATCGGCTGCGCCTGCCCGTACGCCTACGGCGTGATGATCGGGAAAAAAAGGCAGGGCTGGATCATCTTCGGCGCCATGATGCTTCTGCTTGTGACGACCATCGGGCTTTCCCAGTGGGCGGAACACACGGGGAACCCGCTGTTCCCCGGCATGGAAATGCTGGAAGGCAAGGAAGTGCGCCTGGGCGTGACGAACAGCTCCCTCTGGTCCGTGGCTACGACGGCCTCCTCCAACGGCTCCGTGAACTGCATGCACTGCAGCATGTCCCCACTGGGCGGCGGCATTGCCCTGTTCAACATGCTGCTGGGTGAAGTGATCTTCGGCGGCCTGGGCTGCGGCCTGTACGGCATGCTGATGTTCGCCATGATCACTGTCTTCCTGTGCGGGCTGATGGTGGGGCGTACTCCCGAATTCCTGGGCAAAAAAATTGAAGCGCGGGAAGTGCGCTGGTCCATGGTGGGCGTTCTGCTGCCCGGCATAACCGTCCTGCTTATGAGCGGACTGGCCGCCGCTACGGAAGTGGGGCGTGAATCCATCTGCAATGCCGGACCCCACGGGCTGACGGAAATCCTGTACTGCTTCGGTTCCCAGGCCGGGAACAACGGGAGCGCCTTTGCCGGCCTGGCTGTGGGGGATACGCCTTTCTATTCCGTGCTGGGCGGCCTGGCGATGCTGCTGGCCCGCTTCGGAGCCATCATTCCGGTGATGATCATTGCGGGCAGCATGGTATCCAAGAAAACCGCGCCTCCGGCCCAGGGCACCATGGCGACGGACAACCTGATGTTCATGGTTCTGCTGGTGGCCGTGGTGCTGATTGTAGGCGCCCTCACCTTCTTCCCGGCCCTGGCCCTGGGGCCCATTCTGGAGCATCTGCTCCTGTATTCGGGAACCATGCTGTAAGGAGCATTCACCAACAAACCAGATTTTATGATGATGAAAGAAGAAAAAAAGAATCAATCCTGGTGTAACGGGGCCATGCTGAAAACGGCCTTCCGGGACGCGCTGCGCAAATTTGACCCGCGTGCTTTATCCAAAAACTTCGTGATATTCGTCACGGCCATCGGTGCCCTGGTTGCTACGGTCGTCCTTATCCGGGATGCCGCCGCCGGGCAGCCTTTCGGCTTTACCCTGCAAGTCACACTCTGGCTCTGGTTCACCGTCCTGTTCGCCAACTTTGCGGAAGCATTGGCGGAAGGCCGTGGAAAGGCCCAGGCGGACGCTCTGAAAAAAATGCGCGTCTATGTGAACGCCCGTCTGCTGACGGACAAGGGGACGGAGGAAATAGTCTCCGTTTCCGAGCTGCGCAAGGGGCAAAAAGTGCTGTGCGAGGCCGGGGACATCATTCCTCTTGACGGCGAGGTGATTGAAGGCATCGCCAGCGTGGACGAATCCGCCATTACCGGGGAATCCGCCCCGGTCATCCGTGAAAGCGGGGGAGACCGCAGCGCCGTAACGGGGGGCACCCGCGTGATCAGCGACGGCATCGTCATCCGCATCACGGCGGAACCGGGCAATACCTTCCTGGACCGCATGATCGCCATGGTGGAGGGCGCCAGCCGGCAGAAGACGCCCAATGAAATCGCGCTGGGCATCCTGCTCGTGGCGCTGACCATCGTCTTCATTGCCGTAGTGCTTTCCCTCCCAGCCATGGCCGGATACATTGAAGATTCCGCCCGGGCGCTGGGCTTCAGGGCGGACGGCCATATCTCCCTGCCCGTTCTGGTCTCCCTGCTGGTGTGCCTGATTCCGACGACGATCGGCGGCCTGCTGAGCGCCATCGGCATCAGCGGCATTGACCGGCTGGTGCGCCGGAACGTGCTGGCTACGTCCGGCCGTGCCGTGGAAGCGGCCGGGGACATTGATGTGCTGATGCTGGACAAGACCGGAACCATCACCTTCGGCAACCGCATGGCGAATGAATTCCTGCCTGCGCCCGGCGTGGAGGACCAGCAGCTGGCGGAAGCCGCCCAGCTCGCCTCCCTGTCCGATGAAACGCCGGAAGGGCGTAGCATCGTAGTGCTGGCCAAAAAGCAATTTGGAATCCGGGGCCGCCACATGGACGCGGACCACATCACCTTTGTTCCGTTCTCCGCTTCCACCCGCATGAGCGGCGTGGACATTGCGGCGCACGGCGGCCAGCCGGCCGTTTCCATCCGGAAAGGCGCTGCGGAAAGCGTGGCGCAGTGGGTGAAGGACCAGGGCGGAGCCTTCCCGCAGGAGGTGGAAATGACCGTGCAGAACGTCGCGCGTGCCGGCGGCACGCCGCTGGTGGTGGCACGGGGAAGGGACGTGCTGGGCGTCATTTACCTGAAAGACATCGTCAAGGGCGGCATTAAGGAACGCTTCGCCCGGCTCCGGGCCATGGGCATCCGCACCGTCATGGTGACAGGGGACAATGCCCTGACTGCCGCATCCATTGCGGCGGAGGCCGGAGTGGATGACTTCATTGCGGAAGCCACGCCGGAAATGAAGCTGGCGCGCATCCGTGAAGAACAGGCGGAAGGCCATCTGGTGGCCATGACCGGGGACGGCACCAACGACGCTCCCGCCCTGGCCCAGGCCGATGTGGGCGTGGCGATGAACACCGGCACGCAGGCCGCCCGGGAGGCGGGCAACATGGTAGACCTGGACAGCAACCCGACCAAGCTGATTGAAATCGTGGAAATCGGCAAGCAAATGCTGATCACCCGCGGCGCGCTGACCACCTTCTCCTTCGCCAATGACGTGGCCAAGTACTTCGCCATCATCCCCGCCATGTTTGCGGGCCTCTTTGTGGCTGACGGCATGGCCCGGGGGCCGCTTTCCGCCCTGAACGTGATGGGACTGCACTCCCCGCAGAGCGCCATCCTCAGCGCGGTGATCTTCAACGCCCTCATTATCGTGGCGCTTATTCCACTGGCCTTGAAGGGGGTTTCCTACCGACCGGCGGGAGCAGCCTCCCTGCTGAAGCGCAACATCCTCATTTACGGGGTAGGCGGCCTGATTGCGCCGTTCATCGGCATCAAGCTCATTGACATGGCCGTCACCGCCCTGCACCTCGTCTGAACAATTAAAAATCAACCTGCTGAATCATTATGAAATGGACATTTCCCAATCTGCGCCTGTTTCTGGCGCTGGCCGTCGTCACCGGCGGCATTTATCCCCTGGCTGTCACGCTTGTCAGCCTGATTCTGTTCCCCCATCAGGCGCACGGCTCCCTGATCCGGAATGAACGGGGGGAAGTCATCGCCTCGGAGCTCATCGCCCAGCCCTTCACTTCCGCCAGGTACTTCTGGCCCAGGCCCTCCGCCGGGGACTACGCCACCATGCCTTCCGGTGCCAGCAACCTCTCCTGGACCTCCGGAGAACTGGTCAGGACGGTGGCGGAGCGCAAGGCGGCCCTGCTGAAAGCCCACAACCTGCCGCAGGAAACGCCTGTTCCGGCAGATCTCCTGTTCGCTTCTGGAAGCGGTCTGGAATCCTGCATTTCCCCGGAAGCGGCGGAATTCCAGGCGGCCCGCGTGGCGGCGGCCCGCAAGCTGCCACTGGAAAAAGTAAGGCGATTGGTGGCGGAACACCTCATTCCGGGCGGCATCCTGGGGGAAAACGTAATCAACGTGATGACGCTGAACGCCGCCCTGGATACATTGCCCCCCAGTTAGTGGTATATAGTTGACCGTCCCGGTCCGGGGAATACCCTGGCGGAAAAATCGTCCGGCAGTTGTCCGGTGCCTTGGTTCCGCATCTTTCTCCGGTCGCCGGGGCGGATTTTATGAATGAAAGGGAGGAACTCTCCTCCAGAACCATGGGGCTATCTTTTGCCTTCCAGAAGAAACAGGGCCGCTCCGTGGGGATTGAGCCGCACCTTCATTTCCCGGCTTGCCGTGCCGGCGTTTTCCTGCTTCCACAGGTCGCGCGCGTTTTGCGGAGACTTCAGCTTGAGGCGGGAAAGGGGGACATGAATGGTCTGGCCTTTATTGCTTTTATTGAAAAAGCCGACGGCGGTACGGCCTTCCCCCAGCGGTTTGATCCATACTTCTCCATCATCTTGGGACAGGACTTTTTCCGAAGGGCCGTGAAACGTCTGGTTGACGGCGATCACTTCCCGGTTGCACAGGATGCCCCGCGTGAAATCGTCCAGATGCTCCAGATCGCATGAAATAATCAGGGGGGCGGATATTATGGCCCAGAAGGACATCTGGAAATACTGCTCGTCCGGAGTCAGCCGGGTGGGGGAGAATGTGGTATTCGCCTTTCCGACCTTGCCCAGGCGGCCGATTTGAAGCATGTCCGGATCATTCCAGTGCCCCGGTCCGGCATAGGGCTGCCATTTCTCCTGGGAGGAAGCGATCTTCTTCAAACTGCCCCAGTGGTCTTCGATATCTCCCGTCGTGCGCCAGACGTTGGCCGTTTTGCTGATGGGGCCGGCAATCTCGAACGGGGTGGAATTGGAAACGCTCAGCACAATATCCCTGCCGCTTTTTTTCAAATCCGCCGCGATTCTTTCCGTGCTGGGCACGTCGATCAGGTACCAGTCCATCTTGACGTAGTCAAACCCCCATTCCGCCCACTGCCTGGCATCCTGGGTAATCATCCATACGGGGCCTGTTTTGGCGGCTCCCAGCCGCTGGGAACCCGGACAGCTCCCGAACAATTGATCGGGCTGCGGGCGTTTGCTTTCAGGAAGGGCCAGGGAGGAATAATCTCCCTGCGGATTGGGGGAAGTGCCTCCCATGTAGCCGGCGTAAGTTCCCATCCACGGGGTTGAGTAAATCCCCGCTTTCAGTCCCAGGCTGTGGATTTCACGGCACATGGACTTCATATCCGGAAAACGCTTGTTGGGCTGGATGGCGCGGTACTTGCCGCCTCTGGCGCCTTGCCAGCAATCGTCAATGTTGACATAGCGGTAGCCGTATTGGGCCAGCCCGGAACTGATGAGCAGCCGGGCGGTTTTCAGGATATTTTCCTGGCTCACGCCGCCGCTGTAGGAATACCAGCTGCTCCAGCCCATGGGGGGAGTCAGGCACATCTCCTTCCCGATGCGGACAGTGATGGTCCCGTTCGCTTTGCCGTGGCTGTTGCTTATCTGCACGGGAAAGGCATAAGTTCCCGGACGGCTGATTTTACCGGTGATGACGCCGGTTTCCCTGTCCAGCTTCACGCCGGGGGGCAATTTGGCGGCGGCAAAGCTCATGGGGCGTTCTCCGCTGGCGCAGATGGCGAACTGGATGGGGGAGCCGGGACGTGCGCCGAAAAGCCGCGGTTCGTTCAGCACGGGAGCCGGTGATTCCGGCGGTGTCAGGCGGACGCCGGGTTCCGGAGCGGGATAGGGGGAAGGCATCTCCTTGCCGGAGGCTCCCGTTTGAACCAGGAGCAGGGCGGAGCATAGGAACGGAAGAAAAGAAAGACGGATCATTTTGGTAAAAAACTGGAGACAGGAAAAAAGAAAAGGCCGGTAAAATGCGGGTTCTGTAAAATACGCCGGATGCACTACAATATTACAAGGAATTCGGAGGGTCAAAAAAATTTGGATAACGGCAAAAATCCTGCTTTCCCATTCAACGGTTGGAGATATTCTTATGTCTAAATTACCAACATACCATGCTTAACAATCTAACAACAAAATTTCAGGAAGCGCTGATGCAGGCGCAGCAGACGGCAGGGCGGCTCGGAAAGCCGGAAATTTCCTCCCTGGACGTTCTGGTGGCGTTGCTGGAGCAGGACGGCGGAATTCTTTCCCCTATTCTCCGGAAGGCCTCTTGTGATCCGGGCCTGCTGTTGCAGGCCGCCCAGAGGGAAGTATCCCATGAACCCACCCAGAGCGGTGCTACCACGCAGCCCCAGATGGGCCGTGACCTGGCTACGGTGATGCACGCTGCCGAGGATGAACGCAAAAAGCTCAAGGATGACTACCTCAGCGTGGAGCACTTCATGCTGGGGGCTCTGGACACGCAGAACAAGGTGCACCAGTTGACGGACACCTTTGGACTGACCAAGGACAACTATCTGGCCGCCATGAAGGAAGTGCGCGGCAACCAGCGCGTGACGGACGACAACCCGGAAGGCAAATACCAGACGCTGGAAAAATACGGCACGGACCTGACGGCCCGCGCCCGCGCCGGCAAGATTGACCCCGTTATCGGCCGTGATACGGAAATCCGCCGCGTCCTCCAGATCCTTTCCCGCCGGACCAAGAACAACCCCGTGCTCATCGGGGAGCCCGGCGTGGGCAAGACCGCCATTGCAGAAGGCCTGGCGCGGCGCATTGTCAACGGTGACGTGCCGGAAAGCATGCGCAACAAGCGCATTGTGTCCCTCAACATCGGGTCCATGCTCGCGGGGGCCAAATACCGCGGCGAATTTGAAGAACGCTTGAAATCCTTCCTCAAGGAAGTGACGGACTCCAACGGCGAAATCATCCTGTTCATTGACGAACTGCACACCATCGTGGGCGCGGGCGCCAGTGAAGGGGCGGTGGACGCCTCCAACCTGCTTAAGCCCGCTCTGGCCCGTGGCGAACTGCGGACCATCGGCGCGACGACGCTGGACGAATACCGCAAATACATTGAAAAGGATGCGGCCCTGGAACGACGGTTTCAGCCTGTCATGGTGTCTGAACCCAGCGTGGAGGACACCATCGCCATTCTGCGCGGCCTGAAGGAACGTTATGAAGTTCACCACGGCGTGCGCATTACGGACGCCGCCATCGTGGCTGCCGCCACTCTTTCCGACCGTTATATCTCAGACCGTTTCCTGCCTGACAAGGCGGTGGACCTGGTGGACGAAGCAGCGGCCCGGCTCAAGATTGAGCTGGATTCCATGCCCACGGAAATCGACCAGATCGAACGTGAAGCCATGCAGCTTGAAATGGAACGGCAGGCCCTGGTGAAGGAAGAGGATGCCGACAGCAAGGCGCGTCTGGAAAAAATCACCAAGGATCTGGCGGACCTGAAGGAAAAATCCGGCTCCATGATTGCCAAGTGGAAAAGTGAAAAAGACGTTCTGGACGCCGTCCGCAGGGAACAGGAAAAAATAGAGGCCCTCAAGCTGGAAAGCGAAAGGGCCAAGAGAATGGGGGATCTGACCCGCGCTTCCGAAATCACGTACGGTGAACTTCCGGAAGCGGAACGCGCCCTGACGGAAGGCAAGGAAAAGCTCAACAAAATGCAGAAGGAGGACGGAGGCCTGCTCAAGGAGGAAGTCACGGAAGGGGACATCGCCAAGGTGGTGGCCACCTGGACCGGCATTCCCGCCGCGCGCCTGCAGGAAGGGGAGCGCGCCAAGCTGGTGCACATGGAAGAACGCCTGGGCGCCCGCGTGATCGGGCAGAAGCAGGCCGTCAAGGCCGTGTCCGACGCCGTGCGGCGCGCCCGCGCGGGATTGCAGGATGAAAACAGACCCATCGGCTCCTTCCTGTTCCTGGGCCCCACGGGCGTGGGCAAGACGGAGCTCAGCAAGGCGCTGGCGGAATTCCTCTTTGACAATGAAAACGCCATCGTGCGCATTGACATGTCCGAATACATGGAAAAGCACTCCGTGGCGCGCCTCATCGGGGCGCCTCCCGGATATGTGGGTTATGAAGAAGGCGGCCAGCTCTCTGAAGCCGTGCGCCGCCGTCCGTACTGCGTGGTCCTCTTTGATGAAATTGAAAAAGCCCATCCAGACGTCTTCAACGTGCTGCTCCAGGTATTGGATGACGGCCGCATCACGGACGGCCAGGGGCGTACGGTGGACTTCCGGAATACTGTCATCATCATGACCTCCAACATCGGCAGCCAGTACATCCTCAATGAATCCAACGCGGAACAGCGGGAAGCCAAGGCGATGGAAGCCCTGCGCGGCCACTTCCGCCCGGAATTCCTGAACCGCATTGATGAAATCATCATCTTTGACCGTCTGACGGCGGAGGAACTCAAAGGCATTGTGGACATCCAGCTCCAGCGCGTCCGCAAGCGCCTGGAAGCCAAGGGCCTGTTCCTGCGCATGACTCCGGAGGCTACGGCCCTGGTGGCGGACCATGGCTTTGACCCCGTCTATGGAGCGCGTCCCCTCAAGCGGGCCATTCAGCATGACCTGCTGGACCCCCTCAGCCTCAAGCTCCTGGAGGGCGACTTCCCGGAAGGGACGGAAATCGTGGTGCGGGAAAAGGGCGGCAAGCTGGACTTTACCAAGGAAAAGAAATAACTGAAAAGGCTGCTTTTCCGGTGTGCCGCCGGGAAAAACCATGAAGGGCGTTCCCTGGCAGGAACGCCCTTCTGCTACCAATCCACTCCCTGGCGGCTAAAGGAAACTGCCGTCTGGCCGGCGTGAAAGGAAAATCCGGGAGAGGAAACCGTCAGCAGCGGCGTCTTCGTAAAGCGAGCACGGCCAGCCCCAGCAGGGAAAGCGTGGAGGTGCCGGGCTCCGGAACCATCTTCCAGCCCATGGAACGCATCAATTCCATTTCTCCATCCGTCAGGGTACGGTGGTAGGTATCCGGCGAAATGGAATACTGCATGAGGGCGTCCGGATCGCTCGCGCTGTCGATGTGGGCCATGCTGGACCCTTGCTGCCAGGTGGCGGGGTTATAGGCGGTGAGCCCCGTATCGCCCAGGGACAGGGTTTCTCCAAGTGTAAATGCCGTATTCCCGTTTCCGGCCTTATTCACGATGGATTGGCCTTCCTGGTTGGTTAACAGGGAATCATACCTGGTGTACAGCATGGTGCTGTAAGCTGCTGAAGCATTCCCGGACTGGACCTGGAAGGTACCGGTTTGTGTCGCCAGGGAAAGAAACCCTGCGGCATGCCCTATCTCATGGGTCAGGATGCTTTGAAAATCATATTTTCCCGTATGCTCCGCCGGTAAGGCGGTCTCGTAATAAAGAGAATTCAAATGAGAGGTATTGCACTGGATGTAAATATCGTAGCCCGTTGCAGTCCTCGTGCTCCCATCGCGCCAGACGGACTCCACCAGGGTGGAAACCTGTTGCGGTCCATTTGACTGGTAGTAGAAGTAAGGGGAATAGGCGGAGGCCAGAGTGGAGGAATTGGCTCCGTCGTACCAGGTGAGGCCAACAGTAAGTGTTCTGCCCGGGGTGGAATTGATCAAGCTATCCCATGTGGTCAACGCCCGCATGGCAGCGTCTATCTGGCCTTGGTCCCATGTATGGGTGCTTGATGAATCAAAAAATCCCTGGTCCCCGGAATCCAGGAAGGTGCAGGAAAAAGTGGAGCCTATACTGGCTGTTTGTACAGCGGATGAGGAAGGAATGTTTCCCAGGCAGCAGGCAGCGCAGATAATTCCAATCCAGAATGATCTTTTCATAGATGGCAAAATAATAAAAACTTCCTATAGATAGCAGAAAAAATCCTTTCCGTCCATGGGAAAACAAAATGGTTCAGCCTCCTTTTCAAGGGAAGGAATGCAATGGAGGTGGGCGGAGGAAGCACCTGCGTTCAATAGCCCTTTTTTTCGTCCTGGCAGGGGGCAAAAAAGAGGAACTGTAGTTATTGCGGAAACATCACGGGAGAAAATGTTCAAAAAAATGGCACGAAGAAGGGGGAGTATGACAAAAGCCTAACTATTTTATAAATTGGAAGTTATGAATGGACGTGATAAAATGGGTGAAAGACTCTCACAAAAAACGACTCGAAAAAAATTGACAAGGGAGGTGAAAATGGTAGACTTCTCGGCACGCCAACACGGCGACGGGATGAAAAGCCCGGCGGCAGGAGGGACTCGAAAGAGGGCCTGAATGAAGCCGGGGCCGGCCACCCGGAAGAGCCTCATTAAAGGGGCCGATAAGAAGATTTCAAGGGAATGACTACCGAACCCGCCGAGGGTTTTCCCGAATGCGTCGAGAGACGTGTGAGGGAGAAAAAACCCAAAGGAGCGACCTAGCTCCGAGAGGGGCGGATTGGTAGAAGCAAGGGGAAAGAAAAAAGGTCGTGACGCGCGCCGTGCTTGGCAGAGCGAAGAGGACTTCAAGAGACACAACTTGAGGGAAGAGCTGACTGAAGCATGGCGCAGATGAAATCGAAAGATTCCATTTGGTCCAGCAATTTCAAAAATTATATTTGATGGAGAGTTTGATTCTGGCTCAGAACGAACGCTGGCGGCGTGGATAAGACATGCAAGTCGAACGAGAGAATTGCTAGCTTGCTAATAATTCTCTAGTGGCGCACGGGTGAGTAACACGTGAGTAACCTGCCCCCAAGAGTGGGATAGCCCCGGGAAACTGGGATTAATACCGCATAAAATCGCAAGATTAAAGCAGCAATGCGCTTGGGGATGGGCTCGCGTCCTATTAGTTAGTTGGTGAGGTAACGGCTCACCAAGGCGATGACGGGTAGCCGGTCTGAGAGGATGTCCGGCCACACTGGAACTGAGACACGGTCCAGACACCTACGGGTGGCAGCAGTCGAGAATCATTCACAATGGGGGAAACCCTGAT
>CDZF01024866.1_pt1 | contig 33981 bp, 32 predicted proteins | sample 557591 | NCBI WGS metagenome assembly CDZF01 (sample SAMEA3182093, study PRJEB8094) | gut metagenome | biome: human; feature: gut; material: Stool; isolation source: human stools | place: Canada | collected 2012-02-04
GGGCGAGGAGGGCCCGAAAGCCCCGAATCGTCCGTCCGGATTGTTATGGTGCCGCTGCGGGCCGTTACCAGTTGTCGCTGCGGAACGGGGCGGCGGGCAGGCCTTCGGTGTTGTAGAGATTGGTTTTGTGCCAGCTGTGGAAGGCGAAACGGACGGCTACCGGAGCCGGGACGGCTTCGGACGATACCACTACCCGTTTGCGGTCTTTGTGGACGCGGGCCTTGGCGGGATGGAAAACCCGGTCCTCGCCTGCCAGTTCGAAGCAATCCAGATCGGTCTTTTCGGGAGAGAGTCCGAGTCCCGTGTGGTCGAAACTGACCAGTGCCTTGCCGTTTTCGAACTCCACGCTTCTGAACAGGGGGCCCGAGGCGGGGATGCCTTTCAATCCGTACGTGCCTGCCAGTGCGGCTGCTGCGGCCCGCCGGGCTACGGGTGCCTTGAGGGGGGCGTGGATGAAATTGGGCGACCCGATGTCGGACGTGCCTACGAGCGAGCAGCCGGGAACGGTGCGCACCACCTGTTGCTGGGCCTCCATGATCAGAGCCCCGGCCAGTTCCTCACGGCTGGCGTAGGGACATATCTGGCAGATGATGAACGGCATGTCGGGCCGGTTCCACTCACTGCGCCACAGTCCGATCATGTCGGTCAGCAGCCGGGCGTAGATGTGTGCCCGCGAACGGTTGCTCTCTCCCTGGTACCAGACCACGCCCTTGAAGTTCATTTTCAGCAGCGGGGTGAGCATGCCGTTGTAGAGGGTGCTGGGGGCCCGGTGGGGCATGTCCGCCTTTTCGGCGGGGATGTAGTCGCGGCCGGGAGTGTATTTCGCCAGCGTGGCGGGGCTCATCCATGCCTCCACGTTCGATCCTCCGTAGCAGGAGACGACGATACCGACGGGTATGCCGAGCGTCTCGTTCAGCTGTTTCCCGAACAGGTATCCGACGGCGCTGAATGCGGCCACGCTCTCCGGGGTGCAGGTTTTCCACTCTCCGGAACAGGAGGCCTGGGGTGCGTCGGCCGGTTTGCGTCCCACGGTGTAGAGACGCAGATGCCGGTAGCGGGGCGACGACATGATCTCCGCGAGGGACCCGTCGGTGGGCTGGGACGGAAAGCCACGCATGGGCATCTCCATGTTGGACTGGCCGGAACAGAGCCATACCTCGCCGATCAGTACGTCTTCGAGCGTGGCGGTTCCGTCTCCCGAGGCGGTGACGGTCTGGGGCTCGGCCGTGGCTGCCGGCGTGGGAACGGTGACGCTCCAGAAGCCGTTGCCGTCCGCCCTGGTTTTACGGACGAGGCCGTCCCACGAGCAGGTTACCCCGATTTCGCTGCGGGGCGAGGCGCTCCCGTGGATGGTCGCTTCGCTTCGCTGCTGGAGCACCATGTGGTCGCCGAGGGTGGGGTGGAACTTTACTTCGGCCCGTAGCGTGAAGACGGAGCAGAGGCCGAGGATCATAAGCAGTTTTTTCATCGTTTCAGGTTATTTGGTTACCGTGCAAAGATAATTCAGAATTCTTTTTCCCGGTCGGAATAATGTCCCGAGCCGTTGTAAAATAGTACAAAAAGACTAATCCGTCGGGGAAGACAGAGGGCCCTTCCGCTTTCCCCGACGGATAAGGGGAGAATTGCGGACGAAATATGCCGCTATTCCGAACTATATTGGCCGTTCTTTCCGGAAGGGGGCGCTATCTTTGTAGAAAAGGAATTTCATGCGGAAGGCGCATCGTTTCCGAATAAAATTTCCTATTTTTACCACTCCATAAAATTCCAGAGGTTATGAACGGCAATTATAATTTGCAGATCGACGGGGGACTGATTACAGAGGGTGTCCCCTACGACATCATCCACCGCTACGAGCGGATCAGGACTTCGGTTTTCCCGACCGAGTACGACGGCGTACAGCATGCCGCCGACATCATCGTGGGGATGATCAACGACCACAGCCGCGAGGCGGCCGAGTCCGGCATCGACTATTCGGCCACGCCCTTCGCTCTGGGGCTGAGTACGGGACGGACGCCCGTGGGGCTCTATCACGAGCTGGTGAAGCGTTACGAGCGGGGAGAGGTGAGTTTCCGCGAGGTGGCGGTGTACAGTCTCGACGAATTTTATCCGATCACGGCGCAGGAGCAGCAGAGCCGGAATTTCCGCATCCATGAGGATTTTCTGAACCATGTGGACATCCTGCCCGAGAATATCCATATTCCCGACGGTTCGATTCCCCTGGAGGAAATCTCCTCCTACTGTACGGCCTACGACATGGAGGCGTCGAACATCGACCTGATGATTATCGGTATGGGCATCCAGGGACAGGTGGGCTTCAACGAGCCCGGCAGTTACCGTAACTCGCGCACGCGGCTGGTGGCCCTGAACAACGCCACGCGGGAGTCGCTTTCGCCGATCTTCTACAACAACGTTGAGGATACGCCCCGGATGGCCATTACGCTCGGCATGGAGACCATCATGAAGGCGAAGCGGATCATTCTGCTGGCCTGGGGCGAGGAGAAGTCCGACGTGGTGGGCAAACTGGTCGAGGGCGAGGTGACGGTGCAGGTGCCCGTCACCCTGTTGCAGGAGCATGAGAACATAGAGGTCGTGGTGGACGAGAATGCCGCGCAGGGGCTGACCCGCATCCAGGCTCCGTGGCTGGTGGGGCCTTGCCGGTGGACGCCCAAGTTCATCCGCAAGGCGGCCGTATGGCTCTGTCAGCAGGTGGACCGGCCGATCCTGAAGCTGACCTACCAGGACTATATCGACCATTCGCTGGGCGGTCTGCTCGACAGTGTGGGGCGCACCTATGACCGGATCAATATAGACGTGTTCAACGATTTGCAGCACACCATCACCGGCTGGCCCGGAGGCAAACCCGATGCCGACGACTCGACGCGCCCCGTACCTTCGAAGCCCTACCCGAAACGGGTGATCGTCTTCTCGCCCCATCCGGACGACGACGTGATTTCGATGGGCGGAACGCTCCACCGGCTGGTGTCGCAGGGACACGACGTACATGTGGCCTATCAGACTTCGGGCAATGTGGCCGTACATGACGATATGGTGCTTCAGGTGATGGATACGGCCCGCGAAGTGGGTCTGGGGGACCGTTACGATGAGATACGCCGGGTGATTGCCTCCAAAAAACGGGGTGAGCCCGAACCGAGGGAGCTGCTCGACGTAAAGGGGGCGATCCGAAGGGGCGAGGCCAAGGCGGCCTGCCGCCTGTTCGGGTTGGACGACAGTACAAACGTGCATTTTCTCAATCTGCCTTTCTATGAGACGGGAGGCATCAAAAAGAGTCGGCTGGGCGAGGCCGATATCCGGATCGTGGTCGATCTGCTGCGCACGATCCAGCCGCACCAGATCTATGCCGCCGGCGACCTGTCCGATCCCCACGGCACGCACCGCGTCTGCATCGAGGCCGTACTGGAGGCCTTGTCGCGTGTGAAGGACGATCCGTGGATGAAGGGCTGCACCATGTGGCTTTACCGCGGGGCATGGCAGGAGTGGGACCTGGGTGTGGTCGATATGGCCGTACCGCTGAGCCCCGAGGAGATGATCGCCAAGCGTCATGCCATCTACCGCCACCTTTCGCAGAAGGACATCGTGCCCTTCCCCGGTGCCGACAAGCGGGAGTTCTGGCAGCGGGCCGAGGAGCGCACGCAGAACACCGCCCGGTTGTATGACCGGCTGGGGATGGCCGAATACCAGGCCATCGAAGTCTTCGTGCGGATGATGTAGAACGCGCGGTTTCCGATAACGGGCCGGTCCGGGGAAAAACGGACCGGCCCGCTGTTTTTTCCCTGACCGTGTCCGGCTGTTACCGCACGGGGAGAATGCGAAACGGAGCCGGGAAAATCAAGTAAGGCGCTTTTTTGCGCGGCATGTCTCAAAATTTGATTACCTTCGCGTCAAACTGATTCGTTTTATGGAGAGAGTCGCATTGTTTCCGGGGTCGTTCGATCCTTTCACGCTGGGCCACCAGGCCATTGTGGAGCAGGGGCTCCGGATTTTCGACCGCATTGTCGTCGGGGTGGGGGCCAACAGCGAGAAGCACGGCCTGCTCACCGTGGAGAACAGGGAGCGTCTGATCGGCGATATCTACCGCGGGAATCCCTGCGTGGAGACCGTTTCCTACGGCGGACTGACGGGGGATTACTGCCGGCAGCGGGGAATCCGGTTCATTCTGCGGGGCATGCGCAACACGGTGGACTACGAGTACGAGCGGGGCATGATGCTGATCAACCAGCGGCTCTATCCGGAGATCACCACCGTCCTGCTGTTCACTCCGCCGGAATACGTGGCGATCTCCTCGAGCATGATCCGCGAGCTGGTCTCCTACGGGAACGACCCGATCGAGCTGATGCCCAGTAATATCGACATCAAGAATTACCTATAAAAGCAACAACGTTATGGAATTTACAGCCGAAATCATAGCAGGTTTCCTGGGCGGTGAGATCGCGGGAGACAAGGATGCGAAAGTGTGGACGATCGCCAAGATCGAGGAAGGTACCCCCGGGGCCCTCTCGTTCCTTTCCAATCCCAAGTACGAACATTACATTTACGATACGGACTCTTCGATCGTGATCGTGAGCCGGGAGTTTGTTCCCTCACGCCCGGTGCGGGCGACGATGATCCGGGTGGACGATCCCTACGGTTGTTTCGCCAAGCTGCTGGAGCTCTATGTGGCCAACAAACCGCAGAAGACGGGCATCAGTCCGCTCAGCTCGATCCATGCCGGTGCCCGGCTGGGCGAGAACTGCTATGTAGGCGAGTTCGCCGTGATCGGCGACGGGGTGACTGCGGGTGACGGCTGCAAGATATATCCTCATGTGTATGTCGGCGACCGGGTCCGATTGGGAAGGAACGTCACGCTCAACGCGGGGGTGCGTATCTACGAGGATTGCGTGATCGGCGACAATGTGATCCTGCATGCGGGATGCGTGATCGGGGCGGATGGTTTCGGTTTCGCGCCCAACGAGAAGGGTGAGTTCGTGAAGATTCCCCAGATCGGCAACGTGGTGATCGAGGACGACGTGGAGATCGGGGCCAATACCTGCGTGGATCGGGCCACGATGGGGTCTACGCGCATTAGGAAAGGTGTGAAGCTCGACAATCTGATCCAGATCGGGCATAACGTGGTGGTCGGCGAGAATACGGTCTGCGCCTCGCAGGTGGGAATCGCCGGTTCCACGAAGGTGGGACACAGCTGCATGATGGGCGGTCAGGTGGGGATCGCCGGTCATCTGACCATCGGCGACGGCGTGAAGCTGGCCTCCAAGAGCGGCGTGTCGAACAGTATCGCCGACGGACAGACCTATATGGGATCGCCCGCCCTGCCGGGAACCAAGTTCCACCGGGCGCATGCCGTTTACCGGAACCTGCCCGATCTGAGCAACCGGGTGCATCAGATCGAAAAGGCGCTCGAAAAGTTGTTGAAGGAGCGGGAGGCTGCCGAATAGTTTTTCCGATGAAGGAACGGCCGGAAAGGATCATCATGGGGATCGACCCGGGCACCAATACGGCCGGGTACGGTTTCCTGGAGGTGCGGGGTGCCGCCGTGCACTGCATCGTGCTGGGAGATATCGCGCTTCACCAGTTGAAAGACCCTTACCGGAAACTGCGTCATCTGTTCGACCGGGTGGGGGCGCTGATCGAGGAGTATCGTCCGGACGAAGTGGCGCTGGAATCGCCCTTTTTCGGGGAGAACGTCCAGAGCATGTTGAAACTCGGCCGGGCGCAGGGGGTGGCGATGGCCGCCGCGCTGACGCATGACCTGCCCGTGTTCGAATATGCCCCGCGCCGGATCAAACAGGCGATCACGGGGCAGGGTGGGGCCTCGAAGGAGCAGGTGGCGGCCCTGTTGAAAAGTATGCTGCACGTGGAGTACGACGTGAAGAGGCTGGACGCCACGGACGGGCTGGCGGTAGCGCTGTGCCACTATTTCGTCAGTTCGGCCCCGATCAACGAGGCTTGCGGGGACGATCGGAAAAAGGCCTTGGGTGGCGGACTGAAGGCCGTGTCGCGGCAGGGAAGCCGCAGTTGGGAGAGTTTCGTGAGCGATCATCCCGACCGGTTGGTGCGGCCCGTGTCCGGGAAACGGCCGGTAGCGGAAGGTGCGGAGTGTCCGCTGGAACATAGAATTCAAAAACGGAAACCATGAAGAAAAGGATATGGAGCACGCTATTGCTGGCTGGTATGCTGGCAGGGTGCGGAGGACAGGACGGATACCGGGTCGAAGGCGACTTGAAGGGGCTTGCCGGAGAGGTGTATCTGAATATCGACGGGCGGATGACCGATACGGCTTCGGTGAAGGATGGCAAGTTTGTCTTCGAGGGGAAGACGGAGCGTCCGGCGACGGCGACCGTTCTGAACGAACGCGGACAGGTGACGACCTTCTTCCTGGAGAACGGCCGGATTGTGCTGAAAGGGGATGCGGAGAAGCCGATGGAGATCGAGGTCACGGGAACGTTGAGCAACGAACGGTACAGTGAGGTGCGCCGGAAACTGACGGCGTGCGTCGACCGTTACATGGCGGCTTCGTCCGGCGAGGAGAAAGAGGCGGCGATGGCATCGTTCGATTCGCTTCTCTGGGCTTCGGTGGATGCGAACATGGACAATATTCTGGGTGTCTCCCTGATTTACCAGGCTGCCCAGGGAGATGATCCTGCGCGGGTGGTTGAAGCGATCGGGCGGTTTTCGTCCGAAATGCGGACCCATCCCATGATGAAAGAGGCGGAGCGGATCGCCGGAACGGCTCTGCGGACGGCGGTGGGGCAGCCTTATACCGACATCACGTTGCCGGATGCGGACGGAAAGAATGTGTCGCTCTCTTCGCTGGTGGGCGAGGGAAAGTACGTGCTGCTCGACTTCTGGGCATCGTGGTGCGGACCCTGCCGGGAGGAGTTTCCCTATCTGGCAGAAGCGTACGGGAAATACCGTGCGAAGGGGTTCGACATATATGGCGTTTCGCTCGACCAGGACCGGGAAGCATGGTCGGAAGCCGTGGAACGTTACGGTCTTGTGTGGACGAACGTGGTGGCGGACGAAAATCCGAACGATGCGGCACAAGTGTATGGGGTCACTTCCATTCCGGCCAATTTCCTGATCGCTCCCGACGGAAAGATCGTGGCGCGCGACCTGAGAGGAGAGGCATTGGCGAAAAAACTGGCCGAATGGCTGGAATAATCATGCCGGATCATAAAAAAACTGAAAAAATCACCGAAATATTTGCAGGGTCGTCAAAATTAGCTATATTTGCACTCGCAAATCAGACAAGGCTCCGTAGCTTAACTGAATAGAGCACTTGACTACGGATCAAGAGGTTACAGGTTTGAATCCTGTCGGAGTCACCAGAAAATGAACGGCTTACAGCGATGTAAGCCGTTTTTTTATCTTTATCGGGCACACCATTTAGACACAACTGCTTCGATTGCATGTGATCTTGAACAAGCCGAATGTTTTGGGACATTAGTTGAGATGATTCCTTCTTATTGTAATAAAATTTCTTGTGAGGTTGCATAATTGAGTCTTAATCTGTGGAATAATTGTGTATTTTATATATTTTAACATTTTATATTTATATAATTATGGTGTTTTTGTCTATCTTTGTGTCCGATTGCTCCCGACACTCGTGTCGGGAGAATTGATAGGGAGAATAGATAAGAGCCATGACAGTATAGCGTACGATTATGGCATTATGTATAACAGCCCAAACAGTGTGTGTGAAGTTCGAGGAGAATCTTCTGGTTTTCTTGCCGAAGAAAGGTGTAAATGTCTGTGATAGATCCTGATACGTGAATTGGGATGAACTAGGGGTATGTGCTTTGTAGATGTATGAATGTCCCTCCGACCGACATGAAAGAAACTGCGGCTGTTCGCTGGTTCGTTATGAGGGCCTACAAAAGCGAACAAAAGGCGGAGGAAAAACTGGGCGGTAAGGATGGTTTGGAATATTTCATTCCCAAATGCTATGCCGTAAGGGTTTATCATGGAGTGAAGTCCAAACGGCTCGTTCCGGCCATTCCCAACCTTGTATTCGTGCATGCCAGTCGCTCGCAGATTTTAGATTTCAAAAAGCGATGCAATTTCCTGCAGTTCGTTATGTGGAAAAAGAGTACGGGATTGGAATATATCGTTGTACCGGACGAGCAAATGGACAGTTTCATTAAGGTTGCTTCACAATACGACGAAAACGTGAGCTACTACCGACCGGATGAAATCAATCTGCAAAAAGGAACCCGGGTACGCATACTCGGAGGGAAATTCGATGGGGTCAAAGGAGTCTTCATGCAGGTGCGAGGTAAAAGGAACCGCAGGATAGTCGTAATGCTGGAGGGCGTCATGGCCGTTGCGGCGGAAGTCGATCCCGACCTGGTCGAAGTCATTGCATAGCGTTGTCATCAACCGGAAATAAAAGATACGACAAGGTTTGGAAACTGTGAATAATCTTCCAAATGTAGAGCCCTCTTGGATGTCGTTGAAACGTCTCGTTGAAACGCGTATGGGCGAAATCGTTCGAAAGGAGCGTGGCAACAAGAAATATATCCGTCTGTACGGTGCCGGAGAATATTGGCATGCCTTCGAAGAGTCTGCCTTCCTGTTGGACCGGTTATTTAAGAACAGGGAGATTGTTTTGTTCAGCCATAAGAACCGTCCCTTTCCGGTGGTTATGGCCTGTATCCCCGATAACGAGTTGCAAGTCTACACGCAGCGTCATATCCCTGTCTGCGACGAACCCGGTTATAAGGAACTGCTGGTTCAGGAACTCTCCGTCATGGAATACCGCTCCTGGCATGAACGCACGATAAAGGAATTCATGTAAATCCGGTATCCGATGACTGTCTGGTTTTGCATAGGCGGAAACGGTTGCCTGGCAGGGAACGCGAGATGTGTTTATTTCCGATATTTAGGGTGTTGACAGGTAAAATGCTTGATTTTATGTGTGTTGTGTTGTGTAACCTTCATTTATATATTTTGTAATATATAATTTTTTATTGATTTGAGCCTTCCTCTGGTATTTTAAATTAGGGAAGGTCATTCGACCCAAACTTTCTCCCTTATGATTACCTCCCTTTACCGTCGCTTGTCGTCCGTACGTTACATAAGTTATTGGATCATTCTGATCCTGGACACGTTTTTGTCGATGCTGGGAACGGTTTCGGCATGCGGGGTGGTGCGCCATTTTATGGGTGTAGAGGTCTCCGGGGTGCTGATGTTCCGGATGGCACTGTTGTCGTGTACGGCGAGCGTGATAGCGTTTTATGTCTTCAAGACCTACAGGCTGGTAATCCGTCATTCGACCCTCCGCGAACAGTGGCGGTTCGGGGCGGCGGTCGGACTGAAGATCGGGCTGCTTTATACGATGACGCCGTGGCTTCCGTTGTCGATGCGGCAGATCGTGGCAGGTTCGGTGTTCGATTTCATGTTTACGCTTATCGTGCTGGTGACGGTGCGGATCGCGATGCTGGTTTTGTATGAGTTTTTCAGGGCCAAGATAAGCAGGCAGAGTCCTCGTATCCTGATCTACGGTGTCGACGATAAAAGCGTGGCCCTGGAGACCCGTCTGCGCAACAATCCGGAGTATGGAGTATTCGGTTTTTACGTGTACGGGACGGCTTATAAATCCTATCGGGTGGCCGGCCTTCCGGTCTATTATTTTCGGGATGAGAAGGATTTCCTCTATATCACGCTGAGACACAGTATTGAGAGTATCCTTTTCCCCGATTACGAGTCGGCCCGCCGGGAGGAGGAGCGCCTGATCCGCTATTGTGAGCGGAATAAGGTACGGGTACTGATTGCTCCGCCCGTGGACGAATTCAGCGGGGACCGTCAGCTACGGGCACCCATTCGGGAGATCAGGATCGAGGATTTGCTGGGACGTGAGGAGATCCGGATATCGATGGATGAGATCGTTTCCGGTTTCCGGGGAAAGACCATTCTCGTAACGGGTGCCGCGGGGTCGATCGGCTCGGAGTTGTGCCGCCAGTTGGCGACGTTCGGTATCGGCCGACTGATTCTGTTCGACAATGCCGAGACCCCGATGCATAACCTGCGCCTGGAATTGGAAGAGCGTTTTCCGAATCTGGAATTCGTTCCGGTTATTGGCGACGTGAGGCTTCAGGCCCGGCTGGATTTCGTGTTCCGGACCTATCGGCCCCAGGTCGTGTTCCATGCGGCGGCCTATAAGCATGTGCCGCTGATGGAGGAGAATCCCTGTGAGGCGGTGCTGGTGAATGTGATCGGTTCGCGTAATGTGGCGGATAAGTGTATCGAGTATGATGTGGAGAAGATGGTGATGATATCCACGGACAAGGCGGTGAACCCGACCAACGTGATGGGGTGTACGAAACGGTTGGCGGAGATCTATGTACAGAGCCTTGGGCTGTCGGTGGAGTCCGGGCAGACGAGGGGCCGGACGAAATTCGTGACCACGCGGTTCGGGAACGTGCTAGGCAGCAACGGAAGCGTGATACCTCGTTTCCGAGAGCAGATCGCCAAGGGCGGACCGGTGACGGTCACTCATCCGGAGATCACCCGGTTCTTCATGACGATTCCGGAGGCTTGCCGTCTGGTGATGGAGGCTGCGACGATGGCTACGGGAACGCAGATATTCGTTTTCGATATGGGTCATTCTGTAAAGATCGTCAACCTGGCACGGCGGATGATCGAACTGGCGGGCCTGGAAGTCGACAAGGATATCCAGATCGAATATACGGGTTTAAGACCGGGCGAGAAATTGTACGAAGAGGTGCTTTCGAGTACGGAGAATACGCTTCCCACGAGTCACGACCGGATTCGGATTGCGCGGGTACGGGAGTATGATTATACGGAGGCTTGTACGGCCCTTCTGCAGCTTGGAGAACTGTCCCGGACGGTGGAGATTCCGGAGATGATCCGCCTGATGAAACGTACGGTTCCGGAGTTCAAATCGAAGAATTCGAGGTTCGAGAAATATGATGAGGTGGTAGAGTCGAAAACTTATCGATAAAGTGGAAGTTGCGTTGTGCCATGGCCGGGAGTAAGAAGAGTTAATGGAGTGTAGAGGTTATTGTTTGTTATACATGCTAATGCGGCAGGTTTGAGTTTAGAATTAGAATTTATCACATATATGATATTGCAGCGGTGGAGATAGGTTATATTGGGTTGTCCATGGCTGTATTGTTGTCTCAGCACCATCATGTCATGGAGGTTGATGCCATTCCCGAAGAGGTCGATAAGATTGATCGTAGAGAGTCGTCGATTCAAAACGAGCATATCGAAAAGTATCTGGCCGAAAAGGAGTTGGGTCTGACGGTGACACTGGACGGCAAGGAGAGGTACCGGGATGTGGATTTCGTGGTTATCGCCGCCCAGACCAATTATGATCCAGTAAGAAATTACTTCGACACTTCGCAGGTTGAGACGGTCATTGATCTCGTGCCTGAAGTCAATTTGGAAGCGACTATGATTAGCAAATCTACTTCCGGTGAGGTATTGCCGTTCGCTTTATGTGAAGTATGCTGGGAAATGGATAGGAATTGCAAACTCCGGCTATTTTTCTCGTCGGAGTTTTTTCGCGAGAGCAAGGTTCTATACGATAATCTTTATCCCTCACGTATTATCGCGGGTATTCCCAAGGTTATTGACAAACCTGAATAGTATGGCAGAGAGCGAAGCTATCCTTGCCGTAATCGACCTCCCCATACTTGAAGAGGCCACACATTCATTTGCTTCTCTTTTGCAACAAGGGGCTTTGAAATCGGATATTTCCACGTTCTACATGGGTATAAAAGAAACCGAGGCGGTGAAACTCTTTGCAAACATGTACCGTGTAAACTACTTCAATGAACTTGACACCTATGCAGAGGTTAAAGGTCTTGACTCGAAGGCTATTGCCATTATCAAAGGTATCGGTCTTGACCCCGCATAGGTACGCATTATAACAACTCCACCTTCGGCTACGGCGATTACTGTCTCCCTAAGGACTCAAATAGCTCCTTGTCAATTATGCCGACGTGCCCCGGCAAATGATGACAGCCATCGTCGAGAGCAACCGAACCAACAAAGACTTTATTGCCTAGTACATGATAGTATACAGAATTGACTGGAAAGACGTGATAGCTGTCCAGAGCTGATGAGTTCTCTGTCAAACTGGATAAAATAATAGCTCAACTATCGACCCTGATGGACATGCTAGGATGTAAAGAGGTTGAGAATCTTTAACTTCGCAAAGAACTGGCGGAAGCCAATAAGAAAATGAAGCTTTTAAAGCCGAACAAATCAAACTCAGTCGAAATAAACGATTTGGTTTAAAAGCCAGAAAGACACCACGGCGAAGGACGCCGAACCGAGGTCACATCAGGAAGATAAAGATGACTTCGACGGCACCGATCCGTCTGCGTCTGGCTATGTCTCATAGACAAATGACACCCTGTCAGATGAAAAAAAGTTCGGACCGACAAAGGATGGCAGACGACCGTCCCCCTCCACGTTGGGAACTGATGGGGAAAGCCATACGATACATCGATCCCTTCTGGATATAGATTTTTTCTTAAACCGATGACGGAAGGTACAGTATCGACAATAACCCAGCCGAATGATGTATCAGGCCGCTGGCCGGTGAAAGGAAAAACTCGCTGTTTTTCAGGTCCCGCAAAATGGTAAGGGCATCGGCGATATATCATACAGTCATAGCTACCTGCCGTATGAACGGCATATCGGTACTTGACTATCTGAGGAAATTTTTCAGTGAAGTAGTTTGTGGCAACACAGATTACTCGTGGTTGTTACCTCAGACCGTAAGTCTGGCACTGCTTAACACACTAAAATAAAGTTAAAAAAACAACCCCAATTTTGACACGAATTGACGAATACAATCCACACGGTATTCCATTGATTTACGGCGTGAAAATTGGACGCTTACTAATTTTAGAGCCTATATTCTTTACGGTTAGAGATAAATGTATCCGTTTTCAATAGAACAGTAGTTTCTATATATGTCTGAATATTCTAAGAATAAGCGCATTGCTATAAATACAATCAGTTTGTATTTTAGAATGTTGCTTATTATGGTTGTGACACTCTACACTTCTCGAGTAATACTTGATGTTTTAGGTGTAGAAGACTATGGTATTTATAATGTTGTAGGTGGTATAGTAGTTTTTTTGTCTTTCCTTAACAGTGCGCTTAACACAGCAACTCAAAGGTATATGAATTATGAGATGGGGAAGAAAAACATTCAGGGAATTCAGGATGTTTTCTCATCGTCTCTTATACTTTATGGAATAATATCCATAGTTTTTATCATTCTGGCTGAAACGGTAGGTTTATGGTTTGTCAATACAATACTTGTTATACCGGAAAGTAAAATAGTGGCAGCCCATTGGGTATATCAATGCTCTATTATTTCATTTGTAATTAACCTTTTAAGTGTGCCATATAACGCATCTATAATCGCACATGAAAAGATGACGATATATGCGTATATTTCTGTTTTTGAGGTTGTTCTAAAATTAGTACTTGTGTGCTTGCTAAAGTACATCGACTTAGACAAACTGATACTTTATTCAATACTGATGTCTTGTGTCCAAGTTCTAGTTTTCTTTGTGTACAGATTCTTCTGCCTCCGAAATTTTTTATACTGTCGATTCGTATTTGTCTGGAATAAAACTTTAATGACTCGATTATTCTCATTTTCTGGATGGATGCTATCGGGAACCATCACCAACCTCCTAAGCACTCAGGGCGTTAATATACTTATCAATGTTTTCTTTGGTCCTGTTCTAAATGCGTCAAGAGGTATAGCGATGCAGGTTTATGGTGCAGTCAGTTCCTTTGTAGTAAACTTTATGACTGCAGTCCGTCCACAGATATGCAAGTCCTATGCAGAGGAGGATTATTGCTATATGTATAAACTTGTTTTTAGTTCATCTCGGTTATCATTCTATCTGATATTTATTCTATCGCTTCCTATTTTGTTAAATACTCATTATATTCTTAGCATCTGGTTGACTGATGTTCCCGAATATACTACTCTATTTACTCAACTCGTACTTATAGATTTATTAATGACTGCCTCATATTCGGCAATTGCTTATGTCTCACAGGCTTCGGGAAAAATAAAATATTATCAAATTGTAATTTCAATAAGCTTTCTCTTAATTGCCGGTCTAACTTGGGCTGCATATAGATATGGTTTCCCTGTTGAGACAACTTTTGTCATTGCCATTATAATAGACTTCATTGGTTTATTTGCGCGAATCATTGTGCTAAATAAGACCGTTGGATTTCCCATAAAAGAATATTTACAAAAGGTTTATTTACCAATCTGCATTGTAATTGCCGCAACTCTATTTCTTGCAGGCTTACCGCAACTGGTTATAGATATTAAAACAATCCCTTTACTCTTGCTCAATGTAATTTGGATTATTGCAATCACCGGATTGTTCATCTGGTTCTTTGGCTTAGACAAAAGGGAAAAACAATTAATAATAAACGGAATACACCGTATCACACGACACTGATTAGTTAAATTCATTATGATACATATTGAACGTCCTTTCATCAAAACTGATGCTGAGTATGCTACATTAACAGCCTATATAACAATAGATGATAATCGGCAACCTGTTTGGTTCAAGGTAGATAAAAAATATTCATCTTATCTTTGTGACGAACGTGGCGACGCGTTTTTGATATTGGTCTTGAATTATGCGATGCGGCATGGTCATGATATCGTATCGGAAGCTCCCATTGGAGAGTATCTCTACTATAATATTGACAGATATTTGATTGACGCTCTTGCTGATTATAATCCCCATTTCCATCGCACAAGGATAAATGCACCGGTTGACTCTTCATCATTATCTTGTGCCCGTGCTGTAGGTACTGGTATTTCATGCGGCGTGGACTCGATGTATGCGCTTGCTGAAGAGTTGAAGGATAAGTTCCCCCACCATAAACTGACTCATGTCATGTTCAATAACGTAGGTTCCCATGGAGAGGGTGTGCATGGCCGCCAACTTTTTCAAAGTAAGAAGCAACGTCCCCAAGAGATCGCCAATAACCTCAATTTAGAACTAATCTTTGGCGATTCCAACGCGATGGATGTAGTTGTACAGAATCACTTTTTTACCCATACTTATTCAAGTATGTTCGCCGTATTCTGCCTCCAGAAACTTTTTTCTGTTTATTATTACGCATCATCTGCGTCAAAATATCATGAGTTTTCTTTAGTTGATGATGGAAAAAGGTGTTCAGGCAGTTATGAATTTCTGTCTCTCAGATGTTTTACCACAGATAAACTTACAATATTATCTCAAGGAGAAAGTAAGTCAAGACTTGAAAAATTAAGGACTGTGGTTAAGTATCATCCCGCTTACCAGTATATTCATGTTTGTCTTAAAGCCGACAACAACTGCGGTAAATGCGAGAAATGTGTGAGGACTCTTCTCGGAATTGATGCTTTAGGCGAACTTGATAATTTCAAAGAGTCTTTTGACATAGACTATTATCGTAAAAATAGAAGTTGGTACATTCAGCAGATGATGTATCATAGAGCAGATGGGAAACATGATTATCTTGATTTATATGACGCCTTAAAAAAGGATGTCACGTTTTCAATGCGGTTTAAAACAATACTATATCGTCTCCAATCTGTATTAAAAGACGCCATAAGACCACACAAGGGATTATATCGTTATCTCAAAAGTCTTTATGAGTCACATAACAATGGTTAAAAATATTTTGCGTAATCCGTATTTTGATTTCTTGCGAGGGTTAGCAATCTGTATGGTTGTTGGTATACATACTGTGCCCGTGCTTACGTTTGGAGAATCGTTCCTTGATGACCTGCAAATTATTATAAGGCAGATGCTCAATGCCGGTGTTCCTATGTTCCTGGCAATTTCTGGATTCTTCCTTGCAAAGAAAACAATAGACAAAGACAATCGACGAGAGTTCTGGTACAAACACATCTCAAGGATTTATTTTCCTTGTATTTTATGGTCGTTACCATTGTTTATTATAACTATCTACCGGAATTCCTTGTCCCATTTGCTGATAGACTTTCTCAATTTGATATTGTGTGGGTTCAGCATATATTACTTCGTAGCACTGATAATTCAGTATTACATTCTTTTACCGTTTCTTAAATTTAAAATCCAAACGCTCATATGGGCAGGCGTTATTTCAGCAGTCTCTATTCTGTGTGTCAACTATTTGACCAAAATCGTTGGGCTTGATTTGCCAATTCTTTTGTACGCCGGTCCTTTTCCCGTATGGATACTCTTTTTTGTGCTTGGCTGGGTATTATCTTGTGCGTCAATGGATTATGGCCTGGTGTCCCCTGCTATTATTTGCTTAATTGCAATTGTAGCACAATATTATGAAGGTCGTTTTATCCATAATCTCTGTTTTGGGGCGGGCCTTGGAATCAAACTAACATCGTTTATATATTCGGGGGGCATTGATAATTCTTTTATTCTCCAAGAAACTTGAAAATCTATATAACGCCGAATTTCATTTTTTAAAAGTAATTGAGGCGATTGGTGGCATATCGTTTGGCATATATCTGATTCATTGCTACATATTGATAATTGTGTAGAAATTAATCCCTATGCACACTTGGATTACAGATTGGATAATAACTCTTCTGCTCACTTCTATAATTATAATTCTGACAAGACAGATATCTCCCAATATTGCAATCAAATATCTTGGTTTCAGATGATTGATATTGTTGATAAGACGGATTGTTGTGGCTGTAATGCATGTGTTCAGTGTTGCTCTAAGCAGTGCATAACTATGCAAGAGGATGAGGAAGGTTTTCTCTATCCCAGTGTGGACAAGAATTTGTGCATTAACTGTGGTTTGTGTGAAAAAGTCTGCTCAGTCATAAATCAATATGAAAGTTGTGAGCCACTAATCGCTTATGCAGCTAAAAATCAAGATACCAACATACAGGCATCTTCGTCTTCAGGTGGAATTTTTACTTCCATTGCTGAGATTGTCATACGCGAAGATGGTGTGGTGTTCGGGGCTCGTTTCGATGATAAATGGGAAGTCGTTCATGATTATATTGAAACTATAGATGAACTTATAGTATTCCGTGGTTCGAAATATGTACAGAGTAGAATAGGTAACTCTTTTCTTGAAGCGGAAGGTTTTCTGAAACAAGGCCGTAAAGTTCTATTTACAGGAACTCCTTGTCAGATTTCCGGTCTGAATCATTTTTTACATAAGGACTATGATAATTTGCTAACACTAGATGTGGCATGCCATGGTGTGCCGAGTCCTCTTGTGTGGCGCGAATATCTCAAGTATACTACTGAGAATAGGCACATATCATATATTTCATTCAGAGACAAGCGTATTAGCTGGGAACAATACGGCCTCTCTGTTCGCACGAGAGACTTTGATGAAAGTAGTGACGAAGAACGTGATTGTTTCGAGCCTGTTCATAACAATCTGTATATGCAGATATTTCTCAAAGATCTTGACTTGCGTTCTTCTTGCCATGCATGCACTGCCAAAGTTGGGCGTTCGCATAGCGATATCACACTCGCAGATTTCTGGGGTATACAATCGGTGAATCCGTCCCTGCATGACAAGCGGGGTGTTTCACTTGTCCTTGCAAATTCAGAAAAGGGTTCAAAAGTTATCGACAAACTTGGAATTGACAAAACTGATGTTCCCTTTTTAACGGCTATTCGTTATAATCCTTCATTAATAAAAAGTACGCCAAAGCCTAAACAAAGAGCGGAATTTTGGGTAGTTTTCAAACGAGGAGGTTTTGATGAGTGTCGATTTCTCCTTAATTCGATGGAACCATCCATTGTCCGCCGCATCCTCAATAAATTGCACTCGTTAATTAACTGATAACTGTATCGTTAAATTCAGGATTATGAAAATTGGAATCATAACGTTCCATTGGGCCACAAATTACGGAGCAGTCCTTCAGTCTTTTGCATTACAAAATGCTCTTCAAAAAATGAGGCACGATGTTGAGATTATTAATTACAAGCCTCGGCAATATGATCCATCTGTTTATAGCTTCGTACGATACAGGCAATTCTTTCATCTTAAAAATTATCTGATCGGTCTCAAGAAAGAGAAGGCCATGAAGTCGTTTCGTGACAGATATTTGAAGATGAGCAAGCGATATTTCGCGCTTGATGAGTTAAAGAATAAATGTTCAAATTATGATGTGCTTATCTCCGGAAGCGACCAAGTGATGAACCCGTCGTTCCTTAAAGCAGGAGAAAGAGGTGGAAGTTCAGCCTATTTTCTTGATTTTGGCGGTAACTATGTCAAAAGACTGACTTATGCAGTAAGTTTCGGGACAACTCGTTATCCTTCCGAGCTTCTGCCGCTTGCCGGTGGTCTTCTGGGTAAATTCAATGCTGTTTCGGTGAGGGAGAAAACAGGAATCGACATTGTAAAAGCCATGGGACGTGACGATGCACTCGTGGTTCCGGATCCGACAATATTGCTTAAGGCAGATGACTACGATGCACTTTTAGGTCTGCCAGAAGTGCAAAAAGACGGCACATTAATCTACATGCTGCACAACAGACTACAATACATTCATGAAAGAATATATGACAACAATAAGCATGTCATATATTCAGAGACGATAGAAGAATGGATTAAAGCTATAAAAGGAAGCAATTATTTATTTACCAATTCATTCCATGGGATGATTGTTGCATTGCTATACCATGTGCCCTTTACAATCGTCCTAGAAACAACTGAGAACGTTGGAATGAACGACCGTTTCTATACCGTGCTTACAGCCGTCGGTTTGGAGAACAGAATTATGAGCGAATCATCATTCCGCAGGATAGACAATCCGATTGAGTGGAGCTACGTTGAAACACGATTGGATTTCTTAAGACAAATAGGTGTCGAATACCTAAACAATGCATTAAAGTGATTTATATATTATTTTTTTCTACTCTAATCTTAGGGGCCGGATTAATTCGCCAAAAGAAACCAACGGCATACCTATTGTTCATAACTGCTTTCCTTTTTATAATAATCGGATTCAGAAGCATTGAAGTAGGAACCGATACAGAAAGTTATGTGAGGTTCTTCAAGAATGTTCGCACATTATCGTTTCATCAGATATGGTGGGTAATGAGCGAGAAAGAGCCGGTCTATACATTCTTAACATGGCTTATTGGACAATACTCTTCTTCTCAAACATTCTACCTTTGCTTTTGGGCGCTCTTCCCTTGCGTTGCACTATATTACACTTTCAGGGATGAATTAAGTACATCAACAGATTACTTGATTGCTTATCTGTGTTTTTTTGGTCTTGGTCTCTATGCATTTTTTGTGGCAGGAATTCGTCAGACTGCCGCAATGTCTTTAGTGTTACTTTCATATCAAAGTTTTAAACATCTCAACATTTCTTTGAAAATAAAAGACTATTGGAATTTTGATGCTCTGAAGGTCATTATTTACCTGCTTATTGCATACAATATTCACAATTCCGTATTGCTATTTATCCCGATCTTATTCTTTATGAAACTTAAAATACGTTGGTGGTATATTGTTGTTGCAGTCGGACTTTGTTTTATCAGTTCTTTTATTAAAATCGATGTCATTGTGAATATCGCCTTAATGTTCTTCGGGGATAGGTTCGACGCATACGGAGTTACTTACGAAAGTTCTCAGAGTATATATACATTCCTAATTCAATTGATACTTTTCATAATTTGTTTTATTCAAAAAGATAAATTGTGTACTGAAAATCGAACGAATACATATCTTTTCAATATCGTCATGGCCGGCTTGTTGTTCCAGTCGTTGTCAGGACTGTTATATGAGATGGCAAGAGTTTCGTTTTACTTCTCCATTTTCTTTCTAATACTCGTTCCTCGGGCTATTAAGGCTTATCCAACTGAATTTAAAATGCCTATGTACTGGTCGTTTGGCATAGCTTTCCTCGTCTACCTATTCTTTTTGTCTGAATCCAGTCTACCCGAATATTCATCAGCCATCATATAGATTTAATTAACCGATTATAATCGCCTCAAACATTAAAAATATGTCAATCTTCAAAGACAAGACTCTGCTGATTACAGGAGGAACCGGTTCTTTCGGCAATGCGGTGTTGCGCCGATTTCTGAACACAGATATTAAGGAAATTCGTATTTTCTCACGCGATGAAAAAAAACAGGATGATATGCGTCATGAATATCAGGTGCGTTATCCTGAAGTTGCTCACAAAATTAAGTTCTTCATCGGGGATGTTCGTTCTCTCGAATCGTGCCGAGGTGTAATGCCAGACGTTGACTACATTTTCCATGCAGCTGCCCTCAAACAGGTGCCGAGCTGCGAGTTTTTTCCGATGGAAGCTGTAAAGACCAATGTGATTGGCACAGACAATGTACTGACCGCCGCAATCGAGGCCGGTGTAGGTGCTGTAATCTGCCTCTCTACCGATAAAGCTGCATATCCCATCAATGCCATGGGCATTACCAAAGCCATTGAAGAGAAGGTTGCTGTTGCAAAGAGTCGTTTTTCTGGTAAGACAAAAATCTGCTGTACTCGCTATGGTAATGTAATGTGTTCGCGCGGCTCAGTAATTCCCTTGTGGATTGAGCAGATTCGCTCCGGCAATCCCATCACTCTTACCGAGCCAAGCATGACACGCTTTATCATGAGTCTAGACGAGGCTGTTGACTTGGTACTCTTTGCTTTTGAGCATGGACAAAACGGCGATATCCTTGTACAAAAGGCACCAGCTTGCACCATCGGGATCCAGGCAGAGGCTCTCTGTGAACTCTTTGGCGGTAAAAAAGAAGATATAAAAGTCATCGGCATCCGTCACGGCGAGAAGATGTATGAAACCCTTCTCACGAATGAGGAGTGTGCCAAGGCCGAAGACATGGGCAATTTCTACCGAGTTCCCGCCGACAACCGCGGTCTGAACTACGATAAATACTTTATTGAAGGAAATTTAGAACGAAACGTTTTGACAGAATTTAACTCAAATAATACTAAACAGTTAAGTACAGTAGAAGTTAAAGAAAAAATTGCTGCGCTCGAATACATCCAGAATGAACTCTCTGGTGAGGGCAATTTCGTTCAATAGACTACACTAAAAATCGCATGAAATTTCTTGTACTTGGATGTAACGGCATGGCCGGACATCAAATCTCCCTATATCTGCAAGAACAAAGCCATGATGTTACTGGGTTTGCTCTCGAAAAATCAAATTTGCTGCATAAGAGTATAGCTGGGGACGCTACGGATTTTGTTAGTCTGAAAAAGACTATACAAGAAGGAAAATACGATACCGTGATTAACTGTATTGGTATCCTCAATCAATTTGCAGAAAACAATCATGCTCTTGCCACACTTTTGAACAGCTATCTTCCTCATTTTGTAGCACAGACTGCAAACGAAGTTGGCAGTCAGGTAATTCACATGAGCACTGACTGCGTGTTTTCCGGTAAACGTGGTCAGTATACTGAGGATGATCTCCCGGATGGAACAACATTTTACGATCGCAGCAAAGCCCTCGGCGAACTTAACGACGATAGAAATATAACATTGCGAAACTCAATTGTAGGGCCCGATATCAATGAAAGGGGGATCGGGCTGCTCAATTGGTTCATGCATCAGTCAGGCGAAATCAATGGATATACAAAGGCACTTTGGACAGGTCAGACAACACTCCAACTTGCAAAGACAATGGAGGCCGCAGCGTTGGAACGTGCAACTGGGTTATATAATACAGTGCCTGATACCAATATCTCAAAATATGAGCTTGTAAAACTCTTCAATAAATACCTTCGCAATAATTCACTCATTATTCATCCTATCGAAGGAGTAAACGCGGACAAATCATTGAAACGCACCCGTTTTGAATTCTCATACAGGATTCCTGACTATGAGAAGATGGTTGCCGAAGCTGCAGCGTGGATAATGAATCATAAGTCTCTATATCCTCATTACAACCTTTAAAATGAAGAAACTGAAACTGATGACGATTTTAGGTACTCGGCCTGAAATCATTAAGATGTCGGAAATTATCAAGAAATCCGACAAATACTTTGACAATGTGCTCGTCCACACTGGACAAAACTACGACTACACACTTAATGAAGTTTTTTTTAAAGACTTAGGGTTGCGTCAACCAGATCACTATCTCGGAGTCGTTGGCGAAAACCTTGGTCAGACCATGGGGAATGTCATCGCAAAGGCATACGAACTGATGGTTGAGGTCAAGCCCGATGCAATCATTGTTCTTGGCGATACAAACTCCTGTCTCTCTGTCATAGCAGCCAAACGCCTTAAGATTCCAATTTTCCACATGGAAGCCGGTAACCGCTGCAAGGATGAGAATCTGCCCGAAGAAGTAATCCGCCGTATTGTTGATGTTACAAGCGATATTAACCTATGCTACTCGGAGCATGCACGGCGCTATATCCTCGACAGTGGTGTAAAACCTGAATACACATACGTTGTCGGCTCCCCTATGGCAGAAGTCCTCTTTGACTCCGCTAAGGAGATTGAGAACAGTAACATCCTCGAAAACCTCGGACTCGCTCCTAAAAAATACATTCTTCTTTCAAGTCATCGCGAAGAGAATATTGACATAGAGACCAATTTCTACTCTCTGATGAACGCCGTCAACGCTATGGCTAAACATTACGACATGCCGGTGCTTTATTCGTGCCACCCCCGCTCAGAGAAATATATCAACGAACGCGGTTTCAAGTTCGACGAACGCGTCATCAAGCACAAACCTCTCGGTTTTTTTGATTATAACAAGCTTCAACAGAATGCATTCTGCGTAGTTAGTGATAGCGGTACGCTCCCGGAAGAGAGCGCATATCTCCATTTTCCCGCCGTTTCAGTACGTACTTCAACCGAACGCCCTGAAGCTCTGGACAGCGGCGTGTTTGTCATTGGCTCCATAACCTCCGATGCAGTAATTCAAGCCGTACAAATGGCGGTTGATATGCAAGCTGATGGCTATGTTGTCTCGCCTGTATCCGCCTATACCGACGCCAATGTATCTGACAAAGTCGTTCGCATAATACAGTCATATACCGGTATCGTCAACAAAATGGTTTGGCGTAAAGAGTAATTGTATAATCGATAACCGATATGAAATACTTGATAGTGGTCGCTCATCCTGATGATGAAGCTCTTGGCGCCGGTGCGTCAATAGCCAAGTGGACTGCAAAAGGCGATTGTGTTGACGTGTGTATCATGTGCACTCAGGTCAAAGTAAGAGCTTTCCGTCCGGCAGACAATGAACTTAACGACGATTTGTACACATCCACAAAACTTTTGGGAGTAAATAAAATCTATACCGGCGATTTTCCCAACATAGAAATGAACACTGTGCCGCATCTGCAGTTGGTACAGTTCATTGAAAAAGCAATTGGAGAAAGCCAGCCAGACGTGATTATCACTCACCATCCGACCGACACTAATAACGACCACTTGCAGACGTCAATTGCATGTCAGGCTGCCATCCGTTTATTCCAAAGGTGTTCAGACATCAAACCTATTAAAGAATTCTGGTATATGGAAGTCCTATCGTCGACCGATTGGAACGTTAATCCTGCAATGGAGACTTTCAGAGCCAATACATTCGTAGAAGTAGGCCGAGAAGGCGTAGATGTGAAAATCAAAGCGATGTACGCTTATCGCGGTGTGATGCGTCCTTATCCTCATCCTAGAAGCGACGAAAGTATTCTTGGACTGGCTACGTATCGTGGTTCCCAGTCCGGATGCGACTATGCCGAAGCATTTGAATGTGTCCTTCGAAGATCAATCTAACGCGACAGTACATCATGAGTAAAGCATTAAAAAGAGGGTTCGATTTCTTGCTGTCAGTAGGACTTATAGTACCTGCAGGTGTAATTTTGCTCGCCGGTATCGCATTTGTAAAAATTGTATCACCGGAATCCTCTCCAATTTTCAAACAGAAACGAGTTGGATACAAGGGTAAACGTTTTACACTGTATAAATTACGTTCGATGACCAATGAACGTGATGCCAATGGGGTGCTTCTTCCTGATGAAGTCCGGCTAAAAAAGTGGGGAAAGATAGTCCGTGCTACAAATGTGGACGAACTTTTTCAGATATGGAACATACTCAAGGGCGAGATGTCATTCATAGGTCCACGTCCCATTCTTCCGAAAGAAATGCTTGTGATGACACCATCCGAACAGACAGAGCGCCAGTCCATGCGCCCCGGCATAACTGGATGGGAGGCCGTGCACGAGGGAGAGTCATTTACCCGCAGGGAGATGGCAGAGCATGATTTGTATTATGTCCGCAACTGGTCATTGAAGATGGACTGGCTGGTTTTCTATAAGACCATTCAGATTGTGTTTGGTTTCCAGCGTCCCGACGATACTGTCAGGGCACCGAAAATGACCGATGATCAAATTGTAGACAAAGATAATGAGAAATAACAAACTGATGGAAATCGGTAGTTTCTTAGAACTGCAGCTGCCTAAGGGTCGTGAATATTATAGTTCCGCCATTGATATTGCCCGCCTCAACACGGGACGAATGGCAATTTGGCATGCGTTCCGCATTTCCGGTGCCAGGAGGATTTGGGTGCCTATTTATCAGTGCGACAGTGTACGCGATACATTCATCAGTAAGAGAGTGAAGATTTGCTATTATCATCAGTTAGCCGATTTCACACCATTGGATTTATATCCAGAGCATGACGATGCAGTTCTGCTCGTCAACTATTTCGGCATAATGTCTTCGGCAAGAATTGAGGAGCTTGCAAAATCATATAAGAATGTGATTGTCGATAATTGCCAGGCTTTTTTCTGTCGTCCTGTTGAGAATGCGCTCAATGTGTATTCATGTCGAAAATTTGTAGGTGTTCCTGATGGTGCATACGTCATCGGCAAAAATGCCCATCTGCTGACCGAAGAATACCAGCAAGGTTATAGTTCGGATACTGCCGGATTTCTGCTTACCCGAATTGAATACGGGTGTGAAGGTAAGGGCTATCAGGCAAGAAGCATTAACGAACACCGTATTGACTCCGAGGACTGTATGATTATGTCACCTTTGACACGCTACCTCTTGGATGGTACTGATTATGATTATATCAAATGCAAAAGAAAGGATAATTTTGCCTATGCCTGCAGTTTGTTCGACGGGATCAACAAGATTAACCCTGCTCAATATGTCGATGACTCGACTATCCCCATGGTGTATCCTCTTGTGATAGAGGATGATAATTTGATTGAACGGCTTCAGGAAGCCAAACATTTTCAAGGTCACTGGTGGAGTTATATCTGTGACGAACAACCTAAGACGACCTTTGAATATTGGATTTCCCGGTATGTAATCCCCATAACTATTGACCAGCGATACGGTACCGAAGAACTCGATTATCTCCATAAAATCATTACGAATAACAATAATTGTGAAAACTGATTATAACGGACATCTTTGCATAGTATTTGCATTGGAACACTATAACCCTCTGAACATGATTCGTGCTCTGGGTGAAAATGGTATCAATCCTGTTTACGTTTCTGTAAAACGCAGATATGAAGTCGCTTCTAAAAGCAAATATATATCAAAGCTTTATCAGGTTGATTCTGTTGAAGATGGATATAAATTGCTGATGAAAGAATATGGCAATGTTGCTGTAGAGACAGGTCTTAAACCTTATATCGTATTTTCCGACGACAAGTCAGTAGGATATTTCGACCTGCATTATGATGACTGGAAAGATAAATTCATCACTTATAATGCAGGGCGGACAGGCCGTATCAACGAATTCATGGATAAATATAACATTCAGCAGTTGGCTAAGAAACATGGATTCGATGTCCTTGACAGCTATGTCATCAGTAAGGAAGACAAGCTCCCCGAAAATTTATGGTATCCTATTATAACCAAGGATATTTCTCCTAATTCCGGCAGTTGGAAAGCCGATGTCTATATTTGTCAGAACGAAGCTGAACTCAAGGACGCGATTGCTAAAATCGAAAGTCCGCTGATCATGATTCAGCATTTCGTTGACAAGAAAAACGAAATGGCGCTCGAGGGATATACCATCAACAAAGGTAAGGAGATGCAGATAATCACCTGCCTCACTTGGAAATATCTCATCCAGGGTTATTACAGCCCGTATCATGATGTCTGCATGTTTACAGACAAGGTTATGGAAAAACGTCTGCAGGCGATGTTCGAGGAAATTGGCTTCGAAGGTGTTTTTGAAGTCGAATTTCTTATTGACAAGGACGGTACGTTCTACTTCATGGAAACCAATTTCCGTGCCTCGGCATGGAATCCGACCTGTAAATTTGCAGGTATGCCTCTTGATTATCTTTGGATTAAGGGTATGGATAACGGATATATCGATCCGGCTGACCGAAAATCGTTCAAACCGTTTACCAGTATGAGCGAGGTCATCGACTATGGCAAACGTGTGGACGGTGGAATGATTTCAATAGCAGAATGGTTACGAGACTTCAAGGATGCCAAATGTGTATATATTTATGACAAGAACGACCGCGATCCTTGGAATGAAGTAGTAAAGAATTGGGACAAGTTCAAATAGGAGTAGCGCCAATATGAAGAAGGTTCTCATGATGGCTCCTATGGGTTCTGTCCATCGGAGATTTAATAATGCCAATATTGAGGCGTTACGGCAATTAAGATGTGAAATACATCTGTTGGCCAATTTTGAAAAGGGCAGAGGTTCCGAGCAACAGAATCCGGTGTTCGCACGGAAATGTGAAAACGAAGGGATTATTGTTCACTCACTGCCGTTCGTTCGGGCTTCGCTATTCGGAAACCTCGGCCTTGTAAAGCATATCAGGGAACTCTTGCAACAAGAGAATTTCGATTTGGTACATGCACATACCGAAACGGGAGGTCTGTTGCTGCGGCTGAGTCTGGGTACCAGCCACAATTCAAGATATGTCTACACTCCCCATGGAATGTCATTCTACAAGGGAGCTCCTTTGAAGGCCAGACTTCTGTTTAAACCCATAGAAAAATGGATATGCGGCGCAATGGATGCCAATCTCGGCATGAACATGGAGGAATTCGATGTTCTGACACGCTGGAATAAGGCATCAGCTAACTACGTCCATGGCATCGGTCTCAATGTTGAGCGTTTCAAAGGCACAGAAAAAAGCAAAAGCGAAATTAGAAATGAATTAGGAATCTCCGACGACGCTATATTGATTTGCTCTGTCGGCGAACTCGATGATAATAAAAACCACTCCATTGTTGTCCGCACAATCGCAGAACTGCACAACCAGAAAATATATTATATAATCTGCGGAGTAGGTCCCAACCATGATAGCCTTACCGAACTTGCCATTCAATCCGGTTTGCAAGACCATATCATATTGGCGGGCTATCGTAAAGACATTCCCGATATTTTGCATGCTTCCGACCTGTTTGTATTCCCGTCATTCCACGAGGGACTTCCTGTGTCATTGATGGAGGCTATGGCTTCGGGACTTCCCGTAATTTGTTCGGAAATTCGCGGCAATGTCGATCTTGTCAAAAACGGTGTAAACGGTTTGCTTTTCTCCCCCGACAATTACTCTCAACTTAGCAAGGCTATCGCACAGATTTTATCAGATAAAAAGAGAATGGCTGAGATGGGCGCGCAGAATAGCCGCGATGTCGAAAATTATTCTTATTCCGTCGTCGTGGAGGAACTTAAGCAAATATATCAAAAAAATCTCGTATGAAAATTCAGCCGTTGGTTTCTGTAATAATACCTATCTATAATGTTGAGCCTTATATCCATCAGTGTGTCGACAGCATAATCAACCAGTCATACAAGAATCTTGAAATCATACTTGTTGACGATGAGTCACCTGACAACTGCGGGAAGATATGCGATGAATATGCGGCATCCGATTCGCGCGTCAAGGTGATTCACAAGAAAAATGGCGGTGTGGGCAATGCACGCAATTCAGGGCTTGATATAGCGAACGAAGAATACATAATGTTCCTTGACGGCGACGACTGGCTTGCACCCAAAACAATTCAGACATGTGTTGAATCCGCATTGTCAACTGATGCTGATGTTGTCTTCTTCTCTTATAATAAAGCCTTCGGCAACCGAACAGTAAGATGTCATGTGTTTGACGATTCCTTCACCTGTGAAGGAAAAGAACTCAAAGACAAAGTCTATCGAAGGCTCTATGGTCCTATTGGTGATGAACTTTCTTCTCCTGCCGAAGTGGATGCAATAGTTTCTGTATGTATGCAATTGTATCGTAAATCTTTAATAGGAGATATCCGTTTTTATGATAATAGGAAAATCGGTTCGGCAGAAGACTGTCTCTTTCTGATGGATGTTCTGTACAGCTGCCGACGCTTTGTATATGTCGATGAGCCTTTCTATTTTTATCGCAAGACCAATACTGGTTCGCTTACCACGAAATATCGTCCCGACCTTTTTGAAAAGTGGAATCATCTATACGACCTGATGATGCAGCGTATTGTAGACTACGGCCTTGGCGACGAATACCGATGTGCTTTGAACAACAGGATTGCCATTTGTATGACGGGTATAGGTTTCAACGAAACTGCAAGTGGCAGCTTCTCCAAGAGTTCAAAACGTCTGAAAGAGATTCTTTCGAATATGCGTTATGAGGAGGCTTTTAATCAGCTGGATTTCAGTTATTTCCCCGTCCATTGGAGAGTGTTCTACACATTATGCCGAAAAAAATCATGTCGCACTTTGATGGTGATGTTGAATGTCATGAACTGGCTGAGAAAATACGTTTCAAGATAAAAGATTATGCATAAACCATTAGTATCTATCATAATACCGGTATATAACGGTTCAAATTTTGTTGCAGAGGCCATCAAAAGCGCACTAGCCCAAACATATAAGAATCTTGAAGTAATTGTTGTCAACGATGGTTCCAGAGATGATGGCGCTACTGACAAGGTCGTTTCTCGTTACGCTGGCAAAATTGTCTATGTAAAAAAAGAAAACGGAGGAATTTCATCAGCTTTGAACACCGGCATACGAACAATGAGGGGCGAGTATTTCTCTTGGCTTTCTCATGACGATTTATACGAGCCCGACAAGATAAAAAAACAAGTGGCAGCTGTCGGTCAGAAAGATGATATCATCCTGTGTTCGGGCTGGCTCATGAACGAGCACCGACAGCGCATTCGCCACAGGACACGTCTGGTAGGAAAGACACTGAACGGAGAAGGTCTTTTTAAGGAATTCCTACATGGTTATGTCCTTAATGGATTGGGTTTCTTGGTTCCAAAGAGTGTTTTTGACAAAGTGGGACTTTTCGACGAATCTATGCGCTATCTTCAGGATCTGGATATGTGGATGAGGATGATGATGGGCGATTATCGTTTTATATGCATCGCCGAAGAACTTGTAATAAGCCGCATTCACGCAGCTCAGACAACAAACCTTCTTGCCGATTGTTTCGACAAAGACCGCGCTAGCCTAGCCATAAAGCACATCCGTCTCATTGATGGAGCCAACATTCCCAACAAGAACCGCCTCCTTTTCCTCTATCTCAAACTCTTCGTGAAAGGAAGTAACAAGGTGGGAGAGAATTTGATAAAAGCCGAGCTCAAAAAGAACGGTTACAGTAATAGTAAACTCTGGTTTTCAATTTTGCCCTTCTATGCTTATGGCCAATTTAAGCAATTGGAGCGTAAGGCGATACACCTATATTTTAAAGTAAAAGGAGTAAGGAAATGAATAAGCGGAAACGGACTGCGACAGTCACCTTCCACGGAGCGCATAATTATGGATCGGTATTGCAAGCCTACGCGTTACAACAGGTCATAAGACAACTGGGTTATACAAACGACATCATCAATCTGCGTACTGCCCGTCAGAAAGATTTGTATACTGTTTTCACTAAACGAAAAGGAATAAAATATATACTAAAGAATCTCATTCATGCATGGTACTACCGCCCACTTAAACGGAAGTATGATAAGTTTGAGGAGTTTATTGCAACCAAACTTTCTCTTACGGATGAATATGCTACTGAAGAGGAACTTAAGGACGCGAAATTTGACTATGATTGTTACATAGCCGGCAGCGATCAGATATGGAATCCTGTTCCGACAGATTTTGACTGGTCGTATTATCTTACATTCGTATCACATGGCCGTAAAATTTCTTATGCGCCAAGTTTTGGTCAATTATCGTCATTGGGGTCTGAAGACACGCGCAACAAGATTGCATGTGAATTAAAGAGTTTTGATAAAATAAGTGTCCGCGAAAAAGGTTCTGCAGAAAATGTGGAATTACTTACCGGCACATCTCCGGACATCGTGCTCGACCCGACACTTCTCCTTCAAAAAGAAAGGTGGCTAAGACTTATCGATACTGAGAAACCAATTATTGATGGCGATTACATTTTTTTCTATACATTGTTCTCAGATCCGAGATGCATGCAGATTGTCAAGACAATATCCAAGGAATTGAATCTCAAAGTTATCGTTTCGAATTTTTCAAATCAGTACGATGTCGTTACTCCGTTTGAGAAAGTGTATGACACAGGTCCTCTTGATTTCTTGAATCTGGTATATAATGCCCGACTTTCAGTTTGTTCATCTTTCCATGGCACTGTATTTTCTGTTATATTCAATACGCCGTTTCTTGCTATAGATGGACTGGATGATGCCAGAATTACGACACTACTGACCAATTGCAAGTTGGAGCACAGAGCCGTCACTGACAAGAATATAAAAGAAAAATGCGCCATAGCAATGGACACATCTGATTTCGAAGTTGCCAATTCTCAATTAGAGATATTGAGGAATCGTAGCATTGATTTCCTGAAGAATAACATCTGATTATGGAGGTGATTTGTGACTCGACTCAATGCACAGGATGTTTTACATGTCAAAATGCTTGCCCTGTCTCAGCTATAACTATGCAGGAGAAGGGAATCGGACACTTGTATCCGGTAATCAATCATGACAAATGTATAGATTGCGGGAAATGTGTTCGTGTGTGTCCTGTCAACAGCAAACCGGAACTGTACATGCCGAAAAAGACTTATGCCGCATGGGCATCTGATTTAGACGAGCACAAAACAAGTACTTCTGGTGGGGTCGCAGCTGTTCTTACTCGAAAAATACTTGAGGATGGCGGTGTAGTTTATGGCTGCGCACTGAAAGACGGCGAGATTAAGCATATCCGGGTGAATTCTTTAGAGGATGCACAACTACTTAAAGGCAGCAAGTACGTCCACAGCCACATCAACGATGCTATAAAAGACATACAGACAGATATCAAAATAGGTAGAAAAGTTTTATTTGTCGGTACACCTTGCCAGGTTGCAGGAATTAAATCATATTTTAGCGAAAAATCGATTTCTAATAATTTCTTTACTGCTGATTTGATTTGTCATGGTGTTCCCCCACAAAGAATCTTGTTTGAGTATCTTTCATGCCTTGGATTCATCGCGTCAGAATTGACGCAACTTAAATTTCGAGAGCAAGGAGGTTGTTATCTATATGTGGCTCAAAGTAATAAGTGCTATAGGGCGAGCGAGAGAAAGGATTTGTACTATATGGCGTTCAACGACAATATATTATTTAGAGAGAGTTGCTTTTCATGCCGCTATGCTATTTTGAAAAGAGTTGGAGATCTAACTATCGGCGATTTTTGGGGACTTGGAAAGACTACGCCTTTCCAATATAAGACGGGCGGTAATATTTCCGTCGTACTTGTTAATACCCCCCAAGGGCAATCTTTATTGGCGGAATGTTCGGAATCAGGTAGCCTTATACTCTTTGAACGGAGTCTTGAGGAGGCAGTGAACGGCAATCACAATCTCAAGCATCCTTCACCGAAAAATAATGCAGATAGATTCAGAAAACTTTATCCAAAATATCCACTTAAAATTGCGTTGAATCTTTGTTTGGTTATCCGCAGGATAAGAAGCATACTTTCACCAGTAAAAATGTTCCTCCAAAAAATGGCACGATGAGTGAACTTCGATTATTACAGATAAATTGTGTCTACGGCGAAGGAAGTACTGGTCGCATTGTGGCTGATATTCAGGGATATTGCAGGTGTCATGGTATTCCATCACTTTCATTGTTTGGCAGAGGAGGCTTCACAAGGAATGAGAATGATGTTGTGAAAGTCTCTTCGGAAACTGAGGCAAAAGTTCATTCAGTCTTATCGCGATGTACAGGTCTTGATTTTGCATATTCGCCCTTGGCTACGAATGAAATTATAAAGAGATTAGAGGATTTCGTGCCTACAGTCGTTCATCTGCATTGCCTCAATGGTCATTTCGTCAATGTTTATCGCTTACTTGACTATTTGAAAAGAAATAAAATCAAAACTATACTCACTCTTCATGCCGAACTGATGTATACAGCCGGTTGCGAGCACGCTTACGACTGCATGAAATGGACATCGGAATGTTGTGACTGTCAGCGCATAAGAGGAGCAATAACCCATTGGTTCCGTGATGACGCAAAAAAAGCGTTTAACCTTATGCAAAAGGCCTTCACAGAGTTCGATAATCTGACTATTGTCGGTGTTTCTGAATGGCTTACAGACAGGGCCAGACAATCTGGAATCTTCAGACATTGCACTCCCATGTTTACAACAGTCCACAATGGTTGCGATCTTTCCGAATTCAAGGACTTGCATTTACCTGCGAGCACCAGGAATCCTGTAATCCTTCATGTGACGCCTGATTTCAGGCATCCGCTTAAAGGAGGAAAATATGTATTGGAGCTAAGTAGGTTACATCCCGAATGGCAGTTTATTATCGTAGGATATAATGGCGACGATTCAATACAAGTTCCAGAAAATGTAAGGATATTTCCCAAGACCCATAGCAAGAAGGAATTGGCAGAATACTATAATAAAGCAGATATCACGCTTTTGACGAGTTCCCGCGAAACGTTTTCGATGGTCTGTTTGGAAAGTTTGTTCTGCGGGACTCCTGTTGTGGGATTTAAAGCCGGGGGACCGGAAAGTGTTTTTAACGGAGACTTTGCTTCATTTGTAAAATACGGAGATTTGAAAGCATTGTCTGAAGCTGTTCAAAAAATGCTAAATTCTGCAATCGAAATTGACACGGAATACATAGCCTCCCGGTTCTCCAGTTCTCAGATGGCAGAGAACTATATGGAAATTTATAAGTAAGCATAAAAACTATTCCCTATGATTATTAATAATGTGCTGTTAGACAAATTATGCAACAAGGCGCACAATTCTGTCAGACTTAGGGCAAATTATGATCTAAGGACCTCGAATGAAGATAAATCTCAACGAATGTTGAATGCACTTATGCCTGGAACAATTGTGCCGATTCATCGGCATACAGAATCTGTAGAAACCGTTATTATACTTAGGGGAAAGCTTTTTTCTGTATTCTATGATGATATGGGTGCTCAGATAGAACGTTATCTTCTGGATCCTTCGACCGGTATTTTTGGCTTGCAAATTCCCAAAGGCCAATGGCATGCGGTTGAGATAATCGAACCCTCAGTCATATTTGAGGCTAAAGACGGTCCATTTGTGCCCTTACAACCTGAAGACACCATGGAGAATGACAACTCTAAAATAACTCTAATTTTATGAATCCTAAAATATCAAGACGAGGTTTAGACATGCCAAGTTCGCCAATACGAAAACTTGCAGGCGCAGTTCGAGAGGCCGAACAACGCGGTGTCCATGTATGCCAACTTAACATTGGGTAGCCTGATGTTCCGACACCTCTTCAGTTAATAGATGTCTTGCTCCATATTGACCATCAGGTATTTGAACCCAATTATATACTTTAATGTACCAACTCTAATTCCATAGATTTCGGGGAGTTTCCTTTTTCCCAAAGTTTCCAATGGCGGCCCACTCGGTCGCCATTTTTTATGTTCCTATCCCAACCTTGCCGAAAATAAAATGTAAGCCTCCGACAAAGTACAATTAGATAAGATTGGCAGCGATTACCAAGGATTATCAAGGTAGTCGCTGCTATTATTGGGTAGTAGCGGGTATTACCC
>CDZF01047489.1_pt1 | contig 33421 bp, 23 predicted proteins | sample 557591 | NCBI WGS metagenome assembly CDZF01 (sample SAMEA3182093, study PRJEB8094) | gut metagenome | biome: human; feature: gut; material: Stool; isolation source: human stools | place: Canada | collected 2012-02-04
GGTGATGCAGTTGTGAGCGACGGTTCTGGCATAATAATGGGAGAGATGCAGTCCGGGTTCGGGTCTGGTTCCCGAATCGAGAGCTCTGTAACCGTGTTTGTAGATGATGAAATTGTTGTTATCGTAATGTTTGTGCTGGGTGGGGACACCTCCGCTGACGAATAGGGCATAGGTGTCGTCCTCGCCGACGCCGGATCGCATGTAAACTTGACCCATGGTGTTGAAGTAGATCGAATGTTTGGAATCCTGAGGAATACTGCTCCCTGACTGCTGTAATGCAACCGTATGCAGCAACCGGATGAATGGGAAGGTGTCGATCGGTCTTTTTTGGGTGAATTGGGAGAGAAGACGTGCGGCATGCGGGAGAACTTCGGGATGTTTATTGCCGTACAGATTGGCGATCTCTGTAATATGGTAGTTGATATCTCTCCGAGGCAACAGACAGTCGTAATGGTGAACGTCTCCGAAGCCGTATTCGCGGTTGCCGGGCAGAGCGATCCAGTCGAGATAGTCCAGATAACGGAGAACATAATCCATTTCCTCGGAAAGATCGACACCTTTGGCTGAGCGGTAAGTGTAGATGAAGTTAAAATCGGCGAGAGGATAATACCCGAACGAATATTGGGCGCAGGCGGTGGCTCCGCCACCTTTTTCACCGGCCATTTCGCTGCGGAAGTCAATCATCTGTTGGTGGAGATTATACCCGTTGTCGAACATTTTGATGCAGGCGGCATCGTCGATACCGTCACCGTAAAATGCGATGCTCAGATACCAGGGCAATATCGCCACACCGTAGCATCCGGATTTGTGGTCGCTTACGTTTTCCCTGTAACGAGAGGCCCGGATACCCGGACCGTGCCAGGCGATGTCGTACATGGCTTCGAATAACGGACGTCCGATGGAGTGGCGCTCATCTTCGGTCAGGTCGTTGTATATCCAGTCGTAGGCGCAGAGGGTGCATATCTGGGAATAGGCGTACCATGCGATGTTCAGATTGTTTCTCACTCGAAGGAGATAGTATTCCGTAAGTTCCTTCAGTAGAGTTTTTGTGAAATCGAGGTATTTTCGCTCCCCGGAAATCAGATAAAGGATCGCCGACTCCGAAGCGCGGAAACCGTATTCGTGGTTCGTATTGCTTTCGCCAGTGGCGGCTAAGGGATCGACGAATTCGATCCCTTTTGTCATCAGTTCGTCAATCCGGGTTTTCATCGCTTCGTAAACGGCCGATTCCCGGCCGAAGGCAGTGGTCCTGATCGTGGAAATATCTTCTTCATTGAAAAACAGCCGCGGATGGGTCGGGCGCACGAGGGCACTCGTGTTGACCGTGTCGTCATAACTGATTTTTTCTGAAACACAACCGCTGCAACAGACAAATGTCAGAATAGCTGTGATTCCGCACTTGAAATATCTGGACAGTTTCATATCCGTGTGAAAATTACTTACCGTTACCGGATACCTGAATATCGCATCCATACGTGGATTTTTTGTCAAAACTGATCGTGAATGTTTTGCCTTCATATTTGAATTCGACTCCGATCCGGTTCTCATCCTCGAAGGTTTTTGTTTTGGGCAGTTTCCTCAATAACAGGTCCCCGACCTGGATGATATGCATGAACCTGTCTTCAGCCGCAGCCGTGCCGGGTGTTACTTCCATACGCCAATGCCCGACTTCGGGATGTGTGGATGGCGGTATGATATGTCGTTTGGCATAGCCGTAGTCTTCGGGAGTCAGTACAGGCAGGGGCCAATTTCTTCCGTCGGACCAGAACTGCTTGTCCGGACCTCCGATTTTCTCCAGTTTGGCGTTTTGTGGAAACAGTGTACGGCAGATCATTTTGCCTGCGCGTGAAGTCTCGAAAAACTCTTTGTCGGAAATCATCTGCGGTTCATCGACTGTATGAATGAGCCACGTTTTCGGGAATTCGGGTTTCGATGCGACGACCCGGTCGAAAACGACGAAAACGTCGGGCATGCAGTAAATGAATTCCCTGACGACGAGTTCAGCTTTGTCCTTGTGGTAACTTTTCGTGGCGTCGGAGGCCAGATAAACATAGTCATCCGTCTCTTTCATCTCGAGGAGTTCGGAAGCGAGCAGCTCCCGCTGTCCTCCGTCATTGGGCACGGGAACGTTTTTCTCTTCGCACGCGGCTGGTCCTCCCCAGTATTCGGGCATCACTTCACCGGGCATTCGGATGGTGATGCAGTTGTGAGCGACGGTTCTGGCATAATAATGGGAGAGATGCAGTCCGGGTTCGGGTCTGGTTCCCGAATCGAGAGCTCTGTAACCGTGTTTGTAGATGATGAAATTGTTGTTATCGTAATGTTTGTGCTGGGTGGGGACACCTCCGCTGACGAATAGGGCATAGGTGTCGTCCTCGCCGACGCCGGATCGCATGTAAACTTGACCCATGGTGTTGAAGTAGATCGAATGTTGTTGGCTGTCGGATGCGGTATCCGTACTGTTTTCTGGATGCACCTTGTGCAACAGTCGAAGAAACGGGATGCCGTCTACCGGACGCCGTTGGTTGAACTTTGTCAGAAGACGTGCAGCGATGGGCATGATTTCGGGATGTTTTTCGCCGTACAGATTGGCGATTTCTGCCACATGGGCATTCATGTCCCGGTGCGGCAACATGCAGTTGTAATGGTGAACGTCTCCGAAGCCGTATTCGCGGTTGCCGGGCAGACGGACCCAGTCCATGTAATTGAGGTACCCCAGAATGTAATCCAACTTTTCTGTGATATCAATGCCCGTTGCCGAACGGAACGTGTAGATGAAATCGAATTCGGCATACGGATAATACCCAAATGAATATTGGGCGCAGGCGGTGGCTCCGCCGCCTTTTTCACCTACCATACTTGCACGGAATGCGGTCATTTTCTGGTGCAGGTCATAACCGTTCCGGACCATCTGTGCACAACGGACGTCGTCGAAGCCTTCTCCGTAGAAGGTCAGCCCCAGATACCAGGGCAATATCGCCACACCGTAGCATCCGGATTTGTGATCGCTTACGTTTTCGCGGAAACGGGCTTTCCGGATACCCGGACCGTGCCAGGCGATACCGTCCACCGCTTCGAATAACGGACGTCCGATGGAGTGGCGCTCCTCTTCGGTCAGATCGTTGTATATCCAGTCGTAGGCGCATAGGGTGCATATCTGGGAAAATGCATACCAGTCGATATTCAGGTCGTTCCGCACCCGGATAAGATAGTATTCCGTAAGTTCCTTCAGTAGGGTTTTTGTAAAATCGAGGTATTTTCGCTCTCCGGAAATCAGGTAAAGGAGTGCCGACTCCGAAGCACGGAAGCCATATTGATGATTCGATTTTCCTTCGCCGGTCGGAGTCAGGATGTCGACGAACTGGACGGGTTTGTCGATAATGTCGTCGATCCGTTTTTTCATGGCATCGTAAGTGCCTTTTTCGAATGTAGCGGCCGTTTTGCGGATTTGAGGAATATCTCCGGTAGTAAGAAATAGTCGGGGATGTTCTTTTCTGATCCGTTCCGTCCATGAATAATCGCCGGGCTTCAACGGGGTATCGGCAAGGGCATTCCGAGGAAACGATATGATTCCTGAAAGGAATAGGAAGAAAACAGGGAGAAAATGATGACGTTTCATTTTGGACTGCTGTTTGTTAATGGATTGTCCGGTTATCGGTGTATATCCGCATAGATATTTCCAAAGATAGTGTTACCACCCGGGATTTTGCTTGAATTGGGTACACAAATCCATTTCCCTTTGGGGGATAGGTAACAGTTCATGTTTGTTTTTTTGCGTGTATATTCCGGCGAGATAATAGTTGGGCGCCGTATCGGACCAGGTTGTCAAATGCTGATAAGTTTCGCTTACGGTGTCGTAATAGATTCCCCAGCGTATCAGATCCTGACGGCGGTGTCCTTCGAAAGCCAACTCCCAGGAACGTTCGTTGCGAACGGCCTGGCGAAACTCCTTGTAGGAAAGTCCGCTTTCAAGATCGGCAGTTGCTGATGCAGTGGCGATATCCAATCCGTAACCGCGACGGCGGACCATGTTGACGGCTTCGTAGGCTTCGTAGGTTGGTCCCTGGTGGACTTCGTTCAATGCTTCGGCGTATAGCAACAGCACGTCGGCATAACGCAACAGATACCAGTTAATGTTGGTGTAGTTGTTATCGGCCAGATTGTTCGCATCCGGCACATAGACTTCGGTGTCCCATTTGCGGGGGAAAAGATGCAAGCCGTACAATGTCCGCCAGCTATCGTTCCAGTCGGGATGCGTACCTTCCCAGGCCATCAGGAAGGTGACATCGCTGTTTGGTATGCCGTTCACTGTTTTCTGAACCATATTTTGTTTGCCGTTCGTGGTGTATTGATAATCCGCGTAGGAGATTGCCCAGCGTTTGTCGTTTTTTGCATCTTTCCAGTCTGTCAGGAATGTCGGGCAGATTCGGAAAAAGGCGTTGTGCCCGTGTTTGCCTCCCCGCAATCCGCCGGATTGGGCACGTACACCGTTGAAATTGCCCACCCGTCCGCTGGTCTCGTTTGTCGATAACGGCGAATAATAGGAGACTTCGATCAGGCTCTCGGATGGATTCCAAGCATTACGGCCTGCATTTTTCCATAGCTGATCGAAATCGGAAAGCAGCGAATGACGTCTCGACAATATAAGCTCTTCGGCTGTGTTGACTGCCGATTCCCATTTGGATATGTCCCGGACGGGATATCCCGCCCATGTGGCGTACACTTTGGTGAGCAGGCCGAGGGCCCCCCCTTTGGAGATGCGGAAGCTGTTGTCTTTCCGGATATTGTCATCCGCAGCATACGGCAAGTGATTTACCGCATATATCAGGTCCTTTTCTATGAATTCATAAACGGTCACAGGGTTTTCCTGAGTAAATTTGGATGGGTCCCAGTTGGACTGTTCGGTGGAGGTGACCAGCGGTACATTGCCGAACCAGCGAACCAGTTCGAAATAGAGCAATCCGCGTAAGGCTCTGGCTTCGGCGACGTAAATTTCACACAGGGATTGGTCCTCTTCCGGAAAAGACGGAGCCTTACGCTCCATCATCTCCAGAAAATAATTAGCATTGTAAATGGCAGCATAAAGAGCCGACCATGTATTTTGAACGTAGATGGAAGAGGTGCCATAGGCATTACTGCCTTCGGCGCGTACGTCCACGAGCGAACTGCCTTCGATTTTTGCCTCATCGGTAGGTAGGGCGAAGATCATCGAGAGGTTGTGGCGGTAAATTCCGTCGACGGATATTCCTTTGTAAATTCCCCAGAGGAGAGATTCTGCCATCGCAGCGTCCGTGATGTATGTTTCGTCGACCTGCGTGTAGACATTTTCGTCGAGTGAGCACGAAATACTCGACAGAGCCAGACAACCGGCAGCCATGAATTTTATTATTCTTTTCATACGAAAGTCTTTTTAAAAATTAAGTTCCACACCGAACGTCCATACCCTGCTTTTGGGATAAGCTCCATAATCGAAACCGGGCATCAACGGGCTGGTGCGCATGTTTACTTCAGGATCGTAGCCACTGTAATTGGTCAGACAGAAAAGATTCTGGGCCGTGGCATAAACCCGGAGTTTGCTGACATAAATTTTTCGCATCCATCTTTCTGGAAGGGTGTAACCGAGCGTCAGGTTTTTCAGACGGAAGAATGAGCCGTCTTCGATGAAGCGCGAATAGACATCGTTACGTATGTAACCTTTGGCCGAGGGAACTTTATTCGAAGCGTTGTCTGCTGTCCAGCGATTGGCGATTTCGCCCAGCATGTTCTGCATTTCGAGATCGGACTGGGTGGCGAACATGCGCTGGGCATTGTACACGTCGTTGCCATAGACGAATTGGAACATGAAACTCAAGTCGATGCCGTAGAAACGGAATGTGTTGGTAAGGCCTCCGTACCATTTGGGCTGGCCGTTGCCGATACTGGTCCGATCGTCGGTCGTGATAACACCGTCTCCGTCTATATCTTTATATTTTACGAAACCGGGTTGTACGGAGACACCGGCATGGGAACTGATGTCCGTAATTCCAGGTTTCAAGTGTATTGATCCGTCAGCATATACCTGAAAATCGGAACTTTGATATACACCGTCGAAAACATAACCGTACATACTGCCGAGGGGCTTGCCCACTTCGGCGATGTAGTCGTAATTACTGAAATTGGAGTTGATCCCGGAGCGCGACAGCATGTAATTTTTACCGCTTTGCAACGATTCCAGCGAGTTCCTGATGAATGAAATATTGAAATCGGTGGTCCAAGTGAAATTTCGTTTGCTGATGTTTACGGAATTGACTGTTATCTCAATGCCTTTGTTGCGGATTTTGCCGACGTTCTGCCATTGCGAGCCGAAACCGGTCACATACGATAGGTCCTGTGAAAGCAACAGGTCTTTCGAATCCTTGAGGAAAGCGTCGGCGGTGATATTCAGCCGGTTGTTGAAAAGTCCCATGTCAATGCCTATATTGGTGGTTTGGGAGGCTTCCCATTTCAGGTTTTTGTTGGCCAGATGTGAGGAGGCCAGAGCGATCACCTGTTCGGAACCTACTCCGTACAGGCCCGAACTGTATAGATCGAGCGAAAGATAGTTGGTAATCCGGTCGTTGCCGACGATTCCCCAGCCGGCTCGCAGTTTTAAATCGGAAAACCACTTCACATCTTTCAGAAATGCTTCGTTGGAAATATTCCATGCGGCAGCGAACGAAGGAAAATAACCCCATTTGTGATTTTCCGAAAAAACACTCGAGGCATCGGCGCGGATCGTAGCCGTCAGCATGTAGCGTTCGTCGTAGCTATAAAATGCCCGGGCGAAGAACGACAGCCGGCGGCTGTCAGCTTTGCTGGAATTTACATCGCTCGGAACCGCTCCTAATCCTAAATTGTCTACTCCTAAGTTATCCAGCGGGAAATCGCGTGCTTCGCCGTAAAGTGATTCGGAGAGATTGTAGGAAGTCTCATGGCCGAGCGTAGCGTTGATTTTGTGCAACTTGTTGACGGTGCGGTTGTATGAAAGCTGGTTCGTAATGGAATAACGCATGTTGCGAGAGGTTCTAGAATTGCCGTAGGGTCCCGAACCACGGTCGGCCGTGGATGTCCCGTTTTTGTAGAAACGATCGTTACGGCTGGTCGTGATGTAATAGTTTCCGGAGGTACGGAATGATAGATATTTAGTTAGCCGGAAATTGAGCGATCCGCTGGCATTCCATTGGTCGGTCGCCTGTTTCTGATCGGTGTTGGCAGCATTGACGAGCGGGTTGTAGTAGGTTTGGTTGTTTGATCCGGTCTGTTCCAGAATCGGGTCGATTGGATTGTAGCGCAGATCGTAATCGGAAGTAAGCAGGCCGCCGACGGGACGGTACATCAGAATGCCACTCAGAGTGCTGCCTCCCGTACCGATACCTGTATTTTTGATGTTGGCATAATTGATTGTAGTATGGAAAGTAAGCCACTTGTATATCTGCTGTGTCAGTTTCAGTCGTACCGTGTTTTTTTGATAAGTGTTGGTCTCGAAAATACCCTCTTCGCTGAAATTCGAATAGGAGAGCGAATATTGTGTATTCTTGTTGCCGCCGCGGATGCTCAGGTCATGGTTTTGAGACCAGGTCGGTCGGAAAGCTTCGTCCTGCCAGTCGAGACCGGTGACGCCCAAATAGTCGTCCATCGTCTGAAAACGGTATGGAGTTCCGTTTGCATCGTTGCCGATTTTGTAATAGAGGCCGTCGTATTTCAGAGGATTGAGTTCCATCTGGAGATCGACGAATTCATAGGGAGTAAGCATGTCGAGATGTTTGGAAAGCGTACGGTAACTCATCGAGCCGTTGTAAGATACTTCCGTACGGCCGTTGCGCCCCGATTTCGTGGTGACCAGTACGACACCGTTGGCTGCGCGTGAACCGTAGATGGCAGAAGCGGAAGCGTCTTTCAGCACCTCAATCGACTGAATATCCTGATTGGCCAGGTAGTCTAGGCTGGGAACCTCGAAACCGTCGACGATGAAAAGCGGGGATGCATCGCCGTTAACGGTTCCGATACCGCGAATTTTTATATCGAAGCCTGCACCGGGTGTGCCGTCGGAAGAGGTGATGCTCACTCCGGCGACCATACCTCCTAATGCTTCGAAAACAGAAGCTGTTTTATGATTGGCAAGTGCTTTGGCACTCACCGACGAAATGGCCCCCGTCAGGTCGCTGCGTTTCATTGTGCCATAGCCTATCACGACGACTTCATCCATCAGTTTGGTATCCGGTTCGAGTACCGCATTGATTGTACGGTTGTTACGGATAGAGATCGTTTGTGACTTATAACCTATGAAGCTGAATACAAGGGCTCCACCTCCCGGAGCTTGGATCTTGTATTTCCCTTCCGCGTCGGTTACCTGGCCGATGGTTGTATTCTCGATCAATACGGTAGCGCCTGCGAGCGGATTGCCGTTTTCATCAGATACCACACCCGATACATTTATCATTTTGCTCTGAGCTGCAACATCAATCGAAAATATCAATGTCAGCAATCCGGCTGCGATACTGCCGATATATTTCAATATGTTTTCCATGACTTTGTTTTTTTATTCAGTGTATTCGGGGTCAAACCAAACTATCAATCGTGTGACTTGTGAGGTATTGGCCGTAGTCGTATTGGGATTGAGGCCGTCCGAGTTGAATTTCGTAATCATGGTCATGATACCGTTGGCATAACCGTATTCATCGACAAATTTCTCGGGATTGATGACCAGCCTTAAATCTTCCGCCCGGAAATAACCTCCGGTATAAGACAGTTGGTTCTTGTCGGCATTGTCCCAATAGGTCATCGGATAACGGACTCCGTAGTTCGCTGGTTGATTGATCGAGTTATAATATTTGTTCCAGACGGTTTTGAGGAATCCGTTGCGATCTTGGTTCAGACGTTTGTCATTGGTGTGTTCTGCAGGACCATACAGGTTGAAAAAACAGATGTTTGTGTAATAGTCTATTGATCCTCCTGTGAAAGGTGTTCCGTCCGACGTGGTAATTTTCGGTGCGGCGGAAATACCGCCTCTTTTCGGATTGACCCGGAATACAAATGGCGTGTATTCGATCTGATAACCGCTTTGGGGGCCGCATTGGTCCACGAAGAACGGGAATGTGCGGGTGATGGCGGCCTCGCCTTCGCCCACCGTGACGGAAACGAAGTGCACATGGGGGTAGACTGTTCCCCCGACCTCTTTGGGATAGATTTCCACACGTCCTGTTGTCGCATTGATTGAGAATCCGGAGCTATTATCGGTTTTCCGAATCTGAGAATAGGATACGGTAACCCCGTCCGGAATATCGCTTTCTGCGACTTCGATCCTCAGGCGTCCCTCTCCCTGATAAACCCGGAACTGATTGCCGTACTTTTCGAGCGGTTGCAGAGCTTCACGGGCGGCTCCGAGATTATTGCCCCAGCGGACATATGTAAAGTAGTTCGGATTGGCGATGACATTGATCGTGAACGAAGTCTGCATCGATCCTTTGACATTTGATGCTTGGACGGTTACGGTGTGCAGACCGACGGGCAATTCCACTCCTTTTTCGCTGGAGACAGTTCCTGTCTGTGCGTCGATTTTCAGTCCAGAAAGCGTTTCAGGAAGATCAACGAACGAATAGGTTACTTCATCTCCGTCCATTGTCGTTACGGGATTCGACAAAGAAACACCCGAAATATTCTTTTCAATATCGTTGTAGGTGAACTGGGAAATCGGGGAAATGAAGGCGATAACCGTGAAGGAATAGACGTCTTCGAAATCCATCGATCCGTAATCGTTGCTGACTGTTACGCTTACAGTATAGGTTTGATCGAGTGCGGATTGATCGGTTTCAGGGAAGGTCAGTACCCCCGTATGTTCGTCGATGGTAATTCCCACAGCATTGTCGGGAGCAACCGATTTGATGACGTATTTCAATCCCTCCTTGGAGCCTTTGACTGAAGGAGTCGAGGATGTTCCGGATATGCCTTGTTCGATACGGGCGCTGGCGGGTTCGTAAAGAAGCCGGGTTGGTGCTGAAGTCACGTTCAATTTTAGGGCATTTTTGAAAATTCCCTCTTCGCTGTTCGCTCCGACGATATAGGTCGTCAGTTTGAAATCGAACGTATAGATGCCGGCTTCGAATTCACTGTTATTAGGGACGATGGAGAATATTCCTTCTTGAGATACTTCGAACCATTTCTTACAGTCGTTGGCCAGTTCCCCATCTCGATATACGTTGGAGATCAAATAGCTTTTGATCTGTACATGATTGCTGCTGTCGGTCGTGATCCGTGCAGTGGGAAGTTTGGTATCGGTCCCCGTAGAAAGGATTTCGGATAGCGAAGCCGATAGTTCCGAAGGGTCCACGAAAATGCCGTCCGGAACCGGTTTCATCATGTTTATTTCGATAGCGGCAGGAAATTCGCACCGTCGTCCGTTGAATTCGCAAACGATATCTATCGTATAGCCGCCTGTTTGTAGAAGATCGGAATTGGTAATACTGAACATACCTGTACTCGGATCGACCGAGAAGCAGTCGGATTGAATGACCGTTCTTTCGAATTGTACGAGACTGATGGAGAAATTTGTGGGAGTTCCTCCACGCCAGGTCGGCATGATGTTGATATTGGTACTCGGGCAGATTTCGCTGATGCCCGAATAGAACAGAGCAAAACCCTCGTCGCTGTCAGTAGCCTCTTCAGAACAGGAAGAGAACGAAAGACATCCCAGTGCGAACAAGGAAAACAGCCATGTTCGAATAGCAGAGTCCGGTTTCATCATAGTTTTAAAGTTTATGGTTAGTAATTCCTAATCAATTTATCCGTTCAGATACAGCGGTTCATGGTTTAGGTCGTGTATCTTTTATTCTGTGTACTTCCGATATCGGAGCAGTGCTTCCAGATAATAATAGTCGGCATAGCTGAGCGGCGTATCTATCTCCACACTGTCGGGCAGGCTGCCGACGGAGTGTTTCAAAATGAAATTGCCGTTATCGCCTGTCTCCGCAAGGTATTCGGGCCCGGAAAGTGTCCGAAGCTGTTTTTCTGCGATTTTTATGTAGGATTTGCCGTTGTCGGTCATTTGACTGAGAACGATGAAAGCGGAAGCCATGACGGCTGCCGCCGAAGCATCCCGGTACTCTTCGGGTATTTTCGGCGAATCGAAATCCCAATAGGGAATGCCGTCTTCGGGAAGACGGGAGATCAACATGTCCGCAATATGCTGTGCTTGGTGTAAATAGCGAATATCTCCTGTTTGCTCGAACATCATCGTGTAGCCGTAGAGAGCCCATGCCTGTCCGCGGGACCAGGCCGATTCGTCTGCCAGACCTTGGACTGTGATCTTTTTATTTACAGCCCCTGTATGGGGATCGTAGTCTACCAGATGATAGGATGTGTGATCCTTGCGGAAATGATTTTGCATCGTTTTGTCTGCATGGGAAACCGCTACCGCACGCAAATGGTCGTCATTGTCTATATTCCCTACGACCATCAGCAATTCGAGATTCATCATGTTATCGATGATAACCGGATAAACCCAGTCGAAACCCTCTTTGACGAAAGGCCAGCTTTTGATGCAGCCAACGGCGGGAGTGAAGCTCTGGGCCAAAGAATGAGCAGCTGTCCGCATGACGTTCAAGGCGACTGTATCACCTAAAAGACGATATTGGTGGCCGAAACTGCAATTGATCTGGAATCCTACGTCGTGATGGTCCGTAATATATTTGACGGAGTCTATTTTGGCTGTTTCCCGCAGGGCTAAATCCCGGATCGTTTCGTCATGCGAGTATTCGTAAATTAGCCAAAGCGTTCCCGGAAAGAAGCCGGAACACCACCACTCTTTGGGGGCGGAAACGAACCTGCCATCGGTAAATGTGCGCGGAGTGGACGTCGGACCGAGTTTGGTAGCCATTTGTTCGGCTTGAACCTTTGCCACGGCAAAAACACGTTTCGTCAGTTCGGGCATTGTCTCCTCTCGGGTGCATGAGGTGCCGAAAAACAGCATCATTGTCATGAGTAAAATCGCTTTCGTCATCGGATTGTGAGATTTTTTAATTTATGATGTCTTGAGTTATAGGACAAATATAGACCTGTTTTTTTTAGAGGAATACCCCGATGTGAGCAAAAAAAACCTGGTTTTAGGCAATGAGCGGAATGGGAAACCGATGTCCGATTTTTTTGTTAGTTTTGTTCTTAGTTGGCAGAAATCCTCCTTAGTCATATTTGAATTGAATTTGATATGTCTATACGGAATCGTTTTTATGGAATCGCGTTCGCAGTCTTTTGTGGTTGCTTCGTTCACGACGTTTGTAGTGGGCAAAATATCCGTCGGTATAATGTTACTTCAGGACTTTCCGAGAACACCATCAAGTGTATGATACAGGATCGGAAAGGATATATCTGGTTCGCTACGCAGGATGGACTGAATGTTTTTAATGGGGATATTTTCAAATTTTATGGCTGTTCCTATCAACCGACGCAGAATAAAGGTAGCGGCACGTACAATATCCTGTCCATTCTTCAGCATGCGGACGGCGAACGGATATGGGTAGCGACCCAGAGTGCTTCTATGTTTCTGTTCGATCCGCGAACGGAAACGTTTGAAGAGATGAATTTGAGAAAGGTCTCGTCCGCTCTCCCCAATCTTTGCCATTGTATTGCTTATGACCGAGACGGAAATCTCTGGATCGGAACGGATTCGGGTATTTTTGTGTTCGACGAGTCGGAGGAGAGTTTTCGTTGTTATTCATCACAGAACAGCATGTTGCCGGCCGATTTGATCGGCAGTATCTTTTGTGATTCTCAAGGAACTGTTTGGGTCGGAAGCGAAAAGGGCCTGTCCAAATACAATCCGGCAACGAACGATTTTGTCAATATTCGGATCGCTTCCGGACCAACTTTGAAAAATAGGAGTGATCATATCATTGCGATTACAGAAGACTCTTCGCAGAACCTTTGGGTGGGGTCTTGGAATAATGGGTTTGCCAGGGTCGATAAGGGTAATAACTCACTGATATACGTCAGAGGCCGGTCCGATATGGCGCACTTCGATATGCTGCGGGTGAGGAATATCGTGGCCGACACCCACAATACACTGTGGGTGTGTACCAACATAGGCCTGTTCAGGTACGATATATCCGACAATCATTTGAAGCATATCGTGCTTTCGGCACGTCAATTGACCGACAACGTTTACTCCTGCCTCAAGGACAGGGAAGGCGGTCTATGGATCGGAACCTATTTTAACGGCGTGTATTATATTTCTCCGAGGGCTCGTCAAATCGAATGTTATACGTTGGACAATGTTTCGGAATACCTGCATGGTTCCGCGATCAGTTCGTTTTGCGAGGATAAGAACGGGAGAGTGTGGGTCGCATCGGAAAACGGAGGGCTCAGTCTGTTCGATCCCTCGGATAGAAAGTTCGTGGAAACGGCTTACCATATTGCTGACGATAACCTTCATGCTTTGTGTATTGTTGATAACCATTTGTACATCGGAACTTTTGCGAAAGGTTTGCGGCAGATCGACCTCGAAACGGGGAGTGTCAGGACTTTTTTAAAAGGTCCTAACTCCATTGGCAACAATAACGTCTTTTCCCTATTTAAAAGTACGGAAGGCTACCTTTATGTCGGTACGGCTCAGGGATGTTCACGATACGATCCGAAGACAGGCTGCTTCGAGGAAATCAAGGAGTTATGTGGAAACTTTATTTATGATATCATTGAAGATATGCGGGGAAATATTTGGTTCGCCTGCTATTACGACGGATTGTACCGTTACGATAGAAAAAGTTGTACCTGGACTCACTATCTGCACGATGCACTTGACGAATACTCACTACCTCATAACAAATTAATCCAGATTTACCGGGACGACAAACAACGTTTGTGGATTTGTTCCGAGGGTGGTGGAATCTGTTGTTACGATTACGATTCCGATAATTTTCGGAAATTCGACCTGTACAATGAAGGGAAAAAAGTGTACCTCACCATCGTTTATGGCGTTTTGAATGATGCCGCAGGTAATTTGTGGATATCTTCCAATCATGGAATTTATTGTTGCGACGAAAAGGGCAGAATCAGCAAGCATTTTACGTATGAGGATGGTCTTCAAAGCAATCAGTTCAATTTTGGTGCGACGTTCCGATCTTCTACCGGGAAATTATATTTTGGCGGGATTAACGGATTTAACGTTTTTCATCCGGAGAACCTTCGGGATAGCGATATCTGTCCGACCGTGATTGCCGGAGTGGAGTATAAAAAGGATTGGGGTATGACCTTCATTTCTTTTGGGGAGGACACAACGAAGACGGTTGTCATACCTCGGAACGTCAATTCGTTTTCCCTTCATTTTGAATGCTTGAGCTATGTAGCGCCAGGGAAAAATGAGTTCGTTTATAAAATCAACAAAGACGATCATTGGGTCCATACCCGGGAATCTTCCGTGACGTTTATGAATTTTCCTTACGGAGAGCATACGGTCAGGGTGAGAGCGAGAAACGGCGATGGGCTTTGGAGTGAAAATGACGCCGTACTTCATATAGACAACCAGCCTCCTCTTTTGAAAAGCCATGGGGCGAAGATCTGCTACATTGTTCTTGTTTTAGCCCTCGGGGGATTGATGATTATCTTCATTGAGCGCCGGCGTAATGAGAAAGCCCGGGAAAAGATTAGGGAAATAGAAGTCAGGCAGGAACAGGAAGCCAATGCCGCTAAAATCAATTTCTTTACGTGTGTAGCCCATGAAATTAAAACTCCGGTCACTCTCATAAAGGCACCTTTGGAAGTCGTGCTGAAAAGACCGCATAGCGAGGAGGTTCAGCATAATCTCGATATCATCGATAAAAATACCCGGCGATTATTGAATCTAGTGAATCAATTGTTGGATTTCAAGAAGATTAATAAGGTAGGGTATGAAATCAGAATGCAACCGACCGATCCCGTACATTTAATTCGGAATGTTGCCAACCGTTTTTCGGGGACTGTTAGTGAAAGAATAGAGGTAAAGACCGATTTTCCTTCGACCCCGGTTTCTTGTATGTTGGATGCTGAGGCCTATATTAAAATTGTCAGTAACCTACTTACCAATGCTATCAAGCATACCCGTTCCCGAATTGTTATCGGGCTTTGTCTCCAGACCGGCGCCGACTGTCTTTTATTACATCTTTCGGTCAAGGACGATGGGAAAGGGATTCCGGAGTCAGAACACCAGTATGTTTTTAATTCATTCTATCAAATCCGGGAGGAGAGTAGTCCCCGTATGGGAGGTGTCGGTTTGGGACTTGCTCTTGTTAAGTTGCTGACAGAAAAGCATAATGGACATGTGTACATCGATCGGAATTATAAAGAGGGGTGTTCGGTGTGTGTAGATATTCCTTATGTGGAATCGCATGTTTCGTCCGAAACGATATTGCCTGTGTCTGATGTCGACAGAAAAGATGAAATTCCAGTTTCCGCATATACGGACCAGAAAATTCTCATAGTGGAAGACATCGAGGATATGCGTGATTTTATTTCGGGTATCTTCTCCAAAAATCAGACCATTTTCCAGGCGGAAAACGGAAGGGACGCCTTGTCGATCTTGAAGAAGTGTGATGTGGATATCATTATCAGCGACATTTCAATGCCTGTCATGAATGGGTTCGAATTGTTGCGAGAAATTCGTAGGAACGATATGTACTGTCATATTCCGTTTATCATGTTGACCGTCGAAAGTTCTTTGGATTCCAAAATCAAAGGTTTGGAATATGGGGCCGATGCATACATCGAAAAACCTTTTTCGGTCAACCATCTGCAGGCTACAGTACATAATCTGATATCTAGCAGAGAGATGTTGCGCAAGCGCTTTCTTTCAGAACCTTTGAAACAGAAAAATGAGGCGATCGTTTCTTTACGTGACCGCAATTGGCTCGATAAGGTCTCGGAATTGGTTCAAACCCGTCTTCATGAACCCGATATTGCTATCGACATCTTGGCGGCTGAAATGAATCTCAGCCGTTCGAGCTTCCAGCGTAAAATCAAAGGATTGACCGGTCTTACCCCAATAGAGTTTATTCGGCTGATCCGCCTCAAGAAGGCTGCGGAATACCTTGCAGGAGGCAATTATCGTGTCAATGAGGTTTGTTACCTGGTGGGTTTCAACAAACCTTCCTATTTTTCGTTCCAATTTAAAAAACAGTTCGGTATTCTGCCGAAAGATTTCGTACAAAGAAGAAAGGAATATAGCGAAGAAAAATAATTGTATGGTATATGCATGCCGATTGCTCTCGATATTGAATACTTGATTTTTCGGAACTGTTGGACTTTCCGAGAGTGTTGTTAGAATATCAATATTCAACCCAATTAAAAAATGAAAGTAACAAGGTGGATGTGTGAGGATTATCTGGATCTGTTCTGTTCCGTTCGGCTGCGGATTATCATTTTTCTCGTATTTGTAGTGAATATTAAACATAAAAGGAATTATGCAAGTGCAGCGATTTTTGTGAATTCGTAACTCCCAGATAAATAAGGAAAACTAAAGTGATTGCATTAGGGCTTGAAGAAAAGAATACGAACGGGGCAATATCCGTCGGAATATGAAAAAGGGCAGTAGCATTTTACTTATAGGCTCCTATGACTCTGGTAAATCGGTGGTAATACAAACATAAGAGGCCCACGCCCGTTTGGTATCTGAAACGTAAAAACATTCGCTTTTTTTGCGAATATCCACAAAAAGGTGTTATCTTTGTATTGTGTAAAACGAACGGAGGTATATTTCGACAAAAAGTATTTACGTGATTTGTATGTGACAGGAACGGCGGACAAGAAACATCGCTTTCAACCGCAGATCGTCCGCAAATACATCCGCGTGATAGACCTGATGATGGAGCAACCGGATATAACGGCGCTTGCCCGGTACAATTCGCTGAATTATGAAAAACTGCAAGGAGACAAGGCGGGGCTGTCATCGGTAAGGGTGAACGACCAGTACCGCATCGAGTTTGAAGAACACACCAAAGACGGCGAAACCGTCGCCACGATATGTAATATAACCGATTTGTCGAATCACTATAAATAGAACCGATCATGACTACGATACACGGAGTTGACCCGAAGATGATAGCCAATAACCTTACTCCGGCTTATCCCACCCATCCGGGTTCGATACTGAAAGATGAAATAGAGTACAGGGGAATATCGCAACGCAAGTTGGCCGAACAGATGGGCCTGACATATTCCGTTCTGAACGAGATACTGAATGCCCGCCGTCCGATCACTGAGAAAACAGCCTTGCTTTTCGAAGCCGCATTGGGCGTGGATGCCGAGCCCTTGATGCGTCTCCAGTTGAAATACAATATGCAGGCCACCCGCAAAGATGCGTCGTTTATGGAACGCCTGGCCAAAATACGGAAAATCGCTTCGGTGCTTTAGCCGGAGCGATAAAAGAGCAAGGCAAAATATTCTCTCAATATTCCTCAAAGATACCGCATATGATTACCGGAGAAAACACGACCGACATGACGCCCGCCCTTGCAGTGCATCCGGGCGAATTGCTCAGGGACGAACTGGAAGCCCGCCACATGACACAGAAGGAGCTGTCCCGTGTGCTCGGTTTCTCGTACACGGTGCTGAATGAAATCATCAACGGCAAGCGGGCCTTTCCTGCCGACCTTGCCCTGATGCTGGAGGAACTTTGGGGAACGAAAGCCTACATCTGGGTCAACCTGCAAACGGACTACACCCTGCAAATAGCCCGTACCGACAAGTCGATCATGCAGCGGCTGGCCAATATCCGCAAGATCGCTTCGGTGCTGTGATAAGTGTCCGTCAATCGTATCAATCTATTTCAACAATTTGCGGCTGTCAGCGTTTTCCAGCACGCTCATCTGGTGGATGGCTATACGGTTCAGTTCGATCAGCCGATTCCGCTGGGACATTCCCAGCCGTATCAACTCCGCATTCATACTCTCCATGTTTGCCAGACAGATCAGTTCGTTGATGGTAGCATAGTCACGTATATTGCCTTTCCTGTCCGGATTGGCTTCACGCCATTCCTTTGCCGTCATGCCGAACATGGCGACATTCAGCACGTCCGCTTCATTGGCATATACGACGGAGGCTTGCGCCGCCGTCAGTTCCCGGGGAACGAGATGCTCCTTGATCGCGTCCGTATGGATATGGTAATTGATCTTTGACAGTTCCCGTTTGGCACTCCATCCGAGTTGCGCTTGTTCCTGTTCTTTAAGTCTTTGGTATTCCTTGACGAGCAAAAGCTGGAAACGCGGACTGATCCACATTCCGAAATGATAGGCTATATCGCGGTGTGCATACGTTCCCCCGTACCTTCCGGCTTTGGAAATAATGCCGACAGCCCCCGTTCTTTCAATCCATGTCTTGACAGAAAGCACGAAATTATTACTCCCCGCCGCATTTTTAATTGTACCGAATTCGGTACAATTAAAACGGGGATTGTACAGCATTTCCCATTCACCGATATATTCGAGCGTGCTTTTCAGGCTCAGCCAACGGAAAATGATATGTTCCTGCATCTGGCTGCGAGCCATATCGGTCAGTGAAATGTAGTCGTCATTATTGTGTGATACGACTGTGATTTCCGCATTGTCTACTACAACTTTAGCCATAATTCGCCACTCCGGTTAACTTGTTACAAAGTTAATATTTAATTGTTTACCCACAATACTCTATCCGCCGAGCCTGAAATCCACGTCGAGCTCCTGTCTCTGCCCGAAATTGTCCGTCACGAAGAACTGCAACTGCGGGTCCTTCCCGCCCGTATTCCGATAGTAGAGCGTAAAGACCCACGCCAGCGGATCGGATTTGTCGAGCCCGACAATCTTTCCCAGCTCCACGCTCTCGCGGCTGACCAGCTTCAGCTCCTCGCAGTCGAACACCTCGCCCTCTCCCGAGAGCTGGGTGTATCCGACCCTGTACGAAGCCCCCGCATAGTTACCGTCGCGGCGGAGCGTGAAACGAATCTCCACCGTATCGCCCGGCGTGATCTCCTCTTGCAGGTACCAGTGCGACAGAGAGAATCCATAGACCCGTTCGGTCTCCAGTTTGTCGTTGCAGGCCGCGAGCCACAGGGCGGCCAGAAGCCCGTAGCCGATCATAAGTGTGTCGATTATCTTCTTCATCGTTCCTTTTTTTATTCATTACCGTATGACTATCCTTATCCCGAACCCGAGCAGGGTGTGAAAGGTTCCCGTTCCCGAGCCGAACAGACACCGCTCCCGGACCAGGAGGAAGAGCATCACCCGGTCGGAGAGGTATCCTTCCGCTTCGGCCGAGAGAGCCGGGCCCCAAATGAACCCGTTGCGGCTTAGGATCGCCGAACCGTCCCGGAGCCTTTTGTCTCCCCATCCGGAGGTCTCGTACCCGGCGGCCATGTGCAGGCCGCCCGTGAGCGACACGTTGCGTCCCCGGTCATAGAGCAGCGGCAGGTGGAATCCGGTTCCGGCGGTGAACTGTGCCATCGGCACCCGCTCCCGCCCGAGAACCCCCTCGTGGATATAGTCCTTTTGCAGCCATGCAGCCTTGAAGCTCCAGCGCGAGTGCCCCCGGTTCCAGCGGTTCAGGGCCACACCGCACCAAAGGCGGTGCGCCCCCCTGCTGTCGCGCATCAGAAATCCGTCCGCCGGACCCGCAGCCAGCTCCACGGCCAACTGCCCCGGCAGCCCCCGCTGCGCGGCGGCGGGTAGCGTCCCGAGCATCACCGATGCCAGGGTTGCCGACAATATGCGACAATCTCGTCCCATCCTATTTCAGCTTCAGGTCGTTGACATACGAGGCATGGACCATAAGAAGGGGGGCGGGGAACCGGATATTCGGGCGGTTTCGGCCGCCTTTTTTGTCTGGTGCCTACTTTTGTGGATAGAGCGGTTCGGGAAATACCTATTTGTGGGGATTGATTCCGATGGTGTTTTCTCCGGAAATTTGCACTGAATTTCCGGAGAATGTCGTTGAGCCAGATACAGATAGTCGGGAGTGTCCGTTTCAGACGGGCCGTCTTGCTGATAACCAGTGTGTTGTCCGTTGCTGCCGTTGTGGCCGCCCCGGCGGATCCGCTCCGGCGCATCGCGGGAAAGGTGAGGGACGCCGAGTCGGGAGAAGCGATAGGGGGCGCGTCCGTCGTGCTGGAGGGCACCTATCTCTGGGCCATGTCCGGACGCGACGGGCGGTTCGTCATCGAAGGGATTCCGGAGGGCGATTATGTGCTGGAGGTCTCTTTCTTAGGGTATGCCAAAGTCTCCCGCCCCCTCGATATCCGCGGGGATGCGGACAGCCTCGACATACGGATGCGGGCGATGTCGCTGGAGATCGGCGACGTGGTGGTAACCGCCCAGGCCCGTCCGCAGAGCATGAACACGACGCTGGTGATCGGGAGAAACGCCCTCGACCACCTGCAGATGTCCAATGTCTCGGATATCGCTGCCCTGCTGCCCGGCGGCAAGACCGTCAATCCCGACCTGACCACGGCACGTGCCTTCTCCCTGCGGGGAGGAGGTTCCGATGCGGGCAATGCTCCGTTTGGTACCGTCGTGGAGGTGGACGGTGTGCGTATGGGCAACAACGCCTCTTTCGGAGCGCCGGGCGGGGCGGATACCCGGAACATTCCCGTGTCGAACATCGAATCGGTGGAGGTGATCACCGGTGTGCCGTCGGCGGAATACGGCGACCTGAACAGCGGGATCGTCCGAATCCATACCCGGAGGGGCCATACGCCGTGGAACGTCTCCACGGCCGTGAATCCGAGGACTTACCAGTTTGCCTTCTCGAAAGGGTTCGACCTGGGAGGAAACCGTGGTGCGCTCAATATCGACGGTGAGTGGACTCGGGCCACAAAGAAACTCTCCTCGCCTTATGCCTCTTATACCCGCCGCGGATTTTCGGTGGGATACAGCAACACGTTCCGCAAGGTGCTGAAACTCCGGGCCGGCGTGTCGGGCAACGTGGGCGGAATGAATACGGAGGACGATCCGGACGCCTTTACCGGCTCCTGGACCAGAGAACGGGACAATGTCGTGCGGGCCGACGTCGCGCTCGTGTGGCTGCTGAACCGGCCGTGGATCACCAATCTCAAGTTCGACGCCTCGCTGTTCTATAACGACCGGCGCACCCGCGACCATGCCTACTGTTCCGAGGCTTCGGAACAACCGGCCGCCCATGCCGCTTCGGAAGGCTATTTTCTGGCGGACAAGTTGCCCTATATCTATTTTTCGGATCAGGTGGTGGATTCCCGGGAACTGGACTATACGGCCTCGCTGAAGTACGAACTCAACGGCCGTGTCGGCCCTCTGTTCAGCCGGCTCAAGGCCGGGGTGCAGTGGAAGGCCACAGGCAACGCGGGAGAGGGGGAGTATTACCTCGATCCCCGGCTGGCGCCGCACGGCTATCGTCCTCGACCCTATTCCTCCTATCCCTACATGCACAACCTTTCGGCGTATGCCGAAGAGAATCTGACACTTCCTGTGGGACGGACCTCGCTGGAACTGATGGCCGGCGTACGGATGGAGAACGTGTTCGTCCGGGGATCGCATTACGACCATTTGAACACCTTTTCGCCGCGTTTCAATGTCCGGTGGAGGATGGGCCGCGGTGTGACCGTACGTGGAGGATGGGGCGTCACCGAAAAATTGCCTTCCTACTGGGTGCTCTATCCGGCGCAGGAGTACCGGGATATTCAGACTTTCGGATTTTCCTATGACAACAACCGTTCTTCATACGTGTATTACACCCAGCCCTATACCCTGCTGCACAACGGGAATCTGCGCTGGCAGCGCAACCACAACGCGGAGATCGGCGTGGCGGCGGAGGCCGGAGGAGTGCGGATCTCGCTGGTGGGCTATCATAACCGCACGAGGCTTCCCTATAAATATGCGAGGAGTTACACTCCGTTTTCATACAACGTACTGCAACTGCCCGACGGGTTCTCCATGCCCTCGGATCCGGAGGTGAAGGTAGACAGCCAGACCGGGGCGGTGTACGTGCGCGGCGGACGGGAGGATTCCTGGACGGAGATGGCGCTGAAGGTGACCGACCGGACCTTCGTGGCCTCGACTTCGCCCGACAACGGGACCGACATCACCCGCCGAGGGGCGGAACTGATCGTGGATTTTCCGGAGATCGTGCCTGTCCGTACGCAGGTGCGGGTGGACGCAGCTTTTACGCAGACGGAATACGTGGACGATCAGCTTACATATTACTACAATACCGGGTGGTCGCACACGTCGATCGCAAACCGCTCTTATCAGTATGTGGGTATCTATGCGGGAGCGGACTCCTACAACGGGGAGCGGACCTGTCGGCTGGACGCCAACGTGACGGCGGTCACGCATATCCCCGGAGCGCGCCTCGTGGTTTCCTGCCGGTTGGAGATGGCGCTGCTGAGGCGTTCGCAGCGGCTGTCCGAGTACGGCGGACGTCCCTATGCCTTTACCGTGACGGAGGACAGCAACGTCCCTACGGGCGGGGACATTTACGGAGGAGACTCCTACACGGCCATCCGGCCCGTGGCCTACATGGATACGGACGGCAATATCCATCCTTTCACGCAGGCCGAGGCCGACGATCCCGTCTTCGCGCACCTGATTCGCAAGTCGGGCAACGTTTACACGTTCGCCCGGGACGGATACGATCCCTATTTCTCGGCCAACCTGAGTATCACGAAAGAGATCGGCGATCATGTGTCGCTCTCGTTCTATGCCAATAACTTTACCAATTCGCGGCGTTACGTCACCTCGTATGCGACGGGCGTGGGTGCCATATTCACCCCCGATTTCTACTACGGGCTGACCTGCCGGCTGAAATTCTGACCGAAGATGAGACGACTGTTTTTCATACCGCTGTTTGCTGCCGTACTGTGGGCGGCCGGCTGTTCCGAACCGGGGGAGGAGCTCTATTCCGGGGAGGTGCACACCCTGACGGTGCAGGCCGTGTATCCCGAGGGCTATGCGGAGATGGTCCGCGAGGGTGTCACCGTGACGGCGGAGGACATCGACCGTGGCAACTCCTACAAGGCTCCGACCGATGCCGGGGGGACTGCGCGGCTGCAGCTCACCAACGGACTGTACCGCGTCATGGCGAAGGACCGCAACGGGAAGGACATTTTCAACGGGACGGCCGACATGGTCCGCGTCGTGGGCCGGGATGCGGAGATCGGTCTGCCGCTGGTCCACTCGAGGGCCGGAAGCATCGTCATCAAGGAGATCTACTGCGGGGGATGCATGAAGTACCCGCAGGAGGGCAAGTACCAGTCGGACAAGTATATCATCCTGCACAACAACGACTCCGAGGTGCAGTATCTGGACAGCCTCTGCTTCGCTACGTTCGATCCCTATAATTCGCAGGGCACCAACGTGTGGGTGACGCAGGACCCGGAGACGGGGGCGAGCGTGTACCCCGATTTCGTGCCGGCGGTGCAGGCGATCTGGCAGTTCGGCGGGAACGGGAGGTCGTTTCCGCTGGCGCCCGGCGAGGATGCGGTGCTGGTGGTCTGCGGGGCGATCGACCATGCGGCACAGTATCCTCTGTCGGTGAATCTGAACCGGGAGGGTTATTTCGTATGCTATAACAACGTCTATTTCTGGAATACGCTCTACCATCCCGCCCCGGGCGATCGGATCGCTCCGGATCATTATCTGGATGTGGTGATCAAGGTGGGGCAGGCCAATGCCTTCACCTTCTCCGTGTTCTCGCCCGCCGCGGCGATATTCAGGGCTCAGGGTGTCACGGTGCAGGAGTTCGTGGCCGGGGCGGAGAATGTGATACAGAAGCCCGGCAGTACGGTGGACCGCATCGTCAAGATTCCGCTGGAATGGGTGCTGGACGGCGTGGAGGTGTTCTACGGAGGATCGTCGAACAACAAGAAACGCATCCCGCCTTCGATAGACGCCGGCTACGTGACCCAGAGCGCCCTCTATACCGGGCGGACGCTCCACCGCCGTACGGACGAGGAGGCCACCCGGGAGGCCGGCTACGAGATACTCATGGATACGAACAACTCTTCGACGGATTTTTACGAACGGGAACAACAGTCGCTGCATGATTGAACGGAGAAAAATAGCCTTGTTGTGCGCCCTGCTGCCGTTGGCGGCGGTCCTTTCGGCGCAGCCCTACGAGCGGATCGAGCGGCGCAATTTCTGGAATGCAGGGGTGAATGCCGCGGGGCTGCGGATGGACAGTGTGACCGTGTCCTATGCCGAACTGTACGGACGGGGCATGCAGGGGGAGTTCCGCGACACCTACCAGGCCCGCGAGGCGTGGAGTGCGGGGGCCGTGGCGAAGACCATTGCTCATCGTGAGCGGTACTCCATGGCGGGGTCGTTTTCGTTCGACCATACCTCCGGACGGGAAATGTGTGGTTCGATGTTCATCCGCCCGGGCTTCTATCCGGTGGATGTGTTGGAGTTTACCCCTGGGCGCAAGGACCTTCAGACCTATTCGTTCACGGGGGGAATCGCCGTAGATGCGGCTCCCCGTTGGAGACTGGGCGGAAAGATGGAGTTCCTGGCGGCCAACTGCGCCAAGCGTAAGGACCTGCGTCACACCAACTACCGGCTGGAGATGAAGGTGGCGCCCGGCGTGATGTACCACAAGGGGCGGACGGCCCTCGGACTGGCATATGTGTTCGTAAAGAACAGCGAATCGATTCGGGCCGAGGAGGTGGGGTCGACGGTGGGCACCTACTACGCTTTTCTGGACAAGGGGCTGATGTACGGTGCATACGAAGACTGGGAGGGCAGCGGCGTCCATCTCAAGGAGTCCGGGGTAGACGGATTTCCCGTAAAGGAGACGATGCACGGGATTTCCGTGCAGGTGCAACAGGACGGCCTGTATGTCGATGCGGAGTATCTCCGTTCGGTGGGTTCGGCGGGGGAGAAACAGACGGTGTGGTTCGAATTTCCGGCCCATCGTGTCTCCTCGCATGTCGGTTACCGTTTCCGGCGGGGAGAGGTGTGGCATTATCTGCGTGCGGAGTTCTCGTGGAGCCGGCAGGTCAACGACGAGAACGTGCTGGGCCGGGAGACGGCAGGCGGCGTCACCGTGACCCGCGTGTACGGGTCGAACCGGATATTCGAACGCCGCCTGCTGTGCGTGAATCCCGAATACGAGGCGGTCTTTCCGAAAGGGGAGGTCCGGTTGGGAGCAGAGGTCTCGTCGCTGCGGCGGCTGGCCACACAGATGTTCCCCTACGGGACGTTGCAGACGATGACCCTGTATCGGGGGTATGTCTGCGGGGAACGCCGCGTCGGGCGGTTCGATCTGAAGGGGTACGCGGCCTTCGCCTCGGGCAGCCGGACGGAGCGGAAACTGGAGGCCGCCACGGAGACGGAACCCGGCGATCCGCCCTACCGGCTCACGGAGTATCTCGACTGGCAGGACGAATACCTGTCTGCGTCCCGAGTGTCGATAGGGGTCGGGGTGCGGTATCGCTTTCTCCAGGGGGTCTACGCAGAGTTGGGGACGGCTTTCGTCCACGGGTTCGGTCTTCGGTTCATCGGGGGGGCGAACCGCTGGGCGGAGATGCTGAAGGTGGGATATGTATTCTGACGGATGACAAGAATAATTTCAATGTTTTATAAATCATTAACCAATCGAACGATGAAAAAAAGTTTACTTTTCCTGTTGGCGGCGAGCGCGGTGATGGCCTCCTGCAACAAAGACGGAAACGAGGCGGGCGGACCCGCAGCAGACCCGGTGCTCATCAATCCCGTGTTGAATTTCTCCCGGGCTTCGGAGACGAATTTCGACGAAGGGGACCAAATCGGGCTCACGGTCCTCAAAACGGACGGAACCAAATATGCGGAGAATCAGTTGATGACTTTCCGGGACGGCGTGTTCTCCGGAAACCTGCAATGGTATGCCGAGGCGAACGACAAGTCCACGCTGACGGCCTACTATCCGTACGACGAGGCGGGTGCCCCGACCGATTTTTCCGTGGAGACCGACCAGACGACGGGATACGGGGCGTCGGACCTGATCGCGGGAAGCAAGGCCGACGTGCTGCCCACGGCGCAGGCCGTGGTGGTGCCGTTCAAGCACCTGCTGACCAAACTGTTGGTGAATGTGACCAACGAGTCGGGTTCGGATATCCGTTCCGTGGTCCTCGGGGGATCGGTCCCCAAGGCGACCGTGGATCTGGCTGCTCTGACCGCCACGGTGGACGGCAGCGCTTCGGCCGCCGAGATCACCGCACAGCAGGTGACGGCGAACAAACAGTACCGTGCCATCGTGGTGCCGCAGGAGGTGGCCTTCACGCTGACGGTCAGCACCGCGGACGACAGGACGCTGAGCCAGAACCTCGCTTCGGCGAACCTGAAGGCCGGAGGCCAGTATACGGTGGACGTGCGTGTCCTTCCGGACGACATTCAGGTAACGCTCAGCGGCGAGATCACCGGCTGGACGGACGAAGGGGCGATCGGCCCGGCGGAAGAGGTGGCCTTCGAGGAGCATCTGGACGAGAACTATTTCCTCTATGACGGCGAACGCTACACCACGGTGAAACTCTCCAACGGACAGTACTGGATGGCCGAACCGATGCGTTACATTCCCCGGGGGATCACGCCTTCGACCGATCCGGTCGCCGACAGCCACATGTGGTACCCCTACAAGCTCAACAACGAAGACGGTTCGGAGAACACGATCAACGCCGCCAGCGCTACGGCCCTGACCGGTGCGGACGACATCAGGAAGAACGGTTATTTCTACGACATGTATGCCGCGCTGGGCGGTGTGGAGGTCACCGAGGAGAACTGCAACGACTTCGAGGGCGTGCAGGGTATCTGTCCGAAGGGATGGCATATCCCGACCCGCACGGAGCTCTGGAACCTCTGCGGGCTGTCGAACAAGGCTGCATCCGGCGAGAGCGGCAACCAGATCAACGAGGAGGCCCTGTTCTACGATCAGAACTACGGCGGCGGCAATATGGCGAAGTTCAACGAGGCCGGCTGGAATTACGTGGTTTCGGGCGTGCGGATGATGACCAATTTTGCGGCCGAACCCAAGTATCAGCTGACCCAGTTCTATTCGGGCAACACCTCGAAGAGCGAACTGTTCGGTACGCCGGCGATGACCTACATCATGTCGTCGACCTGCTACACTCCGCTTTACCAGGATAAGGAAGATCCCTCGAAGCTGACCAATATCCAGTTCTTCTCCATGATGACGACGTTTACCACCAAGTATCCGGAGGGGAGGATCAACGTGGCCTATATCAGCACCAAGTCCGGGCAGCAGCTCCGCTGCGTGAGGGATTCGCAGTAGGGAAAGATTCCGGAAACGGGGCGGGGCCGTATGGCCGGATGCATCCGGCCATACGGTCGTTCGCAAACACAGGAAAGGGATGCCTCATGGGGAGGTCGTCTCTTCCGCACATGAACGAGACACTATGAATCCAGTTATCCAATGTGACAACATAACGCACAGTTACGGGAAAAAACTGATCTACGAGAACCTCTGTTTTTCGGTGGAGGAGGGGAGCGTCGTGGGGCTGCTGGGACGGAACGGGACCGGGAAGACTACGATCATCAATATCCTGAACGGCTATCTCAGGCCCCGCAGCGGGGTATGCCGTCTGTTCGGGGAGCCGATGGACTGTCTCTCTCCCGCCACGAAAGCCCGTGTGGGGCTGCTGCTGGAGGGGCATATCCAGCACACCTATTTCAATGTGGGGCAGATCGAGCGGTTCTACGGGCGGTTCTTTCCGAAATGGAAGAGGGATGCCTACTACGAACTGCTGGAGAAACTCCGGGTGACACCGACGCAACGGATCAGCACCATGTCCTGCGGGCAGCGGTCACAGGTGGCCCTCGGGCTTCTGTTCGCGCAGGACCCCGACCTGCTGATCCTCGACGACTTCTCCATGGGGCTCGATCCGGGTTACCGGAGGCTTTTCGTGGAGTACCTGCGCGAATATGCGCGGGCGGGAAAGAAGACCGTGTTCCTCACCTCGCACATCATACAGGATATGGAGATGCTGATCGACGACTGCATCGTCATGGATTACGGGCGCATCCTGCTCCACCGGCCTACGAAGGAGATCTTGGAGGGTTTCCGTCGTTACCGTTTCACGGCGCCGGGTCCGGTGCCGGAGAAGTTGGAGGGTCTGTGGAACACCTCTGCGATCGGGAACCGGTGGGAGACCTATTCCTTCCTGGACGGGGAGCACGTGGCCGGGTTGCTGGCGCCTTTCGGTGCGGAGAACCTGAGGGCGGAGAGGCTCTCCCTGGAGGACGCCTTCATCGGGTTGACCGGAAAATACTGAAACTTTCTGCGACATGGTAAAAGCTATATTCTACAAGGAATGGATCAAGACCCGGCGCAGCGTGTGGCTGGCGGCGGCGGTCATGGCCGGCTGCACGGCCTATGCTTTCGTGGAGTCGGGGCAGGAGTTCCGCCTCTCGGGGGCCGTGCAGGTGTGGTATGGTGCGATCGTGAAGGATGTGCCGCTCCTGCCGGCCGTCATGCAGTGGGTCCCTGCGTTCGTCGGGGTGCTGCTCTCCCTCTCTCAGTTCGTGCCGGAGATGACGGACAGGCGTCTGAAACTCACTCTGCACCTGCCGGCCGGGGAGGATGCCCTGTTGGCCTCGCTGCTGGCCTATGGTGCGGTGGTGCTGGTCTTGCTATATGCACTGACCTGCGCCGTGCTGGCGGTCGGGTTCTCCGCAGTCTATCCCCCGGAGATCGTGGGGAACATGGTTCTGGACTCCCTGCCGTGGTTCTTGGCCGGAATATGTGCCTATCTGCTGACGGCCTGGATCTGCATGGAACCCGTGTGGCGCTTCCGCATCGCCTACGGACTGGTCGGAGCGTGTCTGTGCGCCTTCTTTTTTGTGGACGGTCCTGCCGGGGCCTGTCTGCCCGTGATACCTTATCTGACACTGTTTACCCTGCTGTGTTTCTTCTTCCCGTTCCATTCGGCGGGACGTTTCAAGGAGGGAGCCCGGTAACGATACGAGACGAATTATGAAACATCAAAATATCCTTCATGCGGTGATCCTCGTGTGCGCCACGGCTGCGTGCATGTGGGTGTTGCCCGCACTGGTGAAGATGGCGACGCGCGAGCCGCAGGAGTATCCGTTCGTGTATTACGGTTCGGTGCTGAAGGGGTTCGGGCTGGTCGACTACAAGAACAAGGAGATGCCGTTGACCGACCTGGACGGAAACCGGTACACGGCCGAACAGTTCGACTCGCTGATGCCGCTGCTCAATTACCGGCAGCTCATGTCCGACGGGAGGCTGCTGGACAGTATCGGGGGGCGTGAGGTGACCCCTCCGCTGCTCCGGATGTCCACCGTGATCTTCCGCTACAAGCCCGAAGAGGTGTCGGCTCCGGAGTCCGGGCTGTACATCCTGCAGGAGTCCATGCCCCGTCGGGGCGGCCTCTCCATTCCGCCGGACGTGTTCCGGTTGCGTGGGGGAATCGAGTTTGTCGATGCCGCGACCAATCGGGTGGACGAGAAGAAAAGTGCCCGTTTCCGGAAGGCGATGGAAAAAGCCGGTTTCGTCTTTCCGGCCCGGTGGGCGGCGGGGAATCCCACGACTCTCAAATCGTATGACGAGGGATACTTCTGCCTTGATGCACGGGGGCGGTTGTTCCATCTCAAGATGGTGAACGGGCGGCCCTATGTGCGCGATACGCATGCAGGGGATTCGATCGACATCCGTTCTTTCTCCATGTACGAGGCGCCCGACCGCCGGTTCTACGGTTTTATGTTCGACCGGAAAGGCTCCCTGTACATTCTGGAGAGCGATCTGGCGGGAGGCTACGAGCCGAGGAAGCTGGGCATGGGGCCGGTGGACCCGGAGACGGACCGGGTCACGGTCATGGGGAACCTGCTGTACTGGACCGTGACGGTGGAGACGCCCGGAGGCCGCCGCTATTATGCGCTGGATACGCCGACGCTGGGGCCGGTAGCTGAGTATCATATAGATGCGGAACCCGACCGTTGGGAGAGGGTGTCGCGCCGGCTCTTTCCGGTTTACCTGACCATGGGACGCGAAAACACCTCTTATGTGGCTCCTCATCTGACTTTTACCGGTGTTGCGGCGCTGGCGGCCAATGTCGTTGCGGCGCTTCTCGCGTTGCTTGCCACAGGCGGCGGGCGGAAAAGAAGGGTATGGACGGTATGCTATCTCCTGCTGACCGGGATCGCCGGGCTGGCGGCGATGGCGTTGCTGCCCCGCTTGCGCCGGGAATAAATAGAAATGAAGAACGAAAAACCTTAACACGAAAACGCTATGAAAAGATTATTTCTGATCGCCGCCCTGTGCGGCCTGATGGCAGCCTGCGGCGGAAACGACAACCGGAAGAGTGGCGGAGAGGGTTCGGAGACGGCCCGCAGCGCCGCAGCCGTCGCGGAGACGGAGACTTACGGGTTGGATGATCTGCTGGCCGAGGCGGATAAGCTGATCGGCAAGAAAGTGACCGTGCGCGGCTATGTGACGCATACGTGCACACATTCAGGCAAACGCTGCTTCATCGTGGGAGAGAGCCAGAAAACGTCCATGAGGGTGGAGGCGAAAGGCAACATCGGCGGATTCAACCGCGAGCTGATCGGCTCGCAGCTGGCCATTACGGGCACGATGCACGAAAACCGTCTCAGCCAGGAGTATCTGGCCCAGATGGAGAAGGAGATCAATGAGAAGAACGTGAAGGAGCCCGAGTCGGGCGAGGCGTGTGCCGCGGAGCTGGCCAATATCGAGGAGATGAGGGCGTGGATGAAGGAGAACGGCAAGGATTACTACGCCTTGTATTACATGGACGGAGAGGATTATGAAGTCGTGGAGGAGTAGTGTTGTCCGCTGGCTGAGGGTCGTCCACCGCGACCTGGGCTACCTGATGGTGGGAATCTGTCTGGTGTACGGCATTTCGGGCCTCCTGTTGAACCACATGAACGGGAAGGACCCTGCCTACCGGAGCAGCTACTACACGCTGGATTTTCCTGCGGGACTGGACCGCGACGGGGTGAGTGCGGCATGGAACGGGAGGTCGGGTCTTCCCCGGCTGAAAAATGCCCTGCCCCTCGACGACCAGCACACGAGGCTCATGCTGGAAGGGGGCATGGGAGTGTACAACAGCGCGACCGGTACGCTGGACTACGAACTTCACGAGAAACGGGCTCTGGTGTATTGGATCAACAAACTGCACTATAACCGGGTGGACGGATGGAGCGTCATGGCCGACCTGTTCGCCGTGTCGCTGGTCTTTTTCGCCCTTTCCGGACTGTTCATGATTCCGGGGCGGAAGGGGCTGCCTGGCCGTGGAAAATGGTTCCTGCTGGCGGGCGTGCTGATTCCCGTGTGCTATGTGATTTTTACCTGACGGAAATGGTATAGTTTAGTCAATTTATTTGGGATGACTATCTTCACTTTCATGTTGAACCATAATATTCTTTCGATATTTGAGACACAGTAAGAAAAAAATAATTCTAAAAAAGGCTGATTAAACATGTCAATCACCCCTCGTATTGTAAATTATTAAGGTGGGAGAGGGTCAGAGGATCGAGGCGCAGATTTTCCGGATTTCGCTGAGGCGCTCGGCAAGGCGCTGGTCGCGGCGGGCGAGCTGCACGTTGTAGCAGGTCTGGAGGTTGATCCAGAAGGTCGCCTCGATGCCTCGGGCCGATTCCTGCATCAGTGCCATGTCGGTGGAGACGGGGCGCTTCCCTTTCACGATGTTGTTCAGAAAGGTGTAGTGCACGTCGAGCATCTGTGCGAATTTCTTCTGGGTGATGCTGCGGGCCTCCAACTCCTCCTTCAACACTTCTCCTGGATGGGTGGGTTCGAAGAGAGCCAGGTTGTCCGACCGATATACTCTGTTCTGCGTTTCCATATCCTTACCGATGATGATTGCTAATATTCAAAATCAAACAGACCGAGAAGACCGGCTCGCGGCCGTTTCGCGCACCCGGAACCCCAGCCGGTACTTGGCGTTGATCCGCACTGATGAAATCCCGGCCCGGTCGCCCGTCAGCACTTCGTAATTCAGCGAGTGAATCCGGTGGAATTCCCATCTCCGGGAGAGGGCACCAGGGGGCATTCCCCCAAAAGAGACGGGCAGACCAATCCCTATGGCTATGGCGATGTTACAGCGAGTGATGGAATTTATCAGGATATATGCCACATAAATTACCAAATTCTCCATCTACCACATTCATCGCTTTTGGTGCTCCACTGTACTTGATATGCCCAGCCAAATATAGTATCAATAAGAATAAAATTATAATTATTCCCTGTTGGATACAATTCATACCTACCGATAATTTCCTCTTTAAAAAGATCATCTACAATATAGTTACAAACCAAATATTCAAATCTGCTTTTATCATTGTTAATTCCAATTTGAAGTGCTGTTACGCGTCCTGTTGCCGTATCTAATTTCAGAGAATTATATATATTCGATGTTCTATATACCTTATATCTGCCAACTATATTTTTCCTGAAAGCATCATGTGCAATATCCGAGAAATTTTTCTCTATGCTTATCAGCAAGCTATCGCGCTGAATCTCCGTTAATGGTTTTACAGCAACTTTTAAAGAATCAGAACTCTGCCCATATATGTATAATGAGCCAATAAGGAAAAAGACAATAAAAGATAATTTTTTCATAATCAATCCTTGTTATAAGTTCATGTCAGTTTATTAATCAAATATATGTATTTTTTGCGTATCTTATCTTATAGACACTGCGCAATGTGCGGAACAGTTGGCTTATCGTGGTTTCTTTGCAATCCCTCTATTTCAACCAATCTTCATAACGCTGCAAAAACGACATGTCAATGTCTCGGAACGGGATGTCGAGGCGGATAGAAGTGAAATTTCGCAAAGATTAGAGAGAGTATTTGTATACTTCTGCATTGCCTAACTTATCCTCGCTTTTCAGTTTAAAAATTAGGTGTTTGTAAAACGATTCAACACTGCCGTATTGTGTTTGCGAACGGGAAATGCGACACTAATGTATCGGCAGTGTATTCGCGTTGCTGTGCGGTCATTTCAACGATAAGGTTGTTGTATTCCGTTGTTTTTGCGGCTATCAACCGTTCGATTTGCTCCTTGTTGGGGCAGTTACGTTTGGGTTTGTTTTTGTCAAATCCCAAAAACGACCGTGCAGTGAAAGTATGGGGTAAACGTATTTACGTTTACGATCTTTTGTAACTCGGAGCATTAAAGGAAATGTGCCGTCTTTGAGCGGCTTGGACTTGTAGCAAACAACATCTACGGTAGCTTTCATCGTGTAATCTCGGTTTACACACTGGTTTACACAAACGGGCAAAAAACGTGTAAACCGAGCAAAAGAACAGCACAATCGGAACGCCTGCGACAAAACACAAAAAGCCCCTCGGATAGTTCTGAAAGGCTTTTTGTTTTGTCGGGGTAGCGGGATTCGAACCCACGACCCCCTGCTCCCAAAGCAGGTGCGCTAACCGGACTGCGCTACACCCCG
>CDZF01030610.1_pt1 | contig 33094 bp, 18 predicted proteins | sample 557591 | NCBI WGS metagenome assembly CDZF01 (sample SAMEA3182093, study PRJEB8094) | gut metagenome | biome: human; feature: gut; material: Stool; isolation source: human stools | place: Canada | collected 2012-02-04
GGCGGCCCGACACGCGCAGCGTGTCGGTCACCTTCTCCTTGGGCAGGTCGAGGGCCGAAGCCAGCTCTTCCGGCGAGGGCGTGCGTTCGTTCTCCTGTTCGAAACGGGCGAATGCCTTGTTGATCTTGTTGAGCGATCCTACCTGGTTCAGCGGCAGCCGCACGATACGCGACTGTTCGGCCAGTGCCTGGAGGATCGACTGCCGAATCCACCACACGGCGTAGGAGATGAACTTGAAACCGCGGGTCTCGTCGAACTTTTCGGCCGCCTTGATCAGCCCGAGGTTCCCCTCGTTGATCAGGTCGGGCAGGCTGAGCCCCTGGTTCTGATACTGTTTGGCCACGGAAACCACAAACCGCAGATTGGCTTTGGTCAGCTTCTCGAGCGCCTCCTGGTCGCCTTTCTTGATGCGTTGCGCCAGTTCCACCTCTTCTTCCACGGTGATCAAATCCTCTTTACCAATCTCCTGCAGGTACTTGTCCAGCGATGCACTCTCCCGATTGGTGATGGATTTGGTAATCTTCAGTTGTCTCATTTTTCTCTCTGTTCCTCGTTTTTGTATTGTAAGCCCCGGTTTTTACACCGGGGCTTTTTTATTCGATGTTTCTGTGGCCGCGCCGTGCCCTTTTACTGGATCAGGGCATAGCTGGCCGATCGTCCGTCGGGATACACTCCGTCGATGGAAGTGATCTTTTCCGAGATACGGGACAGATCGCTGATCGAGTTGACGGGGCGGTCGTTGATGTGGGTGATCACGTAGCCCTTGCGGATTCTCGCCTTGCTCAGTATTCCGTTCTCGTCGATAGACACGACCCGCACGCCTCCGCTGATCCTCAACTCTTTCTTGGTCTTGTTGTCTATTTCGGCGAATTTACCGCCCAGCGCCTCGAACGAGTCCACGTAATCCTTCGCGAGCAGTTCTGCCTTTCCTGCCTTATTACGCAGAACCACGTCGAATTGTTTCACGTTGCCGTCTCTTTTTACCGTAATTTTTACCTTATCGTTGGGACGGTGCTTGGCGACGGCCTCCAGCAGCGGTGCGGAACCGGTGATTTTCAGTCCGTCGATCTCCGTGATCACATCGCCCTTCTTGATACCGGCTGCCGCAGCGGCTCCCGCCGGATCGACCTCGGCCACATACACGCCGCCGATCTCCTTGATCCCGTACTTGTCGCCGAGATGCTCCACGAAGGCTTCGTTGATCTCTTGGAACTGGACGCCCAGCAGGGCCCGCTGCACGACGCCGAACTCTTTCAGGTCGACCACGACCTTCTTTACGATCGACGAGGGTACGGCGAACGAATATCCGGTGTAGCTTCCGGTCGGGGACTTGATGACGGTGTTGATACCCATCAACTCGCCTTTAGTATCCACGAGGGCGCCGCCGCTGTTGCCGGGGTTCACCGCCGCGTCGGTCTGGATGAACGATTCGATCCGGAACTGGTTCGGAATCACGTCCAGGTTACGGGCCTTGGCGCTCACGATACCGGCCGTTACGGTCGACTGCAGGTCAAACGGGCTGCCGATGGCCAGTACCCATTCGCCCAGCCGCAGGTCGTCCGAATTGCCGAATGCGAGAGTCGGCAGGTCTTCGGCCTCGATCTTGATGAGGGCGACGTCCGTCGTGGGATCGGTGCCGATCAGCTTGGCTTCGAACGTACGGTTGTCGTTCAGCTTGACTTTCAGTTTCGAGGCGTTCTCGATCACGTGGTTGTTGGTCACGATATAGCCGTCGGGAGAGATGATGACGCCTGAACCGCCCGAACGGCGCTCCTGCGGAGCCTCCTGCTGCTGGTATCCCTGCGGGATGCCGAAGAACTCGAAGAACGGGTCCATCCGGCCTCCGCCGAAACGCGAGGCTTCGACCTCTTCGATCTTTTCGATGTTGACCACGGCTTTCACCGCGTTTTCGGCAGCGTAGGTCAGGTCGGGATAGTTCTCTTTCTCGTAGGCCGTGAAGTGCGAACCAGCCTTCTGGGAGGCGAATTCGATCACTCGGGTCGGGGTATCTTGAGCCGTAAGTCGCGTTACCGTGTAGGCCGTAATTCCTCCTGCGAGGACCGAAGCACCCACGATGCCTAATAACAATGGAATCCTTTTCATAAATTCAATCAATTAATTCTGTTTCTAATCGTTTCAAAAAACATACAAAAAGGTAGAATTACGGCATAAATAATTTTCAAAGTTTCAAAAACGGTCCGGAAATACTCTTCCGGTCGCGTTCAGTTACTTAAACGGAACCTCTGCCGGGAATATTGTGCGGAGGGCCCGAAGCCCGTTTTGTGTCCGGATGGCGGGAAAACTGCGCCCGGGCTGTCAGAATGGCAGTTTTCGCCGTCACCGGAAGAGCGCATGAAAAAGAACCTTTCTTACGAAAGACCGGGCTTCGCCTTTCAGAACGCGAAGCCCGGTCTTTTTCGTATCCGTCCCTGCCGGCCTTCCTTTTCGAACCGCGGGTACGGTCTGTGCGAACGGCTTTGCCGACAACGGTTTATGCCAGTCCGAACGCTTTTTTCAGTTTGTCTACGGCGTCGAGTTTTTCCCATCCGAAAAATTCGACTTCGCGTTCGACTTCCCTGCCGTCGCGCAGCAGGGTGACCTTTTCCGTGTAGGGACGGTTGCCGAAATGGCCGTACGAGGCGGTCGCCTCGAAAATCGGGTTCCGAAGCCCGAACTCCCGCACGATGGCCGCGGGCCGGAGATCGAACAGGCCGGCGATCTTCTCTGCGATCTGTCCGTCGCTCATCCCTTTCAAGGCTTCGGGGCGCTTCGAGCCGTAGGTGTCCACGTAGACGCTCAGCGGCTGGGCGATGCCGATGGCGTAGGAGAGCTGCACGAGCACCTGCTCGGCGATGCCGGCGGCCACCATGTTTTTGGCGATGTGCCGGGCCGCGTAGGCGGCCGAACGGTCCACCTTCGAGGAGTCTTTGCCCGAGAAGGCTCCGCCGCCGTGGGCTCCGCGTCCGCCGTAGCTGTCCACGATGATCTTGCGGCCCGTGAGCCCCGTGTCGCCGTGGGGGCCGCCGATCACGAACTTGCCCGTGGGATTCACGTGCAGGATGTAGTCGTCGCCGATCAGGTCGGCCAGCTTGTCGTGGGCTCGCTCCAGGCGTTTTTTGACACGCGGGATCAGGATGGTGCGCACGTCCTCGCGGATTTTCTCCCCCATTTGCCGTTCGGCCTCCTTGTCGGAGATCGAACCGTCGGGGCGGATGAATTCGTCGTGCTGGGTGGATACCACGATCGTGTGGACGCGCTGCGGCCGGCCGTTGTCGTCGTACTGGACGGTCACCTGGCTCTTGGAGTCGGGACGCAGGTAGGTCATTACTTCGCCTTCGCGCCGGATCACGGCCAGCTCCTTTAGAATCACGTGGGAGAGGATCAGCGTGGCGGGCATGTACTCGCGGGTCTCGTTGCAGGCGTAACCGAACATGATACCCTGGTCGCCGGCACCCTGTTCGTCCTCGCTTTCGCGCACCACGCCCTGGTTGATGTCGGACGACTGTTCGTGAATGGCCGACAGGATGCCGCACGAGTTGGCGTCGAACATGTAGTCGCTCTTGGTGTAGCCGATCCGCTCGATCACCCGCCGGGCCACGTGCTGCACGTCGACGTAGGCTTCCGAGCGGACCTCGCCCGCCACTACGACCAGCCCTGTGGTGCAGAGCGTTTCGCAGGCCACTTTCGAGTGCTCGTCCTTACGCAGGAACTCGTCCAGAATGGCATCGGAAATCTGATCCGAAACTTTGTCCGGGTGCCCCTCGGACACCGACTCGGACGTAAATAAAAATCCCATTTTTTAAACTTTTAGTTAGACACTAACGATTTAAAAATGGGAAGGATTTGTTGGCGCAAATAAAAAAGAAACGCTGCTTTAGCATTTTTTTTCGTGGTTGCAATCGGCCAAATCTTTCCACATTTTTAATGATACGGTCGCAAAGATAACGCAATTTTTCGTGAGTTGGTACAATTTTCCCTATATTTGTTTCCCGAAACCTGTAAACTGCCCTGTATATGAAGAGACAACTGTTTTCGGCCGTCCTGCTGGCATGTCTGCTGGCGGGAGGAGCGGCCGCCCGGAATCCGAAAGTCATCCGGCTCTCCGACCGGCCCCTTTCCGCATGGAAATCCGTGATGAAGGAAGGCGATGCGGCCGGGGAGTTTTCACGGGACAAAAAGATCATCCGCCTTTCCGGTAAGTTCGGTTACATCCGTACGCCGGAGGAATTTTCCGATTACCGTCTCACGGTCGAGTGGCGTTGGGTGGGAGAGCCGACCAACAGCGGTATTTTCGTCCATCTGACCGAGGACAAGATATGGCCTGCCTGTTATGAGTGCCAGCTTATGGCGGGTCGTGCGGGCGATCTGATCAATTCGGGTGGTACGACCAGCAACGAACGCAAGGCCAACACCGCACCCAAAAGCCATGTCATTTCCCGTACGGGTCCGGCCAACGAAAGACCGGCGGGCGAATGGAACCGTGCCGAGATTCTCTGTGAGGGCGACAACATGCTGGTTTACATCAACGGCGAGTTGCAGAACAAACTGACGGGGCTCTCCTCCACGCGCGGAGCGGTGGGCCTGCAAAGCGAAGGCGGCGGAATCGAGTTCCGGAATGTCGAGCTTCGTCCCCTGCAATACAAGGAGTGATAAGAAATTTTCGGAAAACAAGAAACAGGGGAACCGGAGAAATCAGTTCCCCTGTTTTCAGAGATAGAATCGGGTTTTATTTTGCGTTATCCATCCGGTAGAGTTCACTGCCGGCCAGCAGGAACGCTCCTACGCCGTATACATCGGTTGCATTCGCTCCTACGGCTTTGGGTGCGGCACCGACGGGTTGGATGTATCCCAGTTTGCCGTCGCTATGGACGCCGGCAACGAGTGACGCCCATCCTTTTTTCAATGCTGTGCGGTAAGCAGGATCTGTCAGATATCCGTTGCGGATACCCCAGGCCAGTCCGTAACAGAAAAAGGCGGAACAACTGTTTTCCGGCAGAGGATAGGAGTCGGGATCGAGCAGGCTCGAATGCCAGGCCCCGTTTTTGTCTTGTGTGCGGAGAATGCTCGGAGCCATTTCCTTGAATAGTTCAATGTAGTAGAATCGGGTCGGATGATTTTGGGGCAGATTTTCCAGAATCAGGGGAATTCCTCCGAACACCCATCCGTTACCCCGGCCCCAGAGTTGTTTGGACCCGTTGGCCTCTCGCAGCGGAATGCGTTTGCAGTCGCGGTAAAAAAGTTTCTCCTCCCGGTCATACAGCGAATCGACGCATATACGATATTCACTATCCATATATTCTGCGTACGTTTTGTCTCCTGTGATATCGTAAAGAGCGGCATATACGGGCGGAGCCATGAACAATGCGTCGCACCAGGACCAGCGTTCGTCTTTACCGATCGGATCGGTCTTCAGAAGAGGTGCTTTCGACGGATGGGTCGCCACATAGTAGGCACGTTCCATGACGGGTTGGAGCATGGACTTGTTGCCGGTCATGCGGTACAGTTCAATGAAAGCCTGGCCTACGCAGATGTCGTCGGCATGGTATGGCCGTTTCCACATGGCCCAGTTATGATTTTTGCCGATTTTCGTTACGAAGTCGATGCAATTTTTGTTCCCGGAAGTTTTCCCCCATTCGACCATTCCCCGATATAGGGCGCCGTTGGTCCAGTCCAGCTGGTGGTGGCGGGAATTGGCATGGTTGGCAATCTGCCATGCGGCTACGGCATTGCATACTGCGGAGACATTGTCTTTGTCGGTTTTTCCGGAAAAAGAATTTTGTGCAGATACGGACAGGACGGTGACCGATATCGCACAGGTCAGAAGAAATTTTTCGATCATGTTTACAGCGGTTTTATGGATTAGTATTTGATGGCTTTGTCCAAACGTACGTTTCGATTCCCATCCCATGCCTGTTTCCCGCTCCAGTCGGCTGCCGGGGCACTCCAGAATTCTGTGGCAGGGGAGAGGCCCAGTGCGGGAAAAACAGCGGTGCAGAGATAAAGACTGCCTGTGGAGATGTAACGTTCGGCTAACTGGGGCTGATGTCCGCAAAATCCCAGTGTAAGCCAGCCGTCATTGTCAAAATTGCCCTCTGTTTCCATATGCCGCCGGATAACTGCGGTCAAGGCGCAACGAGTTTGGGATGGAGTGATATAGGATGGGAGAAGTCCGAGCAGGGCTGCCTGCGAAAGGACCTGGAACGCTCCGAAACGATAAGTGATCGAACGTCCTATCACGGGATAGGCACCGTCCGGAGAGATCATGCGCTCCTGTTGGGCCGCATAACGTGTGAACCTCTTGGCTTCCAGTGCAGTGAATTCGGCAGCTCCTTTACCGTGTTTTTGCATGATGCGGAGAATATCCAACAACATGGGATGGATCACGTAACTGCCGTAATAGTCGAAGTGTAGGTCTTTTCCGTCTCCGTACCATGCGTCACCTTTGTACCACTCTTCGAAGCGGGAAAGTGCATATTCTACCGGTGCGGGGTTCCATTCTCCCGTCAAATCCAATAGGGTGGCTTCCACCATGGCCGAAAAAAGCAGCCAGTTGCTCTCTACAGGTTTGATCTTCCGTATATTATTCATGGCTGCCAGGAAATTCCTGCGGGTTTGTTCACTGAGATTGCCCCACAGTTGTTTCGGTGCGCGGATCAGTCCGTGGCACAGGAATGCGGCATCGACGAGCGGTTGGCGGGTTACGGTGAAATTGAGAAAATCGGGGGAGGAAGGATTCACTCCATTTTCGATGGATTTACAGGCCAGTTTTATGTATCGGGCACGCAGTTTCCCTTCCGGCGTATCGTCGGGACCCAGTTCCAGCCAGGGTGCGATGCCTGCGAGCGTACGTCCGAGAGCTTCCAGATGGGTGGTTCGGGTATTGGGGGGAGCGACTTTTCCCGATACCGTTTCTACCGGCATCCGTTTTTTCAGTTTACCTCGGCTCATGTTTTCCAGTACGGGATCGGCGATTCGGGTAAGGGTGGCGATCCAGTAAGCGCGATCTTCCTGGCCGGTTGTCCGGGAAATGGTTGGCCCTGGGATAAGGGATAACAGGAGAGCTTGTAAGATCAAGGTGATTTTGAATTTCATGATCGGAGGTTTGGATGTGTGGTATGGTTATTTCCCGGAAGATTTTTCTTTCAGAAAAGAGTCGATAGGGATGTTTCTGCTGCCGGAGAATGCTTTTACGGAGCTCCATGGTTCTGCCGGGGCTTTCCAGAAAGAGTCGTCGGCAGGCAGTCCCAGCGGGACGAATACCAAAGAGCAGAGATAGACACAGGGGGTGGAAAGGTAGGAGTCCCCCAATTCCGGTTGTTCGCCGCATACGCCAATGGTGAGCCATCCTTCGGAATCGAAGGTCCCCGGCTGTTCCATCTGTCGTTTCATGGCGGCCGTAAGTGCCGCTCGTACCTGTCCTTCCGAGAGAGAGGCGGGGAGTATTTTCCGCAGAACACTCTGGGCCAGCACGTGAAAGGCTCCGAGTCGGTAAGTGATCGAGCGGCCGAGCAAGGGATAACTGCCGTCGGGGGCAATCATGCGTTCCTGAATTTCGGCATAGCGGCGGAAACGGGGTAATTCTGTGGCGTAAAAATCGCTTAATTCCGTGTCGTGGCGTTGCATCACCTCGAGTACTTGAAGCATCATGGGTTGGATGACATAACTGTTGTAATAGTCCAGGTGAAAGGTGTCTCCGTCGCCGTAGATGCCGTCACCCATGTACCAGCGTTGATGCGAGGCAATGGCGTGTTTGACGACATTGAAATTCCATTCGCCTGCGAACTCCTTCAGCCCGCATTCTACCATGGCACAGAAAAGCAGCCAGTTGTTATTGCCCGGTTTCATGGTACGGGTGGATTTCCATTGTGCAATCAGCCGCTTCCGTGTCAGGGAATCGAGATTTCCCCAAAGTTGAGTGGGAGCCTGAAGCAATCCCTGAATCAGAAAGGCGCTGTTCACCAAAATCTGCCGAGTGGCGGTACTGTTGAAATAGTCCGGAGAAGAGGGATCGACCGAATTGGAAAGAGCCCTGCATCCCATTTCTATATATAGAGCCCTCAGTTTTCCCTCGGGAGTGTCGTCCGGTCCCAGTTCCAGCCAGGGGGCGATTCCTGCAAAAGTACGGCCGACCGATTCCATGTGGGTGATAAATTCCCGGGAACTGGCCCGGGCCGAAGAAGAACGGCCGATCGGAATGTTTTTGCGCAATGTATGCTCGCTCAGATTACGCAGTACAGGGTCGGCGACCCGAACCAGTGTCTGGACCCAATAGGTTCGGTCGTCGGTCGGGGTTGATGCCCGGCCCGGAGAAGAGAAAAAACACAGGTGTCCGGACATGAAGGAGAGGAAAAGCAGAAGTGAGTGTCTCATCGGTTTCGTACTGGGTTTACGGTTAAGTACAAATTTAATCGCTCCGTATGCAGAATAATAGTATAATCATACGGATTTGTTATATCTCAGTCCGTTTTAGCTGTTTTACGTCCATTTTTGTCCGTTAGCGGAACTGTTACGGACGATCATGACAAGGATACGAATGAATTTGATATGGGGGCGGGCAAGATGTGGGTAAATTTGAATGAAAGTCAGGTGACGGTTTTGTCAATCCGGAAAACCTGGGAGGTATTTAATCTGAAAATACGACGGCGAATGAAAAAGTGGCTTGTTTTAGGAGTGTTGCTGGCTGTAACGGGAGCAGCATATGCCGGGACAGAAGTGAAAAGTCCCCGGCCGGATCATGTGATTTTGATCGGACTCGATGCGATGAGTCCACGGGGTATTCAGAAAGCGGTGACTCCCAATATGAATAAATTAATTGCCGGAGGAGCATCCTGTTTCAGCGGACGGTGCGTGCTTTCTCCTGCCAGTACACAGAACTGGACCAGTATGCTGACAGGTGCGATTCCGCTTCAGCACGGAGTAACCGGCAATCCCTGGCAGCGAAACAACCGGCGGATACGCCCCGTTATAACCGGAAAGGAAGATGTCTTTCCCAGTGTGTTCGAATGGATTCGTGAACAAAGGCCCGACAGTAAGATATATTCATTCTACGAATGGCGCAGCGTAATGAGGATGTTCGTGACCAGTGTGATGGATGTTTGTGAAAAAAAAGCTACGGGTGTGGAAAGTTTCCGTTCAGGAATGGAGGCGTTTTTCGAAGACAAACCCGATTTCCTGTTTATTAACATATTGGAGACCGATCACATAGGGCACGTTAAAGGACATGATACGGATGACTATTATCGTTGTATCGAAAAATACGATGCATTGATCGGGGAGTTTGTGGATCGGATTGAAAAAGCCGGAATGTGGGATCGAACGGTCATGATGGTCGTAGCCGATCACGGAGGCTTTCTCGGAACGCATAGCGGTGAATCGCCCGAGGCTACGGAAATACCTGTGATCCTGTATGGCAAGGGAGTGGCCAAGGGAAAGACTATACCTTATTACTTCATTTTCGATGTTGCTCCGACTGTGGCCTGGTTGCTGGGTGTAACGCCTCCCGAGGTTTGTGTAGGCAAGCCGTTGACGACGGCGTTTACGGAAAGGGATAAAACCTTTACGTATTCTCCCATGCCGAGGCTCAGTGTGAACGAAGACTTGTATGAAGAGGGGATTACGGTGGGGATAAGTGCCGATTGGCCGGAGGCTGAAATAAGGTATACGCTTGACGGTTCATTGCCGACTTCCCGATCTGCTCTTTATGTGAACCCGTTGAAAATAAGTAAAAATACATTGTTGCAGGCTGTGGCGTTCCGTGACGGGTATCCCAGTCGTCCGGCGCGGGCTCATTATCGTTTTGTGACGGATGGGCGGCCGTTGGTGAATTATGCGTATTATGTGGATACGTGCAGTATATTCGTTCCCGATTTTGCCGGGATGAAGCCTGTCGTTACGGGGAAAACGTACGAAATCGACCTGAGGGGGATTCCGGACAGAGAAACTCGCTTCAGTGTCCGTTTCGATGCCCGGATCGAGGTGCCTGCGGACGGGAAGTATCGATTTCATACCCGTTCCGACGACGGATGTTGGCTCAAAATAGACGGGAAATTGGTGACGAAGACCTCTACGCCTCATTTTCAGGAGGCTTACGGTGATGTTGAACTGTCGGCCGGGATACATAGGATCGAGGTCGGGTACAGGCAGGATGTAAAACGGAAACATCTCTCCGTTTATATGGCAGGACCGGGGGTAGAGGCTCCCGAACGGTTGCTGACTTCGGAATATTTTCGGTAGGGCACAGACGGATTGAAAGATTGTCAGGCCGGTTCATAAGAGTGAAAATCCCCCCGCCAGATATCGTTCTGGCGGGGGGATGCGATATTGGGACGATTAATTGGGCTTCTGTTTGTTTTTCAGGTTATTGCGGTAGGCCGTGGGGGTGGTCCCGTACAGCGCGTGGAACGATTTGATGAAATAGCTCGGTGAGTTGAATCCCACCATGTAGGAAATTTCCCCGACCGAAAGTCCCGGCTCCGTTTCCAATAGGGTGATAGAGGTTTTCAAACGGATGTTGGTAATAAACTGATTCGGAGTTTGTCCTGTCACTCCTTTCAGTTTTGTGAAAAGTTTAGTACGGCCGAGAGCCATTTCCCGAGCGAAAAGAATAATGTCGAAGTCCGGATTGGTAAGGTTTTTTCGTACGATTTCGGCAGCCTTTTCGATCAGTTGCTGGTCGAGTGAGTTGGTGGCGATCAGTTGGGGGCGCAGAGAGGTGGACTGAGCGAATTTGTTCTGCATCAGAATACGGGAGTTGACCAGGTTATTGCATTTTGTGATCAGGATACGTGAATTGAAAGGTTTGGCGATGTAATCGTCCGCACCATGGCGGAATCCTTCCAGAGTCGATTCTTCCGTGATTCTGGCGGTCAGGATGACAAAGGGAATATGACAGGTGGTCAGATTGTTTTTGACTTTCGTGCATAGTTCGTATCCGTCGATGTTAGGCATCATCAGGTCACTGAGTATGATGTCGGGCAACTCCTCCCTCAGAAGCTGCCAGCCTTCCATTCCATCCTGGGCTTGAATGACTTCGTAGATAGGTTCGAACAGAGAGGTCAGATGCTGCCGCAGGTCGTCGTTGTCTTCCACGATCAGAATCCGGGTACGTTTCCCGCCGAGCGCTTTGCGGGAACTGGCTATTTCTTCCATGAATTTTTTGTCCGGAAGGTTGTCCGGTGTGTCGGGATACGGAATGTTTCCGGCCGGGACGGACTTTTTCAGCTCGGGGGGGATGTGCTCTTCTCCAACAGGCAGCGAAACCGAGAATGTCGTGCCGTGTCCGGGTTCGCTTTGTATGGATATGTCTCCGTAATGGGCTTTTACGATTCCTTTGGCTACGGTGAGTCCGAGGCCGGTGCCTATGGAAGCCTTGTTGTCGTTCGGGACTTGAAAAAACGGATCGAAGATCGTCTGTTGATACATGGGTGGAATCCCCGAACCCGTATCAGAGACCCGTATTACGATATGAGTTTTCTCTGCATGTATCGCCAGACAGATTTTTCCCTGGGGCGGGGTATATTTGAATGCGTTGGAGAGAAGGTTGTAAAAGACCTTTTCGAGTTGTTCTGTATCGTACCATATTTCGATCGGTTCGTCGGGGGCTTCCCATATGAAGTCGATCTGCTGTGCGATCGCGTATTCCCTGAATGAGGCATGTATCCGTCCGAGCAGTTCCACGATATTTTGACAGGTAAAACTCATGGGAATGAAATCCTGCTCTTGTTTTTTGAAATCCAACAATTCGTTGATGAGCCGGTTGATCTTTCCTATATTGTACTGTATGCCTGTGAGACGGTTGTAGATAGATGGAGGAATGTTGCTTTTCTGCAGGACGGTTTCCAAGTGGCTTTGGATCAAAGTGACGGGTGTCCTGAGTTCGTGGGATACGTAAGTGAAAAAACGGAGTTTCGACTGGTTGAGTTCCTGTATCTGATTCCGTTCCCGTTTTTCCATCTCGAGAGAGGTGCGTAGTTTGAGTTTACCTGTGTAAAACCTCAATAGCAGCACTATGATCGAAAGCAGGAACAAGGTCAGGAGCAGATAAGCCCAGGTCGTTTTATGGAACGGGGGATGAACTTTTACGGTCAGACTGCGGGAGGAGAGTATGCTCCCCTTGTCCGGGTCGATGCTGCGGACGGTGAGCGAGTAGGTGCCGGGGGCCAGGTTGGTGTAAACGATCGGCTGCCCGGGGGTTCCTCGAATCCATTCCGTATCGAAACCCGTTAGACGATACTCTGTTTCGTTGCGGATGTAAGGAATATAATTGGTGATTGCGTACTCGATGGAAAAGGTGGTCTGGCCCGGACGAAGGTCGATTCCCTGTTGGTAGAATAGTGACTGGGAAAGTATGCCGTCCGGCCCGTTTGTGACAATTTTTTTATTGTTGACTTTGAGTGCAGTGAAATAGATGTCGGAAAGAGTTTGAAGTTCTGCCAGTTCTTTTTCTTCGAATGAAATCAAGGATTTGAATCCGCAGACATAAATTTCCTTGTTGCTCGAAACGTACAGGCCATAAGGAGATATGTCCGAAACGGGAAACCCATTGTCTTTCGTGTAATTGCTGAATACACCGTTTTCTGGGTCGAAACGTGTGAATCCTCCGTTGGTGGCCAGTAACAGATAGCCTGCAGGAGATTCGTCGATATCCAAGATATAGTCGTTTATGAGTGTACTGTTGCGGGTTGTATAACTTTCGAATGTGTTGGTCTGGGGACGGTATACGAGTAGTCCCGCACCGGAGGAACCCAGCCAGATGCGACCGTGCCGGTCCTGGAACAGGACCAGGACGTGACTTTGTCCCAAAGGGGTGTCTTCTCCTGAAAAGTATATTTCCTGTTTGTGTGTTTTCAGGTTGTACCTGATGACTTTGCCGGAGAGAGCCTGCCAGCAGTTGCTGTCCCGGTCGATCAGCATGTCTGTGATGTATCGGTTGTTTGCTTCCGGTGTGTCGACTAATCTGCGGCAGGTGCCTGTGCGTTTGTTGAAGACAACCACTCCTTTCTGGGTTGTCAGCAGTAATTCGTGTTCGCCGGCAGGTGCGATTTTCCGGATGTTGTCGTCCGGAATGGTCCACGGTGTGTTTTTTTTATGGCGGTAAACGGAGATTCGGTGTGTAGCCAGATTCATCCGGTTGAGTCCGCCGAGTAGCGTGCCTATCCATAGGGTGTTTTCCTTTTTGTCCAGCCAAAGCGATTTGATACTATGGCTGGAGAACATTTTGTCCGGATATTTTTTCACCGAACCGTCGTTTTTGTTATATCGGAGAAGTCCGGCGCTTTCGGAGCCGATCCAAAAGTTTCCGTTTCCGTCGTCTGTCAGGCAACTGATGATCGACAGGGAAGGATTGGAAAATATTGTTTTATGGAATCGGTAGAAGTCGTAGTCCGGATTGTAGAGGCTGATTCCTCCGAAATATGATCCGATCCAGATCGTCCCCTGATGATCTTTCATAATACTCCATATCGAAGAGTGGGGTAGGGAATGAGGGTCGTCATTCGAATGATCCGCGTGGAGCATGGAGCGGTTTTCCGGGTACAGAATGTTGATCCCCTTGAATGTTCCGATCCAGTAATTTCCGGAATTGTCTTCGCAGACAGTTCTTGTGTAATTGTCCGAGAGTGAATTGGGGTCATTCGGATTGTGACGATAATTGATTGTCTCCCCGCTTTTGTCGATTCGGTAAATACCGTCGGATTGGGTGCATATCCATAAATTGCGTTTGGAATCCTCGTAAATGTTTACAATATGTTTGCCTTCGAGCAGCGAGGTTTCCTTGCGGTTCCGGTCGATGAAGAGAATTCCGTTATTCGCAGTCCCGATCATCAGATACCCGGCCGAGTTTTCGTAAATGCAGCGGATTTTGCTATGGGGATTGATCCTGTAATATTCTTCGAGAGTGTGTCCGTCGTATTTCCATACCATATTGGAAGTACATACCCATAGTTGTCCCCGATTGTAGCTGATGGCTTGAACGTCGTGTTTGCGGAGTGTCCGGAATTTTTCGGTTCGGAGATCCATTTCGCAGAGAGCGTATTTGCACAAAACAAACAATTTCCCGGCCCGGTTGCCGCATACGGTGCGTATGTTGTTGCTGTATAGACTGGTACTGTCGCCCGGAATGGGCCTGAAAACCTCGAATTCCTGGCCGTTGTATCGGTTCAGCCCGTCCTGGGTGGCGATCCAGATCATGTTGAATTCGTCCTGGTAGAATGATGTGACACAAGATTGGGCCAATCCGTTTTCAATTCCGAGATGAGAAAAACGGAAAGTATTCCGGGCTGTTGTACTATGTATCAGGAAAAACGATAATAACAACAAAAATAATTGTAGCGGAAGGTGCATCTGTTTTAGGCTTGGATTTGTATTTATATGCAAAATAACAGAATTTACATAGAGTGTTGTTTTTTATTTGATTTTTTTGGACAAATTTTATGTAAAAGTGTACTGGAATCGTATGATAAACTTTAGGTGGATTATACCTTGCAAAATTCGCATATGTTTTTGATGGTATGAGAACTGCTTGTTTTTTTCTGTTTGTTTTTGAAATTGTTAATGCTTTCTCCCTTTGTGCTCAAAATGTTGCGGAGGAGGCGGTTGATCCTTTTCATGGGGCGGACAACAGAGGGAATACATTCGTTGGTGCGGCTATGCCTTTTTCAATGGTGAAGCCGGGGCCGGACAGTTGGATGCCTTCGCGTTGGTTGAATTCTAATTCGGGTTACGGAACGGGACAATCGGTCTGCGGATTCAGCCAAACCCATGTCAGCGGCACCGGAGGAGCTGCGAAATATGGGCATTTTCGGGTAATGCCCATGATCGGAGATGTGAACCGGCGGGATTGCTCCGAACCTGTGAGGGATGAGATTGCCGCTCCCGGTTATTATGCTGCCACGCTTGCGGGGTCCGAAATCCGTTGTGAGCTGACACTTACTCCTCATGTGGCATATCACCGCTATACGGCAGGCCGCGGTGATTCTCTTAATGTTTTATTCGATGTATCCTCGTTGCTGGACAAAGGTTCTACGCCGCAGCATCTGCTTGAAAGCGGGGTTGAGATACTCTCCCCCCGGGAGATGACCGGCTATTGCCGGTCAGAAGGAGGATGGAATGAAGGTGCTCCCTATACAGTCTATTTCTATGCCCGGTTTGACCGGGAAGCTTCCGGGTGGGGAACATTTCGGGAAGGCCGTCTTTCAAGGGGAAATTGTATCGAACGATCCATCAATCCGCATGACCATACCCGGAAAGCCGCTTACATGACTTTCCCGCTCGGGGCTGATCGGACGGTAACTTTAAAGATGGGTATTTCTTTTGTAAGCGGACAGAAGGCTCGGGAGAATTACGAAGCCGAAGCGGGAGATCTTTCGTTCGACCGGGCCAGGGCAAAGGCCCGGGAAATGTGGAATACCTATCTCGGAAGATTGGATGTAAAGTGTTCCGATCCGGGTGTACGCACTATGATTTATAATGGTCTTTATCGGGCATTGCTGATGCCGGTAGACCGAACCGGAGAGATGCCCGGCTGGGGGAATACGGTTTGTTACGATGATTTTTATGCGATTTGGGATACGTTTCGTACGGCGCTTCCTCTTCTCGGACTGATCGCTCCTGAGAAACTGGCCGATATGGTGAATGCACTGGTCTCAATCGGAGAGCGTGAGGGATTCATGCCCGATGCCCGAAGCGGCAATTGGACGGGACTGACACAGGGGGGAAGTAATTGTGATGTGGTGATCGCCGATGCTTATGTGAAAAAAATAGGAGGGATTGATTACAGGGCGGCGTGGAGGCAGATGAGGCGCAATGCGGAGACGGAGCCCGATGCACCGCGACGTTATGGCCGCGGAGGAGTTGTGCAGTTTGATACATTGGGATATGTCAGCGATCGTTTCGAAAGAAGCGGAACCCGTCAGATGGAATATGCCTATTGTGATTTTGCTCTGTGGCGGTTGGCCAAAGGATTGGGTGATACGGCCGCTGCCGTCCGTTATCTGGACCGTTCCCGTCGTTGGACGGCTCTTTGGAATCCGGATGCCGAAGATTCGGGATTCAGGGGATTTGTCTGGCCGAAACAGGAGAACGGAATATGGCGGGAAAAGTTCTCGGCGCTTACGGTGGGAAGCTGGCGGGGTGTTTTTTATGAGGGTACTTCGTGGCAGTATTCTCTGTATGCACCTCACGATGTGGAGCGGCTTATCGCTCTGTGCGGAGGACGGGAGGAGTTCGTCCGGCGTCTCGATTTCTTTTTCGAAAAAGGGTTTGCCGGAGAAAAGGGATTTTATAATGTCGGGAACGAACCGTCGTTCCTTACGCCTTGTCTTTATATATGGGCCGGGCGTTATGATCTGACGGCCTGTCGTGTCAGGGAGATCGGTGACCGTTATTATCGACCGGGCCGGGCCGGCTTGCCCGGTAACGACGATTCGGGTGCCATGAGCAGCTGGTATGCCTTTCATGCGTTGGGATTGTATCCGAATGCCGGGCAGGATTACTATTTGCTTACTTCTCCCCGGATAGAGCATGCCGAACTATGTCTGCCGGAGGGAAAAACCTTCCGGATCATAGTCAGGCATGCCGCTCCCGATCATATTTATATCCGTTCCGCCCGGCTTAACGGTCATCCGATAAACCGGGCGTGGATTCGTCATGCGGAGATCGTTGCCGGAGGAGAGTTGGAACTGACTATGGGTGCTGAACCTTCCGGGTTCGGCCGGAAGAATCTGCCTCCTTCGTTGCCGTTGTCCGGGGAGTGTCCGAATAGTAGATGAAATCCTTCAGCAGCAAAGAGTAGGGCTTTTCATAGTTTTTCCATCGGATTTCTACGGTGTAATCGTCTTCCGGAAGTCCGTACTTATGGAAAATGTCGTAGCGGCGCTGGATAAAATCGCATGGCATATCAAACAATTCCATTTTTTTGCCGTTCAGGTAGATGTCAAACAGTGCCGTATAGTCCTCTTTTCCGGTTTTGCCTCGTTTCATCGTGCCGTGGAATATGAACCCTGTGCCATGGAACTTCATGGTTATTCCTTCCTGCCCGAACTCTTTCCCTATATGAATCCGTTCTACCGGATAGAGACCGCTGAAACTCTGCTCCAGGGGAAGAGGGGTGGGGGTCTGGAGAATTATTTCCGCTGAACTGCCCTTGATCCGGCCTCCGTTTTTGCGGATCATTTCTCCGGCATGTCTGAAACTCATTTCGTATACCTGAAGGAGGGTCGATTCCGTGAAAGGAAATTTGTCGTTTTCGACCTGGGCCATACCTCGGGTCCATTGTTCTCCTATTTTGTCATAACCGAGCATGGTGCCGAGAATTCCGCATGCAGTAGCCGGATTGCAGTCGGAGTCCTGCCCGCAACGGGTGGAAATATCCATCGTTTTGAAAAAATCGCCTTCCCCGTACAACAGTCCCATTACTACGTATGCCGAATTCAGTGCGGCGTCTATATTGTAAGGATGGTCGACACCGTAACCGCAGCCGATATCTTCGTTTCCGTGCAAGGTTTCCAGTTCTTCCCATGTTTTAAGCCAATTATCCGGATATTTTTTCCATAGGGTGATCGTATTGGAGATACAGCGATGATACCGGCTGCCAGCCGGTATTGCCTGCAGCGCCTCAGTGACGATCCGTTCCATATCGTCGTACACGAAAGCCAGGGAATAGAGGGCCGCGACGTAAGCTCCTCCGTAAACTCCGTCCCCATAGTTCATGATATGACCTAATTTCCAGCTATATCGTGCAGCGGTTTCCGGCATGCCCGGACACATCAGGCCGATGAAATCGGCCTGTATCTGGAAATCGATGTCATCGGCATGGGGATTGTTGATCCAGTGTCCTGATGCCGGAGGCATCGTTCCGCGGAGTATTTGGTAACGGGCGATCTGGTTTGCGTGCCAAAGTTTGTAATCGGCATGGGCAAATGCCCTGGCAAATGTGTCCACAGGGGCTTCGAGTCCATATTTGTCGATTGTTTCCATGTGGCAGATGTCCATATAAATGTCGTCGTACAGACCAGCCCGTTTTTCAAATGTTGTGCGGATATAGTCGTCGTACCAGGGAATGTCGTATTCTGGGGGGATTGTGATGCCTTTGAATTTGAATTCTGTTGGGCCACCGTAGGTACAGCCGATGATTTGGCCGGCCCATCCCCCGCGGATTTTGTCCATGAGGACGGAATCGGACAGTGTGAGGCTTTTTTCTTTTGAACAGCCTCCTGCAAACAGAACTGCCAGAATGAGCGTAATTGATTTTATCTTCATTTTGTTGTTGTTTTATTGTGGGCTATCCGGAAGGCTTGCGTGGTGACGTAATATTTGGCGAGCATGCCGGGTACTTCCCATTCCGGCATTACTCCTGTTTTCAAAAAATCCAGATATTTTTCTGTTACCTGGCCGAAATGGGCCTCGTGTCCTACATTATATCTGTCGGGAATGGCGATTCTCCAACTGCCGTTCGGTTCTGCAACTGCCGAAATGCCCGGATAGGTGGCTGCCAAACGGGAGGTGGCAGATAACACTTCTGCTTTGAAAGAGTCCGGAATGTTGTCCGTCGCGGGCTCTATGTATAATGTAGGACGATAGTTCTGTTCGGCTCCCTGCCGGATGACGAGATTTGCTTTTTCGCCCCGCATGACCGAGTAGTGTGTATCCCCTCCCCCTTCGGGTGCCTCGAAGTTCCAGATGACGGAGACTTTGGCAACGATACCGCGTATCCGGTAAAGGATATTTCCGTTCGAATATACGTGCAATATCCCATCCCGAACATCTTTCCGGAGATAATCGGGGAAAGTCTTTTGTCCGGTTACCAGTTCAAATTGCGGGGATGTAATGGGGGTACTCCATCGGTTGGCATCGAGTATTTCGATCTCTCGGGTGTAGTCGATTGCCTGGTCGGGAAAGCACTCCCACTGGATCAGGTCGACCAGATGGGTGGTTACGTCCACAATTCCTTCTCCTTCCTGTTCCACGTCGAAGAACCATGCGGGACGTCTCAGGTGGCGGCCTGAAACCTGTTTGGAAAAGTGGTGAACGCTCTCCTTCACTATGGCGGGATGATCGGGAGTACCGCTTACCAACGAACCGAACAGTTCCGGAATGCGAGAGTATTCCCGTTGTAATACGGTTGTAATCTCGTATCGTTCCGTCATTATATCGTAAAGCATGATACCCTGTTCGTGTGCCGTTTTAAAACACTCCTTCAGCAGATCGAATCCTTCCGGGGTGATCGCCATCGGTTTGTCTGCCAATACATGGATACCCGCATTGAGCGCGGCCCGGATATACTCGGTCTTTTTACGGTTATTACCTGCGACAATCATGACGTTGCCTTTTTTTTCTGAGAGCATCCGTTTCAGAAAATCGTCCCCGTAGTAAACGGTTTCTTTCCAAGAAGTAGGCGCCTCTTTACGGGTGTTGTATTGGTTTATTTTGTCCAGATATTCCTGTACATCATTTCCGTAGGGGGCATAGACATATACATTCGTGTCGATCTGGGGATAAGAGGTTTTTTGCACGAGTGCAGCATGGAAATGCCCGGGGTCGAGTACCAGGAGTCTGACTTCACCCGGAGCTCCCGTAAAGCGGTCTTGTGACTTGTCTGTTTGTTTGCATGAAACAAGTAGGGCCAACAGGCTGATCGGAAGAATTGCTTTTTTTGTCATGGTCGGGATTATTCGTGTTTATATCGTTCAAAAGCCTCGGCTATGTTGGCTTCCTTTTCGTTTCCGGTATGGATCAGTACTCTGTAACGCAGACGGATTCTCTCGTTTTGCCGGAATCGGGTGGATTTCCCGTCGGTCGGCCAGTACATTGGCGTAGGTGAAATGAATCCATAATCGCGGGTGAACCACGGGGACGGAAATCCCGGATTCGATGGATGTTGAAGCAGGGCAATCCCTTCTGTGCCACTTTTACGTGTCGCATGGCAATCGAGCCAGGGAGAGGGCCTGCCGAAAGTCTCTTTTTCTCCGAGAGCTCCTTCTGCGTTGATCATGGTGCCACCTTCCCGGACGCTCAGGTCGGGATCGATCCGGGCGCTGAATAGCGAGTGGTTGGTTTTGAGAATGATTACATCCGTCAGGAATTCCAGCGTGATGTCGAAGTCGATCTGGTACAGACTGTCTGAAGGTGCACAGACTGTTATGGTTCTCAAATCGCGGATCGGTGCCTCTGCATCCGGGCGTTTCCACATGCATTCATCCCGAATGACGATTGCCTCCCCCGAGGCGTGTATGAGGGCCGGTCCGAGCGAAACGATGCGTCCGCGTTCCAAATTCTCCTGCCAGTAATTTCCTCCATTCACCTTGTCGCAACCGAAAAAGAGTGAACTGTGGTGTGGATACGTCCCGTTACGCATGGACGTGACGCCCGATCCGGACAGAGGACTGTTGACCGGAAAAAAATACGGATATTTTTCATCGGGAGAAAAGTGATAGCTTGTGACAAATCTCTTTCCCGCTTTTATGTCTATCCGGGAACCGTTTTTTTCAGCACTCATTGGCCGTGGACTGCCATGCAGCCAGATACAAGCCGCCAAAGCGACTGCTAAAGTCGCTGTATACCGTAGATTCATGTTTGTGAATTTACTGGTTATTTTACAGTCACTTTCGGTGTATTGGCGAACTCCTGCCAGAGGGATTCTGCACGTTCGGGTGTCATATCTCCGTCGTAAGTTACGATTCGGTAATGCAAACGGTAGGTGTGTTCCGGTTCCAGTACCCAATCTTCGTTTTTCGAGGGAGAAAAGTTGACAAAGGCGTCGCCCCGTCCTCCGTTTGCTTTTTCGTTCCAGATGCGTAGCGGTTCCGGATGCATGCGGTTGGCCGGATGACTCATGATGAGAATACCTGATTTTCCATTCGCGCATTGGCCTGATACATATATCCATCGGCCGTTCGTGCCGTCGATTTCATGCCTGGTTTTACCTTCCGAGGTCAGCATTTCACAGTTGTCCCGGGTCCATTCGGCCGTGGCCCTGAATCCGAAACCGGCGTAACGGTAGGCTTTCAGTATGACAGGCAGTGCAGTGGCCGGTTCCAGGTCGGAAACGAAATCCCACATAAACATTTTGTCTCCTGTGTTCCATGCTTTCATACTGAGTCGTTCTTGCATGATGACGATCTCTTCTTTCGGCGTGAATTCCATCGTCCATTCTTGGGTGTCGACAGTTTGTTTCTCTCCGGGCCGGAAAATGACGTGAGTGTGTTTGACCTGTATTTCGGCAAACAGATCGCCGGCTGATGTACGAATGACCGTATCAAAACGCACGGTTCCCTGTTTCAACCCGAGATTCCATAAATCGTACTTGTCATTATCGTATGAAATGGAGGTCCATGGATTCCAAATGCCGTAGTGGTGCATGTGGTCGGCCGGATTTATATTGGTCAGAATGTTTCCCGCAGGAGACCATGCCGGATGGATGTATCCTGCACGACGGAAAGCCGGATCCACATATTTGGGCAGTTTCTTGATCTGTGTGTTGTATTGGAGTATATCTTGATTCCCCCGTTGCAGGATCAGGTTGCCATTCTTGTCTTCGCTGATGCTCATTTCCCCGGTTACGCGGACTGGCTGTGAGGAGGGTTCAATCGAGTATTCCCTGACTTCACCGTTCTTGAGTGTACCGTCGACCTTCCAATAAATTTTGGAGCCTTCGGGTGTGGATTCCCCTTGGCTGACACAGCGCAACTTTTTGCCGTTCGTTGTTTCGAAAACGGTCACGGGATTGGACCCGTTCCAGGGTATTGATACGATACTGTTGTGGTAGTCCCTGCCGTCGGCTTCGACTTGTACACGGATTTTTTTCGAAACTTTCCTGTCGGCCCGGACAGTTTCGGCAGTACATAACACGGATAGGGAAAAGACGGCTATTTTCAACAGAGTTTTCATGGTGTCGGTGATTTAGAAATTGTAGGGAGCCCGTTGCGGACGGGAAAGCATGGAGTTTGCCTCATCATCGTTACGGAATCTTTCCGTACGCGGGTCCCAGTGTAGTTTGCGCCCCAACTTCATTGCGATGTGTTGCAACAGGCAGGCAGTGCATGCGCGGTGGGCCACTTCTGCCGGGGCGATATTCAATGACCGTGTCCGGATACATTCCAGCCAGTTCCCGTGCTGGTCGTCCGATTTATATAGATGCACTTCATGCTCGCCGATTACGGAACCGAGTATGCGAGGGTCTGATGCGGCGAGTGGCCCTCCGCTCGATGCGTCCGATACGGGATCGCTTGCCGAGGCCCGGTAACGTCCGCGGGATACGAAAATCCAACCTTCCGTGCCGGAAAATAGTACGCCGTTGGGTTTCCCGGGACCGTCAACCATTCCTTTTACCACGACTCCGTTGTCGTAGAGCATCTCCGATTGGAAATCCCCGTGTACGTCCCACAGTCCTGAAGAGGGAAATTGGGCGGTAGCCGTAATTTCAATTGGTCCCGAATACTCTTTTCCCATGGCCCAGTGGGCGATGTCGAAGTGATGGGCCCCCCATCCCGTTATCATACCGGCGCCGAACTGTTCACAGCGCAGCCAGCCGGGACGTCCGTATCCCTGTTGAGGATGTACCCGGTCTACGGTGTAGGGAACCGAAGGCGTTTGGCCGAGCCACATGTCGTAATTCAATCCTGTCGGTACGGGCATCGGGGTCGGATCTCCGCCTGCAGGATCGCCCGGCAGACGGACTTCGATCGAAAGCAGTTTTCCGATGCGTCCATTACGCACCAGTTCGCAGGCCCGGCGGAATTGCTCCATGGAACGCTGCTGGCTTCCGATTTGAAGAATCCTGCCGGTAGCATTGACGGCATTGCTCATCTTTCGGCCCTCTTCGATGGTGAGGGAGGCCGGTTTTTGCAGATAGACGTCTTTCCCTGCATAAACGGCATCAATGGCCTGTTTGGCGTGCCAATGATCCGGAGTGCTTATCAGTACGGCGTCGATGTCGCTGTCGGCAAGCAGCTGCCGGTAATCTTCATAGGTATTCACGCCCGAATAGGGCTTGCCTGATTTTTTCGTGTAATAATTTTCTACCAGTTTTTTAGCGTCGTCCAGTCGCCGCCTGTCTACATCGGAAACGGCAACGATCCGTACGTTGTCATATTTCCATACGCCCGGCATGTCATGTGTGCGGGAGATGCGACCGCAGCCGATCGCCCCTATGTTGATCCGGTTGGAGGGAGCGTTTTTTCCAAAGACACTCGAGGGTACAATGGTGGGGGCGGTGATTATCCCGAGTCCCATCAGGGCACTTCGTTTGAGAAATTCTCTTCGTTTCATTTTATGGTGGTTTTAGGGAAATACAGTGATAAAAATAGGAAAATATTGTGGAATGCCGTTCGAGTTATGATAAAAGGGGACTTTGGGCCCCCTTTTTTGTTTCCGGAAATGGGGCAGCTATTCGGTAAGCGATATCTTTTTTACGCAGCGGACTTTTCTTGCGGTACTGTACTTTGCCCCTCCGTCAATGGCATACTTGCCCATACGTACCCAGAAAACGTTGACTCCCGTCGCTTCCGTACTGGTCCAGTAACTGTCTCCTGCTGCAGTTTGGTCGGCTTCGTTCATGGCCCGGCCACCTTCTATGGCCATCAGTTTCGCATCGAATGCGGCCCGGGCATCTTTTTCTTCTTGCGAAATGTCGATGGGATTGGCTATGGTAGCTTCGCTGACCGATGTCCCGTTATAAGCTTCGAATATCTGTATCATCTCCTGTTTCGAGGGAAGATACCAGCCCTCTCCCATTTCCTTGCAGTAATTGAATGCCGTATAGAGTGTCTGATAGTCGGGGATTGCCTCCGCGGCTGCCTGGTTGACCGCTCCGTCCGTTTCGTGGGTGGTGCCGATAGGCGCTGTATGGTCCCGATCGGCCCACATGATTCCTTTGTCGCTGCATGTGCCCGATACGATTTTTATCTCGGTTGGATTGGCCTCGTCGTCCTGCCAGAAGACGACTCCTTGATCTGTTCCGCCACCACCTTCACCAGCTTCCTGGACGATTTCGATCGTTTGTGTCTGTGTGTTGTTGCGAAGTCCGGCAGTTACCATGATGGATGCCGTCCGGGTGGAGGAGGATAGGTTTTTACCTCCTGCCGTAATCACGATGTTGTTCTGCTGTATGGAAACGAGGCACCAACTCTGGCTTTTTTCGTCTACCGTGATATCCAGTGTCGGCTGGTTGGTCGTGACGGGAATGATGATCTGACTGTCCTTTTCGTTGCCGAGGACAGGAATCGTGGCAGGCAGTTCCAGCGAAGCAGGAATGTTGAACGCTTCATAAGCGGGAGTCGGATTGTCGTCCGAACATCCGGAGCCCGTGAAAACCATCGTGAGAATCCAGGGAAAAACAAGGAACTTTTTCATAAAGGCTGTGGTTTTAAGTTGTTTATTGTTTCTGTTTAAGGTCTGCTTCCGTGGTTGCAATTCCTTCGGTGCAGCCGTTCTCGTTGTAAGCGTCTACCCGATAATAATAGCCTACTCCCCGGGTCAGAACATGTAATTGCAGGGAGTCTGTCTGATTGCCTTTCACTTGGACGGTGAGATTCAGAAAGTCGGGGGCATATCCGAATCGGACCATATATCCGTCCGCATGTTCCACCCGATTCCATTTGACTCCGGCAAAACGTTCGTCCTCACGGTCGCGTACCACCGACGGTTTGCCGACTTGTTGAGGTGCAGTGCCGTTTCCTTTGCCGAATACTCTTAGATCGCGGATTGCGAACTTGCCGGACATGGGAGTATGAATGTTTTCGATACGGATATGGGATGCCTCTACGGGTTCGTCCAGCACGATGTATTCATGGGGATTTGTACGGCGATTTTTGCTTTTGTCAACGAGTGTTTTCCACTGTTTCCCGTCGTCCGACACGGAGATCAGATAGGACGAATAATCATCGGAAAAGTCCGTGGTGTCGATTTCGTGTTCCGCAAAGTTGAGTTGAAGGGCATGTATTTGCTTTTTCCCGTTCAAATCCATGCAGAGCCACTCTCCTTTTCCTCCGCTGGCGGCTGCCCACCAGGTCCTGATGTTCTCGTCCGAGGCATTTTCCACCGGATAACCTTCCGATGAAGAAGATGCCGTGCATCGTTTTCCGAAAGAGAGGTTCCACCATCCGGCCATATACCCCTCTTTGTCGGGATCGAATTTGCGTTGGGGAAGATGCATCGGGTAGTCTCCGAACAAAGTGTGCACCCGCATTCGTCCCTTTTTGTCGAATGTGACGGGGAAAAGGCCTAATCTTCGTTCGAAGGGGTCGCGGTTTCCTACCCACATGGTCGTAATCTCCCACCAGTTGCCATATTTGTCCTTGAAGACGCAGCTATGGCCTGCACTACCGATAAAACCTCCGGCTTTCATGGAGACGGGATTATAAGGCATCACTTTGAAATTTCCGTCGGGACGGTCACTCTCCATGACTGCATCGCAATACCAGATCGAAATCGTACCGGGGGTGGCGAACTGCAGGTAGTAACGGTTGCCGTTGCGGACGATCCAGGAACCTTCAGGACATGGCAGCCATTTGAAGCGGCCCTTCCAGTCTCCGGCATCGATTTCATCGTAAATTTCCCTGCGGCCGAAGTGATAGCCTCCGTCACACTGGTTGATGTCCGTAATATAATCCAGTAACAGCCGTTCCGAACCCGGGATCATGGTCATTGTCGAGGGATCGAGTTCGAAACATTTGATGGACTGGCTTGTCCCGAGCCCGTGAAAAACGAAATAACGGCCCCGGTCGATGAACAAACTGGGGTCGGAGACGCGTGGAATCTCTCCGCATACTTCCCAAATGCCGGTTTCCGGATTGGCCGACCGGAGGATTTTAGTGGTTTTTTGTTTCCTGTCCCGATTCAGTTTGATGAAATAGAGGTATTTTTCGTCTGCGGCTACGGCAGGAGCTACGTAACTGCCGTAGTTGAGGGCTTCGGAGTGAACTTCTTCGTTGAAGTATACGTTTTCCCACCGGGTCAAATCGTCGGATACCCTGTATCCGCCTATGTCATGTGTGGCGAACAGATAATATTTGTTTTTGAAGAGTACGATTACGGGATCGGCCGATGTTCGGGAAATCGTTTGCTTGAATTTACCCCATCCGTAATCCAGGTCGAGCGGATTGCAGTATGTGGTCGCCCGCTCTTCTTTTTGCTGGTTGTTTCGGCATCCCCAAAATAAGGCGAGGCCGGCGATGGCTACGGTGAATAATGATTTTGTCATATTTTTCTTTTTTCAGTTCGATGATCGGTTGTTTCAGGGAGTAGCGGTTTTGTTACCAGAGTTCGAGGAGAGGGGGTGTGTCGGTATCTCGCGGTGAAATCGTTGCGATCCGTCCTTTGTCATAGTCGTCTCCCGGTTCCCGTACTTCACGGATGAGCATGAATGTGGCACCTTTATCTGCATGTTTTTTTATTACATCCGTCACATCAAGATAGTGATAGGACGGATAGGAAGTCATGGTCATCTCCCCGGCGACGAATAACTTCGATCCAACTTCTGTCGCTCGCGCCTGATGTGGATCGAGTCCGGGGGCATTTGCCCAGGACAAACTTTTTTCTTCCCATTGTCCGTCCTGCATGCAGTATATATGGAACCGGAACGGCGTTGTCCCTTGCGGGCAGTATCCGTGCAGGCCAAGGACGATTCGGTTGGCTGTTTTCAACTTTTCGGTGCATGGGAAATTCAGATAGGTTACCCGGCTATTCTCTTCCGATCGGGAATCGAGCGATATGCCCAGTGAATCCGACCTTTGCGGGATTGTCGCCAGTTTTCCCCCGCGGACTGAAATACACTTGTCTGCGAACAAGGTCGTTGGGGACGTAGCTTTCATCGGAAGTGTAAGTAATCCTACGCTTTGGGCCGGAAGTGTCAGCGTGAGTAATCCTCCTTCCGTTGTTTTCAGTATTTCGGCTTCTCCGTAACGGTCGGCGCTGACCTGCTCGTAAACGACTGGTGTCCCGGCACCGATTCCGAGATCTTTCAGGTTCAGAACGAGATTGTAATTGACTGGATTCCTCTGTACGAGCCATATATAGATGTTGCCCGAGAGGGAGTCTGCCGAGGAGCAAATATCCAGATCAGGGTCCTGGACGGAGATGTCACAATGCAACAGCGGACGTTGGTTTTTGAATCCCTTGGCGAAAAGTCTCACTACTTGGGCTGTTCGCTGAACTCCGCTGATATCGTAACTTTCCGGTGCATCGGATAGGGTGTGTGGAGGAAAAAGTTTGATCTCCCGAATGACGGATTTCCCTTTGTCACGGATAATGATCCTGATTCTGGAGCCGGCCGTACCTTCCGGAAAAGTATAGTAAAGCTGGGCATAGCGGCATGCCGTTTCTTCCGTACCGGGAATGTCTTTCCAGCCGTTTCTGTCGGAAATCTGTATTTTCAGGCTTCGGATACGGTCCGGAGCGGTGAACACTCCTCCTGCCGAACCCGTATAGATGGCTATTCCCCCCAATGGAGTTAAGCGGCCGAGGTCGATTTCCACCCATTTCTCCTCTTCCGAGGAGGATGCCCACGCAGAATCGTCCGCTTTGCTTCCGTCGGTTAACCGTGTCGTACTGTATCCTGTGTCGGTTCCGCTGGCTCGTGCCGGCTTGCCGAGAGCCAGGTTTTCGTAGGAATCTTCGGCGAAACGCTTGCCTTTCCAAATATAGTGGTGGCCCGATTTGATCCCTCGGGGATAGGTTGAACTGGCCGTATTGGCGAACTTAAAAGCCCACATGCCGTAGCCACCGCCCTGCATGTTGCGGGTATAGATACCCGCCCATTCGGTGAACAGAGATGGCGAGTCCATCGTTTCCTCCTTATCAATCAAATAGGCGTTCATCCAGCGACCGATTTCGGTAAATACGATTGGTTTGGTATCGTGCAGGGGGTGGTTATCCCGTAGAATTTTGTCGATACTCTGCACTTTGCCTTCATATCCGGCAGCCGGAAGGTTGTATGAGTGGGTCGAAAAGATGTCGATCAGATCGTAATCACATTTGTTCCCCCGGTAATCGATCCGTTCCGAAGCAGCGATTTTCGCCCACCAATTGGTATTGGTTCCGGCCGTGACCGGACCGACAAACCGGGGGGTGAGGTGCTTTTCATAAATACGGTTTACATCGGCAATGGCACAGCGAATAGCGTCGGAGGCGATTCGCATCATGTCGATCCAGATATCCAGAGGGACCGGACCCGCATGACGGTGATTCGGTTCGTTCTGCATGGCGAACATGTGAACGTTGCCTTCTCTGGCCAGATAGAAGGCAAGGGCATAATAGCGTTGCCATTGCAGCCATTTTTCGCTCCAATCCGCAGCTTTGACCCGGTAGCCGGATTGCAGGACAATGTCTATTCCCTGCTTGTTGAGTTCCTGTAAAGCATATTTCAGAACCATGGTATTGGTAGAGGGAATCAGACGGGATGCGGTGGCGTCGATTGAATCCCAGCGAACGAGATTTCCGTTAAGGGGATTGTCGCGGAAAATTCTTTTAAGACGGTCGAATTCATCGGGATCTTTCACTATGCTTTTGTTGTCCACCCATTCCGGATGCACATAAGTTCGTAAATCGGCCCAAAGTCTGACTGCATTCACTCCGGAATATTCCAGCCAGGCTGCGACGTTACTTCCCGGTACGAAGTATCCTTGGTTGTATCCAACATATTTCATCGTACGGCCAGTCGTTTCTTTTCCGATTCGGACCATGATGTTGGACGGCCGATGGTCAAATGCGGAGGAGGTGCACTCTTGTTGAGTCTTTGTCGGGGCGGGGAGCGACCGGTTGATCCTTCCGTATCCTTCCAATTCTACGATTCGGATAGCTTCGCCGTCCGTGGAACGGAGCCGGAACCGAAATGATGTGATCGGGGTCGAAAATCGGAATGATATTCTTTCCTGTCGGTTTTCGGTGGTGAGAGTTTCGGAAATGTCAGTCCAGTTAGCATCGTCCCAGTATTGAAGTATGAAATTTTTTACACTCCAGAAACCGGGGGACTGAATCCGTTCGTTGTCGTTTTTCTCTTTGTCGGGAATACCCGTGTAGATGACGACTGAGTCGATGTCGTAATAACGGGACAGAATTACATCTAAAGTATGAGGAGGCCTCGAGCCTCGCTCGGACATCCAGGTCGAACGCCGGGAAATCTCTCCGTCCACAGCGTTTTGAGGAGAGTATTTGGGGTGACCGGATGAGGCTTTTACCTCGGCTTTGAGAAAAACATTGGTCTGTGCCGTCACCGAAACGGATAACAAGATCGAAATGACGAGGGGTGGGAGTAGTTTCATATTCCGGTCTATTTGAATTGAGTTCTGAGTAATACGGTACGACGGTCCCCTCGCAATGTCACTTTCAGTTTGCGTTCCGGGAATGAGAGCGGTCTTTCCACCGTTTGTACGCTGTGTGGGGGTAGCGTATATTCCGTTTCGGGGTGTTCGTTGATACCCAGGAATATTTTTATTGGTCCGTCCGTGGGATTTTCCAATGTCGTAAGCATGCGTGAACAGGACGAGGGGATTTCGACCGCGAAGTATCCCCTGCCTTCGGCTCGGTCCGAATTTTCGACCTTGTCGCTGCCTCCCGGGGTGTAGTCGAACGGTGCGAACGGCCGGCGTCCGTGCGGTATGTATTGTACGCCCGGTTTCGTATTCCAACGTCCGTAAGAACCGGCATATTGGAATCCCAGATCGTCTACTACGATTTTCAGCCGTTCCTGCTGGTCAATAGGGATGATTGGCAATGGGTTGATTGTTAATCCATTGTTTGCTCCTGTGACGATGCCTCGTTCCGAGGAGAAGTCTCCCCAGACGATTTCGTGGTTTACGAATCGATAGGGTTCTGGTTTTTGTTCTCCCGTTGCATAACCGATCAGGTTGGACAGTAGCTTTTCGGCAACGGGATCTATGCCCCGGCGTGAGGTCAGGTCGAATCCGCATAAGATGACGGACCCTTTGCCTGTTTCGATTTCACAGAGTGCCGTTCCGGCCAAATTTCTTCCGTAATTGGCTATCACTTCTACCTGGGTGAGATCCGCTTCTTTGAGCAGGAATCCATGCGTGACGGGGTAAACCGCCGGAAACCCGGGTTTGCTCTCGTCGAAATCTGTGTAGTCCGACCATAACATCAGTCTCTGGCGGGGGATTCCTTTGAAGATGGGATGGTCCGTCCGTTCCGGATTGATGTTCATGCCGTCCCGATAGGTGTACACCGGAGGGGGATAGGAGGAGTCGTTGGCACTGAGTACGGTAGGAATCACCTTCACGGGAAGCCATGCAAGGTCGGTTTTTCCGTAAGATTGGCGCAGACAGACGACTCTTCCGCCTCTTTCGGCGAACCGAAGAAGCTTTGTTGTGCCTTCTGGAGGGAGTTTGCTCCAACACATTTCGGAAAGTACCATCACGTCGCGTTTGCTGAGTTGATCGAAGGAGGTGGTTTCACTGAACGGGATATCGTTTTCCTGCAGGAAGGTCCTAAAGTCGCCTTGCGGGTCGAAAATTTTTAAGGGACGTGTCGGCTGTACGGGTTCGCTCCAGGTTTCGCCCGCGATGAAAATATCACAAGTGTTTACCGAAACGATCTTTCCTGATTGCAGGATGGTCCCCTTGAGCGTATACTCTCCTGTGGGAGTGTCGGTCGGAACGGCAATGCGGAGCGGAGTGCTCCATGTGTCGTAATACGGTATCTTCGGTAATGGAACGGTGTCGGAGACGATCGGTATCCGGTTGATGTCTTCCAGGGCCCAGACGATTCGTGCATCCGTCAGGTCCCGTCCTTGATCATCGTCGTTTACTACATGCAGGACGGAAGAAAAGACATTTCCGGCCCGAACATTCATTTGCCATGATTCCCAACTCAGCAACACCGGTTGATAACTGATTCCGTATTGATAGGCGGCTGGTTTGGGGCGCATCTGGGCGAAATTCCGGATGCCGTCCCAGTTGTGGAACAGAATCGTGAACGGCATGATCCCGGCCAGACGCGGATTGTGCGTACGAAAACGACGGAACATCTCGGTGGCGTTTTTCAGCATGAATGCCTGGTATTCCAGTGCCGCTTCCCCTTGCCGTTCATTCGGCAAATGTCCGGTCCAACATTTCTGGGACCCGGGTTGTTTGGTGCGGGAACAGAGATTGTAGCGTCCGTCTATTCCGGTGTAATTGCCGACGCATTCGGTGAAGGTGATCGCCTGGACTTTCCCTTCATTCTGCCATGCGTTCATGTCCCGCAAATTGAGGTATGTAAGGAACGTGTTGTAATACCATCCCCAATACCGGTGTACGTCGTATATGTCTGCAGAACGGCCCAAGCCATATCCGGCATTGCCGATATAAGGACGGGTGTCATCCCATTTGATGAGTTCTTTGTGGGCTGCGGACAGAAACTGTTGCCATGCTTTTCCCCGCTCGTTGGAGAACGGCATTTCATTGGCCAGTACGTAAATGACGGTTGACGGATGGGGCGTGAAGGGACCGAGTTCCTTTTTTTTGTACAGTTCGACAGCCTGCATCAGATCTTGAGGCGGTTGGTTCGAAGTTGCATTTCTGGGGCGTCCGTATCGACCGGCAAAAACCATCATTCCCTCTTCGTCGCAGACGTCCATCCAGTTTTGATTGTCGGGTATCCGGATAATGTTGACATTCATTCCGCGCAGGAAACGAATGTAATCCCGGGCGAATTCCCTGCTTGTTTCCAATGCGGGCGGGATTCCTCGTCGGGGGGGATTGATCGCGTTGCCGCGTAGAAAGATCGGCTTCCCGTTGAGGTAGAAACGTCCGTCCTTCATTTCAAATTTTCGGAATCCGATACGGGTGTGTAACGTATCTCCTCCGCAACTCAATTCCAGATCGTATAAATGGGGCGAGGCGGGACTCCACAATTGGGCCCGTATGTTTCGGATCGTTTTTGTTATTTCGGTCTGGCCTCGGGAGATTCTTTCATTTACGACCTCGCCCTGCCATGCGATCGAATGGTCTTCACAGGAAGCGATTTTTCCGTGTATGCTGGCTGTCTCGTCTTTTCCTGAGATCAGAGTGATTTCGAGTTTCAGCTGATCGTCCGAAGTGATGGGCAGGACACCTGCGATTTTGACCTGTCCGCAGCACGGATTTTTTCCCAGAATGGCTGCGCCGGAGATGCAAAGGACGAGTAGCAGTTTTTTCATGGCTTGTATTTAAAATCAGGGGATACAGAAGAGACGGATCTTTTCCGTATCCCCCGGATTATCGAATATAACAATAATCTTGAAATTTATGCGGTCTTTTCGGCTTCCCGTCAGAACCATCCGTCATTTTGACCGTAACCGGGCATCAGGCTGAGTTCGTCCTGGGGAATCGGCCACCGGGTGTCGCGTTCGGGTCTGAAATTGGTGCGGGCCTGGGCGTAGTCTTTGTCCAATTTGGGATCGTCGGCCCGAGTGTCACCGGCATGGGCCTTGACTTGGTCGTAAAGGATTCCCCATCGTTTGAGCAGGGGCCAGCGTACGCCTTCGAAATGGAGTTCGCGTGCATATTCGTCCAGAAGGTCCTGTTCGGTCAGCGGGCCGTTGAAATAATCGTTGCCGGTGTTCCCGTTGCGATAGTATGTCTTGTTGTAATATTCGATCGCTTTGCTGCTGTTTCCGCCCTCTTTTCTGAAATAGGCTTCGGAACACATCAGATAGGTTTCGGCCAGCCGATACAGGATCAGGTCTTTCAGACTGGACATCCGGTCGGGATTCTCGGTATTGGTCCATTTGTCGAAAAATTTCAGCGACGAGGGATGAAGGGATTCGAGATAGGGCGTATATTTGTTCGGGACTTCCACTTCGTCTCCCAGTTCTTTGCCGGCAGGTACGAGATCGGGGATGTTGTAGTAATATTTATGGCGGAAAAGTTCCGTGTAGCGTTTATCTTTGATTTCTCCGCTCGTTTTGTCTTTGTACAGGCTGAAGAGATAGGTGTTCGGATAGACCCGTCCCCAACCGTATCCCCCGTATTCGAGGCAGTTTTGCAGACCGGATATTTTCTTGTAGTTCGGTGTGGTGATCAAGGATACTTTGTGGCCGTTTACAACCCCGCTGCTGGTAGTGTTGCCTCCGCCGAGATTTCCCGACATCTGATAGGCATACAGTACCTCTTTGCAGCGCAGATCC
>CDZF01048920.1_pt1 | contig 31979 bp, 32 predicted proteins | sample 557591 | NCBI WGS metagenome assembly CDZF01 (sample SAMEA3182093, study PRJEB8094) | gut metagenome | biome: human; feature: gut; material: Stool; isolation source: human stools | place: Canada | collected 2012-02-04
TCCATGATGGTGTCGCCCTTTTTCACCTGGGCGCCCTCCGGGACCGTCCAGGAGCTGATGGTCCCCTCCACCATGGTCAGCCCCGCCCGGGGCATTACCAATTCAACGCTCATAAATCAAATCCGCCCTTTCGATATTCCATACCGGAGCGGTTCCTCCTTTCCTGTGCAGATGACCGCTCTCAAATGTCCCGTGCCAGCTGTGCCCGGACAGCCTCCGCGATACGGGCGGCATCGGGGATTACGTACTTCTCCAGGGCGATGTTGTAGGGGATGGGCACATCCAGCGCCGCCACACGGCCCACGGGGCCGTCCAGCTCGTCGTACATCTCCTCCTGGATCATGGCGGCCAGCTCCGCGCCGATGCCGGCGGTCTTGTTGCTCTCCTCCACGATGACGGCGTGGTGGGTCTTGCGCAGGGAGTTGAACACCGTCTCCTTGTCGAAGGGCACCAGCGTCCGGGGATCGATGACCTCCACGCTGATCCCCTCTTTCTCCAGCTGCTGGGCAGCTTCCAGAGCCCGGCGCACCATGAGGCCCACGGCAATGACGGTCACGTCCTTGCCGGGCTTCTTCACATCGGCCACGCCGATGGGGATGGTATAATCGCCCTCGGGCACCTCGCCCTTGGTCTGGTAGAGCTGCTTGTGCTCACAGAAGAGGATGGGGTTGTCGGAGCGGATGGCGCTCTTGAGGAGGCCCTTGGCGTCATAGGGCGTGGTAGGAGAGATGATGGTCAGGCCGGGAGAGTGCATGAACAGGCTCTCCACACAGTTGGAGTGCTCCGCGCCGGCGCCGAAGGAGGAGCCCATGGCGCAGCGGATCACCAGGGGGACCTTGTAGGCCGCGCCGTGCATGAACCGCCACTTGGCCACGCAGTGGAAGATCTCACTGAAGGCCACCATGGTGAAATCGGCATACATCAACTCCGCCACGGGACGCAGGCCCGTTACGGCGGCGCCCAGGGCCGTTCCGATGATGGCGGTCTCGGAAATGGGGGTATTGCGGATACGCTGGGGGCCGAACTCCTCCAGCATGCCCCGGGTCACGCCGAAGATATTGCCGAACTGGGCGATATCCTCGCCGAACATTACAATTTTATCATCTCGCCGCATCTCTTCCTGCAGCGCGGCACCAACGGCCTGGAGATATGTCATTTGCATCGTAATTCCTCCTTCACCGCTTACTCAGCATACAGATTCCGGAACAGGTCTTCGGGGGTGGGCTCGGGGCTGGACTCGGCATAGGCCACTGCGTCCTCGATCTTGGCGTTGATCTCATCGCGCATCTGCTGGATCTCCTCCGCCGTCATAACGCCCTGATCCTGCAGGCGCTGTTCCATCTGCGCCACGCAGTCCTTATTCTTCTTCCACTCCTCGGTGGCGGCCGGATCCCGGTACTTGGTCTGGTCCCCTTCGAAGTGGCCCCGCCAGCGATAGGTGGTGCAGTCCAGCACCGCCGGGCCGCCGCCGGCGCGGATGCCGTCCACCAGCTCCTTGGCAGCCTCATACACCGCCAGGACATCGGTGCCGTCCACCGCCCGGGTGGGCATGCCGTAGGCCGCGGCGCGGTCTGCACCGGGATGGGGCACAGAGACGCCGTCCTTGGCGAAGGTGGAGATGGCGAACTGGTTGTTGTTGCACACAAACAGCACCGGCAGCTTCCACACCGCCGCCAGGTTCATGGCCTCATGGACAGGGCCGCGGTTGGAGGTGCCGTCACCGTAAAAGACATAGGAGACATTGTCGGTGCCGGCCATCTGGATGCTCAGGGCGGCGCCGTCCGACACCGCGATGTCACAGCCCAGGGTGCCGGAGAAGCCAACCATGCCGTACTCCCGGGAAACCATGTGCAGCACGCCGCCCAGGCCCAGGGCATTGCCGGTGACCTTGCCCATCAGCTCGGCAAACATGGTGTTCAGGGGAATCCCCAGGGCCACGGAGGCCCCTACAGGCCGGTGGGTAAACTTGAAATAGTCCCCCTGCTTCCGGGTAGCCACCACGCCGGCGGCTACCGCCTCTTCACCAATGCCGCTGTGAATATGTCCGGGCACCTTACCCAGGGCATAGACCTCCACCTGCTTTTCTTCGAAAAGCCGGATGGACAGCAAATCACGGTACACGTTCTTGAGAAAATCAGCCGTATGTTCCATTGCTCTGTCCTCCTTGTCGTTCCTTTTGGACCGCTGGGTCCCCTATCCGCCATACTGTATATTTTTTCTTGATATACGGTATAAGTGAATATTGAATCTGATTTTGTATCAGCTTGCTTCTATTATGCGTACTTTCCTCCCTGGTTGCAATACACAATTTCTCCGAAAAGTTTCCTAAGTTTTTGGCGGTCTGCACACATTCTTATGTCGCAGCCTTAAAATATCCCGTCTTTATGGGAATGCGATTGCTTTTTCCCAAATTCCTGCTATAATAACAAAATCAGATCCAATATCCAGAAAGGCGGTGTACGGCGGTGTCCCTTCCTCCTGAATCTCTCCTGGAATATGCTTACCAGGCCCTCAAGGACCGGATCCTCCAGGGCACCTATCCGGCGGGGAGCCGTTTGCCGGTGGACCGGCTGTCCAGGGAGCTGTCCATCAGTCCTACTCCCATTAAGGGCGCTCTCAACCGCCTGGTGGCGGAGCATCTGGTGGAACAGACCCCCCGCTGCGGCTACGCGGTGGTGAAGCTCTCCCTGAAAGACCTCTCGGAGGTATTGGAGATCCGCAAGATGTTTGAGATCTTCGCCATCCGTCCCGCCATCAAGAACCGGGAACGCTTTCCGGAGATCATCCATCATATAGAGGACCTGTTGGATCGCTTTGACCATGCCACGGACGGCATCTCCTTCAACGAGGCCCTGGAGCTGGAACGGGACTTCCACCTGTGCTTTATCCGCCTGTGCGATAACGAGCGGTTTCTGCGGCTCTACTCCTCCAGCTGGTGCATGGATTACCTCTTTATGGTCTTTGCCAATGTGGATCTGTCCTTCTACGACTTCGGCCCGGAGTTCTCCTACCACCGCAAATGGTACAACGCTCTCATGGACGGGGATGCCCAGCGATATGAGGCGCTGTGGGACTCCGGTATCGAGACGCTCAAAGGCCGCCTGACCCAGCTTCTGGCGGAGAAGGAAGCCGCCCAGCATGCCGCCAAAAAGCGTCCCAGGAAAAAGGATACCGCCCTATCATAAAAAAACCGCTCCAGACATGTCTATGGCCTGTCTGGAGCGGCTTTGCATAATAGAAGACAAAAAAGGACACGGCTGCTTGGCAGCCGTGTCCTCTTTCATGCCAGATCGATTCTCTGCTTATTCAGCAGTGAAAGCCTCGATCAGCTCGGGAGTCATCATCTCCACGAAGGTGGGATCCTCATAGATGTAAGCAGAAGCCTCCTTGAAGCCCTCAGCAGCCTCGGGAGTCAGCTCGGTAACGGTCACGCCGGCCTCTTCCCACTTGGCCAGGATCTCCTGATCCTCGGCACGCTCCTTCTCACGCTGATTCTGGGCAGCCTTCTGGCCGCACTCGTCAACGATGGCCTGGAGCTCGGGAGACAGGGAGTCATACAGCTCGCCGTTCATGGTGAAGAAGATGCAGTCATACACGCCGGTCCAGTAGGTGACATACTTCTGAACCTCAGCGATGGAAGCGCCGTCAGCGGTGGGCAGGGGGTTCTCCTGGCCGTCGTAGGTGCCGGTCTGCAGGCCGGTGTAAACCTCAGACCAGTTGGCGTTGGTCCAGTTGGCGCCCCAAGCGGTGTACTCTTCGTTGAGCAGCTCGGAACCGGCAACACGCAGCTTCAGGCCCTTCATGTCGTCCACGGTCTCGATGGGACGGACGCTGTTGGTGACATGACGGAAGCCGTTCTCAGCAATGCCCAGCAGGTGCAGGCCCAGGTCCTCAACGACCTCGCCCACGGCCTCGCCGGCAGCGCCGTCCAGCTTGGCGTCGACATCGTCATAGGAGTCGAACAGGAAGGGCATGGAAACGACGTTCAGGCGCTGATCGAAGTTGGAGTAGATGATGTTGGAGTGGGCAGACAGCTCGATGGTGCCGTCCATAACGCCCTGGATGCCCTCGGTCTGGTTGCCGGCAGTCAGCTGGTCGGCAGCATAGACCTCAACGGTGACAGCACCGCCGGTAGCCTCGCTGACCATGTCGCCGAAGTCACGGCCCATGTCAGCCCAGGGAGTGTTCTCGGTAGCAGAGCAGGTGAACTTCCAGGTCTGCTCCTCGAAACCGCTCTCTTCGCCGTCGCCGCTGGTCTCAGAACCAGTGTCAGAGCCACCGCAAGCAGCCAGAGAAAGGCTCATGCCCAGTGCGAGGAGCAATGCAAGAAACTTTTTCATTGTTTTTCCTCCTTAAAATATGATAGGTGCGATTTATCTGATATCACTTGCGTGATTGCAGATCAAAAACTGTACATTCGCTTAGCCCTTGAACAGCAGAATAGTGGACAGGGGCTCGATGTAGGTGACCAGCAGCAGAGCCACAACGCAGGCCACGATCTGGGGCCACACGGCCTTGGAAATGGTCTCGATGGTAACCTTGGTCTTGTCCTTGATGTTCTCCAGCTTGCTGCTGACGCCGATGGCCACGAACAGGTTGACGCCCACGGGAGGAGTGACCTGGCCGATAGCGAGGTTCACGGTAGACAGCACGCCGAAGTGGATGGGATCAATACCCAGCTGGGTCGCCACAGGGTACATGATGGGGATGAAGATGTACATGGCGGAGTTGGCGTCCACGAAGCAGCCGGCGATCAGGAAGATCACGTTGACGATCAGCAGGAAGATGTACTTGTTGCTGGAAATGCTCAACAGCAGATCCTGGGCAGCGCCGGAGATGCCGTGCACGGTGCAGACATAGGAGAACAGGGTGGCAGCGCCGATGATGAGCATGATGCCGCCGGTGGTCTTGGTGGAATCCACCAGCAGATCATACAGGTCACGGAGCTTGACCTCGCGATAGATGAACAGACCGACGATCAGGCCGTACACCACGGAGACAGCAGCAGCCTCAGTGGGAGTGAAGAAGCCGCCGTAGATGCCGCCCAGGATGATGACGGGCATCAGGAAGCCCCAGAAGGCAGTGCGGAAGGACTTCCAGCGGGCACCCCAGCTGGCCTTCTCACGGGAAGCGGTCAGGCCCTTCTTACGAACCTCGATCATGATGACCACCACCAGGGCCAGGCCCATCATGATGCCGGGGATGATGCCGCCCATGAACATATCGCCCACGGAGACGCCGGTGATGGAGGCGTACACCACGAATGCGATAGAGGGCGGGATGACGATGGCGATGGAAGAAGCGCTGGCCATCATGGCAGAGGAGAACGGAGCGGAGAAGCCGCCGCGGTTGATCATGGCGGGGATCAGGATAATGCCCAGAGCAGCCACAGTGGCCGGGCCGGAACCGGAGATGGCGCCGAAGAAGCAGGCAACCACCACGCACACGATGGCGATGCCGCCGCGGCGGTGTCCGATGCAGTCATCAATGAACTGAACCAGACGGGTGGAAATACCGGCCTTGGCCATGATGTTGCCGGAGAGGACGAAGAACGGGATGGCCAGAAGCAGGAACTTTGCCATGCCGTTATAGACGTTGGTAGGAACAATGGAGAGCTTATCGCCGGAATACAGCATGGCGAAAATGGAGGACATACCCAGGCTGACGCAGATGGGGATGTTCAAAAACAGCATCACAAAGAAGGAGCCAAACAGAATAAAGTTAATCATCAGTCGTTTCCTCCCTCTTCCTTCACACAATCAGCGTCCCCATGCAGGACGTCCACCAGATACTCAATGGTATGCAGAATCAAGAAAATGCAGCCGATGGGCAGGAAGATGGTAAACACCCACTCGGGCCAGCCCAGAGAGGAGGTGTGCTTGCCGGACTCCATCTGAGAGAGGACCTTCTCCCAGCCGGTCCACAGCAGCAGAGCCCAGAACACGGTGTTGACCACTGTGGCAATCACCACCAGGACCTTCTTACCGCCGATCTTCAGACGATCGAAGACCAGGGACAGGCTGATCAGGCTTCCCTCACGGGCACCCAGCGCGCAGCCCATCATAATCAGCAATACGAACAGGTTGATAACCAGCTCCTCCGTCCAGGCGAACTGGCTGTCGCTGACTTTACGAACGACTACGTTCGCAAAGGTGATCGCGGTGACAAAGACCAAAACGAGACTCGTAACGATATTCTCGAATTCGGCAATGCCTCCCATGATCTTTTTGTAGGCTTTCATGAAATCATTCCCTTCCTTGTTTTGCTGCGGCAAGGCGAACCATCTGTTTTGCATCAGGCTCCGTTCTCCCTTCGAGCCCGACGCGGCAAAGACGTTTGCATCCTCACCGCTCCACGGAAAATGAGACATTCCCCGTTAACGTGGACAAGTATAAATTGTACTTCGGACTATTTTCAATCAGGCCAAATTCCCGATGATCCCACCCGAAGCAACACACAGCGCGGTGATGCAGTGCTCTTACGGCTCCAAATCTCCCGCATGAAACAGGGTATCCAAAATCTCCTGGCGGGTAATGCCGCCGAAGAGTTCTCCCAGGGGGAAGCGATCCAGTACGGCGCTCACATCCTCCCGCCGGAAAGGACAGCCCTCCAGCGCCTGGACCAGCGGGTCCAGAGGCGAAACCGCCAGAAAATCCCCGAAGAAACCAATATTTGTGATGACACCCTTTTCCACATGGACACCGGCTTCCAGGCTGCCGCCATCGAAACGGCGCTTGTTCACCAAATCATATTGGGGAGAGCGGCCGAAATTCCACTCCCAGGTGTCATACTTGCTGCACTTGAGTTCCTCCACAGCCCGGAGTTCCTCCTCCGACAGGGCATCCTGCTGGAAGCCGCTTCCGGACAGTGTCTTTTTCAGATACGCCCAAAATGCCGGAAGATCCATATCCTCGGGCAGGCATGGGCGGATATTTCCGATCCGGCTGCGCACGGACTTGGCACTTTTGGACTGGAACTTGGCGGGATCCACATTCAGTGCCCCGGATACCATCTCCGGATTGGAGTCGAACAGCAGCGTACCGTGATGCAGGATCCGGTTCCCGGCAAGCCGCTGAGCCGTGCCGGAGACCTTTTTGCCATCCACCAGGATGTCATTCCTGCCGGAGGCTTCCGCCTGCAGCCCCAGCCCCCGGAGGGCTTCCACCACGGGCCGGGTAAACCGCGCCATGGCCAACTGAGCTGAATCTCCCGCGTCTGTAATAAACGAATAGTTGAGATTTCCAAGGTCGTGGTAAACCGCGCCGCCGCCGGTCATCCGGCGAACCACACGGATCCCATGGGATTCCACAAAGGAACGGTTGATCTCTGCCTCGGCATTCTGGTTTTGCCCAATAACAATGGTGTTGTCATTCTGCCACAGCATCAGATAATCGCCTTCACGGCGGTTACGGAGAACATATTCCTCAAAGGCCAGGTTATAAAATGGATTCTGGGAACCAGTCTCCAGATAATGCGTTGTAATTGTCATCAAATGGTCTCTTTCTCGCTCGGACAAGCGGTGCTTTGCATGTTGGTCCTACCAAGTTTTTCGGCTTTGGAGCAAACCCGAAGGGCAAAAAAAGAAGCGCTCTCCCCTGCAGGCAAACGGCTCATTCCTCTTCCCGCAGCTCCGGATACCGGCCGGAAAACTCCACCACGATATCCAGGTGCAGATTCATCTCCCGCTTGGCCAGCTCCACATCGCCGCTCTTGATTGCTTCAAAGATCGCCCTGTGGGACTCCTGGGAGCGCCGGATGTAATCCGGCTTCTTGAAAAACCGCCTGCGCACATCGGCGATCATGCTGTTGACCAGGTGGATGGTGGCTGCCAGCATCATGTTATGGCTGGCCACTGCCAGTGCATCGTGAAAAAGCACATCCCCTACGGGATCCTCCGGATTGGCCTCCAGCCGCGCCATAGCCGCAGCAATCTCCGCCAGATCCTCTTTGGTGGCCCGCTGACAAGCCATACCGGCAATGGCCACCTCGTTGACCCGGCGGAATTCATTGAAATCCTCCATGGAGTCCAGCTGGTTGGAGATCCGCACAAAAGAAGCCGCCCGGCGGATATAATCCGCATCCCGGGCCACCTTCTTGCGGCTGCCTCTGTTTTCAATGGCACCCAGAAATTCCAGGATTGCCAGGCATTCCCGCAGAGAACCCCGGCCCACGCCTAGGTGCTCCGCCAAATCTCGTTCCGAAGGCAGCTCCTCCCCCACCCGGATCTGACCGCTCTCAATGGCGCTGATCAGTGCCTGCATCACAAGCTCCGGTATCTTAGGAGAAACGTACTGAATTTTCTCCAGCCGCATGGAACTGCCCCCCTCTCCATGTTGGTATTACCATATTACCATCCTGCCGTTTGTGCGTCAACAACGACATGTTCACAAAAATTTTTCAATTTTTTGTGCGTTTTGGGAGAAGGGGGTCAGGTTCTGTTTCTTACTGGTTTAACCGTCTGACAAAGAGGTAACCGTAGGCGGCGGGAGCCATCAAAGCCAGCAAAACCACCACAGCGATGACCGGTGTGGAGGTGGCGGTGATCATGGACTGGGCAATCAGGAGCAGCCCCACAGCCAGCCACAGCCAACCGGCAAAGCGGTGCACAGACCGCCAGGCCGCATCGCTCAGGCAGAAAGAAAACCGCAGGGCCACTCGGGCGTCCTTGGGACAATCCCACATATGGCCTCCCAGGATCAGCAGTGCCAGGCCCAGGATGCAGGGCGTTACAAACGTCAGAGGCAAAACCTTTTCCGCGCCGGAGGCTTCCATAATCATACCGCTGCAAAAGATCACAGAAATGATGGGAAAGCCCCACCGGCCCAGAAGACGCACTTGAGGCGATGGCATGGTCATGCGCTTTTGGTTGATCATCAGCTGCACATGGGTAATGAGATCCAGCAGGCACATCAGGCCCGGCAGGCCAAATACCACCACCCAGCGGGGCAGGGAATCGTCCTCCCCATTGGCGCCGATGAGTCCGCTGGGCACGATCTCCGGGATCTGATCCCACATGCGCACGCCCAGCACCATGGGCAAAGCGCAAGCCACCAGCGTAACCGCCAGCAGCAGATACCCCTTTTCTCTGGAGACGTGCTTGCCAAAGATCCGGGCACTCTCAATTTCCACCTGCCGTTCTTCGGCAGTTTTCTTCTGACGTTTGCTCATTGCGGGACAGAATCCTCCTAGTGAAATATTACAACTGGTTCTGCCGGCGGCAGAACCGCCGCACCGTCAAATGTTCACGATCTTCCAGGCGCACCACACCAAAAGAAGGGCCATCACCAGGTTGATGGGCTTGTTGAAGCGGCTGTAAATGGGGAACAGCAGCGACCCAACGGTCGCCCAGATGAGGTTTCCGGTTCCCGCGCAGGCGGCCATGATGACGGCAAACGCCAGCACGGCGGAAAAGCGGAATCCCCCCGGCAGGATATAGCCGGAATAGGCCGCAATCCCCAGCATCAGGATCTTCACATTCAGGAATTGCAGCAAAAACCCATTGCCGTAGGAAAGGGGCTGATCCTGAGTCTGGGTGTCGGTGACCTTTTTGAACAGCATCTTATAGGCAAGATAGAGGATATACGCCGCACCCACATACTTGGCCACCGGCACGATCTGCGGCACCAGTTCGCCCAGGCCGGCACATCCAAAGCCGCAGATCAGCATAATGCACAGCAGGCCGGACCAAATGCCGAAAATCAGGGGAAAGCACTTTTTCAGTCCGTATTTGCTGGTGCTGCTCAGCAGCAGGATGTTATTGGGGCCGGGGGAAAACGTCGTTGCACAGGCATAGGCTGCCAGTTCCAGATACAGGGTCATCGTATTCGCCTCTCTCTTTTGTGGTATGTGCGCAGGTAGACGCAGCTCCGCTTTGAAAAAAGAGGCCCGAAGAACAACTTCGGGCCTCTTTCACATTGCTGAGGACCGCTCCATGCCGCGCATAGCGCGTAGACAGGAGTTTCTTACTTGTTGGACGTGTGAATGGCGCGCTTCTCAGCCTGCAGGGCCGCCTCACGCATAGTCTCGGTGACCGTGGGGTGAGAATGGATGGTGGCGATGATCTCGTCCAGGGTCATCTCCTCGCCGATGGCCAGAGCGCCCTCCGCGATGAGGTCGGTGGCACGGGGCCCGATGATGTGCATACCCAGGATCTCGCCATACTCCTTGCCGGCGATGATCTTCACGATGCCTTCGCCGCCGTTGAGGATCAGAGCCTTGCCGTTGGCGCTCATGGGGAACTTGCCAACCTTGTACTCCAGACCCTGAGCCTTGCACTGCTCCTCGGTGAGACCCACGGAAGCAGCCTCGGGCTCGATGTACACGCAGGTGGGATTGGTCTTCTCGTCGTACACGGCGGGGATGCCCATGATATTCTCGGCAGCCACTTCGCCCATGGCGGAAGCGGTGTGAGCCAGCTGAGCACGGCCGAAGACGCAGTCGCCGATGGCATACACGCCGGGGACATTGGTCTCCATCTTGTCGTTGACGATGATCCGGCCGCGGTCGTTGTTGAGGCCGGCAGCCTCCAGATTCAGGCTGGCGGTGTTGGCCTTGCGGCCGATGGCAACCAGGACCTTCTCGGCCTCAAAGCTGACGGTCTCGCCGGCCTTGTTCTTGCAGACCACCTTGGCGCCCACAGGGGACTCCTCAACAGACTGCACGGGGCACTCCAGGTTGAACTCCATGCCCATCTTCTTCATGTGGGCAACGCCGATCTTGGTCAGGTCGCCGTCCAGCATGGGCAGCATGTGGTCCAGAGCCTCCACCACGGTGATCTTGGTGCCGAAGGCCGCGTAGGCGCAGGCCAGCTCCAGGCCAATGACGCCGCCGCCGATGACCACCATGGTCTTGGGCAGCTTCTCCAAAGAGAGGGCACCGGTGGAGTCGATGCAGTTGGGGTTCTCCTTCAGGCCGGGGATGGGAGGCTGGGAGTTGACGGAACCGGTGGCCACGATGATGGCATCGGCAGTCATCTCCTCGGTGGTGCCGTCCGCCTTCTTCACAGAGAGCTTCTTGGGTGCCACGAAGGTAGCCTCGCCGTCGATCTTCTTGACCTTGTTCATCTTCAGCAGGCCGGTGACGCCGTTGGTCAGCTGCTTGGAAATGGCGTTCTTATGGGCAATGACCTGGGCGAAGTTGAGCTTCACGCCCTCCACTTCCACGCCGATCTCCTTGCCCTGGTTCTTGATGTCCTCCATCAGCTCAGCGCTGTGGAGCAGGCACTTGGTGGGGATGCAGCCCACGTTCAGGCAGGTGCCGCCCACATACTGCTTCTCAATAAGGGTGACCTTTGCGCCCAGCTGAGCGGCACGGATGGCGGCCACATAGCCGCCGGGGCCGCCGCCGATGACGATGATGCTGGTGTCGCCGGCGGGCTTGGCAGGAGCAGCAGCGGGTGCGGGAGCGGCAGCAGGCGCAGCGGCGGGAGCGGCAGCGCCGGGAATCGCCTCACCGGGCTGGCCGATCCAGGCCAGGGTGCCCTTCACGGGCACATCGTCGCCCTCCTGGGCCACGATCTTCAGCATGGTGCCCTCCACCTCGCTGGTGACCTCGTTGGTCAGCTTGTCGGTGGTGATCTCCAGGACCACGTCGCCAACCTTGACGGCGTCGCCTTCCTTCTTCATCCACTTGGAAACGGTGCCCTCTTCCATGGTCAGGCCAAGCTGGGGCATCTTCAATTCATAAGCCATTGGTATGTTCCTCCCGTTACAGCAAGATGCTCATGGGGTTCTGCAGCAGGTCACGCAGATCCATCTCAAACTTGGCAACCACAGCGCCGTCCAGCGTGCGGTGATCCAGGGTGACGGACAGGCGCATGACCTTCCGGGCCTCCACGCCGCCCTCGGCATTCAGAGCCAGCTCATCCTCAATGGCGCACACGCCGATGATGCAGGAATCCGGCTGGTTGATGATGGGGGTGAAGGTCTCGATGCCGAACATGCCCAGGTTGGACACGGTGATGGTAGAACCCTTGTACTCGTCGGGCAGGAGCTTGTTCTCCTTGGCGCGGGAAGCCAGATCCTTGGCCGTAGCGGAGAGCTGATCCAGGCCCATCTTGTCGGCATCCCGGATCACGGGCGTGATCAGGCCGGCGTCCAGAGCCACGGCCATGCCGATGTTGACATGAGCGCGCTGGATGATCTGCTTGTTGGCCTCGTCGAAGCTCACCAGCATCTCCGGATGGCTGCGCAGGCACTTGGCAGTGGCCTTGAGCACCAGATCGTTGACAGAGTACTTCTTGCCGGTCTCCTCCAGCAGCATCTTGCGGAACTTCATCAGCTCGGTGACGTCCACCTTGATGTTCTGGGTGACGCAGGGGATCTCGGTGTGAGACTGCAGCATCCGCTCGGCAACCACCTTGCGCATACCGGTGAGCTTCACAACCGTGTCGCCCTCCATCAGCTCCACTCCGGCAGAAGGTGCCTTCTTCTCAGCAGGCGCGGCAGCGGGAGCGGCGGCAGGAGCAGCAGCGGGAGCGGCATCCTTGGCAGCCAGGATGTCCTTGAGGACGATCCGGCCGGAGGGACCGCTGCCCACGATGTTGGAATAGTCGATCCCCAGGCTGGCCGCGGTCTTGCGGGCCAGGGGAGAAATGCGGATCCGGGCGCCGTTGGCGGCAGCCACGGGAGCGGGAGCAGCCGCGGCAGGAGCAGCGGCAGCAGGGGCAGCCTCAGCAGCGGGAGCGGCGGGGGCGGCAGCAGGAGCCGCATCGCCCACAGCCTCGCCGGGCTGGCCGATGTAAGCAAGCAGGCCCTTGACGGGGACATCCTCCCCCTCCTGGGCAACGATCTTCAAAAGAACGCCGTCATGCTCGCTGACCACTTCGTTGGTGAGCTTGTCGGTGGTGATCTCCAGGATCACATCACCGGTCTTGACCTCGTCTCCCTCGTGCTTGATCCACTGAGAAACCGTGCCCTCCTCCATGGTCAGGCCCAGCTGAGGCATCAATACTTCATAAGCCATTTATTGTTACCTCCTCACTTGTTCAGAACACGCTTGACGGCCTTGACAATGTCGTCGGGATGGGGGAAGTTCTGATCTTCCAGCACGGGGCTGAAGGGAGAGACGATGTTCAGGCCGCACACGCGCTCCACGGGAGCGTCCAGCTCGTCGAAGAGCTCCTCGGCGATCTGAGCGGAGATCTCGCCGGCATAGCTGCCGCGCTTGACTTCCTCGGACACCACGATGACGTTGTGGGTCTTGGACACAGAGGCCTTGATGGCTTCCCAGTCGATGGGCACCAGGGTGCGCAGATCCAGGACTTCCACATCAATGCCCTCAGCGGCCAGCTTCTCAGCGGCCTCCATGGAGAAGTTCACCTCACGGCTCCAGGTGATGATGGTCAGGTCCTTGCCCTCGCGCTTGACCTTGGCCTTGCCGATGGGGGTGAGATACTCCTCCTCGGGGATCTCCTCCTTCTTGGCGTAGAGCAGCTTGTGCTCCAGCACGATGACGGGGTCGTCGTCCCGAATGGCGGACTTGATGAGGCCCTTGGCATCCTCAGCGGAGCAGGGAGCCACAACCTTCAGGCCGGGGAAGTGGCAGAAGAAGTTCTCCAGGGACTGGGAGTGCTGGCCGGCATTGCGGCGGCCGGAACCCATAGGAGCACGCAGCACCATGGGCACAGAGGCCTGGCCGCCGGTCATGTAGCGCATCTTGGCCGCCTGGTTCAGCAGAGGATCTGCTGCCACGGTGGCGAAGTCGTCATACATCAGCTCCACAACGGGACGCATACCACGCATAGCCGCACCCACGGCCATGCCACAGAAGCCCTCTTCGGAGATCGGGGTATCGATCACGCGGTTGGGGCCGAACTCATCCAGAAAACCGGTGGTGATGGCAAACACGTTGCCCATCACAGCCATATCCTCGCCCATGATGAAGACCTTGTCATCCCGGACCATTTCCTCGTGCAGGCCTTCACGGATGGCTTTGCTGACCGTAATTTTCTTGCTCATCTTGCCACACACCTTTCGTTGTCAGTCGCGTACATATCGTCAGTTACTTCAGAGGGATCGGGATAGGGAGACTCGTCAGCGAACTTCACAGCCTCGTCCATCTCTTCCTTGGCGTCCGCCTTCATCTTCTCCAGCTCTTCGGCGGTAACGCCCATGTCCATGAGCTTCTTGCCCAGCTTCTCGATGCCGTCGTTGGCCAGAGCGTGCTCCATGTACTCAGCGGGGCGGTACACAGCGGGATCGCCGCAGTAGTGGCCCTGATAACGGTACACCTTGGCCTCCACAACATAGGGGCCCTCACCGCTGCGGGCGTGCTCCATGGCCTTGGTCATGGCAGCATACACAGCCTCGGGATCGGTACCGTCCACCACCGCGTAGGGAACGCCGTAAGCGGCAGCACGGGGAGCCAGATCCGGGGTGTTGGTGACCCGGTGGATCTCGGTGGAAACACCGTAGCAGTTGTTCTCAATGAACCACACCAGGGGCAGCTTCCAGGTGGCGGCCATGTTCAGGGCCTCATGGAAGGTGCCCTCGTTGGTGGAGCCGTCGCCGAAGCAGCCCACCGTCACGGAGTTGTCGCCCATGATCTTGGAGGCCAGGGCACTGCCGGCGGAGATGGGCTGGCCGGCGCCCACGATGCCGTTGGCGCCCAGATGGTTCATCTTGGCCATATCGGCAATGTGCATGGAACCGCCCTTGCCCTTGCAATAGCCGGTCTTCTTGCCGAACAGCTCGGCCATGGCCAGCTTGGGATCGCCGCCGCGGGCGATGACGTGGCCGTGGCCCCGGTGGGTGGAGGTGAAGTAGTCCTGGGGCTGGATAGCGGCAAACGCGCCCGCCTCAGCGGCTTCCTGACCGATGCTCAGATGGATGTTGCCGGCCAGCATGCCTTTGGTGAAGCATTCCGCCGCGTGCTCCTCAAACGCGCGGATCCGCACCATCGTGCGGTAGAATCCCAGCAGCATTTCCTTGGAGCAAGTCTCTTCGGAGGTTTTCTTCTTAGTTGCCAATGTATTCACGCCTTTCTATTCATGATCCATAAATATGTGAGGACAACTTGTTATGCCTGTCTGGGGGCAAACAGGGGAACTTCCAGCTCGTCGTCGAACTTCCGGCCCATGACCATCCCCTCGATCTCCGCGATCACCACGTCCACCGTCAAAAGCACCTTGGTGCCTTCCACCAGATGGCCGCCGTGGGCGTTGCCGTGCCGGTCACTCAGGCTGATGTGCACATGCAGGTTCGTGTTCCCCTCATCGTCGTGGCAGATGATGCCGGCGGCACTGGTGAGCTCGATGGGGCCCGTCAGGTGCAGCGTCTCGCCGTAGCCGTAACCCGCCTTTTTGTCCGGCAGCTCCACCGGATTGCAGAACTGCACGCCGTTGAGGCTTCCGATGGCGCTGAGGATCACGCCGTTGTTGATGCCGCTTCGCCTGCAGGCCTCCTCCAGCCCCAGCAGGACATCCGTTCCGGGTTTCAGACGGATCGCCACCACCCGCTTCAGGTTGCCCTGGGCCATTTCCATGATATCTTCCATGCCAGCCTCCTTAGCTTTCAAATTTTCCGCTATAAGTCAATGTGCTGGAATGCATCACAGAGAACGAAAGTCTCGGATCTGTCCGGAGGCCACTCCACAAGGTCGTGGGCCAGAACCGGGCGCATCCTCATCTTGTCGTCCCCTGAAAACGGAACATGATAAATACAGATGCTCTTGGTATTGAGCGTCCCCCGGAAAAACCGTCCCCGCCGCAGCACGCTGAAAAACAGCGGGTTGACAAATACCGCCCGCAGCGGGATCTGCCGGATGGCGTCAAAGGTCTCCTGGGTGTAATCCACATCGGCGGTAAAGAGGATCTTCTTGTCGCCGAAGGTAATGAGATAGCACACATGATGGACATTCTGGAACTTCTTGTCCAAATGGCGGGTAGAAAAAGCCTGGACGGTGATGTCCGGCTCAATGCGGTAGGCGGCGTGATCCGTCTCCTTGGAGAGGAGCACACACTGGGTGCCGGTCTCCTTTAAATATTCCACCAAGCCACTCTTTTCCACCGTGCGTCCGTCCGGCATAAACAGGCCTTTCACAGGCCGGTGTTCCAGGAACTCCCGCACCATGCCGGGGGAAAAATGATCCGGATGGGCGTGGGAAAAGAGCAGGTAATCGATCTTCTCAAAGGGGGGCTCCCCCCGGAGCATCTCCTGCCACACAGAGGGACTCAGGCAGCTGAAAGGATGTCCCTCTCCGCCGTAGATGCCGTCCAGCATCAGCGTGCAGCCTTGGTACTGCAGCAGCAGTCCCGCGTTGGCAATGAGCGTGACGCGCAAGGTGGTTTCCATATGGGCTGAAATCTCCTCTTCGATTCTGATTTCTTTCGCGTAAAAAGGAGTCCGTGCGCCGCTGCGCCCGGAAAATCGCCCGCAGCCTTCGCCTCCCATTAGTCATCTTATGTCCGAAGCTCCTTTGTCTGTTTATTATCTTATTCACCCACATTCCAAATGTCAACTCGAAATATTCCTATCTTGCAATTTCGGTGTTTTTCATGGATTTGCGACGGTTTTTTGTGCACTATTCTAATGCCGTTCGGATTCTGTAAATTTCAGTTGATTTTCCATGTCAGCTGTCGTAAGATGTCTGTAGGACACAACTCAATTTTGTGCGAATCGGGTGATCACATTGAACGGATTTCCCTCTTCCCTGTCCGAGCAGGCTGCCAGCCAGATTATGGACATGATCCTGGTGGAGCGCCGCTTTCAAACCGGAGATAAGCTTCCCAACGAGCTGCAGCTGGCCCAGGAACTGGGGATCAGCCGTGTGACGCTGCGGGAGGCCATCCGGATCCTATGTACCCGGGGCCTTGTGGAGATCAAGCGGGGCCGGGGCACCTACGTCACCGCCTATGAAGCGCCGGTCTCCAGTGCGGATCTCTCCCCCCTGGGCGCCGTGGCGGCCAGCCACCGGGATCTTCTGGAGATCCGCATGATGGTGGAGCCCTCCGCCGCCTATTACGCGGCGCTGCGTGCCTCTCAGGAGGAGATCAGGACCATCGACGACCTGCGTGCAAAGATCGAAGAACAGGTGGCCCACGGCCAGAACCCCCTGAAAACAGAGCAGGACTTTCACAACGCCATCGCCCTGGCCAGCCACAACCAGTTCATGACCAAGCTGATGCCCATCATCAGCAAGGCCATCTACACGGACATCACCTACTTTGAAGAGAGCATTACCTACTCCCTGCAGGATCACCGGGAAATCGTCCGGTTCATTCAGGCAGGCAACGCCAAAGCCGCCCGATCCAGCATGGAGCTGCATATCTTCCACGCCTATCAGATCTCCAATCTGCGGGTGGACTGAAGCAAACGCAAAAGGAGTGCCGGCAGTTTGCCGGCACTCCTTTTTTATTGATGATTCCCCGTGCCCTACGCCATGCGGGAGAGCATCAAGATCACGCCGTAGAGGACACTTGCGGTGGTGCCGAAGACGATCACCGGCCCCGCCACCAGGAACATCCGGGCAGCCATACCGGTGACAAAGCCCTCGCTGCGGAAATCCAGTGCCGGGGAGACCACGGCATTGGCGAATCCGGTGATGGGCACCAGCGTCCCCGCTCCGCCGAAGCGGGCCAGCTTGTTATAGAGGTTCAGGCCTGTCAGCAGCGCCGAAATGGCCACCAGGGTGCAGGAGGTGGCTGTGCCGGCGTCCTCCTGGGAAAGGCCCGCAGCCATCCATCCGTTTCGGATCAGCTGTCCCACCACGCAGATGGCCCCACCGATGGCAAAGGCCATCGCCGTGTCCCGGATCACCGGGGATTTCCGGGCCTTTCGGGCCACATAGGCCTGATACTCCTTTGGCGTCATATCCATTATGACCCCTCCTTTGGCAGTTTCCCACAGTCTTCCCATCCGGTGGAAAAGTATGCGCTCTTGCAATCCCGTGGCGAAGGCGGTACACTGTTGGAAATGCTTTTAAGCCGTTTAGGAGGATTCCGTCATGAAAACCCCCCTCAAGCCGTTGGGGCTGTATATCCACATTCCATTCTGCAAGCAAAAGTGCTGCTACTGCGATTTCTACTCCCTGTCCGGCCGGGAAGACCGCATGGTCGCATACACCGACGCCCTGTGCGCCCACCTGTCCGAAACCGCCCCCTTTGCCTCCGGGCACCTGGTGGACACCGTGTACTTCGGCGGCGGCACGCCCAGCTATCTGGGGGAAAAGCGGCTGGTGCGGATCCTGAAACTGATCCGGAAAAAATACCACGTAGCCAAAGATGCGGAGATCACCCTGGAGGCCAACCCCGACTCCGCCGGGGACTGGAAGATGCTGCGCTCCCTGCGCCGGGCGGGATTCAACCGTCTGTCCCTGGGGATGCAGTCCGCCGACGACCAGGAACTGCGGGCCATCGGCCGCATCCACACCATGGAGCAGGTCCGGGCCGCGGTGGAGGCCGCCCGGAAGGCAAAGTTTGAAAATCTCTCTCTGGACCTCATCTACGGCCTGCCGGATCAGACGATGGAGCGCTGGCAGGAAACGCTCTCCGCTGCCGCCGCCCTGGAACCGGAACACCTGTCCTGTTACGGGCTCAAGGTGGAGGAGGGAACGCCCCTTTATGCCCGGCGGGCAGAGACCAACCTCCCGGGAGACGAGGCCCAGGCGGACATGTACCTCTATACGGTGGATTTCCTCTCCCGCCTGGGCTATGCCCAGTATGAGATCTCCAACTTTGCAAAGCCCGGCTTCGCCTCCCGCCACAATCTCAAATATTGGACTCTGGGAGAGTATGCGGGCTTCGGCCCCGGTGCCCACTCGGATTTCGGCGGCGTGCGCTACGCCTATGAGCGGGATCTGAACGCCTACATCCAGGGTGTGAGCAGCCATGCGCCCATGCTTTCGGAAAGCGAGCGGATCCCTCCCAGGGACCGGGACACGGAGTGGGTGATGCTGGGCCTGCGGACGGTTCAGGGCCTGGACCCCAAAGAATTTGAAAGCCGCTTCCGCCGCCGCTTCCAGTGCTTCCTGCCCTTTTTGGAGCAGTGCCGGGCAGCGGGCTACGCCGTGGAGGAGGCAGGCCGCTGGCACCTGACGCCCCGGGGGTTCCTGGTATCCAACCAGGTCATCGGCGGGATGCTGGACGCTCTGGCGGAGGACAAGCGCCGCCGGGCGGAGGCCGCCGCCCGCGGAGACTTCCGGATCGATTTGTAAATGCACCTGTTCCTTGGAAAAACAAGAAAAGCCCGCCCCTTTCAGGGCGGGCTTTCTGCTTTTGCCGTCTGTCGTTACCCACGGACATCGATGGCATTCACCGGGCAGCCGTTGGCCGCGTCTGTCACCCGGCTGCGCCGCTCCGGGGCGGGCTCTCCCACCACCGTGGACACGCTGCCCTGGATCCGGAACACCTCCGGCGCCGCCGCCGCGCACATACCGCAGCCGATACAGCGCGTCTCGTCGATCTGAATGGTCATATCGCCCTCACCGTCCTCTCATCCGCCGATCAGGAAGTCCAGCACATCCATGACCCCGTCCCCGCTGGCCCGGTAGAGCTCCGTATAGCCGCAGTTGGTGCAGGAGACGGTGATAAAGCGCTTGTTCTGAATATCAAACAGTTTGGCGAAGTTTCCGCCGGTAGCCTGGAACTGGTCGTGGTCATAGTGACGGCAGCCGCACTTGGGGCAAACGTATTGGATCTGATCCATGGAAGCGCCTCCTTTTTGGTATCTGGAGTTATTTTAATATGTATATGCCCCTTTTGCAACCTCTTTCGGCGGAGGAACCTTTTGGCCGCGCAGTCCGTCTTATCAGGAAACAGTCTCACTCCGGCATGAATTGTCACGGAAATGTCATTTACTTTTTTTCGGATCTGTGCTATGCTGAAAGGCGTTATGTAGACTTGATAACTGATAGGAGGCACGATATGAAACACATTCCGCAAAAGCTCCTTTCTTTGCTGCTGGTTCCGGTGCTGGCCTGCTCGCTGATGCTGCCGGCGGCGGCATCGGATGCCCTGGGAGAGGATCTCACCGCCCAGAACACCCTGCTCAACGAGGAAACCGAGCTCTCCACCAACGTCTTCTGGAGCACAGCCTACTCCGACCTGCGGACGGAAAACGTGGTCACCTACACCCCCAACAAGGATGTTACCCCCATCGTGACTTACGGCAATGTCCTTACCTCCCGCAATACTCCCTCCTCCATGGCTGCCAAGCTGGAGGCCCAGGGCTACCGGGTGGTGGCCGGCATCAACGGCGATTTTTACAATACCTCCACCGGCCTTCCCATCGGTATCGTCATCACCGAGGGTGAGCTGCGCAGCAGCGACGGCGGATACTATGCCATCGGCTTCCGGGCCGACGGCACCGCCGTCATCGGCAAGCCCGCGGTCAAGGTCTCCGCGGATCTGGGCTATGAGCTGCTCAACGACTACGGCACCCCCACGGAGGTAATCCGTTCGGTGACAGGCGTCAACAAGGCCCGTGTCTCCACCGGCGGCATCTACCTTTATACATATGACTTCAACGACCGCCACACCACCGGCAATACCGAGGCCGGTGTGGATGTGGTGTGCAACATTGAGGACGGTGCCCTCTCCATCGGCGACACACTGACGGTCACGGTGGAGCGGGTAGTGGAGGCCACCTCCGCCACAACCATCCAGCCGGGACAGATCGTCTTGTCCGCCAACCTGCTCTCCGGCGACTACTATGTCAACGCCCTGCGCCAGATCCCCGTGGGCTCCACCATCACCCTGGATGTCAGTGCTTCCAGCGAGGAGTGGAATGACGTGGAATACGCTGTGGGCGCCCTGTACTCCCTGGTGGAGAACGGCTCCGTGGTCTCCGGTTTGGCCGCCGGCGCCAACCCCCGCACCGCCATCGGCCAGAAGGCCGACGGGACGGTGGTATTCTACACCATCGACGGCCGCAAGTCCGGCCACTCCATCGGAGCTACCATGACCCAGGTGGCCCAGCGCATGGTGGAGCTGGGCTGCGTCAGCGCACTGTGCCTGGACGGCGGCGGCTCCACGGCCATGACCGTCACCGCGCCGGACACCACCTCCGCCAAGACCATCAACGTCCCCTCCGACGGGGGCGAGCGGGCCGTCACCAACCAGGTGTTCCTGGTGGCCACCAATGAATCCACCGGACGCCTGAGCCACTACTATGTCAAGGCGGACAATGCCTATGTCCTGGCCGGCAGCAAGGTGAACATCACCGCCTCCGCCGTGGACACCAACTACATCCCCATGGATCACGACTACGACCTGGATGCCTCCGACGGTGAGATGGACGGCAACGTCCTCACCACGCCTCACCGGGGCGGTGAAATCACCGTCACCGCCAGCGGCGGCGGCAAAAAGGGCTCCACCACGGTCTACGCCATCACGGAGCCGGATTCCATCTCCGTGAAGAACGGCTCCTCCGCCGTCACCTCACTGTCCGTGGCTCCCGGTGCCTCCGTGACCCTCACTGCCTCCGCCATGTACAACCACCTGGCCCTCAAGGCCGACCCTGAGGCCTTTACCTGGAAGGTCTCAGGCGGAATCGGCACCGTCAGTGAAAACGGCGTGTTCACTGCCACCGCCCCCGGCACCGGAACGCTGACGGTCTCCGCCGGCGGCAAGAGCACCTCCGTCACCATCACCGTCTCCAACCTGGCACTGCAGACCGTGGAGGACTTTGAAGGCTCCCCCACCATCTTCCAGGGAACCGGCAACGGTGCCGATCTGAGCCTGACTTCCGCCAGCGACTATGTGAAGCTGGGCCGCAGCGCCGCCAAACTGGATTACACCCTGCTGGAATCCCTGAATTACGGCGCCGAGTGGCGTGCTTTTGCCGAAACGGACATTCCCACCATGTACACCAGTTTGAATATGTGGGTCTACGGCGACGGCTCCGGCAATAACCTCTATTTCTTCTACAGCAACGGCACCAAGACCTGGCTGAGCCAGCTCATCACCAAGCTGGACTTCACTGGCTGGAAACAGATCTCCGTCCCCATCACCTCGGAGCATTTTGAGATCCAGGGCCTGAATGTCAGCGCCGGCTCCACCACGCAGGTGGATGACGGCCTGGGCGGCACCCTCTCCGGCGTGCCTACCACTCCCACCAAGGGCACCATCTACATTGACCACATCGTGGCCTCCTTCAACAATACCGTGGACACCACCGTGCCCTCCGTTACCGTCAAGGCCGACGGCACCGCCCTCACCGCCACCATCTCCGATGCGGTGGACGGCGTGCTGCCCCAGTCCTCCATTACGGTGACCTGGGACGGCAAGGCCCAGTCCTTCAACTACAATGCCCAGACCGGCGTCCTCTCCACCCCCATCATTTCCGACGGCAAGCCCCACCGCCTCACCGTCACCGCCCGGGATGCCTCCGGCAACATCGGCCGCGCCTCCTATGACGTGCCTGCCGGTGCCGACTGGAAGCCCTCCTTCACGGATACCCAGAACTACTGGGGCGCCACCTACGTGGATTACCTCTACACCGCCGGTATCACCACCGGCTATGACGACGGCACCTTCCGCCCCAACCAGAACATCACCCGGGCCCAGTTCTCCGTGATGCTCTTCCGGTATCTGGGGCTCAATGAGGCCGACTATGCCGGCGTCACCCTTCCCTTTGCGGACAACGCCTCTATCCCGGCGTACGCGGTACCTGCCATCCAGGCACTGTACAGCGAGGGCATCATCAACGGCTCCACCGGCTCTGACGGTCGGCTCTACTTCAATCCCGGCGCCAGCCTCACCCGGGCCCAGGCCGCCACCATGATCGGCCGCACCCAGCAGAAGGGCTATGCCACAGCGGCCCTGACCTTCACCGATGCCGCCTCCATCCCCGCCTACGCCACCTACTACATCCAGACTATGGTGGCCCAGGGAGTCATCAGCGGCTATACGGACGGCACGTTCCTGCCCAACGCCTACATCACCCGGGGCCAGATGGCCAAGATCCTCTACAACCTCATGTGAGATCGGGCGCTCCCCGGGCACAAAAAGACAGGGATCGGCAAATTGCCGATCCCTGTCTTTTCTATATGCCACACGCCGAACCATGCACGCATTAAAAACAATGGCTCGCAAAAAAGTGCCGGGTGTGTAACTTTCCCCGCTCTCAGACCGTAAAGCCGCCGTCGGCGGTGAGGATCTGCCCTGTGATGAAAGAGGCCTTCTCTGAGGCCAAAAATGCCACTGCCTGGGCCACATCCTCCGGCGTTCCCAGCCGTCCCAAAGGGGTCTCCTGAGCCAGCATGGAGCAGGTCTCCTCTCCCAGCTCTTTGAGCATGTCCGTCTGGATACACCCCGGAGCCACGGCATTGACCCGGATGCCGGAGGGTGCCAGTTCCAGTGCCAGGGAGCGGGTGAGGCCCACAATGGCCGCCTTGGTGCAGGCGTAGGCCACCTCGCAGGAGGCACCCCGCAGCCCCCACATGGAGGAAATGTTCACGATGCATCCCCGCTGCTGGGAGATCATCCGGGGCAGCACCGCCAAAATGGCATTGCGGGCGCCTCCCACATTGACGGCAAAGCTCCGCTCCCACTGCGCGTCCGTCAGATCCTGAAACAGCCCCTGGTAGGAGATGCCCGCATTGTTCACCAGCAAAGAGATGGGGCCCAACTCCGCCTCCGCGGCCTGGGCCATCTTTGCTGCCTGGGCCCGATCCGCCACATCGCCGGCTACGGCCACGGCGTCACACCCTGCCTCCCGGATGGCGGCCGCCAGCTCTTCCGCCTCCCGGCCATGGGTGTGGTAATTGATCCCCACGCACCACCCCTCCCGGGCAAGCTCCCAGGCGATGGCACGTCCGATCCCCCGGGATGCCCCGGTCACCAGTGCCGCTTTTCTCATGTGCCGTTCCCCCTCTTCGGATGTTTTACGCCAGTGTAACAAAATTTTTGGACGGATGCAAGAAAAGTGTTGACAAAACCGTTTTCTTCGTGTATCTTATATTTGTTCGCTTCGGACGATTAGCTCAGCTGGCTAGAGCACCTGCTTGACGTGCAGGGGGTCACAGGTTCGAGTCCTGTATCGTCCACCAAAAAGAGCGCCTGCAATAGCGGGTGCTTTTTTATTTTCTTTTTTTCGGGAATAGAAAACAGCAGGGAGGGCCGGCAGAACTGCCGGCCCTCCCTGTGTTTATGCGCTCTCCGAGCCTCTTATTTCACCGCCGGAGGAAGTCCCGCCGCCCGGAGGGCACTGTCAAAGGCGCCGCCCCGGTAGCAGAACACCAGCGTCCGCACCTGGTCATGGCCCAGGTCGATGACGTCGCCGTTTCCGGTGGGATCGCTGCCGTCCCCCTGGATGATCCCCGCGTTCATCAGCAGCTCCACCGTGGGCCGGAACGTCTCCGGCACTTCCTTCAAATATTGATACCGCACATCCGGTTCCTCCAATCTTGCCTTGAATTCCGCCCACTTGTCAGCGGAGATAAGATAGCTGGGGCAGTGCTTGCCCGTCACATCGAAGTGACGGTACACATTTTCCAGGGGGATGTGATACCGCTCCATCAGCTCCCGGCCCAGGGCCGCCCCATTGGCCAGGGTGGCCTCGCTGGCCTGATACGCCCCGTTGCGGACGGTGTCGCACAGTTCAATGGACAACGAGTTGGTATTGGTGATCCTGCCATACATGGTCCCCCCGCCGGTCAGATCCGCATTGGCGTATTTTTTGCCGCCTACCGCCCAGGCCGCACGCAGCTCCGGCACGGAGCGGTACACGCAGGTATCATCCACAAAATAGTGGGCGCTGGCCTGCACCACATGGGTCTGGAAATAGGCGGCATTGCTGGCCGCCCGATCCCCGTCGTTTCCGGTGTAGTGATACACCAGATATTTGATCTGGCTGGCTTTCCGGGATCCGCCATAGTTCCCGGGGTTGGCCAGCTGCTCTATCAGCTTATACATTGTCCTTGACTTCCGGCAAGCCGGCCACACTGGTCAGCAGGGACAGCAGGCCCGCCAAAGCAGAGGCGGAGATCACCATGATCCAGTTCACCTCTCCCAGCGCCGCCGCGGTGCCGATGGTGGCTGCCGCCGTTTGAGCCACCGTTTTGACGGCCCGGACTGCCGCGGCCTTGATCCACGTTCTGGTCTTTCCGCTCATATCAGCCCTCCTCCATGATTTTTATTTGTGATATGCCTCCAGGTCGGAGATCCGGTGGTTGATGACCTTGATCTGCTCCTCCACCACCGGTACACGCTGGGCGAAATGGTTGTGCTCCCGCACCTCCCGGGTCAGCTCCTCCACCTTGGTGTCCGTCACCGCCTGATGGCGATTGTTGGAAATAATGACTCCCAGCAGCGTCACGCCGCCGGAGAGCAGTGCCGTCAGGATATTCTCCATCACAGCCCGTCATCTTCCTCCGGCGCCGCGCCCAGATCCTCCCAGAAGGTTTCGGTGCCCGTTTCTCCAGGCGGATAGGGATTGTTGTCCTGTGTGGACTTCCACAGATGTCCATTCTTCAAGCACACCTCGCCGCTCATCCAAAGACCGCTGGTGCCGTTGGGCGCCGTATACTGCTTGGCAGCCGCGGGATCCTTGGTATGGGTAATGCTCCAAAGAGCCGGTGTGTTGGAGGGGAGCTCCCCGGGATAATTGGCCGCGTTGTGGGGGGTAATCAGGGTAAAGACCTGGCGCTCCCCGTCCACTTCCTCCCAGACAGGCGCACCCACCGGCCAGAGGGAGTAATCCTTCTGTGGGTCATATTGGGGGATGGCCTCCTCCCGGGCAATGAGCGCCGTACCATCCAGGGAAGCCGCCTGGCTGCGCAGGCTGGCAGCGTCTGCGGCGCCCTTGGCCCGCATGGCCTCATTGGCCAGCTCATACACTTCACGCACCGCTCTCCACCCCCTCCCGATAGGCGGCCATCAGGCCGTCCTCTTTCTCCTGGGCCTCCAGTTCTACCTGGGCTGCCTGCGCCTGGGCCGCCTCTGCCTGCTGGGCCAGGGTATCCGCCTGGGCCTGCAGCTGGGCCATCTGAGTCTGGTAGCCGCTGACGTCTCCCAGATATTGAGACTGCACCTGCAGTTCCACGGTATAGCTGCGGGTGGCGCTGTCATAGGTGATGCGCACCACATCAAAGCTGTACCCCTCCGGCAGGCCTGTCTCCTCTGGGCGGTCCGAGCGCAGATGCTCCACCGCGGGCTTTTCCCAGGAGATGGCCTCGATCTGGGGGAGTTCTGCAAACTCCCGCTCAATGACCACCTTGTAGCGGCCGTTGGCACTTCCCCGCAGAATCAGTCCGGCCGTGACGCCGTTGATCCTCCAGGTCTGTCCGTAAAGACTCATGATTGTTCCTCCTCTCATGATCATGATTGGGAGCTCCCGCCGGGTCCCGATCGTCCCAGGGCGGGGCCGCTCCTGATAAACGGCCCCGAGCCGCCTCCCTTGCACAGATTCGTGCAAGCAGAGGCAAAATTTTTATATAAAAAACGGACATCCCTGAGGATGTCCGTTTTTCTCCCGCAAAGGTCTCGCAGCTTTCTGCCAAAACAAAAAAATCGTCGCAGGCGAATGATCGCCTGCGACGAGCTGGAGCGGCTGATGGGAGTCGAACCCACCTATGCAGCTTGGGAAGCTGCCGTTCTACCGATGAACTACAGCCGCATCTTTTGAAGTCGAAGTGTATTATAGCAAAACTTTTCCGCTTTTGCAACAAGAAAAATGGCGAACTCTTCTGTGGGGCTTCCCGCAGGGGCATGAACGTCCCATTTCCCTCATAAGATGAGCCAACGGGAAAAGGAGGATCGCCATGAAAAAACTGTTGGCCCTGGTGTGCGCGGTGCTGTGTCTCACCGTCAACGTGGGAGCGCTGGACCTTTCGGCGCCCTCGGCGCTGCTGATGGAAAAGGAGACGGGCACCGTACTCTTTGCCAAAAACGAACACGAAAAGCTGGAACCGGCCAGCGTCACGAAAATTATGACGCTGCTTTTGACCATGGAAGCCATTGACTCCGGACAGCTCCACTACGACGACGTGATCACCGCCTCGGCCCACGCCTGTTCCATGGGCGGCTCCCAGATCTGGCTGAAGGAAAACGAACAGATGACGGTCTCGGATATGCTCAAAGCCGTGTGTGTGGTCTCCGCCAACGACTGCGCCGTGGCACTGGCGGAGGCGGTGGCCGGCAGTGAGGAGGCTTTCGTGGAGCGGATGAACCAGCGGGCGTCGGAGCTGGGCATGAACGACACCACCTTCAAAAATGCCACCGGGCTGCCCGCCCAGGGCCATGTCACCTCCGCCTATGACATCGCCCTCATGAGCCGGGAGCTGATTTTGCATCACCCGGACATCCGCCAGTACACCACCATCTGGATGGATACGCTGCGGGACGGCGCCTCCCAGCTGGTGAACACCAACCGGCTCATCCGCTTCTACAACGGCGCAACAGGCCTGAAGACCGGCTCCACCGACTCCGCCCTCTACTGCCTCTCCGGCACGGCGGAGCGGGATGGCATGGAGCTCATCTCCGTGATCCTCAAGGCCCCCACCTCCGCCCAGCGCTTTGAGGATGCCCAGGCGCTTTTGAACATGGGCTTTTCCACCTACACCCTGATCCACGCCGTTCCGGAGACTCCTCTGGCGCCGGTGCCGGTGTCTCTGGGCACTCAGGCCACTGTGCAGCCGGTGGTGGGTGAGGGCGGTACCCTGGTGCTGGAAAAGGCCCTGGCAGCGGGGCTCACCCAAACCATCACCCTGGCGGAGTCCGTGGAAGCCCCGGTGGCCGCTGGAGACCAGCTGGGCACCCTGCAGCTTTTCAGCGGGGAGACCCCCGTGGCGGAACTTCCTCTGCTGGCAGGGGAAGACGTCCCCCGGATCACATACCGCGAGATGTTCTCCCGGGTACTGCGCACCGCCTTTCTCTGCGCCGGCGCGCCAAGCCAGCAGTGAGTGCCTTTCTGGAAACTTTTTCCGCTTTCCATCCCGGAGCGACGCTTTTCTCTTGCCCACCGGGCGGCGGGATGCTATACTGTTGTCGCAGAAAAAATTTCCGGGCGGCCTGAAGCCGCCCAATACAAAAGAAGGGACGATCTCTTATGCTGAACGTCAAGCTTTTTCATATGAAGTCCTTCCTGCCCATGCCCTATGAGGAGGCGCTGGCTCCCCGTCTGAAGATTGCCCACGACAAGCTGCAAAACGGCAGCGGCGCCGGCGGCGACTTCACCGGATGGGTTCACCTGCCCAGGGACTACGACAAGGAGGAGTTTGCCCGCATCAAGGCGGCCGCTGCCCGGATCCAGTCCAACTCCCAGGCGTTGGTGGTCATCGGCATCGGCGGATCCTATCTGGGCGCCCGGGGCGTCATCGAGTGCCTGTGCTCCCCCAACTATAACCTTAAGAAGAAGAACACCCCCAACATCTACTTCGTGGGCAACGGCCTCTCTGCTGACTCCATGCAGGAGGTGTTGGATCTGCTGGAAGGCGTGGACTTTACCGTAAACGTCATCTCCAAGTCCGGCACCACCACCGAGCCCGCCGTGGCCTTCCGCTTCTTCCGGGAAGCCCTGGAGAAGAAGTACGGCAAGGACGGTGCCCGGCAGCGCATTATCGCCACCACGGATAAGGCCCGGGGCGCCCTCAAATCCCTGGCCGACGCCGAGGGGTGGGAGACCTTCGTGGTGCCCGACGACGTGGGCGGGCGGTACAGCGTGCTCACCGCCGTGGGCCTGCTGCCCATCGCCGTGGCCGGCGTGGACATCGACGAGCTGATGGCCGGAGCCGCCCGGATGATGGAGCGCTGCGGCATCACGGGCTTCGACTGCCCCGCCTGGCAGTACGCCGCCATTCGCTATGAGCTCTACCGCTCCGGCCGTTCTGTGGAACTGCTGGCCTGCTACGATCCCGCTTTCCGCTTCATGGCCGAGTGGTGGAAGCAGCTCTACGGCGAGAGCGAGGGCAAGGACGGCAAGGGCCTGTTCCCTGCCAGCGTGGAATTTACCGCGGATCTGCACTCCATGGGCCAGTACATCCAGCAGGGCAAGCGTCTGATGTTTGAGACGGTGGTGCGCCTGGGTGCTTCCAGGTGCCGGCTGGCTGTGCCCCGGGACGAAGCCGACGGCGACGGCCTGAACTTCCTGGCTGGGGCGGACATGGACTTCATCCGGGACCGCGCCATGGAGGGCACGCTTCTGGCCCACACCGAGGGCGGCGTCCCCAACGTCATCGTGGAGACCGACGGCAAGTCCGCCGGTGATCTGGGCGAGCTCATCTACTTCTTTGAGTATTCCTGCGGCCTGTCCGGATATCTGCTGGATGTGAACCCCTTTGACCAGCCCGGTGTGGAGGCCTACAAGAAGAACATGTTTGCCCTGCTGGGTAAGCCCGGCTACGAGGACCGCAAGGCCGAGCTGGAGGCCAAGCTGGCACAATAAACAGCACTGCCTGCCGGAGGAAATTCTCCGGCAGGCAGTCTTGTTTTTCCGGTCTCCAAAAACTGTCAATGACCAATATGAACAAAGTTTGAAAGTTCATTTTTGCATTGTATTTTACAGGATTGTATGATAAGATTTAATCAGCAAACTCCCCCTCCCCCAGCAATTTAAAAGAACAGGAGTGATTCAATATGGTCAGATTAATTATGGGCGTCAAGGGTTCCGGCAAGACCAAGCAGCTCATCGAACTGATCAACAATGCGGCGAAGGACGAGCCCGGCAACGTGGTTTGCATCGAGGCCAACCGCAATATGACGTATGACATCCACTACCACATCCGCCTGATCGACGCCCAGGAGTACAAGCTCAACAGCTACGATCTCTTCCGCGGCTTCATCAGCGGCCTGTATGCAGGCAATTATGATATCTCCCACGTGTTCATCGACAATCTGTGCAAAACCGTGGGTGCCGAAGTCGGCAAGGATACCGAGAACTTCCTCAACTGGCTGGATGCCTTCGGCGAAAAGAACGGCATCAAGTTCACCGTCACCATCAGCGCGGACAAGTCCGCTGCCACCGACGGGATGCAGCGCTATCTGTAAGATTTGAAAATACCAGGGGAGAGGCCTCCGGCCTCTCCCCTTTTTGGCGTCTTTCGGACTTTGCCCGAATTCAGAATTCCGGCAGCTGTGTGGTACGCTCCGTCACGTTCTGGAAGCACACCTGACCCACGCCGAACAACCTCAGCAGCTGCTCCCGAACCTCCATGGCCCGGCTGTCCAGATACCATACCACCGCCTGCTTGCCGCCCTTCTCCCAGGTGAGGTACGCGGCCTCATAGCGGCTGGAGTAATAGCCCTCGGCACCGTCCTCCGCCTGGGCGCGGATCTCCTGGGCGTCCATGGTGCCGCTGCGCTTTTCTCCTGTCCAGCACACGCCCCGGGTGGAGATGCACACGCTGAGCTTTTCCGGCGCCACTACACCGTCCAGGCCGGCCAGAACGCTGTAGAGCTCCTCCATGGGCTCCAGCGGTGCCACCGCCAGCTCCTCTCCGGTCTTTTCGTAGGCGTCTACCCGCAGCACCAGCTTGTCCGCGGCACGGCCCAGCGCCGCCAGATCATAGGCACCTGTGTCGCCGGTGTCCCCGGCAGGCGCGTCCGCCATGACATAGAGGAGCTTATCTCCCAGTTTGGCGGCGGTCTGCTGCACCAGGCTGGTCAGCTGGCTACGCTGGTTATCCTGCAAGCTGGAAATATCCAGCAGGATTCCGTCATAATTGCCCTGCCGCACAGCGGCTGCCAGAGCCTCTGCGGTGGTAGCCGGCGTTCCCTTCAGGGCCAGGCTTCCGCCGGAGACCCGCAGCAGCTCCGTGGCGCCGGACTGCTCCACGGCAGCGCGGATCCGGGAGAGCGTCTCCTCCTCCATGACAACATTCACCTGGGTCTGGCCGCTGTAGGTGAATCTGGCGGCGGACACCGCCACCACATCCAGATCCTCCAGGGCTGCCGCATCCTCTACGGAGGACACGATGCCCAGCTGGGACAGCGTGGTACCGGAGAGCTTTTGATCCAGGCGATCCAGGATCACCGCCACCTGTTCCCGGGTCGCTGCCCGGTCCGGCGCAAAGGTAGTGCCCGACGTGCCGTTGACGATCCCCAGCTCATAAGCCATAGCGATATACCCGGCATTGGTGGTGGTATCCGTAAAGGGGGCAGACACCGCCTGGGCGAGGCCCGCAATGGTTCCGTAGCCCAGGGCCCGCACCAGCATGGCCGCCATCTCCTCCCGGGTGATGGAATCCGCGGGGCGGAAGGTATCGGTCTGGCGGGTAATGGCCCCGTTGGCGTAGGCAGTCTCCACCGCGCTGAAATACCAGGCGTCAGGGTCCTGCACATCCTCATAGGTGCCCTTCTGGGGTGTCACCATCTCCCAGTCGAAAAAGCGGCACAGCACCACTGCGAAAGCAGCCCGGGTCATGGGATGCCCCATACCGAAGGTGGTGGCGCTCTCTCCCTGGAACCAGCCCTGCTGGACGCAGCGCTGGATGGAAGGCGCTGCCCAACTGGCAGCCGGCACATCCCGGAAAGAAGCGGCCGCCGCAGGCACCGGCGCCACGCCGCTCAGCAGGCACACCAAAAGCGCCCAGACGGCGATCCGCCGAATCTGCATCTTCATGCGCATTGCAACTCCTTTTGTGTGATTTGACCTCCGGCGGCATTTCCGGGGGCGTCAAAGCGCTCCAACATCCGGAAAACGCGGTAAAATCTGCCGGAAATCTCGGGCTATTGTACCAAATAAATGCTCTCCCGTCAAATGAGAGCCGTCGGTTCCTGTCGCCGCCCCTGTCAACACACATTTTTTCTTTACCTTTGTGGGAGTATCTGCTATAATCATTTAGTTATTATGGTTTCTTATACGCATTTTGCGCCGGAAAGGAGGCAGCGTCCCATGAAGTTCAAAAAATGGAACATCACCCAGCCCGCAGAACAGGACGTGGCCCTCCTGCGCAGTGCGGGATACCCATATCTGCTCTCCACGGTGCTGGCCGCCCGGGGTGTCACCACGCCGGAGGCCGCCGCCGCGTTTTTGGATCGGGAGCGCTCTTTGACCCTCTCCCCCATGCTGATGCGGGACATGGACAAGGCCGTGGAGCGCATC
>CDZF01006313.1_pt1 | contig 31640 bp, 23 predicted proteins | sample 557591 | NCBI WGS metagenome assembly CDZF01 (sample SAMEA3182093, study PRJEB8094) | gut metagenome | biome: human; feature: gut; material: Stool; isolation source: human stools | place: Canada | collected 2012-02-04
TGAGGGATTCGAACCCCCGACCCTCTGCTTGTAAGGCAGACGCTCTGAACCAGCTGAGCTAAGCTCCCGAAATTTTCAGAACCTGCATCCGTCACGGCTGACCGTCTTATTTCCGGATTGCGAGTGCAAAGATAGTTCTAATTTTTATAACTCCAAATTTTTCGGGTTTCTTTTCCCGATTTTTTTCACATTTTTTTTCAAATCCATCCCGAAGAGCTATAATAAAAGACATTCCGGCCCTTTCGCCCACCCCTTGCCCGATGCAAAACGGATTATTTTCCTACCTTTGTTTCATGAAATACACGACAACCCATACCATCTGCTACTCGCCGACCCGCACTTCGGCCGAAGTAGCCGCACACGTCGCCCGGGGAACCGCCCCGGAACGGATCGTAGAAACCGACCTGACCTGCGACCGGGATACACGGCCGATCCGGATCGGGAATGAACTCGCAGTCATCGCCGCCCCGGTCTACGCAGGCCGCATCGCCCCCGTGGCACGCGAACGGTTCTCCCGGTTGCAGGGCGAAGGGACCCCGGCGATCCTGCTGGCGGTCTACGGCAACCGCGATTACGAAGATGCTCTGATCGAACTGCGCGACCTGGCCGTATCGAGGGGATTCGTCCCGCTGGCTGCTGGCGCGTTCATCGGTGAACACAGTTACAGCCGCCCCGGGATGCCCGTCGCGGAAGGCAGGCCCGACCGGTCCGATCTCGCCGCCGCCGAATCGTTCGGCAGGCAGGCCGCAGAGAAACTCGCATCGGTCTCCTCCCCGGCCGATCTCCCGGCCGTCACCGTCCCGGGCAACATTCCCTATAAAGAGGTCAAACCGTCCACCCCGACCGCTCCGGTCACGCTGAAAGAGAACTGCACGGCCTGCGGACTCTGTATCGAACTGTGCCCCACCGCCGCCATCCGTTTCGACGACGAGGGCGAAATCGTGACCGACCCGCTTCTCTGCACCAAATGCTGCGCCTGCGTCAAGGAGTGCCCCAACCAGGCCCGCATTTTCGACACCCCCTATACGGCCATGCTCCATACCAATTTTTCGGCACGCCGCGAACCCGAAACTTTTTTATAAAACCGGCAAAAAGGCACGCGGCCCGGAAAACCTTCGGACCGCGTGCCTTTTCATTGTCCCCGGATCTACTCCTTTTCCGGCAACTCCACCCTCAGCGCCAACTCTTCCAGCTGGGCGTCGGAGATGGATGCCGGAGCGTCGATCATCACGTCGCGGCCCGAATTGTTCTTCGGGAAGGCAATGTAATCGCGGATCGAATCGCTGCCGCCGAACAGCGAACACCAGCGGTCGAACCCGAAAGCGATGCCTCCGTGGGGAGGTGCTCCGAACTGGAAGGCATTGGTCAGGAAACCGAACTGCTTCTCCGCCTCCTCCGGCGTAAAGCCCAGCACCTCGAACATCTTCTGCTGCAATTTCGAATCGTGAATCCGGATCGAGCCGCCGCCGACCTCGACCCCGTTCACCACAAAATCGTACGCTTCGGCCCGCACCCGGCCCGGATCGGTGTCGAACAGCGCCACGTCCTCCAGTTTGGGTGAAGTGAACGGATGGTGCATGGCGAAGAAGCGTCCCGCCTCTTCGTCCCATTCCAACAACGGAAAATCCACGACCCACAGCGGCGCGAACTTCGTCTTGTCACGCAACCCCAGCTGCCCGGCCACCTCCAGACGCAACTCGCTCAGCGCCGTGAGCGTATGCTTCTTTTCTCCCGAGAGAATCAGAATCAGGTCGCCCGGCTTCGCTCCGCAGGCCGCCGCCAACGCACGCAGGTCGTCCTGTCCGTAAAACTTGTCCACACTCGACTTCACGTTCCCGTCGGCCTCCACCCGGGCGTACACCATGCCTTTGGCCCCCACCTGCGGACGCTTCACGAAATCGGTCAGTGCATCGAGCTGCTTGCGGGTGTACACGGCACACCCTTCGGCACAGATCGCCCCGATGTATTCGGCCGAATCGAACACGCCGAATCCCCGGCCCTGCATCAGTCCGGTCACATCGTTGAACGTCATGCCGAACCGGATGTCGGGCTTGTCCGAACCATATTTCTCCATCGCCTCGTGCCACGACATACGGGGAAAAGCACCCTCGAACTCCACTCCGACCGTATTCCTAAACATGTGTTTGGCCAGCCGTTCGAAAACGTCCAGCACATCGTCCCGCTCCACGAACGACATCTCGCAGTCCACCTGCGTGAACTCCGGCTGCCGGTCGGCCCGCAGGTCCTCGTCCCGGAAACAGCGCACGATCTGGAAATAACGGTCGTACCCGGCCACCATCAGCAGCTGCTTGAACGTCTGCGGCGACTGCGGCAGGGCATAGAACTCTCCCGGATTCATCCGCGAAGGGACCACGAAGTCGCGTGCACCCTCCGGCGTGGATTTTATCATATAGGGCGTTTCGATCTCCAGGAACCCCTCTCCGTCCAGAAAACTCCGGATGCTCTGGGCCATCCGGTGACGCAGGGCCATCGCCCGCTGCAACGGAGGGCGGCGCAGGTCGAGATACCGGTAACGCATCCGAAGGTCGTCCCCTCCGTCGCTCTGCTCCTCGATGGTGAAAGGCGGCGTCTGCGCGGCATTCAGCACGGTGAGCTTCTCCACGGCCACCTCGATATCGCCCGTAGGCATCTTCGGGTTCTTGGAGGCCCGCTCGATCACCCGTCCCGTCGCCTGCACGACGAATTCACGGCCCAGGTGGGCGGCCGCCTCCCGGATCTCCGCCGGCGAATGTTCCTCCACGGCCAACTGCGTGATACCGTAGCGGTCCCTCAGATCTATAAAGGTCATGGCGCCCAGATTGCGCACTTTCTGCACCCAGCCCGCCAGCGTAACCGTCTGATTCAGGTTGTCCATGCGGAGCTCCCCGCAGGTATGTGTCCTGTACATATTATTTTTTATTAGTTTTGCGTTTCATAAAAGAGACTTCAAAGGTAGGAATTTTCATGGAGACGGAACAGAAAACCGACGAAATTTTTATGCGTCAGGCACTCGCAGAGGCGGAAAAGGCCCTTTCGAAGGAGGAAGTGCCCATTGGCGCGGTTGTTGTCAGCGGAGGGATGGTGATCGGACGCGGCCATAACCTGGTCGAGTCGCTGGGCGACGCCACGGCCCATGCCGAAATGCAGGCTCTCACCGCCGCATCCGCCGCACTGGGCGGCAAATACCTCGGCGACTGCACGCTTTACGTCACCGTGGAACCCTGCGTCATGTGTGCCGGAGCGTGTGCCTGGAGCCAGGTCGGACGCATCGTGTGGGGCGCCGACGATCCCAAGCGGGGCTTCATGCGGCTGGGCCGCGAAGTATTACACCCTCGCACAGAGATCGTTACCGGAGTATTGCAGCGGGAGTGCAGCGAACTGGTCGCCCGCTTCTTCAAAAAACTTAGGGACTGACTTTGGAATTTCAGGATAAATCATTTAATTTTGTGTGAAAGCCTTAACAGGGGATAAAAATCGAATAATAATCATTAATAGTAAAAACCGAACGATGAAGCGAGTAAAAATGATGCTGGCGGTTTGTGCCGCCTTGTTTACAATCGGAAGCCTGAGCGCACAGACGGCGACCGACGTGGGTAAGAAATTCAATGCCGCTGCCGAACTGATCAACGGAAAGAAATTTGCCGAAGCGATTCCCGTCCTGCAGGAGACCATCGACATGGGGGTCAAGGTGGGTCCTGACGCTCTGGCCACGGTACAGAATGCCCAGAAACTGCTTCCGAAATGTTATTTTTACAAAGCGATGACCGCAGCCAAAGGCAGCCAGTTCGAGGCTGCCGTGGCCGATCTGACGAAGGCCTCGGAAATGGGCGAACTGTACGGCGACCTCTCCACGGCCAACAACGCGAAACGGATGATTTCGCAGGTCTATACGGCGATGGGCGCCAGCGCATTCAACGCCAAAGACTATGCGAAAGCCGCCGAAATCTTCGCCAAAGGCTACGCGGCCAACCCCAACGACACGAAACTGGGGCTGAACCTGGCCATGAGCTACTGCGAACTGGGGCTGAACGACACGACCTACATGAACAAGGGGCTGGATGTCTATAAGAACATCATCGCACTGGAGAGCAAACACAGCAAATACAAAGCGGATGCCGCCACGGCCAAGGAGAAGGTGGTTTACTACCTGATGCTCAACGTTCCCAAGCTGGCCGAAGAGAAGAAATACGACGAGATCATGAAACTGGCCGACCATATCGTCGCCATCGACTCGACCAATGCCCAGGGCAATCTGCTGCGCCTGCAGACCGCCACCAACATGAAGGACTGGGACAAGGTGATCGCCCTGGGCGATGCCGCCGCCGAACTGCAGCCCACTCCCGAACTGAAGTCGGACGCCTACTTCCTGCTGGGTGCCGCCTACCAGAACAAGGAGAACAAGGCCAAAGCGATCGAAACCTACAAGAAGGTGACGGCCGGAGGCAACGTCGAGACGGCCAAAGCACAGATCACGCTGCTGAGCAAATAGCACGACGAACGACCCGATAAAAACTGCGGCTTCTTTCAGCCGCAGTTTTTTTATGTCCGGGACGGTTCCTCCCTCCATCCGGACAAGGTCTTCCGTCATTTTAACATTCCTTTTACTATCTTTGCCCCGTGAACGAACCGTTACGGGAAATAGAACTGCTGGCTCCGGCACGCGACTACGCCTCCGGACAGGCCGCCGTGGATTTCGGCGCCGACGCCCTCTACATAGGCGGAGCGCGTTTCGGGGCCCGCCGCGCCGCCGCCAACTCCACGGAGGAGGTGGCGCGGCTGGTGGAGTACGCCCACGCCTACGGAGTGAGGGTACATGCCACGCTCAACACCCTCGTCTATGCCGACGAACTGGACGAGGCGGCCCGCACGGCCCGGGAGCTGTGCGGAGCCGGCGTCGATGCCCTGATCGTCCAGGACATGGCTTTCCGCCGCATGGACCTTCCAGTGGAACTCCACGCCTCCACGCAGACCTGCAACACCACTCCCGAAGGCGTCCGTTTCCTCGAGGCCTGCGGCTTTTCGCGCGTCATCCTCGAACGGGGCCTCACGCTGGACGAAATCCGGGCGATCCGCTCCGCCACCCGCGTTCCGCTGGAATGCTTCGTACACGGCGCCATCTGCGTGGGATACAGCGGCCGGTGTTACCTGAGCCGCAGCCAGTCTCCCCGCAGCGGCAACCGGGGCGAATGCACGCAGGCCTGCCGCCTGCCCTACGACCTGACAGACGCCTCGGGCCGCGTCCTCATCCCGGGCAAACACCTGCTTTCGGTCGGCGATCTGAACCTCTCCGACCGTCTCGAAGCGCTGATCGACGCGGGCATCGACTCCTTCAAGATCGAAGGACGCCTCAAGGACACCGTCTATGTGAAAAACACGGTCGCCCACTACCGCCGCCGTCTCGACCGGATCATCGCCGACCGGCCCGGTCTCGTCCGCGCCTCGGCAGGGAACAGCATACCCGATTTCGAACCCGATCCCGCACGCAGTTTCACGCGGGGATTCACCCGTTACTACTTCGACGCACGGAAACCTTCGCAGGAAGGGAAACTCTACCGGGTAGCCTCGTTCGACACGCCCAAAGCCACAGGCGCCCCGCTGGGACGGGTGGCGAAAACGGGCAGGGATTTCTTCACGCTCGAGAACAGGGCCGAAACCCTTCCCGGCGACGGCATCTGCTTTCTCTTCCGGGGCGAACTCTCCGGCACGAACGTCAACCGCACGGACGGGGAAAGAATCTACCCGAACCGCATGGAGGGCATCCTGCCCGGCGTCATGCTCTACCGCAACTACGACCGCCGTTTCTCATCGGCCGTGGAACGAAGCAGGGTGCGACGCACGATTGACGCATACGCCCGGTTCGAATGGAACGGCCGTACGCTCACCCTGCACCTGCGCGACGAAACGGGCGCCGAAGCCGAAGCGACGCTTCCCGGCCCCTTCGACCCGGCACAAAACCCGGAAAAGATGCGGTCGCTCCTGCGAAGCCAAACCGCCAAAAGCGGCGACACGGTCTTCGCCGTACGGAATGTCGAACTGCCAGACGACATCCCGCCGTTCCTCCCCTCTTCCGCCGTGAACGAACTGCGGCGGACGGCCCTCGACCTTCTACTCCGGTCCCGGCTCGACCGGCTTTCCCGCAAGAAACCGAAAAAGGAGGACACTTCGTTCCCCTGCCCCGACACCCGGCTGGGCCCCGAGTACAACGTCACGAACCCGCTGGCCGAACGGTTCTACCGCGACCACGGCGCGACACGGATCGAGCCGGGCCTCGACCTGGAGGCCACCACCTCCGGCAGCCGGGTGATGACCAGCAGCTATTGCATCCGGCGCGAAACGGGGCAGTGCCTGCGCGGAAAAACCGAATGGAAAGAGCCGCTCTACCTGCTACGCGGCACCAGACGCTACCGTCTCGAATTCGACTGCGCCCGGTGCCTCATGCATCTCTACGACGAATCTCCCGGCGACAAACGCCCGTAAACCCCGTTTTCATGAAAGCACCCGACCTGCTCACCCCCACCCTTTGGAAAGACTACGAACTGATCGACAGCGGCCGTTTCGAGAAACTGGAGCGCTTCGGTTCCCGCACGCTCCGCCGTCCCGAACCCCAGGCCATCTGGGAGAAATCGCTCCCGGAGGAGGAGTGGCGGCGGCTGGCCGACTGCACGTTCCGCCGCGAAGGACGCAGCGAGGATCGGGGCGAATGGATCTGTCCGCCGCGCATGTCCGACCGCTGGTCCGTGGAATACCGCTACCGGGAAATGTCGCTGCGCATGCGGCTGGGCCTCACCTCCTTCAAACACGTGGGCCTCTTTCCGGAGCAAGCCGAAAACTGGAACTTCATCTACGACAGTGTACGGAGAATCGCCGCGGGAACCTCCCGGAGCGAAACTCCCGGCCGTCCCCGCGTTCTCAACCTTTTCGCCTACACGGGAGGCGCCTCGCTGGCCGCCTGTGCCGCGGGGGCGGAGGTCACCCATGTCGATTCAGTGAAACAGGTGGTCAGCTGGTCGCGGGAGAACATGGAGGCCAGCGGGCTCGACGGCATTCGCTGGATCGTGGACGACGCGCTGAAATTCGTGCGCCGCGAAGTGAAACGGGGCCGCATCTACGAAGGACTGATCCTCGATCCCCCGGCCTACGGACGGGGACCGGAAGGCGAACGGTGGATTCTGGAGGAGCAGATCACCGAACTGCTCGGCCTGTGCAGCCGCCTGCTCGCCCCGGGGCCTTCATTCCTCGTACTGAATCTCTATTCGATGGGGCTCTCGGCCCTGCTGGCCAAAAGCGCCGTCAACCAACTGTTCGGCCCCGCGGCCGACGAACAGTTCGGCGAACTCTACTTCACCGACCGGGCCGGGAAAGCCCTTCCGCTGGGTGTCTACTACCGTTTTTTCAGGAACTGACGGACCGGGGAGGGAATTTTCCTCCGGCCGTCAGTAATACAGCACGACTCCCGCCACACCCGAAGCGACGATCAGCAGGATCGGATTGACTTTCCGCACCGACAGCACGAAACAGAGCCCGAAAATCACCCAGCTTTTCCAGTCGATGAACGTATCGGGCGTCAGCAGGATCAGGGCCGCCGCGACGATCATCCCGATCACCATGGGCTGCATGCCAGCCATGGCACCCGTCACGTAACGGTTGTTCCGCAACTTGAGATAGAACCGCGTGACGGCCAGCATGATGGTCAGCGACGGCAGGCAGACGGCGACCGTGGCCAGCATCGAGCCCCAGATATTCCCGGTCACGGTGTAGCCGATGTAGGTGGCACTGTTGATGGCGATCGGCCCGGGCGTCATCTGCGAAATGGCGATGATGTCGGCCAGCTCGGCATTGGTGAGCCATCCGTTCCGCACCACGATCTCGTTCTGGATCAGCGACAGCATGGCATACCCGCCTCCGAAGCCGAAGAACCCGATCTTCAGATAGACATAGAACAATTGCAGGTAGATCATCGCTTTTCCCGTTTACAGTGATAAAAGGTCCATAGTATGCCTCCCGCGGCCCCCAGCACGATACACCAGATCGGCGACACGCCCAACCTCCACACCACGGCGGCGGCAACCAGCGCCAGCAGGATGCGCCTGAACCCCATTCCCCGGGTCAATCCCAGGATCGGAGCCACGATCAGCGCCACCACCGCCGGCCGCATTCCCCTGAAGGCGGCCTCCACCACGCGGTTGTGCCGTATCTCGGTGAAGAATAAGGCAATCAGCAGAATGATGACGAACGAAGGGATCACCACCCCCAGAATCGACGCTATCGCTCCGCGGTAACCGTCCAGCCGGTAACCCACGAAAACCGACGTATTCAGCGAAATAGGTCCCGGAGCCGACTGTGCCAGCGTGAGCAGCTCCAGAAACTGCTGCCGCTCCACCCATCCCCGGCGGTCGATGATCTCCCGCTCGATGAGCGGAATCATCGCGTAACCTCCCCCGAAGGTGAACACCCCGATCTTGAAAAACGAGGTGAAGAGCCTCCACCACATCGCACCCCCGTCCTGCATCTTCGTCCGTTCCATCCTATTGGTTGATAAAGGCCACGGAGACGACCGCCGCCACGGCCGCCGTCTCCGTACGCAGACGGCTCTGCCCGAGCGACAGCTCCCGGAACCCGTTCTCCCGGGCAAACGCTACCTCCTCCGGGGAAAAATCCCCTTCCGGTCCGATCAGAATCAGCACATTGTCGCCCGGACGGACATATTCGCCCAATAATTTGCGCTCCGGTCCGTTCTTATCGCAGTGGGCGATCAGTTTCACCCCGTCGAACGGCTGGGCGACCAGCTCCCGGAACGGAGTCATCCCCTCCAGCACGGGATGATAGGCCTTGAGCGACTGTTTCACGGCACTCGTGATCACCTTCTCCCCCCGCTCGTGCTTGACGACCTTGCGTTCCGAACGGGCGCAGAGCAAGGGCACGATCCGGTCCACTCCGACTTCGGTGGCCTTCTCCAGGAACCACTCGAACCGCTCGACGTTCTTGGTCGGGGCAACGGCCATCGTAAGGCCCCAGCCCCGCTTCTCGAACTCGGGAAAGGTCTCGACCACCTCCACCGTGCAGCGCCGCGGATCGGCATCGACCACCCGGGCCCGGTAGAGGTTACCCCGGCCGTCGGTCAGGTGCAGCGGATCGCCCGCCCCCAGACGAAGCACCCGCACGCAATGGCGGCTCTCCTCCTCCCCCAGCACGTAGCGGGGCAGAGTCATGTCGGGCGCATAAAACAGTTGCATTTTATTTCGAATTAATTTTATCTTTGCAAAGAAACAAAAAATTGTCCAATTAAGCATGAAAATGACGATGCCGCGTCTCATCGCGCTCTTTCTGATTCTCCCTATGACGACCACGCTTATTTCCTGCAGGAACCACACCCCCGACGGGCCCAACCCCCTGCTTTCCGAATGGGACACCCCCTTCGGCGTTCCGCCTTTCGACCGGATCGAAACCCGCCACTACCTGCCGGCTTTCGAAGAGGCCATCGCCCGGCACACCGCGGAGATCGACTCGATCGCCTCGAACCCCGAGGCTCCCTCGTTCGAAAACACGATCCTGGCCTACGACCGCAGCGGCAGACAGCTCTCCCGCATCGCAAACGTCTTTTTCATGGTGGCGGCCGCGGACAACAATCCCGAAATGCAGGCCGTACAGGAGAAGGTATCCCCGATGCTTTCCGCCCACTCGGACGGAATCATGCACGACGAAGCCCTCTTCTCCCGCGTAAAGGCGGTGTACGACGCGGTCTCCTCCGAGCCCGACCCGCTCCGCAAACGGTTGACCGAAAAGACCTACAAGGAGTTCGTCCGTTCCGGCGCCCTGCTCACCCCCGACAAGAAACAACGTCTCCAGCAGATCAACGGAGAACTATCTCTGTTGCAGGTAAAATTCGGCAACAACCTGCTGTCGGAGAACAAGGCATTCACCCTTGCGGTGGACTCGTCGGGCATCGCGGGCCTTCCGACCGACGTAGTGACGGCGGCCGCAGCGGCGGCGGAAAAGAACGGGAAACCGGGACAGTGGGTATTCACCCTCGGCAAGCCGAGCCTGATCCCCTTCCTCACCCACGCCGAACGCCGCGACCTGCGCGAAAAACTCTACAAGGGCTACCTCGACCGCTGCAACTACGGCAATGAAACGGACAACAAACAGGTGGTGAACGACATGGTCCGGCTGCGCACCGAACGAGCCCGTCTGCTGGGCTATTCCTCCCACGCAGCATTCGTGCTCGACGACGAGATGGCCCGGACACCCGAAAACGTCTATTCCCTGCTCGACGACCTCTGGAAACCGGCCCTGCGCCGCGCGATGGACGAGTTGGCCGACATGAAAAAAATCCGCAAGCAGGAGACCGGCAGCGACGATTTCGCCTCGTGGGACTGGTGGTATTACGCTGAAAAGGTGCGCAAGGCCGAGTACGACCTCGACGAGGAGGCGCTACGCCCCTATTTTTCACTGGAAAACGTGCGCAACGGCATCTTCATGCTGAGCAACCGTCTCTACGGCCTCACGTTCCGCCCCGTGACGGCTCCCGTGTACAACAGCGAATGTCACGTCTACGAAGTGCTCGACATGGACAACTCCCACCTGGGGGTCCTCTACCTCGACTTCTTCCCCCGCGACGGCAAATCGGTCGGAGCCTGGTGCGGCACGTTCCGCGACCAGTCGTACGACGCCGAAGGCAAACGCATCTCGCCCGTGGTGAGCATCGTCTGCAACTTCACGCGCCCCACTTCAGCCAACCGGCCGGCCCTGCTCAACCTGGACGAAACGGCAACGTTCTTCCATGAATTCGGCCACGCCCTGCATAACTTCTTCCTCGACGTGAAATACGACGGACTGGCCTCGGTGGAACACGATTTCGTGGAACTCCCCTCCCAGATCATGGAGAACTGGGCCTTCGAACCGGAACTGCTCCGCCGGTACGCCCTGCACCACCAGACGGGCAACCCCATCCCCGACCGTCTGATCGAAAAAATCCAGAACAGCAAGCTGTTCAACCAGGGATTCGCCACAGTCGAATACCTGGCCGCCTCCTACACCGACATGGACATCCACAACCTCTCCGAATACGCTCCGCTCGACGTGAACGCCTTCGAGAAAAAGTCCCTGTCCGAAAAACGGGGCCTGATTCCCGAAATCGAACCGCGCTACCGCTATCCCTATTTCAGCCACATCTTCGACGGAGGATACTCGGCCGGATACTACGGCTACATCTGGTCCGAGGTGCTCGACAAGGATGCCTACCGGGCTTTCGCCGAGACGGGCGACATCTTCAACCGCGACGTGGCGCTCCGATTCCGCCGCGAGGTGCTTTCGAAAGGCGGCACGGCCGACGGCATGACCCTGTACCGGAATTTCCGGGGGCAGGAACCCTCCCGCGAACCCCTGCTCCGGGCACGGGGACTGATCGGGGAGAGCAGCGAAACCTCCCGTCCCGCCGGAGCATAACGGCTTACGACATTCCAAAGCGGGGCAGTCTTCCTGTCGGAAGACTGCCCCGCTTCTCATATCGGAAAATCCCGACGATCTCCCTACTCTCCCCCGACAGACGACGCCGGCGGTTTCAGACATTCCGGACCAAAACCCGGTCTTTCTCCGGGAATCGGTCTCCGCCGTCCCGTCACTTTCCCAGAATGAAAATCGCCGGACGCTTATTGATCTGCGGACGGGGAGCGGCCTTCCACTCCCTCACGGTCGCCGTACGGACATATTCGCCGGGCTCCAGCAGATCGGCCGCCACCGTCAGGCGGGTCTCCGGCTGGCAGACGGCGAACAATTCGTCCAGCAGCTTCGCATTCCGGTACGGGGCTTCGATAAAGATCTGCGACTGTCCCTCGGCGAGTGCCCTCCGTTCGTAATGACGGATCGCCCGCGCCCGTTCGGGCGGTTTGACGGGCAGGTACCCGTTGAAGGCGAACGACTGCCCGTTCAGCCCCGAAGCCATGAGTGCCAGCAGGATCGACGAAGGACCCACCAGCGGCACCACACGGATACCGTGCCGGTGGCACAGGGCCGCCAGATCGGCTCCCGGATCGGCTACGCCCGGCACGCCCGCTTCGGAGATCATTCCCCCGTCGCGCCCCTCCAACAAGGGTTCCAGCAATCCTTCCACCTCCTGCGGAGGCGTATGTTCGTTCAGTTCGGCCATCTCCAGCTCCGCGATCGGCTTTCCGATCCCGGCCCGGCTCAGAAACCGCCGCGCCGTCCGCGCGTTCTCCACCACGAAATAATCCAGCGAGCGGATCACCTCGCGGTTATGCAGCGGCAGCACGTCGTACGGATCGCCGCCCTCCCCGATCGGACAGGGAATCATATAGAGGGTTCCTTTCCCGTCCATCGCACTACTCCTTCAGATAGACCCGCTTCACCCGGGTCGAAACGGAGGTCATGATCTCATAGGGAATCGTATCCAGCACCCGGGCCATGTCTTCGACCCCGTTTCCCGGCCCCCCGCCGTAAACGACCGCCTCGTCTCCTTCCCGACATTCGATGTCCGTCACATCCACCATGCAGGTGTCCATGCAAACGCGCCCCACGATCGGGGCCGGCTTCCCGTTCACCCGGAAGGCCCAGCGGCCGCATCCCAGGTGGCGGTCGAGCCCGTCGGCATAACCGATCGGCACGGTCGCCGTCCGCGTCGGGCGTGCGAGCCGTCCGGCCCGTCCGTACCCCACGGTCTGCGATGGATCGAGCTCCTTGATCTGCACGATACGGCTCTTGAGCACGGCCACGCGGCACAGTTCGGACTGTCCCTGCTGTGTGGCAGCCACGCCGTACAGCCCGATTCCCAGCCGGCACATATCGTACTGGGCTTCAGGAAAACGTTCGATCGCCGCGCTGTTGGCGATATGCCGCAACACCTTGTAGGGAAGCGCCTCCACGATCCGGCCGCTCATCTCCTCGAAACGGGCGAGCTGTTCCCGGGTGAACGCATCTTCCGACACCTCGTCCGAAACGGCGAAGTGCGAAAACACGCTCTGCACCTTGACCAAGCGGCCATACCCGGCGATCTCCTCCAGCAGCCGGCCGATCTCCCCCTCGACGAAACCGAGCCGGTGCATTCCCGTGTCGAGCTTCACATGGATCGGATAGTCCCGCTCTCCGTGCCGTTTCAACTCATCGGCAAAGGCATGCAACGAAGAAAAACTGTATATCTCGGGCTCGAGTCCGTGGGCGATCATCAGTTCGAAGCTGTCCGCATCGGCATTCAGCACCACGACCGGCATCGAAATGCCCCGCTCTCTCAGGGCCACTCCCTCGTCCGCGAAAGCCACTGCCAGATAATGCACTCCCTGGTGCTGGAGCATGTTGGCGACCTCATACCCCCCGTGTCCGTACCCCGAAGCCTTTACCATCGCCATCAGACGCGTATGGGGCTTCAACTTGGCCCGGCACACGTTCAGGTTGTGGATCATGGCATCCAGATCGACCTCGAGCTTCGTCGTGTGGCTCTTGAGCTGGAGGGCATGACTGACACGCTCGAACTGCGAGGAACGGTTACCCTTGATAAGAATGGCCCGGCCCGCCACGCTCTCCCGCGTCACGGCACCCAGGAAAGCATCCGTCGTCGGGTAGAACTCCGACCCGCGGGGAAAAAGCGGGGCATACTCCCGGATACGGGTGCCGATCCCGATCAGATGGTCCACACCCGTGGCCTCCATCATGTGGGCCACCTTCGAATAGAGCTCCTCCTCCGTGTAGCCGCTCTGGAGAATGTCCGAAAGGATCAGCGTCTGCGGCCGTTCGCCCGCCACACTGCGCAGGTAGTCGAGCGCAATGGAGAGCGAATTGACATCCGAATTGTAGGAGTCGTTCACGATCAGCGATCCGTTCAGCCCGTCCTTCAGTTCCAGCCGCATGGCCACGGGCTGCAGGCCGCCCAGACGCGAACGGACCTCGTCCCGGTCGTATCCCAGCACATCGTACAGGGCCACGGCCAGCGCAGCGTCCTCCTGCGAAGCCCGGTCCGGGAACCCGCTGCCGACATCCGTCTTCGCGGCATCGAACAGCCGGGGGACGATTTCTCCGTCCGGATGCCGGCGGGCTTCGGCAACCTGATAGAGAAGCTGCTCCTCGACCTGGGGATAATGGCTGCTGTAAAGGATCGTCCGCGCCGCACGGAACAGGTGCAGCTTCTCCTCCAGCTTATGCTGCAAATTCCGGAAATGCTCCTGATGGGCATCCCCGAGCGTAGTGATGATACCGACATCGGGCCGGACGATCCGCTCCAGCCGGGCCATTTCGCCCGGCTGCGAAATACCCGCCTCGATCAGCGCGATCTGTTCGTCCCCCTCGATCATCAGCACCGAAAGGGGGACGCCGATCTGCGAATTGTAGCTTTTGGGGCTGCGGAACAGTTTCACCCCCGGCGGACAAAGCTGGGCGATCCACTCCTTGACCACCGTCTTGCCGTTGCTCCCCGTAATCCCCACCACGATACCGCGGAAGCGGCTCCGGTAGTCGGCCGCCAGCGCCTGAAGGGCCGCCACCGAACTCTCCACACGGACGAACCCCGCTTCCGGATAGCTGTCCATCCGCACGTCGCGCTCCACCATAAAGGCTCTCACGCCCCGGTAGTAAAGCTCCGCGATATAGGCGTGCCCGTCATGGTTCACCCCCGCGATCGCCACGAACAGAGGCCGGTCGCCGAGCGTGAAACTGCGGCTGTCGGTCGCCGCCGAGCAGACCGTCAGATCCGCTCCCGTCAATTTTCCTCCGCAAATGCGGGCGATTTCACTGAGTGCATATTTCATATCGGTATTCCTTTAAACCTTTCCGAACCGTCATCCCGCCGCGAAGCGCTGCCGTCAGAGATCGAGCCTTACGACCGTGATGCCGGCGCCGCCCAACTCCACATGCTCGTCCTCGGCGCTGGCGACCAGCGGCACAGTACGCAGATAACGGCGTATCTCCTCTTTCAGCGCCCCCGTTCCCTTGCCGTGCAGGATGCGCAGCTCCGTGGCCCCCACCATAACGGCATCGTCCACGAAATTCTGCACCGCCTCCAGCGCCTCGACGGCCCGCATGCCCCGCACGTCGATATTCTGCCTGAAATTGAGTTTGCGTTCCGACACCCCGGCGCTCACGGCGGCCATCGGCATCCGCTGCCGCTGCTGCTTCTTGTACTCGGCGTTCGACACGGCCACCAGCCGTTCCTTTTCCACCGTGGTCAGTATCTGTCCGAAAGCCACCGTCACCCGGCGCCCCTTCATGGCCACCACCTCGCCCAGCGTCTCCTGGTCGGCGATGCGCACCTTGCTGCCCACCCCGATCTCGCGCGGCTTCTGAGGTTGCGGCTCCTCCTCCCCGGCAGCCTCCTCGCCCCGGCGCATCCGACGCTCGGCCCGCTGCTTCTGGCGTTGGAGCAGCTTTTCCATCTCCCGGTCGATACGGTCCTGCTGCGCCTTGTCCTCCTCGGGACGGGCAACGGATTCACGGAAAACCTCCAGCTCCCGGCGCACGAAACGGGTCTTCTCCTTGTCGGCCTGCGACTCGCGGATCGTGCGGATCGTATTCTCGATCTGCCGGTTCGCCTCTGCCGTGAGCCGTTCCGCCTCCTCGCGCGCCTGCTTCATGATCTGGGCCCGCTCCTGCTTGATCCGGGTCAGTTGTTCGGCATACTTCGCCTCCAGTTCCTCCACCTTGCGTTCGGCGATGCAGATACGGTCGCGCTTCTGCTCCCAGTACCGCTTGTCCCGGGCAATCTCCCTCAACTGTTTCTCGATATTGACATGATCGCTGCCCGCCTTCTCGGAGGCCGAACGGATGATCTCCTCCGGCAATCCGATCTTGCGGGCGATCTCCACGGCGAACGAACTGCCCGGTTTGCCCATCTCGAGCCGGAACAGGGGCCGGATATTCTGCACGTCGAAGGTCATCGCCCCGTTGAGCACCCCGTCGGCCCCGCTGGCATAATATTTCAGATTGGAGTAGTGGGTCGTTATCACCCCGAAACAGCCCCGCGCCTCGAGCCTTTCGAGAATCGACTCGGCGATCGCCCCGCCGATGACCGGCTCCGTGCCACCCCCGAACTCGTCGAAGAGCACCAGCGACCGGGCGTCGGCATGGGCCAGCACGTTCTTCATGTTGAGCAGATGCGAGGAGTAGGTACTCAGGTCGTTGTCGATGGACTGTTCGTCTCCGATATCGATGAACAGACTTCCGAACAGAGGGAGCTCCGAATTCTCGAGCACGGGAATCGGAAATCCGCACTGAAACATGTATTGCAACAGACCCACCGTCTTCAGACAGACGGACTTGCCGCCCGCGTTGGGCCCCGAAATGACCAAGATATGTTTTTCCCGCGTCAGCTGCAGGTCGAGCGGCACGACCTTCCCCCCCTCGCGGGCCAGCGCCTGGGCCAGCAGGGGATGGCGGGCCCCGCGCAGGTTGAGTTCGCCCTCTTCCGACAGAATCGGCTTCACACAGCCGTTCTCAAGCGCGAAACGGGCCTTGGCCCGGATCATGTCGATCGTCGTGAGATAGTCGCCCGACGCGCCGATGGCACCGATCTCCGGACGCAGCATCTCGGTGAAGGCCGTAAGGATGCGGATCACCTCGCGCCGCTCTTCATACTCCAGTTCGCGCAATTCGTTGGTGATCTCCACCACCTCGACCGGCTCGATGTAAAATGTCTTGCCCGTAGCCGACTCGTCGTGGATGAATCCCTTCAGTTTCTTCTTGTTGGCAGCCGAAACGGGAATCACGGGGCGCCCGTCGCGGATCGACACCGCAGCGTCGGCCTCCACCACACCCGCGCTCTGGGCCTGGGCCAGAATCTGCTGCAATCGCTTGGAAGCCTGCCCCTCCCGTTCCCGGATGGCCCGGCGCACGGCGAACAATTCAGGTGAGGCGCTGTCCTTCACCTTGCCGAAACGGTCGATCAGCGAATCAATATGGTTGATAATCTCAGGAAAACCGCTCACCCCCGCAGAAAAAGCCTTCAGCCGCGGATACTGTTCCTCACTCCGGTTGTCGAAAAACTGCACCAAATCGCGCACGGCCACCAGCGCACGGCGCAGGGCCACGATCTCCTCCACCTCGAGGAAAGCCCCCGCGATCTCCACCTTGTGCAGCAGCGAATCGGTATCGACATACTCCCCGCCGGGGAAGTCGCTCTCCATCATCAGCGCCGTACGCAACTCGTCGCACAGGGACAGCCTTTCGGCCACCACCCCGGGCTGTGAGGAGAAGCCCTCTTCCGCCAGTTTGCGCACGGCCGCACGGGTCGTGCACAGGGCGCCGATCTGCTCCCTTATCCGGTCGAACCCGATCTTCGATTCGTAATTGGCAGGGTAAATCACCGGTCTATTTCTCCTTTTTGCCGCCGAACACCGATATGTGTATATACCGTCCCGGATGAGCCTTCAGGTCCTCCAGCAGGCGGGCCAGATTGCCGCTCGCCGCGGTGAGCGAATCGTACAGGGCCGGGTCGTTGACCAGCCGGCCCAGCGTGCCGTCGCCCTCGTTCACCTTCTTCAGTGTCTCGTCGAGCCGGGCCAACGAACCGTTCAGGTTCTCCACCGCCGAGGGGATGTCCGACCGGCTGAGCGAATCGGTAAAGCCGTCCACGTTGGCGATGATGTGCTCGATTCTCGACGAATTGTTCTTCAGGCTTTCGGAAAGCGCATTCATATTGGAAATGATCCCCCGCAAACTCTTGCTTTCGGAGCCGATCACCCCGTTGAGCGAACCGGAAATCTCCGCCAGATTGGCCATCGTGGCATTCACGTTGGCCGAATTCTCCGCCAGCAGGGTATTCAACGTACGGAGCGTGGCCGTGATCTCGTTCACCAGTTCGTTGGCCCTCTGCTTCAGGAACTCGAATTCGGAACCGGCCACCTCCAGAAAGTCCTTGTCCACGGCCGAACGGATCGTATCGCCGCTGCGCAGATAGTCCGCGGCGTTCCCCATCTCGATCTCGATGGCCTTGCCCCCCATGATCCCGTCGCTGTACACGCGGGCCTCGGAATTGACCGGAATCCTGTATTTCGATTTGATGGTCAGCTCCAGCACGATCTTGCTCGAACGGGCCGGATCGTAGGTGATCTTGCTCACGGCACCTACCTTGAACCCCTTGATCTTGATGGCCGAAGAGTTCTGTATGCCGTTCACCTGGTCGTAGGTGGCGTAATAGGTGCTGTTCATGTTGAACAGGTCGCGCCCCTTCAGAAAATTGACTCCCCAGTAGAGGCACACCAGCATCAGCACCGCGAACAGCCCGATCTTCACCTCACGTTTCATATTCAGTTTCATGCACAACAAATTTTATCCTATCCTGGTTTCACTGGCCGGCAAGCCGGCGGGCTTCGGCCATCGCAATGGGCTTCCCGTCCCGGAAGGCCACCATGAAAGCGTCCTTGACCGTCCGGCGCACCCGCTGCTGCGTGGCGGACACGTCGCGGTACGACCCGCTCTCCCCCACGAAATACTTGTAGTATTTTCCTATCTTCTTTTCAATAACCTTGCCCCGGAAAGGCCCGAACACCCGGTCGTTCGGGTCGAGCCGTTCGTAGGATATCTTCACCTGCACGGCGAAGGTGATCTTTCCCGACCCGTCCGCCGCGGAGGAAGATCCGGTTCCGGTCCGTTCCTGCATCCGTTCCGTCACGCTCTCCGTATTGCGCTCGGTCACCGTATCGTCCTGCTCGCCGCCCAACTGCACGGTTTTCGTCCGGCCTTCCACCCGGCTCTTGTACTCGCTGAAGGCATTGAACAGCGAACGGGCCACCTTGCGCTGCCCCGCCTCCGAAAGCAGGAAAGCCCGGTCGCGGGCATTGGAAAGAAAACCCAATTCGGTCAGCACGCTGGGCATAGCCGTCTTCCAGAGCACGAGGAACGGAGCCTGCCGCGCCCCGCGGTCCGTCGCCGTCTGGTTCCGGCGGTAATGCTTCTGCACGATCTCGGCGAAGGTCATGCTCTGGTCAATATAAGCGTGCTGCATCAGCGAAAAGATGATGAAACTCTCGGTCGAGCCGGGCTCGTACCCCTCGTATTTCACCCGGTAGTCCTCCTCGAAACTGACCACGTCGTTCTCCCGCATGGCCACGTCCAGGTTGGCCTTCACCTTGCTCATGCTCATCACGAAAGTCGAACAGCCCGCCGCGGAAGGCGACGTCGCCGCATCGACATGGATCGAAAGGAAAAGGTCCGCCCCCGCCTTGTTGGCGATGTCGCCCCGGCGGGCCAGCTCCACGTACACGTCCGTCTTGCGGGTATAGACCACCTTCACGTCCGGCAGATTCTTCTCGATCATCCCCCCCAGCAGCAGGGCTACCTTCAGGGTGATGTCCTTCTCCCGGTACTGCCGGTAGGTGGTGCCGGGGTCCTTCCCGCCATGACCCGCATCGAGCACGATCGTCCGCACGCTCGCCCGGTCTTTCGCAGGGGCCTGCGCAGAGGCTTCCGCCGCAGGCTGCGCAAGGAACAAAAGCGACAGGGCCGCCAAAAATCCGTTTGCCGAAACTTTCATGTGCGAAAAGTTAAGTATCTGCGTTTTTTTACCTATTTTTGTCCCCGTAAAACGGCGCGGATATGCGGTCGAGAGCCACTTCCGAGGGGTTTTTGCCGACTTTGTCGGCAAAGGTAGTAAAACTTCTCCAAAAGTCAACTTTCCCCGCGCGGCCATATACTTTTATTTTTTGTCCCTGCGTTATTTTTGCACATTGTCGCCGGGTCGGATAAACGGGAGAACTTGAACAAACGGGTAAAAAAATATCTCTTTACCACGCTGATTCTCGCCTTGTGCGGGCAGATGGTCTTCAGCGGTTCGCTGCGCGAAGTGCAGCGGCCGGAGCGACGGAAGGCGGCACGGGCCGCCCGTGCCGCGGCCGAACAGCAGCGGAAGGACACGCTCCGCACCGACTCCCTCCGCCTGAGCGCCGATTCGCTCCTTCTCCCGGCCGATTCCCTGCACGGGGCGGATTCGCTGGCCCACGATTCGCTGGCCCGGGACACTGCCGCATCGAAGCCCTTTCTGGAAGATGTCATCAGCGGAAAGAACACCGACTCGCTGGTCTACGACCTGAAGAACAAGACCGTCTACATCTACAACGAGGGCGACGTGACCTACCAGGACATGAACCTGAAGGCGGACTTCATGCGGATCAACATGGACACCAAGCAGATCTATGCCTACGGCAAACCCGACTCCACGGGCAAGGGCACCCGTCCCGAATTCGTGCAGGGAGGGGCCAGCTACACCATGGACACGATCCGCTACAACATCGACTCCAAGAAGGCGAAGATCCGCAACGTGGCCACCCAGGAGGGCGAGGGCTACCTGATCGGGCAGAACATCAAGAAAATGCCCGACAACACGATCAACATCGCCAACGGCAAATACACCACCTGCGACAACGTGGAGCATCCACACTTCTACATGGCCCTGACCAAGGCGAAGGCCATTCCGGGCAAAAAGGTGATCGTGGGCCCCTCGTACTTCGTCATGGAAGACGTTCCGATCTACTTTCTCGGCGTTCCGTTCGGCTTTTTTCCGCTCTCGAGCGGCCGCCATTCGGGATTCATCATGCCGGAGTACGGCGAGGAGTACGTGAAGGGCTTTTTCCTGCGCAACGGAGGATACTATTTCGCCTTCAACGACTACATCGACGTGGCCGCCACGGGAGGTTTCTACACGCTGGGATCGTGGGAGGCGGCGCTGGCCTCGAACTACGTGAAGCGGTACAAGTACCGGGGCGCCTTCAACATGCGCTTCTCGAAAGACATCATCGGGGAGAAGGGAGCGGCCGACTACGTGAACCAGAACAACTTCAACGTGACATGGACCCACACGCAGGACCCCAAATTCCGTCCCAACTCAACCTTTTCGGCCAGCGTGAACTTCTCCACCAGCGGTTATTCGAAATACGGATCGACCAACCTGAACGACTACCTCAACACCCAGACCAACTCCTCGATCGCCTACTCCAAAACGTGGGCGGGCAAACCGTTCTCCTTCTCGACCAACTTCCAGCACTCGCAGAACTCGGCCGACACCACCATCTCGCTCAGTTTTCCCAACATCGTCTTCAACATTTCGCGCATCTATCCCTTCCGCCGCAAGGAGGCCATCGGCAAACAGCGCTGGTACGAGAAGATATCCATGCAGTACACGGGAACCCTGGCCAACAACGTGACGGTCAAGGAGCGCGACCTGTTCACCGAAAAGATGTTCAAGGAGATGAAGAACGGCGTGCAGCACACCATTCCCATCCAGACTTCGATCAACCTGTTCAACTACATCAATATCAGTCCCAGCGCCAACTACACCGAACGGTGGTATTTCAAGAAGATCGACAAGGCCTGGGACCCCGAACAGAACCGGATCGTCAACGCCGACACGACCTACGGTTTCTACCGGCTCTACGACTACCGCTTCTCGGTGTCGGCCTCGACCAAGGTGTACGGAATGTTCACCTTCGGCAAGAAATCCCCCGTGCAGGCCATCCGGCACGTAATGACGCCCAGCATCAGTTTCTCCTACACGCCCGACTTCGGTGACCCGAAATACGGCTACTACAAACCGATCCAGAGCGACTCCACGGGTACCATATCCTACTATTCGCCCTTCGAGGGCGGCATGTACGGACTGCCCGGACGCTCCCGGTCGGCCTCCATCTCGTTCAGCCTGCAAAACACGCTGGAAATGAAGGTCAAGAGCAAAAAAGACACCTCGGGCGTCAAGAAGATCAAGCTGATCGACAACTTCAGCATCAGCAGTTCCTACAACCTGCTGGCCGATTCGCTCAACCTCTCGCCCTTCTCGCTGAACCTGCGCACCACCATCTACGGCAACTTCGGACTGAACCTCTCGGCCACGCTCGACCCCTACGAAGTGGACGAAAAGGGGCGGCGGATCAACCGCTTCATGATCAAGCGGGGCAAACTGGGCCGTATCACCAACACGGGCTGGTCGTTCGGCTACACGTTCAACTCGAAGAAGTCGAACCAGCCGGCCGCCAACGACATCAACAGCCAGGGTACCCTTCCGCCCGACGACCCCGAATTCTTCACCAACCCGGAGGTCCAGGAACTCGACCCCAACACGCGCCGGGCCCTGATGACCTCCCAGTACTACGATTTCAGCATCCCGTGGAACCTCGGGTTCAACTACTCGCTCAGCTACACCAACAACGGCATCCGGAAAAACGTCATCCAGACCCTCGGCTTCAACGGCAGCATCAACCTGACGCCCAAGTGGGGCATCACGTTCAACGGCGGTTACGACTTCGAATCGCGCCAGATCACCCCGGGCGTCATCACCATCGCCCGCGACCTGCACTGCTGGCAGATGAACTTCTCCTGGGTGCCGGTCGGCTTCCGCAAAAGCTGGAACTTCAACATCGCCGTCAAATCGGCCATGCTCAAAGACCTCAAATACGAAAAACAGAACAGTTTCTACGATAACCTCTACGACTAACCTTCACGCTGCGGCACCGTTCATGCAGCGGCTAACCCGGTATTCCACTATGAAACGAATTCTTTTCACGACCATGGTACTTTCGTCCCTCCTCGCCGGCTGCGGCGCCCCTTCCGGGGAAAATCCCCTGCTCACCGAGTACGACACGCCGTTCGGCACCCCTCCCTTCGACCGCATCCGGCCGGAACACTATCTGCCGGCCTTCGAGGCGGCCATCGCCGAAGCCCGGGCCGAAACGGACTCGATCCGCAACAACCCGGCCGCCCCCACCTTCGAGAATACGGTCGAAGCACTGGAGCGCAAGGGCGAACGGCTCGGCAACGTCTCCTCGATCTTCTTCAACCTGCTCGAAGCGGAGACTTCGGAACAGATGCAGGCGATCGCGGAGCAGGTGAAACCCATGCTTACGGAGTTCTCGAACGACCTGTCGCTCGACCCCGTCCTGTTCGAGCGGGTAAGGACGGTGTGGGAGAGCCGCGACAGCCTGTCGCTCGACCCCGACCAGCAGGTGCTGCTCGAAGACACCTATAAGTCGTTCACGCGCCGGGGAGCCGGGCTCAGCGACACAGACAAGGCCCGTTTCCGGGAGATCACCACGGAACTCTCGGGCCTTTCGCTCCGCTTCGGCCAGAACGTGCTGAAAGCCACGAACGGTTTCGTGCTCCACCTCACCGATCCCGAAGCCGTGGCCCCGATGCCCGATTTCGTGAAAGAGGGCATGGCCCAGGAGGCCCGCGACCGGGGACTGGAGGGATGGTGCGTCACCCTTCAGGCTCCCAGTTACATGCCGTTCCTCACCTATTCGCCGTTCCGCGAACTGAAGGAACGGGTCTGGATGAAGTACAACACGCGCGGACTGGACGCCGATTCGACCGACAACCGCGAAATCGTGCGCAGGATCGCCTCCCTGCGGCTGGAAATGGCCAATCTGTTGGGCTACCCCACTTACGCCGATTACGTGCTGGAGGAGAAGATGGCCGGCAGCCGCGCCAACGTGGACGCCTTCCTGCACGACCTGCTCGACAAAAGCCTGCCCTACGCCCGCAGAGACTACGAAACGATCCGGAATTACGCGAAGGCATCGGGCATGTACTCCGATTTCGAACTGATGCCCTGGGACTGGGCCTATTTCGACGAGAAATACAAAAACGAGCACTACGCCCTGAGCGACGAACAGATCAAACCCTACCTGCAGCTGGACAAGGTCCGCGAGGGCATCTTCCTGCTGGCGAACAAGCTCTACGGACTTACGTTCAAGGAGAACCGGGAAATTCCCGTTTTCCATCCCGACGTGACGGCCTACGAGGTGCACGACGAGAAGGGCCGGTTTATGGCCGTCCTCTACCTCGACTTCTTCCCCCGGGCCAGCAAGCGGGGAGGGGCCTGGATGACCTCGTTCCGGGAAACCTATGTCGACCGCGAAGGCCGCGAAGTGCGTCCGCTCGTCTCGGTCACCTGCAATTTCACCAAACCGACCGACAGCATTCCCTCGCTGCTCACGTTCGACGAATTCACCACCTTCCTGCACGAATTCGGACATGCCCTCCACGGCATGTTGGCCGAGGGACGCTACGCGTCGCTCACGGGCACCAACGTCCGCCACGACTTCGTGGAACTTCCCTCGCAGATCATGGAGAACTGGGCTACGGAGAAGGAGTTCCTCGACCTGTGGGCCGTCCACTACAAGACGGGGGAGAAGATTCCCGCAGAACTGATCGACAAGATCGTAGCCGCCCGCACCTACAACGCCGCCTATTTCAATATCCGGCAACTCTCCTACGGACTGAACGACATGGCATGGCACAGCATCACGGCCCCCGTCACCGGTTCCGTCGTGGATTTCGAACGGCAGGCCATGGCCCCGGCACAACTTTTGCCCGTCATTCCCGAAACCGGCATGTCCACCGCCTTCAGCCATATCTTCTCGGGAGGTTACGCGGCAGGCTACTACGGCTATAAATGGGCCGAAGTGCTCGAAGCCGACGCCTTCTCGCTCTTCAAGGAGAAAGGCATCTTCAACCGCGAAGTGGCCGACTCGTTCCGCCGCAACATCCTCTCGAAGGGAGGGGCGGAACATCCGATGACCCTCTACGAGCGGTTCCGCGGCCGCAAGCCCGACAACCGGGCCATGCTGGAGCGGATGGGGATCGGGAAATGAACGGACACCTCCCGGGCCGGATGCATACGAACCGAATGACAACGGGCTCCGGCCCCCACGCACGACACCATGAAATATCTGTTCCTCCTCCTGTTTCTCTTCGCCTCCTGCCGCAGTGAGCAGGGCGCCCGCGGAGAGTTCCTCTCCGGCATGTTCGCCCGCCACGACGGCGGGGCCGTCCTCACCGACTGCGCCACGGGAGTGACGGTTCCCGTCAGCGACGGAAGCGCCTACCCCTCGCTGGAAGCGAAATATCTCCGTACCGCATCCGATCCCGGAGAAGCAGTCTATGTCGAACTGCAGGGACGTATAGGCTCCCGTCCCCGCCCCGAAGGCGAGGGAACGGAAAGTGTGGTGATCGTCGATTCGCTCGTCACCCTCGACCGCACCCGGCGCTGCGACCCGCAGCGCCTTCTGGCGGGCGTCTATGAAGCAAGGACGAATACCGGACGGCGACTGCTGCGGCTGAAACCCGACTACACGTTCAGCGAAACGCAGTTCACGGAGAGCGGGGAGGAGACCTCCGCCGGCCGCTGGTGGCGCAGCGCGGAACTCGAACTGGTGCTGGAAGAGACTTCGCCCGGCACTTCGGAACAATCCTTCCAGCTGATTCCCCCGCAGGAAGCGCTCACCCGCAACAGCGGAGGCGGGCCGCTGGTCTATAAAAAAGTCTATCTGTAACCCTGCCGGAACCGAGAAGGGCCCTCCGGCAAACCTTCGAAAAACTCATCTCCTGCCGCGGAGCAATCCGCCGCATCTCCGGAACACGATCTCCGGCACGGCAACCGGGAGGGATTTCCGTCCGGGGGAAATCCCGCTACACATTATACAGGTAACGCTTGATACTCCGCTTGGGCGTCTTCTCGAATTCGTTGGGATAGAGCACGATGCCCGACACCCGTTCGTAGGGAGCCACCAGCGTGTTGAGCGTCTTCAAGTTCTCCTCCATCACTTCGGGGAGTTTGGCATGCGAAATGCCGTCGGCATCGGCCTGCTCGTAGTCGGGACACACCAGTGCCACCAGTTTCCCTTCGCGCTCCACCACGAGCGATTCCATCACGCAATACAGGTTGTTGAGTTTGGCCTCGATCTCCTCGGGATAGATGTTCTGCCCGCTCGGCCCGAGAATCATCGTCTTGTTCCGTCCGCGGATATAGAGCGTACCGTCTTCGTCGAGCGTTCCCACGTCACCCGTCCGCATCCACCCGTCGGACTCCATCACGTCGGAAGTGGCCTTCTCGTTCTTGTAATACCCGGCCATCACATGCTCTCCCCGCACCAGAATCTCTCCGGGCACATTCCGGGGGTCTTCCGACTCGATCCGTGCCTCCATCAACTCCGGAAGCACCTTGCCGCAGGAAGTGGGCTTATACTCCGTCCAATGGGTGTAGCTGACAAGCGGACCGCACTCGGTCATTCCGTACCCTACGGTGAACGGGAAGCGAATCCGCAACAGGAACTCCTCGACCTCGTGATTGAACGGTGCACCGCCCACGATGATCTGTTCGAACTCGCCGCCGAAAGCGTCCATCAACTTCCGTCGGATACGGTTGTAAACCTTCTGGTCGAGCAGGGGAATCCTGAGCGCCATCTTCAGAATACCGTTGCCCAGGATCGGGAGTATCTGTTTCTTATAAACCTTCTCCAGGATCAGCGGCACGCAGCAGATCAGGTGGGGTTTCACCTCGCTCATCGCCTCCACGAGGATTTTCGGCGAGGGTATCCTTCCCAGCAGGGTGATATGGGTCCCCTGGGCCAGCGGCACCAGCAGGTCGAAGGCACACCCGTAAGCATGGGCCAGCGGCAGGAACGAAAGTACGCGGCTGCGGCGGAAATGGAGTTTCTGGCCGATGCCGAACACCACGTTGCCCGTGATATTGTTCACCGTGAGCATCACTCCCTTGCTGAAACCGGTGGTCCCCGACGTGTAGTTCAGCACGCAGAGCCTGTCGTTCGGTATCTCGGGATAGGCGATGTCCTCCGGGCGGAACCCGTTCCGGTAACGCTTGCGGTAATGTTTGACGATATTGCTCTGGAAGCGGGCGATCGACTGCCCCCGCCGTTCGAACAGGCAATGGTAGTCCGTGAGCGAGAAGACAGCCTTCACCTCCTCGATCTGGCCGGTCTCGATCATATCCCAGTAGACATCCCCCACGAACAGGAGCTGGCTGCCCGAATGATTGATGATGTGGTGTACGTCGTTGGCATTGAAATCCTGCAGGATGGGCACGATGACCGCCCCATAGGTGATCGTGGCGATATAGGCGATCACCCAGCGGGGATTGTTGCGTCCGATCAGGGCGATCCGGTCACCCTTTCTGATCCGGCACTCGGCGAACAGCAGGTGCAGTTTGGCGATCTCCTTGGCCATTTCGTAGTAGGAGAAGGTCTCCTTCTTGAAATAGTCCGTCAGGGCGGGAAGCTCCCGGTTCTCCCGGAAACTGTTCTCGTAAATCTTGATGACGTTCTCCTGTAACATGGTCGGAAGGAATTAGGCCCGGAACTCCGGGGCGGTACGGTTCGGAGAGGGAACCTGCAAAAACCGCCGCTTTATTTGCGGGGCCGCGGTTTCCACAGATAGATTTTCGATTCGGTGCCGGCAGCCAGGCGCCGGATATTCTTCCGGTGCGTGAAGATCAGCAGCACGGCGATCACGCAGCCGAAGAGGATCAGCGGCAGATAGGTCTCGCGGAAAACCAGCACGATATAGACGGGAAACATCACCCCGGCGGTCATCGAACTGAGCGACACGTAGTGCGAAACCATCAGCACCACCAGAAAAGTCGCCACGCACAGCAGCACGGCCGGAGGATAGACTCCCAGCACGGCTCCCGCCAGCGTGGCCACACCCTTGCCGCCGCGGAATCCGGCGAAGACGGGGAAAATGTGACCGAGCACGGCCGCCGCGACCAGAGCGATCTTCAGATTGAACGTCTGGTCGCTCCCGTGGGGATAGCCTGCCAGATGGGCCAGCGTCACGGCCACGAACCCCTTGAGCACGTCGAGCGCGAAGACGGGCAGCGCCGCCCGGCGGCCCAGCACACGGAGCGTATTGGTCGCCCCGGCGTTCCTGCTGCCGTGTTCCCGCACATCCACGCCGTAATATTTCTTTCCGATCCACACCGCACTGGGAATCGACCCGAGCAGATAGGCGGCCACGACAAGCAAAATATCTACGAAGACCATCTTTTCATTCCGTTGGTTTATGCCCCAAAGGTACAAAAGAGTTCCCAAAAAGAAAAACCGGACGTTTCCCGGCCTCGGCAGCCTGTCCTCATACGGGCAGGGAAACGCCGGAGCAAAAAGAAATTTCGGGATTTACAGCCCCTGTCCGATGATTTTTTCACAAAATAAACTACTTTTGTTATTTATTCGGATGCCGTTATGAATGCATATAGTCTGAAAGAACAGCTCTTTTCCGCCAGCTGGTGGAAGTCGTGGCTGAATGTACTGATCGGTTGCACGATCCTCGCTTCGGGATTCGTCTTCTTCGTCAACCCCTACAAAATCGTACCGGGAGGTGTCTACGGTATGGGAATCGTACTGCACCAGCTGATCCCCCAGATCCAGGTGGGTACGTTCGGTCTGATGTTCGACATTCCGCTGCTGCTGATCGGCATCCGGGTCTTCGGAGGAATGTTCGGGGCACGCACCGTCGTGGCCGCCATCCTCACCCCGCTCATCATGAACGCGCTCACCTACCTCGTGGGCGAAAATCCGGCCACGATGTTCGGGGGCAAGATCGACCTTTCGAACGACATCATCATCTCCTGCATTTTCGGCGGCGTACTGATCGGCACGGGCACCGGACTGGTGGTCAAAACCCGGGCCACCACGGGAGGCACCGACATCGTGGCCATGCTGCTCAACCGGTTCGCCCACATGAGTTTTTCGCGCGGCATCCTGCTGGCCGACGCGACGGTCGTGGTGCTGGGTATCATCGTGCTGGGCGACTGGCGGCTTCCGCTCTACTCGCTGGTGACGATCTTCGTCTCCTCGCGCGTGATCGACTACGTGATCGACGGCGCCAGCTATGACAAGTTGCTGTTCATCATCTCGAAAAAGAACGCGGAACTCACCCGGTTCATCCTCGACGAAATGGGACGCGGAGCCACCTACATCAAATCGTCCGGCACCTACACCCGGGAGGAACGCGACATGCTTTTCCTCGTGGTCAGCCGCCGGGAAATCTCCTCGGTGCAGAACAAGATCAAGGAGATCGACCCCGAGTCGTTCGTGGTGGTCGTCAACGCCTACGAGACGTTCGGCGACGGTTTCAAGGAGCTGCGCGACAGCAAATAGAGGAGATTGCGGCGCCATTTCCGCAACGGACTTTCCGGCCGGCCGCAGCAGCAGCGATCTTTCCGATTTTTTTCGTACTTTTGCAGGCCGGACGGAGGTAGGGTTCTGTCCGCCGAAAACAGACTCAGACATGGAACCGAACAACCTGCGCCCGCTCGTCGGAGGCGGCAAGAAACTCTATATCGAAACCTACGGCTGCCAGATGAACGTGGGCGACAGCGAGATCGTGGTCGCCCTGCTCCAGAAGGAAGGATATTTCTACACGCAGCGGATCGAAGAAGCTGACGTGATCCTGGTCAACACCTGTTCGATCCGGGACAACGCCGAACAACGCATTCGGGGCCGGCTGAAGGAGTTCCGCCGCTACAAACGACTGAAACCGGGGCTCATGGTCGGCATCATCGGCTGCATGGCCGAACGGCTGAAAGACAAACTGCTGGAACAGGAACGGATTGTGGACATCGTGGCCGGACCCGACGCCTACCGCGACCTGCCCCGCCTGTTGCAGGAGGCCGCGCACGGCGGACGCGGGGTGAACGTCCTGCTCTCGCGCGAGGAGACCTATGCCGACGTCTCACCCGTGCGGCTCGACCCGAACGGCGTGAGTGCGTTCATCGCCATCATGCGCGGCTGCAACAACATGTGCTCCTACTGCGTGGTGCCCTACACCCGCGGCGCCGAACGCAGCCGCGACCCGGAGACGATCCTGCGCGAGGCACGCGAACTGCTCGCCGCCGGCTACAAGGAGATCACGCTGCTGGGCCAGAACGTCAACTCCTACCGTTGGGAAACACCGGTCGCAGAGGGCGGCGTCCCCGCTGTCACCGACTTTCCGGAACTGCTCGCCCGGGTGGCCGACCTCGACCCGTCGCTGCGGGTGCGTTTCGCCACCTCCCATCCCAAGGACATCAGCGACAAGCTGCTGGAGACGATCGCCTCCCGGCCCAACCTCTGCCGGGCGATCCATCTGCCCGCCCAGTCGGGCAGCACGCGGATGCTGGGCCTGATGAACCGCAAATACACCCGCGAGTGGTACCTCGACCGGATCGCCGCCATCCGGCGCATCCTGCCCGAATGTGCCGTCTCGACCGACCTGATCGCAGGGTTCTGCACCGAAACCGAAGAGGACCACGCCCAGACCCTTTCGCTCATGCGCGAAGTGGGCTATGCCTCCGCCTTCATGTTCAAATATTCGGAACGGCCCGGTACCAAAGCGGCCCGCACGATGGAGGACGACGTGCCCGACGATGTGAAGACCGCCCGGCTGAACGAGATCATCGCCCTTCAGAACCGGCTGTCGCTGGAGAGTAACCGCCGCGATGTAGGCAAGCGTTTCGAAGTGCTCATCGAGGGCGAAAGCAAACGCAGCGGCGACCAGCTGTTCGGCCGCACCTCGCAGAACAAGGCGGTCATCTTCGACCGGGGCGGCTACCGAATCGGCGACTACGTGACAGTCGAGATCACCGGCTGTACCTCCGCCACGCTGATGGGCGTCCCCGTAGAGCAATAAACCGCCGTCCTGTGCCCCCTCCGCACACGAGGGGAAAAAGGCGCTTTCCCCGCATGATCCCCGGCGGAACAAACCATAATAAACACATTGCATCCGGCGCCCCGACATGCCCACCGAAAAGGGGACAAACGATTTTCCATCCCCCACATATACGCCCTCCACACGGCAGGGGAACGGCAGCACCGCCGGAAGGCAGAAGACCGGAGCGGAATCCGCAGCGGCACCCCGCCGCGCCGAAGCACGAAAAGGGATTGCGACCGAATCGCAATCCCTTTTTCCTCTGCCGGCGAACCGTCTACTTCTTGGGCTTGGGCGCGAGCATGATGCTCATACGCTTACCCTCCAGCTTCGGCATCATCTCTACCTTGGCCAGTTCTTCCAGATCGGTCGCAAAGCGCAACAACAGAATCTCTCCCTGCTCCTTGAATACGATCGAACGGCCCCGGAAAAAGACGTACGCCTTCACTTTGGCCCCCTCCTTGAGAAAGTTCTCCGCATGACGGAGCTTGAAATTGTAGTCGTGGTCGTCGGTCTGGGGCCCGAAACGGATCTCCTTCACCACCACCTTCACGGCCTTGGCCTTGATCTCCTTGGCCTTTTTCTTCTGCTGGTACAGAAATTTCTGGTAGTCCACGATCCGGCAGACGGGGGGATCGGCCTTCGGGGAAATTTCGACCAGATCGAGTTCCATCTCGTCGGCCAGCTTGATGGCCTCCCGGATAGGCAGTACGACCGGAGCTTCGATATTCTCACCCACGACCCGAACCTGCGGGGCGGTGATTTCTCCGTTGATACGGTGAGGATTCTCCTTTTCAACCCGGCGGCCCCTCATCGGACCCCTGGAGTTGCCGTTCGTCCTCGGCGGAAATGGTTTTGTTGTGTTTATAGCTTTGTCCTCCTATTTTGGTTAAACAATCTTCTTCCTAACGGATCGCCCTGGCTGCGTCGAGTTCCTGCTGCACCAGACCCTTCACGTAGTCGGCGAACGCCTCCCGGGTCATGCTGCCCTTGTCGCCCTCGCCCTGCACGCGCAGCGAAACCTGGTCCGCGGCCTCCTCCTTCTCGCCCACGATGAGCAGGAAGGGGATACGCTTGAGTTCGTTGTCACGTATCTTTCTGCCGATCTTCTCGTTGCGGTCGTCGACCTGCGCACGAATATCGTGATTATTCAGGAATTTTGAAACTTTTTCCGCATAATCGTTGAATTTTTCGCTGATCGGCAGCACGACCGCCTGGTCGGGAGCCAGCCACAA
>CDZF01031467.1_pt1 | contig 31369 bp, 27 predicted proteins | sample 557591 | NCBI WGS metagenome assembly CDZF01 (sample SAMEA3182093, study PRJEB8094) | gut metagenome | biome: human; feature: gut; material: Stool; isolation source: human stools | place: Canada | collected 2012-02-04
CCGAGCGACTCCCAGGTCTTGCGTCCCATCACCACGGGATGACCCGAGGTGATCGCCTTGAAGCGGCGCAGGTCTTCCGAAATGTGCCAGAGGAGCCGGTTCTCCCCGCCGATCACCCCGCCGCGGGCGACGGCCGCAATCACCGAGATCATACGGCGATGGGAGCTTTGATCGAGGGCCACGGATCGTAGCCTTCGAGCGTGAAATCTTCGTAGCGGAAGTCGAAGATCGACTTCACCTGCGGATTGAGCACCATGCGGGGCAGGGGCCGCGGCGTGCGGCTCAGCTGGAGAGCAACCTGGTCCAAGTGGTTCAGATAGATGTGCGTGTCGCCGAGCGTGTGGACGAAATCGCCCGGCCGGAGGCCCAGCACCTGCGCCATCATCATGGTGAGCAGGGCGTAGGAGGCGATATTGAAGGGCACCCCGAGGAAGACGTCGGCACTGCGCTGGTAGAGCTGGCAGGAGAGCCGCCCGCCGGCCACGTAGAACTGGAAGAGCGCATGACAGGGGGGCAGCGCCATGCGGTCCACTTCGCCCACGTTCCAAGCGCTGACGATGTGGCGGCGCGAATCGGGGTTGCTGCGCAACGACTCGACCACCTGCGCGATCTGGTCCACGTGTCCCCCGTCGGGCGTGGGCCAGCTGCGCCACTGGTAGCCGTACACGTGGCCCAGGTCGCCGTTTTCGTCGGCCCACTCGTCCCAGATGGTCACCCCGTTCTCGTGCAGGTAACGGATGTTGGTGTCGCCCTTCAGGAACCAGAGCAGTTCGTGGATGATCGAGCGCAGGTGCAGCTTCTTGGTGGTGAGCAGGGGGAAGCCCTCGCCCAGGTCGAAGCGCATCTGATGTCCGAAAATACTGATCGTGCCGGTTCCCGTGCGGTCGCTCTTGCGCACGCCCTCGGCCTCGATCTTCCTCAACAGGTCCAGATATTGTCGCATACCGATTCGATTGTCTTGTTCAGGAGCTACTGCCAGTAGCTCACCAGTTCCATGTTTCCCTCCGCATCCAGCACCGCATAGGAGGGGTGTTCGATCCACTCCCCCAGGAAGAGCACGCGGCTGCCTCCGCCCAGGTCGTAGTTCTCCGCGCAGTGGATGTGGCCGAAGACGAAATAGTCCACGGGCTCATCCGCCAGCCGCGAGCGGGCCCACCGCACCAGCCACTCCCCCTCGCCCCGGAAGGAGTGGGAAATGCTCTTGGCCTTCCGGCTCTTGCCCGACCACCAGTGGCCGAAGCGCATCGCCAGGTCGGGATGGACCAGCGCCGAAAAGAGGCGGCGGACCGTGGGCGAATGGAACGCCCACACCATCAGCCGCTCCAGCCACGTGCGCTCGCCGCCCATGTTGTCGCCGTGGGCCACGAGCACCCTCCGGCCCGAGAGTTCGAACACTTCGGGGACCGTGTGCATCACCACGCCGCACTCGCGGCTCAGGTAGTCGCAGGCCCACATGTCGTGGTTGCCCGTGAAGAAATGGATCGTCACGCCGCGGTCGGTCAGCTCCGAGAGCTTGCCCAGCAGGCGGGTGAATCCCTTGGGAACCACCCGCCGGTACTCGAACCAGAAATCGAACACGTCGCCCACGAGGAAGATGGCCTCGGCATCGGCCGACACCTCTTCCAGCCAGCGCACGAGCAACTTCTCCCGGCGCCGCGGATCGCCGCAGCCCGAGCCCAGGTGCATGTCCGATGCGAAATAGTACACGCTCTCCCGGATTTTACAGCAGACCCTTCACCTTTTCGACCAGCACCGCACCGTAGAGGTCGCGCCCCACGATGTTGCCCTCGCGGTCGATCAGAAAGTTGGTCGGCACGCTGCGGATGTTGTAGAGCCGGGCGGCGGGACTCTCCGCCCCCCGGAAGTCGCAGACGCTCACCCAGGGCAGCTTCTGGTTCTGCACCGTGGTCACCCACAGCGGCTTGGAGTCGTCGAGCGACACCTGGTACACCTCGAAACCGCGCCCTTTCAGCTCGTCGTAATGCTCCTTCATCTCGGCGTTCATCAGCCGGCTGCGGTCGGAAGCCGCCGACCAGAAGTCGAGCAGCACCACCTTGCCCTCCAGCGAGGAGAGCCGTATCTTTTTCCCGTACATGTCGGGCAGTTCCAGATCGGGATAGTTCATCGACCGGACCCCGTCGCTCCGGGAGAGGAGCTGCTGGAGCGTGTTCCCGGCGGTCATGTTCTGTATCTGGCGGCGCAGCGGGGCCAAGTAGGGCGACCCGGGCAGGCGGGACTCCACCGAGTCGGCCACCATGCGGTAGTAGACCACGTCCCCCTCGCCGTTGAAAAGCACGTTGTCGTTGGGCAGCCGCTGGTAGAGGGCGTAGAAGGCGGCCAGCGAACCCGGATTGCCCACGATGAAGGCGATCTGCTCGCGTTTGGTCTTATAGAACTGGCGGGCGTAGTCCGAAGCGATCCGGCGGCGCAGGGAGTCCTCGCCGGGTTCGAGCTTCGCATAGCGCCCCGTGATGGAATCCAGCGCCGAGGCCCCCTCGACCATGATGCGGCTGAGCTCCTTCATCAGGGCCGAACCTTCCGACCCCTGCACGGTGTAGTTCCGCGAGAGGCGGCCCATCGAACTGATCTTCACGTGCTCCCCGGCCTCGAGCAGCAGGGGGATCGACTCCTCGCCGCAGCGCACGGTGTAGATGGCCGGACCCTCGGGCAGCTCCACCCGGAAACGGAAATTCCCCTTCTCGGTGGTCTTCGCCGAATCGACGATGCTGTTGCCCGTCGGGGAGACCGACTCCAGATATACGGTACGCGGGTCGCCGCAGGCGAACCGTCCGCTGATCTTCGCACGATCGCCCCCGCACGAGGCCAGAAGCCCGCCCAGGGCCAACACGCACAAGCTGTATCCTTTCATTTTCTATCGTTTAGAGAAACAAATATACGAATTTTCCGCAATCCGTACACCATTAGAACGCAGGAAAACGAGAAAACGTATCGTGCCGGGAAAGAAGGCAGCGAATTTGCGAAAGAGTTCGTATCTTTACCCGTCCGAAACGAACCGGCAAAAAACGAACCGAACCATGTATATCGCACGCGCCAAACGCAAAGAGAACATCGCCGAATACATCCTCTACCTCTGGCAGTTGGAAGACCTGCTGAGGGCCCTCCAGATGAGCCCCGAAGCGATCTACTCCCAGCTCGCGGAGCCGCTGCCCGCCGACGCTGCGGGCAGGCAGGAGGCTTTCCTGTGGTATATGGAGCTGGTGAACCTGCTCCGCGAGGAGGGCAAGGAGCAGCACGGCCACCTCGACCACACGCTCCACCTGATCGCAGACCTGCAGAACCTCCACCTGCAGCTGATGAAGCTGCCCGCCGGGGAGCACTACCGCACCCTCTTCGCCCGTCTGGCCCCCGAGCTGCCCCGCCTGCGCCAGGCGCTCGGCAAGCCGGAGGTGAGCGACATCGAACTCTGTTTCCGCGCCCTCTACGCCGTGATGCTCTACCGGATCAAGGACAAGGACGCCCCGGCGAACGAACAGACCGCCGTGCGGGACGTGCTGGAACTCATCTCCCCCGTCATCGCCGAGCTGGCGAAGGTCTACGGCCAGAGCGAGCGGGGAGAGATCGACCTGTTCCGCGAAGCCTGACGCGGCCCGCGCCGGCATCAAACGTTTCACCCCTGCCGGAACGGGTTCCGGCAGGGGTGACGATTATCTTTCCGGGGCCGGCAAGCGGCCCTTCCCGCAGTCGCGGACGGATCACTCCGCGCCGCTTCTCTCCCCGAAAAACTCCTCCACCGCGGCGCGGAAGCGCTCGACCGTCTCCGGCATGGGCAGGAACGACTTGCCGCCGGCGGCGTTGCGGTGTCCGCCCCCGTCGAAATAGCGGCGGGCGAAGACGTTCACGTCCACGTCGCCCCGCGAACGGAGCGACACGCGGATGAAGTTCTTCGTCTCCAGGAACATGGCCGACATCGAGACTTCGCGGATCGCCAGCGGGAAGTTGACGAACCCCTCGCTGTCGCCGATCTGGAAGCGGAAGCGGCGCAGGTCCCTCTCGGTGAGCGAAATGTAGGCCGCGCCGTAGGGGTGCATGATCTCCATCTTGCGGTTGAGCGCGTAGCCCAGAAGACGGATGCGGCCCTCCGAAAAGCTGTTGTAGACGTTGTTGTGGATCGCGGGGATGTCGATGCCGCGCTCGGCGAGCACGGCCACCGCCCGGTAGAGCTCCGGAGTGAGGTTGCTGAAGCTGAAGTTGCCCGTGTCGGTCATCATGCCCACGTAGAGCGACTCGGCCGTCGCATAGTCCACGGCCTTCTCGCCCGCCAGCGCCACGATAAGGTCGTACACCAGGAACGAGGTGGACGAGGCGGCCGGAACCGAGAACTGCAGGTCGTAGATGGCCGGGGGATTGAGGTGGTGGTCGATCAGCACGCGCCGGGCCCGGGTGTTGGCCGCGATGGCGGCGCTCATTCCCTCGAGCCGCTCGATCTGGTTGAAGTCGAGGCAGAAGATCAGGTCGGCCTCCGCGATGAAGCGGGCCACCTCCCCGTCCGTGTCCTCGCGGAAGATGCGCAGGTGGCCGATGTCGGTCATCCAGCCCAGAAATGCCGGGTAGCGGTTGGGCACCGCGCAGCACACCTCATGGCCCATGCCCGCCAGCAGCCTGCGCCAGGCCAGCGCCGAACCGATGGCGTCGCCGTCGGGATTGGTGTGGGCCACCACCGCGATCCTCTGCCCGCCCGGGGCGAGCAGCCGCTTCAGTCTCTCCAAGTCGTTGCGATCTATCATCACCGTAATCCTTTCTTTCCGTTTTTTCAGATTTACCTTCGGGATTGAAGGGGCAAAAGTAACGAAATTTCCCGAAATCCGCCATCATCCCCGCACGATTTCCCGGACGGACCGCCTTCCGCCCGTCCGGAAAGGCGGGAGACAGGGGTTCCGGCAAGTTTTTTTGATGTCACGGACGCACTCCGGAACGGAAATACTCCCTCCGGGGGGAACGGAGACAGAAGCGGAGGGCACCCCGGACCGCGTTCCGGACGGAGCGGGAAGAGGGGCGCGGAAATCACTCTCCGGGAAGCACCGTGCGCACGTATCCCCCGGCCGCCTTACGGTCGAGCGACGAGAAGGGCAGTTCGCGGAACCCGCTCCCCTCCCTGCCGCTGCGCACCGGAACGGCAGAGAGGGTCTCTCCGCCGGAGATCAGCGAGAGGGCCCGGTCCAGCAGGGGCTCCGAGAGGTCGCCCAGCGGGGGGAGACGGAACTCCTCGCCCGGCACCGGGTCGGGCAGTTCGTCCGCCTCGTAGGCTTCGCTACCGGCGGCGTCCGTGCCGGGCGGGAAGCCGTTGGCGAAGTCCGACTCGTTCCGGGCGTTGAAGTTCTGGAAGCAGATCGGACGGATATAGTACTCCGTCCCTCCGAACACACCCCCGGCATAGGGGGTTCCGGCCGTGGTGGTCCGGTCGAAGAGGTAGGAGCCCACGTTCTTTCCCTCGGTCCGCTTACCGATCAGGTGCACCGCGACGCCCGCGCCCCGCAGCCCGTTGACGAGCACCTCGCTGGCCGAGGCGGTGCGGGAAGAGGCCAGCACCCAGAGCCGATCCAGCCCGAGGCAGACGCCCTCCCCGCCGGCGAAATTCCCCTCGGACATCTGGGATAGGGTAAGGAAGCGTTCGTCCGTATAGCGTCCCGCGTTGTCGCGCACCCGGTTGAACACCGTCCCGGCCCGGTCCGCCGGGGCGATCATGCTGGCCAGCAGCTGGCACGAGAGGGCGTAGCCGCCCGGATTGTAGCGCAGGTCGAGCACCAGGTCGTCGAGGGGGGCCATCTCCCGCAGCGCCTCTTTCAGCGCATCGTCGTAGGTGCGGTCGTCGTAATCGTCCTCGAAGGTCGAGGGGTCGCGTCCGCGGTCGAAACCGTTGTAGACCAGGTAGCCCACCCGGCGGCCGCCCACCTCGTGCACCGCATGGAGGTGGACCGGGCTGTCGTCCACGGCCCCGGCCGCCAGCCTCACCTTCCGCGGCGTGTCGTCACGGACGATCAGCCGGCCCGCGGAAGTGCATTCGATCGGCACCACCGTCACCTCGGCCTGTGCGCTTCCCGAACCGGGGAGCAGCTTCCGGGCGAGGTCCGCGTAGTTCGAATCGGTGAAGGCCACGCCGTCCACCTCCATGATCCAGTCGCCGCGCCGCAGGCCCGCCCGGTCGGCCGGGGAGTCCGGCACCGTGTAGAGCACCTGCGCGAAGACGAGGGTCCCGCCGGCCGAGCGGAATCCGTATATCTGGAACTCGAACCCGAAGGAGCGCGTGCCCGACACCGAGCGCACGGCCGGCTCCACGGAGCGGATATAGGAGTAGGGCGACCAGACGGAACCGAACGACTCCACCGTACCGTCGTGCGGCTCGCCCGAAGGCAGGAGGCCAAGGCCCGAGGAGGAGTAGCTCCCGGGCACCGGCCTCTTGAGCAGGGAGCGGAAAAACTCCTCGTAGCCGAGCGAATAGTCGGGCGACGGGGTGATCTCCCCGTTCCAGAGATAGTTCACCTTCATCACCTTGTAGACCCAGCGGTTCAATTCGCCGTCCGCCGGAGCGGAACCGTCTCCCCCGCCGGAGACCTCCTCCTTGCCGCAACCCGCGGCCAAAACGCCCGCCGCGATCAGAGGCAGCAGGCGGCAGTACCACACTTTTTTCATAGCGATTTCATGGATCGGAACCGGATAAAAGCCGTCCGCACCCTCCCCGGCCTCCCGCAGCTCCGTCCCCGGAAAGGGAGACGGCACCGGCGGAAGCCCGGCGAAAATCCGGACAGGAGCTAAAGCTACGAAAATTTTTCCGAGGCCGCTCCCCTTTGCGGCACTATTTCGACGCGGGAGCCTCTTTTTTCTCCCCGGCGGCCGCCTTCCGGGCCGCCGCCTGTCCGTAGCGGCACCAGCGGAGGATGCCGCACTCCCCGCATCGGGGTTTGCGGGCCGTGCAGACGTAGCGCCCGTGCAGGATGAGCCAGTGGTGCGCCACGGGCAGCAGCGGGGCGGGGATGTGATCGGTCAGCTGCAGCTCGGTCTGGAGCGGGGTCTTCGCCCCGCGGGTGAGGCCGATGCGGGCCGACACGCGGAAGACGTGGGTGTCGACCGGCATGACGAACTTGTTGTAGATGACCGAGGCCACCACGTTGGCCGTCTTGCGGCCCACGCCGGGCAGCCGCTGCAGCTGCTCCACGTCGTCGGGCACCACGCCCCCGAACTCCGAAGAGAGCATCCGGGCCATGGCCGCCAGGTTCTTCGCCTTGTTGTTGGGATAGGAGATGCTGCGGATGTAGGGATAGATGTCGTCCTGGGTGGCCGTGGCCATCGAAGCCGCGTCGGGCCACCGTTCGAACAGCGCGGGAGTGGTCATGTTCACCCGCTTGTCGGTGCACTGTGCCGACAGGATCACGGCCACCAGCAACTGGAACGGGTCCGTGTAGTGCAGTTCGGAACCCGCCGAGGGCATCGCCTCCGAAAAGTAGGCGATCACCCCTTCGTAACGCTCTTTGATCGTCATATCGTTCGAGAGTTAAAATTGGATGTGTCACATGACCGATTCGATCACCGGGATCACCAGCGAGGTGGCCACGCCCATCAGCCCGATGGCCGCGCCCCCGATGGCACCCTCCACGGCCCCCAGCTCCATGGCCTTGGCCGTGCCCATGGCGTGCGAGGCGGCGCCCATGGCCAGCCCCCGCGCCACGCTCTGCTTCACCCCTGCCGTGCGGAGCAGCCACGGGCCGAAGATGCTCCCGAAGATGCCCGCCACGATCACCGCCACGGAGGTCAGGGCCGGAATCCCGCCCGAATGTTCCGAGACGGCCAGCGCGATCGGCGTGGTGACCGACTTGGGCTGGAGCGAGGCCACGATCGCGTGTCCCGCGCCCAGCCAACGGGCGATCAGCACCACGCTCACCACCCCCAGCACGCTGCCCACGAAGACGGAGAAGAGGATCGAAAGCTCCTTGCCGCGGATTTGTTCGAAATTCTCGTGCAGGAGGTAGCCCAGCGCCACCACCGAGAGGCCCAGCATGAAGTTGATGATGCCGTTGGCCTCGTAGTAGGCCCGGTAGTCCACGCCGGTCCACTTCAGGAAGAGGATGATGACCACCATCGAGACCAGCAGCGGGTGGAGAACGCTCCAGCCCGTGCGTCGGTAGAGCGTGACGGCCCCCCAGTAGACCCCGACCGTGAGGGTCAGCAGGAAGAGCGGCTCCGAAATCCAGCCGTCCAGCAGCGCAGTCATGGCCGCACCTCCTTTCCCTCCTCTCCGGCGGCCCGGGAATCCCCCTCCGACGGCTCCCGGTGCCAGCGGCCCACGGAGTGGCCGGCCCGGCGCACGGCCATATAGCGGCGCGGGTGGAGCGACCCGGCCGTCTGCTGCACCCGGCCCACCACGACGATCACCAGCACCGTGCTCACCACGAGCGAGACGAGAATGGCCCAGAGGTTGCCCCCGATCATCGAATAGGTGGTCATCAGGCCCACACCCACGGGCACGAAAAAGAGCATCATGTTGTCCAGCAGCAGGTTCACGATCCCCGCCACCTCCTCCGCCCGCACCGCGCGGCTCCTGAGCGCCGCGAAGAGCACGAGCATGCCCAGCACGCTGCCCGGCAGGAAGCCGCCCAGCAGCGCGGCGAGCAGGTCGCCCGCCAGGTAGGCCAGCAGTATGAAAAACAGTCCTTTCATCCTTCCGTTCTTTCCGGTTCGTTCCGCGTCAGCCGATCACCGTCAGCCGCGCGAACTTGCTCAGCAGGGTTTTGCGTCCGGCGCCGTCGAACTCCACCACGAGCTTCACGTCGTCCGAGGCGCGCTCCACGGCCACGATCCGGCCCCGGCCGAACTTGCCGTGCTCGACCGTCATTCCCTCGGCGTAGGCCGCCGTTCCGGACGAGGGTGCGGAGAAGCGGCTCGGAGGCACGTCGCCCTCCACGGCCGGGGAGGCGGCACGCACGCCCATGCTCCTGAAGCGGGTCCCCTCGCCCACCTGCGGCCGGGGCACCTCCACCCTCTCCACGGGCCGCGGGGCCGCGGGCGATCCTCCGCCCGGCCGGGGACTGACCCACCGCCGGGCCGCCTCGCCCCGCTGCGTATTGTATTCGCGGTCGGCGGACGAACGGCCGTCGCGCCCGGCATACCCGCCGCGCGCCGCACCGCTGCCGTACCCCTCCCGGGAGGCTCCGTAACGGCCCGCCGGGGCTCCGCCGGACTCCCGTTCGGCGAAACGCCGCCGGGCTCCCTCGACGGGATGTTCCTCCCCGCCTTCGCCGGGGCCCTCCAGATCGAAGGCGATGTCCAGGTATTTCGGGTCGATCTCCGAGAGGAAGCGGCTCGGGCGGCAGAACTCCGTGTTGCCCCACTTGAAACGTGTCTCGGAGAAGGTCAGCACCGCCGCCTCCTTCGCCCGCGTGAGGGCCACGTAGAAGAGCCTCCGCTCCTCCTCCAGCCCCTCGGGCGTGCCCATCCCCATCAGGTTGGGGAAGAGGTTCTCCTCCAGCCCCACGATGAAGACGAAGCGGAACTCCAGCCCTTTGGCGCTGTGGACGGTCATGAGCGTCACCTTGTTCCGCTCGTCGGGTTTCTCGTTGTCGGCGTCGGTGAGCAGGGCCACGTTCTGGAGCCACTCCTCCAGCGTGGGAGGACCCGACACCTGCACCCCGGCCCCCTCCGCCTCTTCGGGCGAGGACTCCTGCATGCGCAGCTCCTCCTCGCGCTGCTCCTCGAAGGTCTTCATCGAATTGAGCAACTCCTGTATGTTGTCGAGCGCGCTCATCGCCTCGGGCGTGTTCTCCATCTTGTAGAGCCCGATGATCCCGGAGCGCGCGGCGATCTCCAGCCCCATGTCGTACAGGCCGGTGGTGGCCCGCATCAACGACAGCGAACGGATCAGCTCCACGAACTCGCCCACTTTCTTCCCCGCTCCGGACTTCAGCGCCAGATCGTCGGCCGGCAGCATCGAAACCGCCTCCCAGAGGCTCACCCCGTGGGCGGCGGCCGCCTCGCCGATCCGGTTCAGGGTCACGTCGCCGATCCCCCGGGCCGGATAGTTGACGATGCGGCGGAACGCCTCGTCGTCCTTCGGGTTGACCACCAGCCGGATGTAGGCGATCAGGTCCTTCACCTCCTTGCGCTGGTAGAAGGAGAGACCGCCGTATATCTTATAGGGAATACCCCGCCGGCGCAGCGCCTCCTCCATCACGCGCGACTGCATGTTCGTGCGGTAGAGCAGCGCCGCCTCGCTCCAGTCGGCCCCGCTGTCGCGCACCCGGGCCCGCAGCTCGTCGGCCACCAGCGACGCCTCCTCCTGGTCGGTGTGGGCCTTCAGCACCTTGATCGCCTCGCCTTTGGCCCCCTCGGAGAAGGACTCCTTCCTGATCTGGTTGCGGTTCTTCCCGATCACGCTGTTGGCGGCGTTCACGATGGTCTGCGTCGAACGGTAGTTCTGCTCGAGCTTGAAGATCTCCGCCCCCGGGAAGTCGTTGCGGAAACGGAGGATGTTCTCGATCTTCGCCCCGCGGAACGAGTAGATGCTCTGCGCGTCGTCGCCCACCACGCAGACGTTGGAGTGGTGCTGGGCCAGCCGCCGGATGATGATGTACTGGGCGTAGTTGGTGTCCTGGTACTCGTCCACCAGAATGTAGCGGAACATCTGCTGGTACTTGGCCAGCACCTGCGGGAAGTCGCGGAACAGGATGTTGATGTTGAGCAGCAGGTCGTCGAAGTCCATCGCCCCGTACTCCCGGCACCTGGCGGCATAGCGTTTGTATATTTCGCAGAGCTGGGGCACCTTCCGCTCGCGGTCCTCGCCCACCAGCGCGGCGTTGGCCTCGTAGGCCTCCGGCGTCACCAGATTGTTCTTGGCCAGCGAGATGCGGGCCTGGATGGCCGCCGGCTTGTAGGTCTCGTCGTTGAGGGAGAGCTCCCGGACGATGGTCTTGATGACATTGCGGCTGTCGGCCGTGTCGTAGATGGTGAACGACTGGGGGTAACCCAGCGAGGCGGCCTCGGCGCGCAGGATGCGCGAAAAGATGCTGTGGAACGTCCCCATCCAGATATAGCGGCTGCGGGCCTGTCCCACCAGCGCGGCGATCCGCTCGCGCATCTCGGCGGCGGCCTTGTTGGTGAAGGTGAGGGCGAGGATCGTGTGGGGGGCGACCCCCTGCTCGAGCATGTAGGCGATGCGGCAGGTGAGCACGCGGGTCTTGCCCGATCCGGCGCCCGCCACGATCAGCGAAGGCTTCTCGAAATGGACCACGGCGGCACGCTGGGCCTCGTTCAGGTTCTTTATGTAATCCGACACTTCGTTTCCGTTTTGGGCGCAAAGTTACGAACGAAAAATGTGAAATGCGGGAGTAATTTTCTTTTTTTTATAATAACTTTGCCTTCCGTTCGTTATGAACGCGGAGACCGGACAAACCGAAAACAAGATAAACAGAGTTATGAGTGAGGTAATCAACATCAAGGAACTCAACGAGCGCATCGAACGCGAAAGCGTCTTCGTCGACACGCTGAACATGGAGATGGGCAAGGTGATCGTGGGCCAGAAGCATCTGGTGGACACCCTGCTGATCGGCCTGCTCTCCAACGGGCACATCCTGCTGGAAGGCGTTCCCGGGCTGGCCAAGACGCTGGCCATCACCACGCTGGCGCAGGCCGTGGATGCCAAGTTCAGCCGTATCCAGTTCACCCCCGACCTGCTGCCCGCCGACCTGATCGGTACGCTGATCTACTCGCAGAAGAGCGAGGAGTTCACCGTGAAGAAGGGTCCCGTGTTCGCCAACTTCGTGCTGGCGGACGAGATCAACCGGTCGCCGGCCAAGGTGCAGAGCGCCCTGCTCGAGGCGATGCAGGAGCGCCAGGTGACCATCGGCGACCAGACCTATCCCCTGCCCCGGCCGTTCCTCGTGCTGGCCACGCAGAACCCGCTGGAACAGGAGGGGACCTACCCCCTGCCCGAGGCGCAGGTGGACCGTTTCATGCTCAAGGCCCGGATCACCTATCCCAAGAAGCAGGAGGAGCGCGACATCGTGCGCCTGAACCTGCTGGGCGGCGGCCTTCCCCGGCCCAACCGCGTGATCTCGCCCGAGGACATCGTGAAGGCCCGCGAAGTGGTCGGCGACGTCTACATGGACGAGAAGATCGAAAAATACATCGTGGACATCATCTTCGCCACGCGCGAGCCGCAGGAGTACGGGCTGGCCTCGCTCTCGCCGCTCATCGGCTACGGCGGCTCGCCCCGTGCCAGCATCTCGCTGGCCAGGGCCTCGAAGGCCTACGCCTTCATCAAGCGCCGCGGGTACGTGATCCCCGAGGACGTGCGGGCCGTATGCCACGACGTGTTGCGCCACCGCATCGGGCTCACTTACGAGGCCGAAGCCGAGAACATCGACAGCGAGGAGATCATCACCGAGATCCTGAACAAGGTGGAGGTACCCTAATCCCTTTCCCCGGCCATGGAAACGAGCAGCGACATACTCAAACAGGTCCGCAAGATCGAGATCAAGACGCGCGGCCTCTCCAACGACATCTTCGCGGGGCACTACCACAGCGCCTTCAAGGGGCGCGGCATGGCTTTCAGCGAGGTGAGGGAGTACCGCATCGGCGACGACGTCCGCGACATCGACTGGAACGTCACCGCCCGCAGCCGCAAGCCCCACATCAAGACCTACGAGGAGGAGCGGGAGCTCACCATGATGCTCCTGGTGGACGTCAGCGGATCGCGCCTGTTCGGCACCACGGACAAGCTCAAGAAGAACACCATCACCGAGATCGCCGCCGTGCTGGCCTTCTCCGCCGCCGAGAACAACGACAAGGTGGGCTGTATCTTCTTCAGCGACCGCGTGGAGAAGTTCATCCCGCCGAAAAAGGGGCGCTCCCACATCCTGATGATCATCCGCGAGCTGATCGAGTTCCGTCCCGAGCACCGCACCACCTCCCTCTCGGAGCCCCTGCGCTACCTGACCAACCTCATCAAGAAGCGCTGCACGACCTTCATCCTCTCCGACTTCCTCGACACGAAGGAGGGCGAGAGCGCCTTCGAGGAGGCGCTCAAGATCGCCTCGGGCAAGCACGACCTGGTGGGCATCCGCATCTACGACCGCCGGGAGACGGAGCTGCCCGACGTGGGCATCGTGGAGCTGCAGGACGCGGAGACGGGCCGCAAGGCGTGGGTGGACACCTCCTCCCGCACCGTGCGCGACACCTACCGCCGCCGCTGGGAGGAGAGCAGCCGCGCGATCGACACCACGCTCAGGCGCAGCCGCGTGGACAGCGTGTCGGTGGCCACGGGCGAGGACTACGTGAAGTCGCTCATCAAGCTCTTCAAGAAACGGTGACGCCTCCCCTCCGCCGGGGAAGCGTCCGGCACAGAAACGAAACCTTATTTTATCGACATACAAAGACTATGTCCGTAACGAACATACCGCATTTTACGATCCGCACGGCGCTCGCGGCGGTGCTGGCCGCAGGCGCGCTCGCGGCGGAGGCGCAGAACGCCCCGGCCGGTTCCGGGGCGGGGAAGGAGGCGGCGGAGGGAGCCCCCGTCGTCCGCGCCCGCTTCGAGCCCGACAGCGTGGGGATCGGCGACGCCTTTCTGCTCAAGGTCGAGGTCGAGAAGGACATCGTGCAGCAGATCGGCTTCCCCCAGTTCGACAACAACAAGCTGGGCGACGTGGTCGAGATCATGGAGGAGAGCGCCTGCGACACGCTCGCCCGGGAGGGCCGCCGCGTGACCCTCGGCAAGAGCTACCGGCTCATCTCCTTCGACGAGGGGATCTACCGCATGGGGCATTTCCCGATGCTCTACATGGACAAGAACATCACCGACACGCTCTACTCGCGCGACTCGCTCAACCTCTTCGTGGGCACCTACCAGATCGACACCGCGACTCAGACCATCTACGACATCCTGCCCCCGATGGAGACCCCTTTCCGGCCGGGCGAGATCAGCGGCTACGTACTCTGGGGGCTGCTGGGCGCCGCCGTGCTGGGCGTGCTCGCATGGCTCCTCGTGAAGTACCGCCGCCGGCTGCCGGGCCTGGGGCCCAAGCCCAAGGAGCCGCCCCACGTGATCGCCATCAAGGCGCTCGAGGCGCTCCACAACCAGAAGGTGTGGCAGAACAACCGGCATAAGCTCTATTATACGCGGCTGACCGACATCCTGCGCGAATACCTCACGGGACGTTTCGGCGTGCGGGCCATGGAGATGACCTCGGACGAGATCATGGAGGCCGTCCGCGGGCTCGACCTCCCGGCCAGGAGCGCCGGGGAGCTGAACGCCCTGCTGCGCACGGCCGACCTGGTGAAATTCGCCAAGCACGTCCCCGAAGCGGAGGAGAACGAGAGCTCCTACCTGAGCGCCTACTACTTCGTGGAGGAGACCAAGGAGGCCACCGAGACGGCGATCGAAAGTCCCGACACTCCGGTGGAGCCGGTCACCCCGGCAGACAGGAAGGCCCCTTCCGCCGCGCCGGCCGCGGAAGGAGAGGCGGCCCTCCCCGCATCCGGGGCGTCCGCACCGGGCACGGCAGGCGACGGAACGTCTGAGAAGCGGCCTGTGCCGCCCCCCGCACCCCAACCGAGAAAGGAGGAGGAACGATGAAACGGATCGCAGTCATGACGCTGGCCGCCCTGTTCTGTTCGGCGGGGCTCCACGCACAGAAATATCCCGAACGCCGATACGTCCGTTCGGGCAACGAGGCATACGAACGGAGCAACTACGTGGAGAGCGAGGCGGCCTACCGCCGGGCGCTGGAGAAGACGCCCGGCTCCTACGAAGCGCAGTTCAACCTGGGCAACGCCCTCTACCGGCAGGGACGCTACCCCGACGCCGCGCAGGTGTACGGGCAGCTGGCCGCCGACTCCACGCAGACGGAGCGTGCGGCGGGCGCCTTCTACAACACGGGCAACGCCCTGTTCCAGCAGCGCCAGCTGGAGCAGGCGCTCGAAGCCTACAAGAACGCCCTGCGTCTGAACCCCGGGGACGAGCAGGCCAAGTTCAACCTGGCCTACACCAAGAAGCTGCTCGACAAGGACAAGAACGGCGGCGGGGGCGGAGGCGACCAAAACCGAAACGACCAGAATCAAAACGACAAGGACAAGAACCGGCAGGGCGGAGACGACAGGAAAGACCCGGACAGGAACGGGCAGGAGAAGAACGACCCCGACCGGCAGCAGGGCGGAGAGAATCCGGACAGGAACCGTCAGGAGCCCGGGAAGTCCGACCCTTCGGAGGGGCAGCCGCGCGAAGGCGGCATGAGCCGCGAAGAGGCCGACCAGATGCTCCAGGCCATGCAGAACGAGGAGAACAAGACCCGCGAAAAGGTCAACGCGCAGAAGGCGAAGGCCGTGGGCCGTTCGGGTAAAAACTGGTAAAGAGAGAAGTACGTCATGGATATCATACGTTTCGCAAATCCGCACCTGCTCTGGCTGCTGCTCCTGCTGCCGGCCATGATCGGGTACTACGTCTACCGCAACCGGCAGGGGGGCGCCACCCTCCGCATCTCCACGCTGGACGGGGTGAAAGGGGCCCCGAAGACCCTGCGCTACCGGCTGCGGCACCTGCCCTTCGTGCTGCGCTGCTGCACGGTGGCGCTGCTGGCCGTGGCCATGGCCCGTCCGCAGAGCTCGGAGAGCAACAGCCGCTCCACCACCGAAGGCATCGACATCGTGCTGGCGCTCGACGTCTCGACCAGCATGCTGGCCCGCGACTTCGACCCCGACCGCATCGGCGCCGCGAAGGAGGTGGCCGCCAAGTTCATCGTGGACCGTCCGAACGACCGGATCGGGCTGGTGATCTTCGCCGGGGAGAGCTTCACGCAGAGCCCGCTGACCACCGACAAGAAGTCGCTGCTCAACCTGCTGGGGCAGGTGCAGAGCGGCATGATCGACGACGGGACGGCCATCGGCACCGGTCTGGCCACGGCCATCAACCGCCTGCGGGAGAGCGACGCCAAGAGCAAGGTGATCATCCTGCTCACGGACGGCGTGAACAACGTGGGGCAGATCGCCCCCCTCACCGCGGCCGGAATCGCCGAAGAGTACGGCATCCGCGTCTACACCGTGGGCGTGGGCTCGATGGGCACGGCCCCCTATCCGGCCGTGGACATCTGGGGCAACATCTCCTTCGTCCCGGCCAAGGTGGAGATCGACGAGGAGGTGCTCACCCGGATCGCGGAAGAGACCGGAGGCGAGTATTTCCGGGCCACGGACAACAAGACCCTCTCCGCGATCTACGACAAGATCAACCAGCTGGAACGCTCCAGGGTCGAGGTCGACAACTTCACCCGCTACCACGAGCGGTTCGCTCCGTTCCTGCTGGCGGCCGTCCTGCTGCTGGTGGCCGAATTCCTCACCAAGTTCATCTGGCTCCGCCAGATCCCCTAACACCCGCACGTCATGTTCAGATTCGAATCCCCCCATATCCTCTGGCTGCTGATCCTCGTCCCGCTGCTGATCGGCGGCTACCTCTGGGCCGCCCGGCTCTACCGCCGGCGGCTGGCCCGCTTCGGCGAACCGGAGACCGTCCGCACGCTCATGCCCGACGCATCGCCCCTGCGCGTGCGCAACAAGTTCATCCTCTGTCTCGCGGCCCTCGGGCTGCTGGTCGTGGCGCTGGCCCGCCCGCAGTTCGGTTCGAAACTGCGCGAGGTGACGCGGCAGGGCATCGAGATCATGCTGGCGGTGGACGTCTCCAACAGCATGCTGGCACAGGACTTCGAGCCCAACCGGCTCGAACGCACCAAATTCGCCATCAACCGCCTGCTCGAAGGGCTCCGCCAGGACCGCGTGGGGCTGGTCGCCTTTGCCGGCGACGCCTACGTGCAGCTCCCCATCACGGCCGACTACGTGACGGCCCGCAACTTCGCCGCCCAGCTCTCGCCCACGATGGTCTCGCGGCAGGGCACGGCCATCGGCGCGGCCATCGACCTGGCCGCCAGCTCCTTCTCCTCGGGCAGCGAGGGGAGCCGGGTGCTGATCGTCATCTCGGACGGAGAGAACCACGAGGACGACGCCCTGGCCGCGGCGAAACGGGCTGCCGAGCAGGGTATCAAGATCTACACGATCGGTATCGGCACCCCCGAGGGGGCCCCGATCCAGATCGGCGGAGAATTCCTGAAGGACGACCAGGGCAACATGGTGGTCTCGAAGCTCGACGAGCCCTCGCTGGAGGAGATCGCCCTCTCCACGGGCGGTGCCTACATCCGGGCCACGAACAAGAGCATCGGGCTGGAGGAGATCATCGCCAAGATCAACCAGACCGAGAAGAAGAAGCTCACCTCCACCATCTTCGAGGAGTTCAACGAACAGTTCCAGTACCTTGTGGGGGCGGCGCTGCTCCTGCTGCTCGCCGACGTGCTGATGCTCAGCCGCCGCAACCGCATCTTCGCCCGGTTCAACATCTTCAACCGCAGTTGACCGCACCGCCGGGACCCCGGCTGCGGCCATCCTTCTGCCGATGACCGGGAGAACCTCATCGGCCCGGCAGGCCTCGACATCTTCGCGGGTGCGTCCGTCCCCATGCGGAGATACCGGCTCCGTCCGATCCTCACCGTCTGCCCGGCCGGAACGGCCGGACCGAGCCGCGACCGACCGGAGTTGTCCGGAAAATTGTGTAATTTCGCAGCGTGCGGGAACTCCGCCCGGCACCGAAAACCATACACGACCATGAAGAAAGCACTCCGAACGATCCTCCTGCTGCTCCTGCCGCTGCTCGCGGCCTGCGGGAAACAGGAGGGAGGCGGGACGGTCCCCCCGGCCCCCGACTATGCCGACGCGACCTACTGGTACGAGCTCTCCGCCCCCGACCGGGCGGTGGACATCTTCTACGTCTACCCCACCGTGGGGACTGTTCCCACCGACGAACACGGCAACGTGCTCGAATACACGAACGTAGACCAGCCGCGCGAACGGGAGGCCGCCGTGGCCAACCAGCGGTTCAACCGGGAAGCCTACGCGGCCGGGCGGTTCAACTTCTTCGCCCCCTACTACCGGCAGATCACCATGGCCGTCTACGAGGCCGGACCCGAGGCGGTGGAGGTCCGGAGCGACATTCCCCGCGGAGATATCCGCCGCGCCTTCGACTACTACATGGAGCACCTCAACGGCGGACGTCCGTTCCTGCTGTTGGGCCACAGCCAGGGATCGGCCGTGCTGATCGACCTGCTCAAGCACGGCATGAGCGAGGCCCGGCGCTCCCGCATGGTGGCCGCCTACCTGATCGGCTACCAGATCACCCGGGAGGAGCTCGAACGCTATCCCGACCGCCTGCGCCCGGCCGCGGGTCCCGACGACACGGGGGTGATCGTCCTTTACAACTCGCTCACCGACCCGGCGGCCCGCTCGCCCCTGATGGACCGTTCGGCGGTCTGCATCAATCCCCTCAACTGGCGCACGGACGGCACCCCCGCCTCCCGCGCCGAGCACCGGGGCATCATCCGCTACAATCCCGGCACGGACTCCTACGACGAAGTGCCCGGCTACACGACCGGCGCCCGCATCGAGGACCATTACCTGATCTGCGACGACATCGACCCCCGCGAATGTTACGCCGAGGAGTACCGGGAGCTCTTCCCGCTGGGCAACCTCCACTTCATGGATTCGTGGCTCTATGCGGTGAACCTGCGCGAGAACATGGTCCTGCGGAGCGAAGCCTTCCTCTCGTCGGCGCAACGGTGAATCTTTTCGGAACCGCCGCGATTTTCCGGAGCGGGGAGAGCCGAATTTTTGGAAAAATTGCGTAGCTTTGCGGGAACAGAAAACCGATGCCTGTCCGCTATTTCAAATACGACAAGCCCTTCCGGCTCGAAAACGGGGAGGAACTTCCCGAACTCACCATCGCATACCACACTTTCGGAAAACCGAAAGGGGACAATACGATCTGGGTGTGCCATGCCCTGACGGCCAATTCGGACGTGGCCGACTGGTGGCCCCACTCGGTGGAACAGGGCCGGTTTCTCGACCCGAGGCGCTATTTCGTGGTGTGCGCCAACATCATCGGCTCCCACTACGGCTCGACCGGGCCGCTGAGCGTCAATCCCGCCACGGGCCGCCCCTACTACGACACGTTCCCCTTCATCACCGTGCGCGACATGGTCGCCGCCCACCTGCTGCTGGCCGACCACCTCGGCATCCGCCGCATGCGGGCCATCGTGGGCAGTTCGATCGGAGGATTCCAGGCGATGGAGATGGCCCTCTCGCGCCCGGGAATCGCGGAGAAGCTGGTGCTGATCGCCACCGCCGCCCGCAGCCAGCCGTGGGCCATCGCCTTCAACGAATCGCAGCGCATGGCCATCGAGGCCGACGCCACCTACGGACGGCCCGAGCCCGACGCCGGGATGAAGGGCATGCGCGTGTCGCGGTCGATCGGCCTGCTGAGCTACCGGGGCTCCTCGGCCTACAACGCCACCCAGCAGGAGAACGACACGATGTACAAGGTGGCCGGTTTCCGCGCCACCACCTACCAGCAGTACCAGGGCGACAAGCTCTGCCGACGCTTCGACGCCTACTCCTACTACCGCCTCACGCAGGCGTTCGACTCCCACAACGTGGGCCGCTACCGGGGCGGCATCGAGAGCGCCCTCGGCCAGATCGCCTGCCCCACGCTGGTGGTGGGCATCTCGTCGGACATCATCTTCCCCGTATCGGAGCAGATATACCTCTACCGCCACATTCCCGGCGCCCGGCTGCACCTGATCAGCTCGCCCTTCGGGCACGACGGGTTCCTGGTGGAGCACGACAAGCTCAACGCCCTGCTCAAACCCTTTCTGGCAGACTAACCCATACAACACACATACACATACATTAAGCCATACGCAATGAAATTACCCGAATCCGTCAACGTGTTACTCCTGGGCTCCGGCGGCCGCGAACACGCGATCGCCCGCCAGATTTCGCTCAGTCCCCGCACCGCACGCCTCTACATCGCACCCGGCAACGCCGGAACCGCGGCGCTGGGCACCAACGTGGAACTCTCGCCCACCCATTTCGGCACGCTGAAACAGTTCGTCCTCACCAACAATATCAACCTGGTCGTGGTAGGGCCCGAGGAGCCCCTCGTCAAGGGGATCTACGACTTTTTCCACGAAGACAGCGACATCCACCACGTTCCGGTGATCGGTCCGTCGGCCGCAGGGGCCCGGCTCGAAGGGAGCAAGGATTTCGCCAAGGCCTTCATGGCCCGCCACGGCATCCCCACGGCAGCCTACCGCAGTTTCACGAAGGAGACGCTCGACGAAGGACGCCGCTTTCTGGAGACCCTGAAGGCTCCCTACGTGCTCAAGGCCGACGGGCTGGCCGCCGGCAAGGGCGTGCTGATCCTCCCCTCGCTCGACGAGGCGAAGGAGGAACTGGGCCGGATGCTGGAGGGCAAGTTCGGCGCCGCGGGCAACACGGTGGTGATCGAGGAGTACCTGGACGGCATCGAGTGTTCGGTCTTCGTGGCCACCGACGGCGCCCACTACAAGATTCTCCCCGTAGCCAAGGACTACAAGCGCGTCGGAGAGGGCGACACGGGCCTCAACACGGGCGGCATGGGCGCCGTATCGCCCGTTCCGTTCGCCGACGACGTCTTCATGGAGAAGGTGCGCACGACGATCGTGGAACCCACTGTGGAGGGGCTCCGGAAAGAGAAGATCGACTATAAGGGATTCATCTTCATCGGCCTGATGAATGTGGGCGGAACGCCCTACGTCATCGAATACAACGTCCGCATGGGCGACCCGGAGACCGAGGTGGTCTTCCCGCGCATCGAATCGGACATCATGGAGCTCTTCGAGGGCATGGCCCACGGGTCGCTCGACCGCTACCGGCTGAAGATCGACCCGCGCACGGCCACGACCGTGGTCTGCGTCTCGGGCGGCTATCCGGGCGACTACACGAAGGGATTCGCCATCGAGGGGCTCGACACGCCCTGCGAGAGCATCGTCTACCACGCCGGCACCGCCGTCAAAGGGGGGAAAACCGTCACCGCGGGCGGGCGCGTGCTGGCCGTCACCTCGCTGGGAGGCAGCATCGCCGAGGCACTGGAAAAGAGCTACCGCACCATCTCCGGCATCCGCTACGAGGGACTCTACCGCCGGGGCGACATCGGGCAGGACCTGATGAAACTGGAATAACCGGACCGCCCGGCAGGCCGGGTGTCCGCGCGGGTGCCGCCCGCCGAACCGCCAACAGGAAACGCCATGCAACTCGACATCGTCCGCCAACCGCTTTCGCTCACCCTGCTGCTGCTCGCCCTGCTGCTGGCCCTCTTCTGGGGCAGCGGGGATGCCGGGCCGGCAGGAGTGCGGGAACGGCAGGCCCTTCCTGCGGCCGCGATGCGGGAAGCGGCGGGTCCGGCGGACCGGGCGGAGGGCAGAGCGGAGAAGAACGGAACGGGGGCCGGAGAGGAGGCCGCCACGCGGGCTGCGGCCCGTGCCATGCCGCTGGAGGCGCTGCTCGCGCCGGGGAGCGTCCCGCCCGGATTTCCCTACCGGCTCGGGACGGCCGCCCTGCTCTTTCTGGCGGCGCTGCTGGTCACGCGCATCGTCACCCGCAACATGGTGCTGGTGGTACGCACCTATCTGCCGGCGCTCTTCTTCGCCGTCGTCGCCTCGGGATTCTACCGTTCGGACAACGGAGCGGCCTCGGCCGTGGCCGCACTGCTGCTCATCGCGGGTTCCGACCGGCTGATCGCGGGATTCCGGCGCAAGGCGAGTTTCGATCCGCTCTTCCGGGGAGCCTTCCTGCTGGGCACCGCCCCGCTGGTCGCCGCGCCCGCCGTACTCTTCTTTCCGGCGGTGCCCGTGGCGGTCGTCCTCTTCCGGCGCAACGGACACGAGGCGGCTGTCGCCCTCATCGGGTACGTGCTGCCCCTGCTGGTCTGCTCCTATGTCTATTGGGGGATGGGGTATCCGTTCGGCCACGTGGGGGAAATGCTCGCCGGGGCGCTCACGACACCGGCCGCCTCCGACATGCTGACGCTGCGGGCCGGGCTCTGGCGCATGGCGCTCGCGGCCCTGCTTCTGCTGCTCACCGCCCTCTCCATCGTCTCCTTCGCGGGCCATGCGGCGCAGATGCGGACGCGCGCCCGCCGCATTTTCCTCTATTTCATCTATATGCTGGTCCCCGGAGCGGGACTTTTCCTGCTGCCGGGCCGCTCGCCGGAGATGTTCGCCCTGCTGGCCGTGCCGCTGGCGGTCATCGCCCCCAACTTCTTCGTGCGGCACACGGGAGCGCTGCCCGCCCTGCTCTACCTGTCGCTGCTGCTCTGTGCAGCGGCCGTCCGCTTCCTGCCGTCACCCTTCTGATCCAGACTCCGCAGACACCACGTCCACCAGCGCGGAGGTCAGCCGGGCCAGTTCGTCGTCCGTGATAATATAGGGAGGCATCACATAGACCAGCCGTCCGAAGGGACGCACCCACACGCCGCGCTCCACGAACCGCCGCTGCATGGAGGCCATCTCCACGGGCCGCCGCATCTCGACCACGCCGATCGCCCCCAGCACCCGCACGTCGGCCACGCCCGGCAGTCCGGAAGCCGGGGCCAGTCCCCGCCGCAGGCCCTGCTCGATCTGCGCGATCCGCTCCAGGGGCGGATGTTCCGCGAGCAGTTCCAGCGAGGCGTTCGCCACGGCGCAGGCGAGCGGATTTCCCATGAAGGTGGGCCCGTGCATGAATTCGGCCGGATCGCCCGAAGAGATGGTGTCGGCCACCCCGCCCGTGGCCAGTACGGCCGCGAAACTCATGTAGCCGCCCGTGATCGCCTTGCCCACGCAGAGGATGTCGGGCGTGATGCCGGCCCACTCCGAGGCGAACATGCGGCCCGTGCGCCCGAATCCGGTGGCGATCTCGTCGGCGATGAGCAGCATGCCCAACTCCGAGCACTTCTCCCGCAGCCGCCTGAGGTAGTCCGGATGGTAGAACCACATGCCGCCGGCCCCCTGCACCACGGGTTCGAGAATGACGGCCGCGATACGGTCGCGGTGCTCTTCGAGCAGGGCCGCCATCGGTGCGAAATCGGCCTCGTCCCACTCACCGCCGAAACGGACGGAGGGACGCGGAGCGAAGAACTGGATCGGCAGCCGCCCCGTGTAGAGCGAGTGCATGCCCCCGACCGGGTCGCAGACCGACATGGCGTGCCACGTGTCGCCGTGGTAACCGCCCCGGATCGTGGCGATGCGGTTGCGGCCCCCTTCGCCCCGGGCGTGCATGTACTGGAGCGCCATCTTCACGGCCACCTCCACGGCCACCGATCCCGAGTCACAGAAGAAGACCCGGTCGAGCCCCTCCGGGGTCATGGCCACCAGCCGCCGGGCCAGCTCCACGGCCGGGGCGTGGGTGAGGCCGCCGAACATGACGTGGGCCATCCGCTCCGACTGCTCCCGCAGGGCGCGGTTGAGTACGGGATGGTTGTAGCCGTGCACGGCGCACCACCACGACGACATGCCGTCGATCAGGCGCCGGCCGTCCTCGAGTTCGAGCCAGACGCCCCGGGCGGAGACTACGGGATAGACCGGCAGGGGCCGGATCATGGAGGTATAGGGGTGCCAGATGTGGTCGCGGTCGAACGCCGTGTCGACACGCTGCTGTTTCGGGTCCATTCGCATCGGATTTAACGGGACAAAGATAACATTTCCCCGCCGAAACGGATCGCCCGGAGCCGCACAATATCGCATGCGGCCGGCCGGAAAGAGGGCGGACACCGGGACCCCTCTCCGCCGCGGTCCGCGGGACACGGACGGAAGTCCCGGAAGATGAACGGGGAGGCCGCGATACCGCCGCATACGGACGGCGGGGATGACCGGAAAAAAACGGGAAGCTGGCACGAAGATTGTTCGGGTTCATTCGTAGCACATCCGTTCCGCACGGGGCGTCATTTCGTGCCGGAATAGATAATATTGTATTTTTTACAATAAAATATTGTATCGTACGTATATTAAATTGCATGCCGATTGCATTTCGTTTTTCATACAAATCACTAACAAACAACACACTACAATAATAAAGGGAAATTATATTGTAAAAATCTTGCAAAAACTATTGCTTTAATGAATTAATATTGTACATTTGTGTCAGGAGCATTCAATAATTCATCAAATATTCTATTCTCTATTATTATTCACAATTAAAAATCCAACATTATGACCAACCGTTTTCCGACTCCGACCCAACAACCGATGATCGTGAAGTATGTACAACCCTACCGCAACGGCATCCAGTCCCACAACCTCTCCCGCCACGGCATCGGCTACGTACTGCGCGGCAAAAAGTACATCTACTACGGCGACGTCCGCCACGAAGTGAACCGCGGCGACCTCTTCTACCTGAGCACCGGCCATCACTACACCGAAGACATCCCGGAAAACGGAAAGCCTTTCGAACAGATCACCTTCTACTATACGCCCGAACAGCTGGGCCGCATCCTCACCCAGCTGAGCATGAACTACCAGCTCAACATCACCAACGACCACAGCTGCGAGAACTGCCGCGAACAGAGCCACGTGATCTATCCGGCATGGAGCACCGTCCGCAACTTCTTCTCGACGATCAACCAGTACATCAAGGACGACCTGTTCACCCAGGACGAAACGGCCGAAACGCTCAAAATGACCGAACTGATGTACCTGATCCTCACACAGAACGACTGCTGCCTCAAGAGCAAGGTGCTCGGCAACATCGACCAGATGAAGGAGAACTTCGAGCAGACGATCCACCAGAACATATTCAACGACGTCTCGATCGACGAACTGGCCCAGATGTGCAACCGCAGCCTCACCTCGTTCAAGAAGGAGTTCAAGAAGCACTTTTTCGAACCGCCCCACAAATGGTTCATCAAACAGCGGCTCATGCACTCGCGCCTGCTGCTGATCTCCACCAACAAGTCCATTTCGGAGATCGGAATCGAATGCAATTTCCCGAACACCTCCCATTTCATCAAGCTCTTCAAGAAGGAGTACGGCCTCACGCCGGCCACCTACCGCGGCCGCCACAGCGAGGGAAACGCTCCTGCGGGATACCCCGCCACGGCAGGAAACACCAGCCGTGAGGTATTCCAGAGCGCATAACCCCACCCATCGGAAACACCAATTTTACCCTGAGAAACCGGACGTCGGTCTGTCTTCATCGTTTTTCGAAACAGGAGACGCAATAACGATCCAATTATCCATGCAACAAGCTATCGAATATTCTATTTAATAACGTATGACCAACCTTTTTTCCTAAAATCGTAAAATAAGGGATATTCCGGCGTCCGGTTTTTTTTAAAAAGAGCTTCATATTCCCCTCTCCGCCGTCGGCGGAAAGAATAAATTTCAAAAAGTCGCAGATTTACTGCGACTTTTTTTTGTTAATTGAAAATAAACCCTAACTTTGTATATGGAAGTCTGGGGGAATGCTCCCCAAACCTCTACTAACCAATGCTAACCTAACCTGATAAAATGGGGAAACGAGTTTCTCCATTTTATTTTTGTCCCTACCGGAGGAACCCCACGGCCTGGAGCCGCGCCCGGTGGGGCTGCACCGTCTCCCGCTCCACGATTCCGGTCAGTACGTCGGGCGCGTCGTGCCAGCGGTTGGCCCGGAAGCTGCGCCGGTAGGTGGTCAGGTGGCGGGCGAACAGGGGCCAGCGGCGCTCCCAGTCGGCGGGCATGCGGATCTGGCGCAGCACGGTGGAGGAGTTGGAGAGGATGCGGGCCTCCTTGTTGGCACTCTGACAGAACCACTCCACCCGGGCCAGCGTCGCCAGGCGCGCCACGGAACGGGCGAATCCCCGGCCGCCGTTGTTGCTCTCGACGCGGGCCAGGCGCGTCTGTTCCCGCCCCAGCATGTCGGCCACCAGCTGTTCGGTCACCTCCATCCGCTCGCGGGAGTAGACCACATCCGTCACATAGATCGCCCCCGTGCGGTCCACCGCGTAGCAGACCGAGCAGAGAAAGTCGTCGCCCGTGTCGGCCGTGTCGGTGTAGTTGGCCCGGGCCACCACGTCGGAGTCGGGGGGCAGGCGGTCGTAGAGGAGGAAATTCCCTCCGTAGAGCAGTCCCTCCCGGGAGCAGGGACGCCCCTGGTAGAGCGCCTCGAAACGCCACGGATCGAGACGGGCCTTCTCCTGCAGCAGACGAACGCTGTGCCGCTGCGGCCAGAGGGCTTCGCCCGGGGTGCGGGGATCGACCTCGGTGGGTCCGCCCTCCTTGAGCGCCTCGAAGTGGAGCGCCAGCCATCCCTCGCGCGGCTCCCCGAGCTGTGCCCAGCGGGTGAGGCGTTCGACCGGTTCGCGGGCCCCGATCCGGCCGATCAGGTCCTCCTCGTGCCAGCGGGTGAAGACCAGCAGTTCGGAAGAGTCGTTGTGCAGGCGGGTCTTCACCACGGAGGTGTACCACTCCCAGCAGTTCTCGCGGATGAGGGGCGAATCGGCCTCCATCGCGTCGCGGTAGAGATCGTCCAGTATGAACGTGTCCACCCGGTTTCCGGTGAGGGCCCCCTCCCGGCCCACGGCGAAGAGTTCTCCCTGGCGGCCGACCACCTCCGTCCGTTCGCCCGTGCGGACGAAACCCGTACTCTCCTGCGGAGGAAGGCCGGGCGAACCCTTGATGAGAGTGTCCGGGAAAAAGGCACGGTAGGCGGGCGAGAGGATCGTCCGCTGCACCCGGCGGTTGAAACGCATGGCCAGCGACGCGGCATAGGAGGCGACCGTGATCCGGCGGTCGGGATCGAGGCCCAGCAGGTAGGCCGGAAGCAGTTCGCACGCGCCCAGCGACTTGCCGTGCTGCGGAGGCACGGTGACGATGAGCCGCCGCACGCCCCCCCGGGCGAAAGCCTCCAGCACGCGGTAGTAGGCTTCGTGGAAGGGCGTCAGCTCCAGCATGGGGAAAAGGGCCCGGGCGAACCGGACGAACTCCGGGCCGGCGGCGGGCCCTGCCGATCTCTTTTTGGTCATGGTCTTCACTGCTGCGGAATGCCGCGGAGCACGGGTTTCTCCCGCACCTTCCGGACGGCCGCCCCAAAAATAGGCCGGCAGAGGGGGTTCCCTTTTCCATAAATACGGACCCCCGCTGTTGCCGGGTCAATTTTTTATCGTTATCTTTGTCTCTATCCAACCGTTGAACCGACATGAAAGAGAAAGTCAACGACCGGCTGAAACGTTTCCGCAAGGAGCTGCATCTGACCCAGGAGGCGGTGGCCGCCCGACTGGGCATCGGCAAGAGCGCCCTGTCGATGGTAGAAAACGGGCATGCCGCCCTGTCGGCCCGCAACCGCGACCTGCTGATCCGCGCCTACGGCCTCAACCCCGCCTGGCTGGACGAGGGGACGGAGCCGATGCTGGCCGGCATGCCCGGAGAGGGGGCTGCCGAAGGGAACGGGGCGGCGCCTCCGGCCCCCCTGCCCGTACCGGAAGGAGGGGCCCGCCACCGGCAGGTCATCCCGCTGCGCGAAACGGTCACGGCGGGCGGCCTTTCGCCCCTGCTGGAGCGTCCGGAGGAGTTCGCCCCGGAGGAGTACCTGCAAATCCCGGGGCTCTCCCGTTGCGACGGGGCCGTACGGATACACGACGACGGGATGGCCCCCCTGCTCAGGCGGGGCGACCTGGCGCTGTACCGGACCGCCGACCCGGAGGGGGAACCCTTCTGGGGCGACATGTATCTGGTGGGGGTGGAGATCGGGGGCGAGGAGACGGTCGCGGTGCGCTACCTGCGTCCCGGCAGGCGGGAGGGATTCCTCGAACTGCGGGGCGCCGACCCTTCGCTTCCGGGACGGGAGGTGGAACGAAAGCGTATCCGGGCGCTGGCCCGGGTGGTGGCTGCCCTGCGCATCGGCGGGGGAGGTCTCTGAGAGAAGGATTTTCCGCGGGAAAGGAGGACAATGAGCCGGCAAATTCCTATCTTTGGCAGAAACAACTACGTACGAACCCAAATCACAGGCTATGGAGGTAAAGATATCCGCCGACTGGAAAGAGCTGCTGGCCCCCGAATTCGAGGAGCCCTATTTCGCGCAGCTGGTCGACTTCGTCAAAAAGGAGTACTTCACGCGCACCGTCTACCCGAAGGGCCGGGACATCTTCCGGGCCTTCGACAAGTGCGGTTTCGACAACCTGAAGGTGGTCATCATCGGACAGGACCCCTACCACGGACCCGGACAGGCCAACGGGCTCTGCTTCTCGGTGAACGACGGGGTGCCCTTTCCGCCCTCGCTGCAGAACATCTTCAAGGAGGTGCAGGACGACACGGGAGCTCCCCAGCCCGCCAGCGGCAACCTCGACCGCTGGGCCGAACAGGGCGTGCTGCTACTCAATGCCGTGCTGACGGTCCGGGCGCACGAAGCGGCCTCCCACGCAGGACACGGCTGGGAAACTTTCACCGATGCGGTCGTGCGGGCCATCGCACAGCGCAAGCAAGGCATCGTTTACATGCTGTGGGGAAGTTACGCCCAGCGCAAAGGCGCCATCGCCGATCCCCAGCGCAACTGCATCCTCAAAGCCGTCCATCCCTCCCCGCTGTCAGCCTACCGGGGATTTTTCGGCAGCAAACACTTTTCCCGGGCCAACGAATATCTGCAAAGCATCGGAAAGGCACCGATTTTGTGGTAAGCATAATAACTTCTAAAACCTGATTATACGCGTTAGAGTACCTCTCTGAAAGCACAGCGACCCAAGCCCTCTCCGAGAAGAGGATTTAGAAAGGGCTGCATTGCAAATGCGGGCACAGGCCGCGAATAGCGCCCCTCGAATTCAATGCTGCGACCGTCGGATAAGGATACATTGCAAAATATAATCGCCACCATAAAAATATGCTGCAACCACTTAAGATTACTCTCGTCATCTGTTACACGGTCCTGGTACTATCCGTAGCGGGGGTCCTGCTATCGGGCATATTGGGACGGCTCGAATGGCTGGCTCTTTGCGCCGTCTGTGCTCTCGCGTTGCTGTCCATCACCCTGGTCTTGGGTAAAAACCTGCGCATCCAGCGTATGATGACCGAAGACGAATATTCCGACGACAGGTAATCGCCCTGCACCGACTGTCACCGGCGACAATTGCAAAACAAAGTTCGGAAATGGAATAAAAAAGCCGGAACTTTTAGAAGTTCCGGCTTTATCATAAACGGGGTTCTCTACCCCAGATAAGATTTCAGCAACTTGCTGCGGGAGGAGTGACGCAGGCGACGGATTGCCTTCTCCTTGATCTGGCGTACACGTTCGCGCGTCAGGTCGAATTTTTCGCCGATCTCTTCGAGCGTCATTTCCGAACAGCCGATGCCGAAGAAATATTTGATGATATCCCGCTCGCGTTCGGTCAGCGTTTCCAAGGCACGATCCACCTCGGTCGAGAGCGACTCGTTAATCAACCCTCTGTCGGCATTGGGCGAATCGGGGTTCACCAGCACATCGAGCAGGCTGTTGTCCTCGCCGTCGGCAAAAGGCGCATCCACCGAAACATGGCGGCCGGCGACACGCAGCGTATCGGTCACCTTCTCCTTGGGAAGCTCCAACTCATTCGCCAACTCCTCGGGCGAAGGGGTGCGCTCGTGCTCCTGCTCGAAACGGGCGAAAGCCTTGTTGATCTTATTGAGCGAGCCCACCTGATTGAGCGGCAGGCGCACGATACGCGACTGCTCGGCCAGAGCTTGCAGGATCGACTGACGAATCCACCACACGGCATACGAAATAAACTTGAAACCCCGGGTTTCGTCGAACTTCTCCGCAGCCTTGATAAGACCGAGGTTTCCCTCGTTGATCAAGTCGGGCAGACTGAGGCCTTGATTCTGATACTGCTTGGCCACCGACACGACGAAACGCAGATTGGCTTTGGTGAGCTTCTCCAATGCCTCCTGGTCACCCTTCTTGATTCGCTGGGCAAGTTCCACCTCCTCCTCAACCGTAATGAGCTCCTCCTTGCCGATTTCCTGCAGGTACTTGTCCAAAGACGCGCTCTCACGGTTGGTGATGGACTTCGTAATTTTTAACTGACGCATATTTAATTTTATAAGAATGTTCTTAAACTACGGCAATAAAAAACGGTAAAACATACCCGGCTTTCCTGGCGCTCTCCCTATTCGACAAGCACATAGCTCGCCGAACGTCCGTCGGGATATACTCCGTCAATGCTGCGAACCTTATCGGTCATCCGCTGCATATCGGAGAGCGAACGCACGGACTTGTCGTTGATGTGGGTAATCACGAATCCCGGTCTTACCCGTGCCTTCGACAGAATACCGTTCGCCTTGATTGCCAGCACTTCCACACCGCCTCTGATCTCCAGTCGGCGACACAGACGCTCATCGGCCGTGGCGAACTTTCCGCCCAAAACTTCCATCACATCGACGTCGTCCCGCGTGAGGAGTTCCGTCTTACCTGCTTTATTACGCAAGGTCACCTCGATTTGTTTCATCGAACCCGACCTTTTTATCATTAATTTTACCTTGTCGTTGGGACGGTGCTTGCCGATCTGCTCCTGAAGCGTCGCAGCCTCGTTCAACTCCACGCCATCGACCGAAAGAATTACATCTCCCTTGCGGATACCGGCCTGCGAGGCAGCGCCCCCTTCGGACACACTGGCGACATAAACGCCGCCCAACTCCTCGATACCCGTTTCCTCGCCCATCTGATCGATGAAATTCTGATCTATGGGGCGGAATGCCAGACCCAACAGAGCCCGCTGCACGACGCCGTACTCCTTGAGATCCACGACCACCTTGCGGACGATCGTTTCGGGGACCGCGAACGAATAACCGACATAGCTACCCGTCATCGTCTTGATTACGGTATTGATACCGACCAGTTCGCCGCGCGTATTGACCAACGCACCGCCCGAATTACCGGGATTGACGGCCGCATCCGTCTGGATAAACGACTCGATGCGGAATTCGCTCGGAATGACATCCAACTGACGCGCTTTGGCACTCACGATACCGGCCGTAATGGTCGATTGCAGGTTATAGGGCGATCCGATGGCCAGCACCCATTCGCCCAACCGGAGCGAATCCGAACTGCCGAAAGGCAACGTAGGCAGGTCCTCGGCCTCGATCTTCACCAGCGCCACATCCGTCGTGGGGTCGGTACCGATCACCTTGGCGTCGAACGTGCGGCCGTCGCTCAGCTTCACGCGAAGGCGCGTAGCCTCGTCCACCACATGGTTGTTGGTCACGATGTAACCGTCTGCGGAAATAATCACGCCGGATCCTCCGCCCCGACGCTCCTGTGTCGAAGGGCCGCGCCGGCCCTGCTGGGGAATACCGAAAAATTCGAAAAACGGATCGTACTGCCGCTCGGGAACTTCGATCTCCTGAACCACCTCGATATTCACGACGGCCTTGACAGCATTCTCGGCAGCATACGTAAGATCCGGATACTGCTCGGCCTGATACGAAGTGAAATGGGTTCCCGCCTGAGAAAAGGGGTCGTCAGACACTGCCCCGCT